>Ga0209793_1000591_pt1 | contig 37504 bp, 36 predicted proteins | sample EBPBio122009_DNA_FD_185863 | JGI IMG/M metagenome (GOLD analysis project Ga0209793, IMG submission 185863) | Wastewater treatment Type I Accumulibacter community from EBPR Bioreactor in Madison, WI, USA - Reactor 1_2/2/2009_ DNA (SPAdes) (version 2) | ecosystem: Engineered > Bioreactor > EBPR >... | reverse complement strand
CCGGTCGGGATATCGGTGAATTCCGTCAGCTTGCCATCGCTGTAGAGCACGACCGGCGGAACGTCGGCGAGCCGCCCGTGGCCGCCATTGATCCAGATGACACCCTTGGTGCCGGTGATCTCGACGCGGTCATCCTGGGCGTAGTGCTTCGTCGCCAGTTCCATTTCCGGCGAATAGACGATTTCGAGATTGCCGATGCGGTTGCCGGGGAAGCGGAAGGATATCTGCGACTGGGCGTCGAAGCGGATGCCGCCGGGCCCCTCGGTGTCGCCGATGAAGGCGTGGACCTCGTCCGGCTCGCCCATGAAGTGCCAGGCCAACGCGAATTTGTGGTGCCCGTCGTCGAAGACCAGTGGTCCGCCGCCGGCCTGGTCCTGCTTCTGACGCCAGGCGTTTGCGGCGGCCGGCACGTCCCAAGCGGTGGCGCTACGCGCCGGATTGGACTTGATGCGGATGGAAAGCGGCGTGCCGATCGCGCCCTGGTCGATGAGGTCGCGCGCCTTGAGGACCGGCGGATAGAAGATGAAGTTCTCGAAGATCTTGACCGGACGGTCATAGGCTTCGGCGGCGGCCACGAGCTGGTCCGCTTCCTCCAGCGAGACGCACATCGGCTTCTGCAGCGAGATGATCTTGCCGGTGTCCATCGCCTTCAGCGCGGCGCCGAGATGCAAATGATGCGGCAGGAGGATTTCCACCAGATCGACGTCGGGCCTTGCAAGAACGGCATCGAGATCGGTTTCGATGGCGACGTCCGCAAGCCCCCACTCCTTTGCCTTGGCCGCTGCCAGGGCCGGATCCCGGTCGCAAAGCGCAACGATGCGGCTTGCCGGGTTCTGGAGGTACTCGATCGCATGAAGATCGGAGATGCGACCGGTGCCGATAATGGCGACCCTAATCGGGTTGGTGCTCATGCAATGGGCCTTTCTGTGATGCAGGTATGGAAACGGATGTGACGATGTGGCCGAGTTCGGCGAGGCGCTCGTCGGTCACGCGGACGGAGGGACCGGAAACGCCGACGGCGGCGATCATGCGGCCGTGATCGTCGTAGATGGGGCGTGCGACGCAGCGGATGCCGGGCGCGAATTCCTCATTGTCGATGGAGTAGCCGCGCGCACGGGTGCGTGCGATCTCGTCGTCGAGGGAGCGGCGCGTGGTCAGCGTGCGCGGCGTGAAGGAGGGGAAGGGGCCATCGACCTGCGCATCGCCGAAGGCGAGGAACGCCTTGCCGAGCGCCGTGCAATAAAGCGGTGCAAGGGCGCCGATCGGGTGGTCGACCTTCAGCGGCAGGGAGGAGTCGATCTTGTCGATGTACCAGACGCGGCTGCCGACGAGCACGGCCATATGCGCGCATTCGCCCGTCTCGGCGACGAGCCGTTCGAGCACCGGCCGCCAGGCCTCCTTTACAGAAACGATATCGATCAGCGAGTGGCTGCTTGCCGTATGACGCGCGATCTTGTCGGTCGGCTGGTAGCGGCGCGCCGAATCCTGCGTCGCATAGCCGGCGGCAACCAATGTCTTCATGAGATGCGACGCGTTGGACTTGTCCACGCCCAGCGCCTCGGCGACGTCGGTCAGCCGGGCGGGCTCGCGGCTTGCCGCGAGAAAGTCGAGGGCTTCGAGGCCGCGGGTGAGAGATTGCAAGAGACGCATCGGTTGAAACTCCTTCGGGGTGCCGTTGTTTGCGCCATGCTAAACACAAGTACAGCATATGGCAACTAAGCCAGCGGTAACCGCCGATAGACGGATGAATTGCTGGTTTTGTTGCGAAATGCAATACTTTTGTGTTGACAGCGGCAACAAATTTGCCGAATTCTGGTTTTGCGAGGTAAGAAGTTTAACAATCGCAAACTATATGGGAGGTTCCTATGTTTTCCATCACGCGGCGCTCGCTCATGCTTGCAGCGCTCCTGGCGTCTGCGGCAGGCGTGGCCGGCCCCGCTTTCGCCGAGCCGGGCGAAGTCACCATCAGCCACTATTTCACGGGTGAGCTGGGGCTGAAGGCCTTCAAGGAGCAGGTCGAAAAGTTCGAACAGGCGACCGGCATCAAGATGAAGGAAAGCCCTGTCGGTCATGAGGACTTCAAGACCGATATCCTTGTGCGGGCGGCGGGCCATAGCCTGCCTGACGTCTTCAGCTACTGGGCCGGCGCGCGCGTCGACTTCATCGTGAAGTCCAACAGCCTGCGTCCGATCGACGACATGTGGGCTAGCGAGAAGCTGGACAGCGTGGTTGCCAAGCCCATTGCCGACAGCGCGACACTCTATGATGGCAAGCGCTTCCTGGTGCCGTTCAACTATCATTATGCCGGCCTGTTCTATAACAAGAAGGTGCTTGCCGACGCCGGCGTGACGACGCTTCCGGCGACCTGGGAAGAGTTCATCGCGCTCGGCAAGACCCTGAAGGAAAAGGGCATTGCTCCCATCGCGCTCGGTTCGAAGAACCGTTGGCCGGCGCAGTTCTGGTTCGATTACCTGCTGCTGCGCACCGCCGGTCCTGATTACCGGGCGAAGCTGATGAAGGGCGAGGCCTCCTATGACGACCCGGAAGTCGTTGCGGCCATGTCTCTCTGGAAGGAGCTTCTCGATCAGGGCTTCTTCGTCGAGAATGCCAATGCCGACGATTGGACGGACGCCGCCGACAAGGTGGCGCGCGGCGATGCGGCGATGACTCTCATGGGCACCTGGATCACCGGCTACTGGAATGGCGTCGGTCTTGTCCCCGGCGAAGATTACGACTTCTTCCCCTTCCCGAAGGTCAAGGATGGCATCGCGAACGCCGCGGTCGGCCCGGTCGATGGTCTGGTGATCTCCGCCAACGCCGCCAACCCTGAAGGCGCGGAAAAATTCCTCGGCTTCATGATGTCGAATGCCGATGTCCAGGCGAAATGGGCGGAAGCGCAGGGTGCCCTTTCCGCGAACGTTAATGTCGACCCGAAGACCTACAATGTCGTCATGCAGGGCGCGGCCAAGACGGTAGCCGAGGCGGAGGCCTTCGCCTTCAACTACGACCTTGCCACCACGCCGCCCGTTGCCGAAGTCGGCCTTTCCATGTTCACGCGCTTCATCGACGATCCGTCCAAGCTGGACGAGATCCTGAAGGCCGTGGCCGTGGATGCCAAGGCGGCGTTCAAGCAATAGGCCGAATAACAGGAATAGGGATCGCGGCCCCGGGCGGGCCGCGATTTACCGGAAAGGAATTCTGATGGAGCGGCACAACACCGTCTGGCGCGTTGCGCTTCTGGCACCGCCATTGTCCGTCTTTGCCGTCTTCGTGATCTGGCCGCTTTTCAGTTCGTTCTTCTACAGCGTGACGAACTGGAACGGCTTCGGCTCGAACTACGACTTCGTGGGCCTCGACAACTTCGCAAAGATCTTCACCGACAAGCTGTTCATGAATGCGGCGATCAACACGACGATCTGGATGGTCGCCGCGATCGTCGTGCCGACGCTGTTCGGGCTTGGCCTCGCGCTGCTGCTCGACGGAAAGGTTCCGGGCGGGCGCGCCTTCAAGACGGTGTTCTATCTGCCGATCTGCCTTTCGGCCGTCATCGTCGGGCAGATCTGGATATGGATCTACCAGCCGGATTGGGGCCTGCTCAACACCATGCTTTCCAGCGTCACCGGGGAGAAAATGCGTTATGCCTGGCTTGCCAAGCCCGATACGGCGCTCGGATCGGTGATCCTTGCCTGGTCCTGGCAGCAAACCGGCCTTTCCATGGTGATCTACCTTGCCGGCCTGACGGCGATCCCGGAGGATCTTCTGGAAGTCTGCGAGATCGAGGGCGCGAAACTCTGGCAGCGCATCGTCTTCGTCATCCTGCCGCTGCTCACCCCGTCCACCGTCGTCGTCATCGCCCTTTCGGTGATCAATTCGCTGAAGGGCTTCGACATCCTTTACATCATGACCGGCGGGGGGCCGTTCAACAGTTCCGATACGCTTGCCATGCACATGTACAACGAGTCCTTCCGCAAATACCTGATGGGATATGGCAGCGCCATTTCCGTCGTGCTGTTCCTGATCGCGCTGACGATCATCGGAATCTATTTCCGCCAGCTCAAGAAGGTGGACCGGATCTATGGCTAATCCTTCATCCGTCCGCCGCTTCGATCCATGGCGCGGTGCGATCTTCGCCATGCTTTTCGCGCTCGCGGTCCTCTTCCTGCTGCCGACGCTCGGCGTGCTGCTCGCTTCGATCAAGACGACGCGCGAGATCGCGCTCGGCAGCCTCTGGTCGTTCCCGACGGCGCTCTATCTCGGCAATTTCACCGAGGTGCTGTCGAACCCGGCGGTGCACCGCTACTTCCTCAACACGCTGCTGGTCACGGTGCCGGGCACGCTGGCATCGACGGCGCTCGGCGTGCTGGCCGGCTATGTCTTTGCCAAGCTGCCGTTCCGCGGCTCGAACATGCTGTTCCTCGTCCTCGTCGCCGGCATGTTCTTTCCGCCGCAGGTCATCCTCGTTCCGCTTTTCCGCCTGTTCAACGGCATGGGACTGATCGATACGCTCTGGCCGGTCTTCATCGTCCATACCGCGCTCGGCATTCCGATCTGCACGCTCCTGATGCGCAATTTCTTCGCCACCGTGCCGACAGCGCTCCGTGAGGCGGCGATCCTTGAAGGGGCCAGCGAATGGCAGGTGCTGACCCGTGTCGTGCTGCCGCTCAGCCTGCCGGCGCTCGCGGTGCTCGCGACGCTGCAGTTCACCTGGATCTGGAACGATTTCCTCTGGCCGCTGATCTTCACCCAGTCCGATGACAAACGGACGATCATGATCGGCATCGTCAATCTCAAGGGGCAGTATTCCGTTGCCTGGGGCGTGCAGGGCGCGCTCTCGCTGGTCGCCAGCCTGCCCACGCTTCTCGTCTTTCTGTTTTTCCAGCGCTACTTCATCAAGGGCATGACCATGGGCGCGGTAAAGGGTTGATCATGACACAGCTTTCACTTCGCTCGATCCACAAGACCTATGGTGCGCTGGAGGTCATCCGCGGGGTCGATCTCGATGTAGCGGAAGGCGAGTTCGTCGTCTTCGTCGGCCCCTCCGGCTGCGGTAAGTCGACGATGCTACGCATGATCGCGGGGCTCGAGGACGTGACCGACGGCACGATCGGCATTGCCGGCCGCGATGTCACGACGACCGCCCCGGCCAAGCGCGAGATCGCGATGGTCTTCCAGTCCTATGCCCTGTTCCCGCATATGACGGTCGCGGAGAATATCGGTTTCGGCCTGAAGCTCTCGGGGCTGCCGAAGGAGGAGATTTCCCGCCGGGTGAGCGAGGTCGCAAACACTCTGCAGATCGGCCCCTTGCTCGCGCGGGTTCCCCGGGAGTTGTCGGGTGGCCAGCGCCAGCGCGTCGCGATCGGCCGCGCCATCATCCGCCAGCCGAAGATCTTCCTGTTTGATGAGCCGTTGTCCAACCTAGACGCCGCGCTGCGCGTGCAGATGCGGCTGGAGATAGCACGCCTCCACACCCGTCTCGGCGCCACGATGATCTATGTGACGCACGATCAGACCGAGGCGATGACCCTTGCCGACCGCATCGTCGTCTTCAACAAGGGCAGGATCGAGCAGGTCGGCGCACCGATGGAACTCTATGAGCGCCCTGCCAACACCTTCGTCGCCGGCTTCATCGGCGCCCCTGCGATGAACTTCCTGCCGGCGTCGGTGGAAGGCGGCGCTCTTACCGTCAGCGGCCTGTCCATCGGGAACTCGCGCAGCTGGAATGCCGCCGGCGCCGTCACGGCAGGCGTCCGGCCGGAGCATCTGACGATCCATTCCCCTGAGAGCGGCGGTATCCGGGGCCGGGTGGAACTCATCGAACGGCTTGGCGCTCAAACCTACGCCTACGTGGAAACGGCAGGGTTGAGCGATCCGATCACCGTCGCGGTCCCCAATGAGAGCGGCCTTGCGGCCGGCGATATCGTCGGGATGCAGCCGATGGGTGAGAAGGTGCATGTCTTCGACCGGGAAGGTGCCGCTCTTCTTCAGTGAAGAGCTGTTGTGACAAGCGCCGGCACCAAGGAGGTGCCGGTTGCGGATCAAGGCCGGATTTCACGAGTAAGCGTGGTTCGGTAGCGCGACCATTCCCGGGTTGGGTGGGTTGCTGATTGAAAGCGGATGCTCCCGTTGGCGGTACCAGGAGACTTAGAGAGATCTCGTACCGAGCCGGCTGGCAAGCGCGTTCAGGTCTTTGACAATTGCATCATGTAGCAGAATGCCTCTGGCATCGCTTTCCGCCTGGTTGATCTTCTCGATCTCGCCAGGCATCAGGATTTCGGTGATGCCTTCGGCGCGCTTGGCGGATTTGATCCCGTCGGTCAGCTGCGCGACGCGGTCGGCAACCGGCCCGAAGTGGCCGGAAGATGCGTTGATGACCAGGAAGAAGTGGCCAATGTCCTGTGTCTTGTCGAAGTCGGTGTAGAGATTACCCAGCATCGACCCGAACCGGCCGCCGGACAGCACGCCGCACAGCACTTCCACCATGATCGCCAGCGCCGAGCCCTTCGCCCCGGCGAAAGGCAGGATGACCCCTTTCAGGGCAGCGTTCGCGTCGCTGGTGGGGGTTCCGTTCTCATCCAGCGCCCAGCCGATCGGTATGGTTCTTCCGCTTTTTGCGGATTCGACGATCTTGCCGCGGGCCGCAACCGCAGTTGCCATATCCGCCAGCAGCGGTGTTTCGGAGCTGGTCGGTGCGCCGAAGGCGATTGCGTTGGTGCCGATGACGGCTTCGGCCGTGCCGTGCACGGCCATGGATGGCGGGGCGTTGGTCATCGCGAATGCGATGCAGCCAGCGTTTACGGCTCTTTCGACATAGAACGAGCTCGATCCATTGTGATTGCTGTGCTGCACGAGCGCGAGGCAGATACCTTGGGAGCGAGCGATTTCGATCGCCTTGTCTATCGCTGCAACACTTGCGACCGGTCCCGGTCCGTTATCGGCATCCACCAGAAGAACGGACGGCATGACACGCTCTAGGGATACGTTGGGACGTGCATTCACGATGCCGCGCGTCAGGCGCTCGCAATAGATCGGCAGCCGAGACACCCCGTGGGATTCATGTCCGCGCATGTCGGCATGAAGGAGCAGCTCGGTCACGATCTCGGCGTTCTCCGTGTCGAGACCGCTGGCTTTCAAAACATCCGTGGAGAACGCACGGAGCTGGCGATTTGTGAATGATTTCTGCGACACGGACGGCTGAATCTCCCTGCCTCGATGGATTCGTCGAAACAAGGATTGATAGCATTTTCGACCGTGGCGCGGATACCGCTATATCAAAGCCCGGTGCAGCCGCGGGCTCGCAATGTTTCATCGACCCAGTCGCGATCCCAGCTTTTCGAGGCGATGGCGGCGAGGATTTTTCGTTCGCGTTCGACCTGGAGCAGGGCCTGTTCCAAAACCGCATCGGCGATAAGGCGCGGTATCGAAACGACGCCGTCCATGTCGCCGATTATCACGTCGCCGGGGCATATCTGCATGCCGTCGATCGAAATGGGTCCGTTCACGGTGCCCGGACCATCCTTGTAGGGTCCTCGATGCGTCACGCCAGCGGCATAGACCGGGTAATCGCCTGAAAGAATGAAGTCCACATCGCGAGCCGCGCCGTTCACGACGAAGCCGGTCACGCCCTTGTCCCGGGCGTAAGTCAGGATCAATTCGCCGATGAGCGCGTTCGTGAGATCACCGCCGCCATCCACGACGATCACGTCGCCCGGCTGCGCGATATCCACCGCCTTGTGGATCATGAGATTGTCGCCGGGGCGCGTTTTCACCGTCAGGGCGGTGCCGGCGAGGATGCCGCGCTCATGCAGCGGCCGTATCCTGGGACCGGCACTTTCCAGCCGATGCAGGTTGTCGCTGATGATAGCCGTGGGTACTTCGGCGAAGGCTTTCACGAGGCCTTCGGCAGTGCGTTCATGACCAGTATGGATGCGATATTCGTGTGACACGTGGGGCTTCCGTCGGCGATGGAAAACATGTGGGCAAAACTGCTTGATTGTCCGAAAACTGTCCAATACTGATCGTTGTTGCGATTGATAACCCCACGGCATCGACAATGATAGAAACCCGCCTGCTGCTCTCTTTCATCTGCGTCGCCGAAGAGTTGCATTTCGGCCGCGCGGCTCAACGCCTGCACATTGCGCAGCCAGCTCTGAGCCGCCAGATAAAGCTTCTCGAAGATCGTCTTGGCCTGTTGCTGTTCGAGCGAACGCAAAGAAATGTGAGCCTGACGCCGGCGGGAAGTGTCTTCCTGAAGCATGCCTATTCCATCACTGATGAGATTACCCATGCGATGGCGGACGCACTCAAGACCAGCCGGGGTGAGATCGGCCGGCTTGCCGTGGGGTTCATTCATTCGTCCGCATACAGCATCACGCCGGCAATCCTGGATGCCTTCCACAGCCGTTATCCCGATGTGGAGCTGGATCTGCATGAACTGACCATCTGGGATCAGCTGCGGGCTCTGCGGGAAAATACCATAGATATCGGTATCTTGCGCCCACCGGTCAACGATCCGGAGCTCGAAAGCTATGTTTTGAGGGACGAGCATTTTGTCGTTGTCGTGCCAGAGCGGCATGCGCTCGCAGGACGTAGCAGTGTGCGTTTGAGCGACATTTCCCATGAAAATTTCGTCATATTTTCACAGCGCAACAGCCCGCTGTTCTATTCACGGATCATCGCCATGTGCGAAAAAGCCGGCTTCGTTCCGTCCGTTCGGCAGCAGGCCATCCAGATCCACACGGTGCTGGGACTGGTCCGGGCACGCATGGGCATTGCCATCGTCCCCGAGGTCGCGCGCAATCTTCACATGCCCGGACTGAGTTTTCTCGATATCGAGGATAGCCCACCGCCGGTGCAAGTCACGCTGGTTTGGCGCAAAACGCACGCGTCCCCCATGCTCGCAGCGTTCATCGACATAACGCGAGAACTCTACCCGAATCCCCGTTCCGTCTGACGCCCGAGCGGCTTTTCCGGCGGGTGATTTTTTTGATGCCGAATGGGCATCAACGCAAGCCAAAATCTCGATTGGACACGCCGTTCGGCTATCGTTTAGCTATTCGGCAGAACAAACACGCTCTTGACCGCAAGCCACCGACAGAGTGGGGCGAGGGCGCCTGATCGCATATGGGAGGATGGATTTGCTCGACCGCAGGACGACCACGCAAACGCGCCGCATGACGTTCGCCAATGGTATGGCGATAGGCACGAGCGTGAAATGGAATGACTCGCAATTCTGCAGCATTCTAACGCCGGCCGGGATCCTGGGATGCGGGATTTTCGACCTCGCCACGGCAAACCGGGTCGGCTCGGCGATGGCGCTGATCCATGGCTCGCCGGGAAAGGAATATGTCGAGCCGGAAGACCTGCTCGACGGCCTTGTGCAGGTCGTTTCGATGAAGGCGGCCGAACTGGGTGTGACTGCGGGTATGAGTGGCCGCGCTGCCGTGGAACGGTTTCTTGAGGTCGGCGGAAGCGTGCCGGGAGAGGAAGAGGCGATCCCGAGCAGCCTTACGGTCCGGGCGCTTCACCATGTCAGCCTGGTCGTCGAGGATCTCGAGCGGAGCGCGCGTTTCTATCGCGACATTCTCGGCATGAAAGCGGCTTTCCGGCCGGATTTCGGATTCCCCGGCCTGTTCTTCGAGGCTGCCAATACGCAGATCCACCTGATCCCGCGTTCCGAATGGCATTCGAACGATTCAAAGCGGTGGGAGGCCGAGGGGCCTGACGCCTGCCACTTCGCCTTCGAGGTGGATGATGCCGCTCTTGCCCGCAAGGTGCTGGAACGCCATGGCGTGACGATCCTGCGCGGCCCCAGCCAGAACAAGGCGGGCTGGGTTCAACTCTGGGTGAGGGACCCGGATGGTTATGTCTTCGAACTGCTCGACCGGTCGGGGCGGCTGCTCGGAGCGGCGACGTGATTTGAAACAAGATTGGATAAAAGGGAGGACAGCATGAAGCTTACAGGATTTCTCAGGGCAACGGCATCCGCAATGCTTTTGACGCTGCCGCTGCAGTTCGCGGCGCAGGCGTCGAGAGCGGAAGAAGTGACGGTATCGCACTATTTCACCGGTGATCTCGGCCTTTCCGGCATGCAGGCCTTCTTCAAGGCCTTCGAAAAGGAGAGCGGCATCGCGGTCAAGGATAGCCGGATCGGTCATGAAGACTACAAGACCGGTATCCTGGTGCGGGCGGCGGCCAACAGTCTGCCGGACGTGTTCAGCTACGGCGCCGGCGCCCGGCCGCAATTCGTCGTCGATGCCGGCAATGTCGCTCCGCTCGATGATATCTGGCAGTCGGCACATCTGGACGACGTCGTTTCGAAGTCGGTCGCCGATGGCGCGACCATCTACAACGGCAAGCGGTACTTCATTCCGGTCGGCTATCACTACGCCGGCATGTTCTTCAATCCGCAGACGATGAAGGCCGCAGGCATCACCGAGATGCCGAAGAACTGGGACGGGCTGCTCGCAGCCTGCAAGACGCTCCGTGCGCACAATGTGGCGCCCTTTGCACTGGGCTCCAAGAGCCGCTGGCCCGCGCAGTTCTGGTTCGACTACCTGCTTCTCGGCACCGCCGGTCCGGATTATCGCAATGCCCTCATGCGCGGCGATACGCACTATACGGACGAGCAGGTCAAGCGCGTGATGGGAATGTGGAAGGAGCTGATCGACGCCGATTGCTTCTCCCCCAATTCCAACGCCAAGGAATGGACCGACGCAGCCGACGAGGTTGCACGCGGCGATGCGGCGATGACCCTTATGGGAACCTGGATCACCGGATACTGGAACGGCAACAAGCTCAAGCCGGTGGAAAACTACGACTTCTTCCCGTTCCCGAAACTGGATGACGGCGTTCCGGTGTCTGTCGTCGGTCCGGTCGACGGTTTCCTGGTGGCGGCGAATTCGAAGAATCCTGAAGGTGCGCGCAAGCTCGTCGCCTTCATGGTCTCCAATGCCGAGTTGCAGGCGAATTGGGCCAATATCCAGGGCGCACTTTCGCCGAATGTGAAAGTCGATCCGGCCATCTACACGCCGGTCATGAAGAAGGCGCTGGATACGGTCGCGGCTGCCCAGAACTTCGCCTTTAACTACGATCTCGCAACACCGCCGCCGGTCGCCGAGATCGGTCTGGATATGTTCGCCGAGTTCATGAACGACCCCAGCTACATCGACACGCTGCTCGAACGGACTGAAGCGGGCGCGAAGGAAGGGTTCTCCAAGTAACCTCCCGAAGTCGAGCGGGAAACGCGTGCGCGTTTCCCGCTTGGCACAAACGAAAACCGGAGATTGACATGGAACGTCGTGAAGCACTCTGGCGCGTCGTCTTGCTGGCGCCGGTGATGGCTGTTTTTCTTACCTTCGTCATATGGCCGCTTCTGGACTCGTTCCGCTACAGCGTCACTGATTGGAATGGCTTTTCACCGGATTACAATATGGTCGGCTTTGCCAATTTCGCAAAGGTCGGCCGGGATCCCGCTTTCCTCGGGGCGATTACAAACACCACCATCTGGGTTGTCGCGGCCCTGATCCTGCCGACCGTTCTCGGCCTTGGTCTGGCTCTGCTGCTCAATGCCGGCATTCGCGGCGTCAATCTGTTCAAGACGGTCTTCTACCTGCCGATCTGCCTTTCCGCCGTGGTGGTCGGTCAGAGCTGGATCTGGATCTACCAGCCCGACTGGGGATTGCTGAACAGCATGATCGCGACCTTCACAGGAAGCCAGGGGATGAACTTCGCCTGGCTCGCCAATCCGTCGAGTTCGCTCTGGGCGGTGATCATTGCCTGGACGTGGCAGCAAACCGGACTTTCGATGGTCATCTTCCTGGCAGGGCTGACGTCCATTCCACAGGACATGATCGAGGCCGCGCAGGTAGACAATGTAAGCCGATGGCAGCAGACGCGGCATATCATCCTGCCGATGCTGCGCCCGGCCACCGTCGTCGTGGTCGCGCTGTCGATCATCAGCGCGCTCAAGGGCTTCGACATCCTCTATGTCATGACTGGCGGCGGGCCGTTCAAGTCGTCGAGCACGCTGGCATTCTTCATGTACGAGGAATCCTTCAAGAAGTACCGGATGGGCTATGGCAGCGCGATTTCCGTGGTGCTGTTCCTGATCACCATGACGATCATCTGGGCTTACTTCCGGCAACTGCGAAAACTGGATGAGATCTATGACTGATATCGCGGTCTCGAACCACGACGGCTTCAATCCCTGGCGGTTTGCTCTTTACGTCTGCATCGCGGTCGTCGCCGGATTGTTCATTCTGCCGACCGTGGGCATTACGCTGGCGGCGTTCAAACCCGGAGACGAAATCGCCGCCGGCGATCTCTGGTCGCTTCCCAATTCTCTTTATCTCGGCAATTTCACCGATGTTCTCGCTAATCCGTGGGTGAAGGGGTACTTCGTCAACACGTTCCTGGTGGCGATCCCGGCAAGCCTCGCCTCGATCTTCCTCGGGTTCCTTGCCGGCTGGGTTTTCGCCAAGTTGCCGTTCAAGGGCAGCGAGGCAGTCTTCATGCTGCTGATCTCGGGGATATTCTTCCCTCCGCAGGTCATCCTGATTCCGCTGTTCAAGATGTTCGACCGGATGGGCATGATCGACACGCTCTGGCCGATGATCATCGTGCATACGGCGCTTGGCATCCCGATCTGCACGCTTCTTATGCGGAACTTCTTTTCGGCGGTGCCGAACGCCCTACGCGAGGCGGCGCTGGTCGAGGGGGTGAGCGAGTGGCAGGTGCTGACCCGCATCGCATTGCCGCTGAGCCTGCCGGCCGTCGCGGTTCTCGCGACGCTGCAATTCACCTGGATCTGGAACGATTTCCTTTGGCCGCTGATCTTCACGCAGAGCGAGGATGTGCGGACGGTCATGCTGGGTATCGTCTTTCTTCGCGGGGAATACGAGGTCGCCTGGGGCGCTCAGGGCGCGCTGGCGCTGCTGTCCAGCCTGCCGACACTCGTCGTGTTCCTCTTTTTCCAACGCTATTTCATTCAAGGACTAACCATGGGAGCGGTTAAAGGATGAGCGACGTCCAACTTAGGGCCATCCGCAAGAGCTTCGGATCTCTGGAGGTCGTCAAAGGTGTCGATCTGTCTATCAATTCCGGTGAGTTCATCGTGTTCGTCGGCCCGTCGGGCTGCGGAAAATCCACGCTGCTCAGGATGATAAGCGGGCTGGAATCGGTTACGTCAGGCGACCTCTTCATCGAAGATCGCAATGTGACGCGCCTGCCGCCGGGAGATCGGGAGATCGCGATGGTGTTCCAGTCCTACGCGCTCTATCCGCACATGACCGTCGCCGAGAACATGTCGTTCAGCCTGCGCATGAACGGCGTTTCCCAGGAGGTGATTTCCGAGCGCGTCAGGGATGCCGCCCGCATTCTCCAGATCGATCCCTACATGGATCGCAAGCCGAAGCAGCTTTCCGGCGGGCAACGCCAGCGCGTCGCGATCGGCCGTGCCATCGTGCGAAATCCCAAAGTGTTCCTTTTCGACGAGCCGCTGTCGAATCTCGATGCCGCGTTGCGTGTGCAGACCCGTGTCGAGATCGCCCGGCTTCATTCTGAAATCGGTGCGACCATGATCTATGTCACGCATGATCAGGTTGAGGCGATGACGCTTGCCGACAAGATCGTCGTCCTCAACCATGGCAGGGTGGAGCAGGTCGGCGCGCCGATCGACCTCTTCGAAAAACCCAGGAACAAGTTCGTCGCCAGCTTCCTCGGCCAGCCGACGATGAATTTCCTCGATGCGAGGGTCGTCGGGGGTGAAGGCGGAAGAACGACGCTGGCACTTGCGGGCAACGACAGGCCACTCGTGATCGAGCAGTCTCTGCCGCTGGCCGAGGGCGCTGCCGTGTCGGTCGGCGTTCGGCCGGATGCGCTCACCTTCGTATCTCCGGAGGAGGCCGATGTTTCCGGTAGTGTCGAGGTCATCGAGCACCTTGGCTCGGAAAGCGTCATTTACTTCACCGCGCCCGGCGTCACCGGTTTGTTGACTGCCGTGGCGCCCGGCAAGACGGGGCTGCGCCACGGAGCGCCGATCCACCTGCGGCTGGATCGTTCGCTCTGCCATATCTTCGGTTCTGATGGTGAAGCCGTATGCGCCGATACCTGAGGGCTTCCGCTCACAGTTCCTTTCAATTTCCCGCAAACAGTGTGGATACACAGCATGTTGAACATCATTCAGGTTGGCCTCGGCCATTGGGGGCGTAGTTGGACGACGGAAGTCCTCGCGCAGGTGGATACCGTTAAGGTGACGGGCTATGTCGATTCGAGCGAGGAAGCGCGCGCCGGATTTTGTGCCGCAACGGGCGTGAGCCCCGCCCTTTGTTTCGGTTCCCTTGAGGAAGCCCTGCGCCATGTTCGATGCGAGGCGATCGTGGCGCCACTGCGCACGGACGCGCATTTCCCGGTCGTAAGGGAGGCGCTGGAGGCCGGGCTTCATGTCCTGGTGGAAAAGCCCTTCACGACGACTCTGGAAGAGGCGGCGATCCTGAACGCACTGGCGCGCGAGCGCGGGCTTCTCCTGATGGTCAGCCAGAACTATCGCTTTTTCGGCGCTCCCATCGCGGCTGCCCGGCACCTTGCCGCAGGCACGATCGGCCATGTCGATTCGGTCTCTCTCGATTTCCGACGGCATGGGCCGACCTTCGGATTCAAATATTACGAGATCGAGGACCCTTTGGTCGCCGATATGTCGATCCATCATTTCGACGGCATGCGCATGCTCTTCGGCGAGATCGAGAGTGTCTCCTGCCGCTCGTGGAATGTGCCGGAAAGCCCGTTCCTGCATCATCCCGCGACCGCGGCCATGATCGAGTTCACCTCCGGCGTCCTGCTCAGCTATCGCGCCTCGTTCATGGCGATGGGCGAGGATACGCCATGGGGCGGCATCTGGACGGTGAACGGCAGCCTCGGTGAGATGGTGTGGTCCTATCGCGGGAGTGCGGGCGGCGACCCGGACTGGTTGAACCTTCGCCTTGCGCGTGGAGACCTGCAGCCTCAGAGCCTCGAATTGCCGCGCTATCGGGATCGCGCCGGTTCCGTCAATGCGTTTGCCGAGGCGCTGGCCGGGCGCATTTCGTGGGAAGGCCTGCCGACCGGTGACGACAACATCAAGAGCCTTGCCGTCGTGAAAGCGTGCCTGCTGTCGGCGCGCCAGAACGGCAAGGCCGTTCGTCCTGCCGACCTGCTGCCGCAGGCGTCGGCTGTCAATCATGTCGAGGAGATTGCGGTATGACCCTCAGGATCACGGTCTGGAACGAGTTCTATCACGAAAAACACAACGCCGAATCGGCGGCGATCTATCCCGAGGGCATGCATGAAGCAATCCGCGCCGGCCTCGTCGAGAACGGCCTCGCCGATGTGCGCACCGCGACCCTTGAGGAGGCGGAGCACGGCCTGACGGAGGAGGTTCTGGCGAGGACCGATGTGCTGATCTGGTGGGGACATGTGCGCCATCATGACGTATCGGACGAGGTGGCCGAGCGTGTGCGCCGGCGCGTCTGGGAAGGCATGGGGCTGGTGGTCCTGCATTCCGGGCACTATTCGAAGCCCTTCCGCCTGCTGATGGGCACGCCCTGTGATGTGAGGATATGGGACGAGGCCGGAGAGAAGGAGCGCATCGTCGTCGTCTCGCCCGGGCACCCCATTGCTCAAGGTCTGGATCGGACCTTCGAGATCGATGTCGAGGAAAGCTATGCGGAGCCGATGGAAATTCCCGAGCCGCTCGAATTGATCATGCTCAGCTGGTTCGAGAACGGCGAGGTGTTCCGCTCGGCCTGCACCTACAAGCGTGGTCGGGGCCGCGTTTTCTACTTCCGTCCGGGCCACGAGACCTTTCCGACATACTATCATCCGCAGGTTCGGCGTGTCATCGCCAATGGTGCGCGATGGGCTGGTGGCGAAAGCTGAAGCATTTCCCAAGTCGCTTCGGTGTCGGATAAGGCGGTAAAAGCAGGAACCCAGAGCATTTCCGGTGAAATGGAATTCATCGGAAATGCTCTGGACTGAATCTGCTCGCCGTATCAACAGGCCGGGTGATCCCGGTGATCCTCTCCCAAGGAACGGCCGGTTACGATCTGAGATCGCTATGCCGCCACGCCCTTTGACCCAACCAATCAGCGGAGGAACGATGTCCCACGACTTCGTCAGGAATCCTTTGAACGTGGTGTTTCTCGATCGCGCCACCCTCTCGGATCGCGTTACGATCAAACCCTTCACCTTTGCCGCCAATACGGTTGTTCATCAGAATACCTCTGCCGATGAGGTCGCCGATCGTATCGTCGATGCGGATATCGTCATCACCAACAAATCACCCATCGCGGCTGCATCGCTTGCCGGGGCAAGAAGGCTCAAGCTTGTTGCCGTGGCTGCAACCGGAACCGATATCGTGGATCTGGCTGCGTGTTCGGCACAGAATGTGGTTGTATCCAACATCCGCAACTATGCCGCAAATACGGTTCCCGAGCACACATTTGCGCTGCTGCTCGCGCTTCGCCGGAGCATCGTTGCCTATGTCGAGTCGGTTCAGGTCGGTCGATGGCAGGACGCGGGCAGCTTTTGCTATTTCGACCATCCGATAAACGACCTCGCGGGCTCGACGATCGGCATCATCGGCGACGGCGTGCTCGGAAAGGCCGTCGCAGAGATTGCCAGGGCCTTCGGGATGAAGGTGCTGTTTTCGGCCTATAAGGGAACCCACAATATGGGGCCTCTCTACACGCCATTTGAACAGGTCCTCTGCGAGAGCGACGTCATCACCCTTCATTCACCGCTCACGCCTTCCACGCGCAACATGATTGCAGACGCGGAATTCGCGCTGATGTCACGCAGGCCGCTCCTGATCAATACCGCGCGTGGTGGCCTTGTGGATGAGGACGCTCTTTCTCGTGCCTTGTACGCCGGACAAATTTCCGGAGCCGCTTTCGATGTTGCAACCGCGGAGCCCCCCGCGTCAGATCATGCCTTGATGAAACTGCTTGATCACCCCCGCTTCCTTCTGACGCCACATGTTGCCTGGGCAAGCCAGGAAGCGATCCAGGGGCTTGTCGATCAATTGGTCGAAAATGTGGAGCTGTTCGTCAGCGGTACGCCGCGTCATATCGTCAGGCCGCACCCATAACACGACATCGTCGCCGGGTGAGTTCGAGCTCGTCCTTGGCTCGCCCGATGGCGCTTCGTGCATCTCGAATTGGGAAATCAATGCCGACCATGCTGATCGCTCATGGATGGCAAGGCTAATTCGCTCTCGGCCTGTCCACTTTCCCACCCAGACAGGAATGTTGGTTCTGACTCTTTCAAGAGCCTAGGCCGTAGACTCATAAGCGCGAAGCCATAGGCGGATTGGTGCAAGCTGGACCATGGCAAGGAAGTTGTCGGCCGGTTTGTCGTAGCGGGTGGCAACCCGACGGAAATGTTTGAGCTTTGGGAAGAACCTCTCGATCAGGTTGCACTCTCGGTAAAGTCGCGTGTTGAAGCATCGCTTCCACTTCCGGTTAGATTTGGCAGGGATGTTGGGCGTCGCACCTTGCTCCTCGATCAGCGTGCGGATGCGATCCGCATCGTAGGCCTCGTCCGCGAGCACGATCATGTGCGGTCCAAAATGATTGAGCAGTTCGCCGGCGATTTGGCCATCATGCGCCTGTCCAGCGGTCAGTCGGAGCCGGATCGGGAGACCTTGCGCATCGATGACGGCATGGATTTTGGTCGTAAGCCCGCCTCGGGAGCGACCGAGACAATGATCTCGATCCCCTTTTTGCCGTCGCAGCCTGCTGATGGGTGCGAATAGAGGTGCTATCGATCATCTGGATGTCGCCGTTACGGGGAGCGGTAATGGCATCCATCATCCCGTCCAGACGCCTGCCTTCCGCCGTCGCACGAAGCGATTGTAGCAGGTCGTGCGCGAGCCATGGCGGTCGGGTAGGTCACGCCATGGCGCACCGGAGCGTAGCACCCAGAAAATACCGTTCAGCACACGCCGATCATCAACGCGCAGAACGCCTCGCGGCTTGTTGGGTAACAGCGGCTCGATCATGCGCCACTCGAAGTCGGCCAAATCATATCGGCTCATACGACTGCTGAATCAGTTAGCGCCGCATTGCGCAAGCTGGCGCTGGCAGGACGGGAGAAATCTATCTGCTCCTCTCGGAGCCCCGGCTGATCCCCTCGCCAAGTCTTGCCTTCCGGCTTGGCTAAGCGCACCCACACCTTAGCTCGGTCAGCATCGGCCTCGCAAGTTTATGGGTTCACGACCTAGTCCGGTTTCTTTAAATGTGAAACCACAGGTATAGAGCTCGGGAGCAGGGCCTGCCAACAGGCTCAAGGATCGCGATTTGGCCTTGGCTCATATAGGGTCGCGCCTCTCGGGTGCCAACAGATTGCATTTCTCGTTCGTAGTTTGAAGTGGGGATGGTGCGTGCGTAGCGGTGAGCTGGTCAACCGTGATGAGCCGTTGTTTGTCGCACTTCCCTGATCCGCGGGTGAGTGTCGCTGTTCAGAACGGCAGTGTATTTTCTCTAAGGTATTGATGTAATTATTGTTATGTTCACGCCTACAGTGGTGTTGGCTGCTAATTTGACGAAATTTGCCTGTTAAAGGCTCCCTATCAGGGAAACCATTTACTGAGACGAGTTCGCAGCAGACAGCGTCCACTACCATCGATACTCCCAGCCGCGATTGGCCTTCACGGGGTTTCCATCATCGTTCAGGAACGGCTCAAGCGAGCTTACAACCTCCATTCAACCTTTCCTGTCTCCGTCTTGCGGACCGTGATGGGATGCACCAGTTCCCGGACCAGCCGGGGGAGCTCGCCCATATCGTCCAGCGTCTGAAGGACAATGCCCTGCTTTGCCGTAGCTTGTCGGCAAAATGCTTGATGGCGCTCGGCAGCACGACGATGTTGCTCGCTTAGGCAGGGAGCGTAATTCGGGCCGCGTCCGTCAAGATGGTGTAATTTCGGGTGTGGTTCCGGGCCGTCATGATCAGGCGGCTCTGGGTGTAATCTGAAGTGTGGTTTCCTCCTCGATTTCCGGTGGATTCAGCTCGGCCATCGCCTCGACCTGCATGTATCGGCTGAGGAGCTGCCACTCGTCGTTGGCTTCGAGTAGCACGGCTCCGATGAGGCGAACGATGCTGTCCTCGTTGGGGAAGATGCCGACGACATCGGCGCGACGCTTCACTTCCTTGTTCAGCCGCTCCAGCGGATTGGTGCTGTGGAGCTTGGTGCGGTGTTGAGCGGGAAACGCCATGTAGGCCAGCACGTCGGCCTCGGCGTTGTCCATGAAGGTGCCGAGCTTGGGCCATCTGGCGCGGAGCTGGTCGGCGACATGCCGCCAGGTCTGGACGGCATTGGCGTGGTCGGGCTGGATGAAGGCCTGGCGGATCGCGGCGGCGACCATGGTGTGCTGGCCCTTGGGAACGTAAGCCAGCGCGTTGCGCATCGCATGAACGCGGGGGCTGTTGAAGAAATCGCTTTATGCCGGAGGGTCGGTCTCAGCAAATTATTGCAGGGAGAGGCGTGGTTGGGAAACTGCGCCCGCCGGACGATCTATCGGGGCGCTTTTCTTGATAAATGGATCGCCAGATAAAGCTCCAGAGTAATAAAAAGGCAGCGGCAAGCCGCTTCAGGTTAATCGCCATAGCGGTCAGGAAGGACTGGATACGCATGTTCTCCAGCCCGCGGCGCACGGCCCGGGCGAGGCCATGCCAGGATTTCGCCTCGCCATGGAAACCTTCCGAACGCCAGCGATGTCGACGATACAATCGCTTTTCCTCTTTCCCCCAACGGTCACGTTTTCGCCGTGCTCGAAGAAGTGCTGGATAATCGTTGACGATAACCACAGCTTTAGTCACGCGCGAGGGGGACAGGCATATCGCCGCAAGATCGCATCCCTTGCAATCCCTGGCCTTCGAAGCGAAGAAGCGCCCATACGCGACCTTGGTTCGGTTCGGGCGCAGGATCTTGCCGCGTAGGCATTTTACAATATCGTGGTGGGCGTCATATCTGAACCGGCGCAAAGGGACCTTGCTGCGAATAGGCTCTGCCTTGGTTGGGATCACAGCACTGATCTTGCGCTCCTCCAGCCCGCCAAACACCTTGCCGTAGGCATATCCCGCATCGGCGGTCGCCAACGTTATGGCCACCCCTGTCGTTTGCGCAGCAGTGTCGAGCCGAGACAGTATATGATCGCCTTCATTCGCCTCGCCGGTTGTGACGTCGATCTCGACAATGACGCCACATTCGTCATCGACTACACCATGCTGCTTGTAGGAGGGTTCAAGGCGTCTGTTCCGGCCATTCGTGGCCATCGAAGCGTCCGGATCAGTGGTGCACACTTTCTTGTATTTTCCGGTCTTCTTCGAGTTTCTGGCCGCAGTCTCATCTTTCCTCGCGTCATCATCGTTGGCATCTGCAACGTCATCGACGTGGCGTGCGACCAGGCTCTCCCAGCTCACATCCGCGCGGATCAGCGAAGCGTCCACATGAACAACCTCACCTTTCGCGATCCCGGCGGCGACGCAGGCTTGAACACTCTTCTCAAAAATGCGCCGGAAGAGATCGGCGCCCCAGCGTTTGCGGATCCGGGTGAGTGAAGAATGATCGGGCAACTTCTCTTGCAAGCCGTAACCGGCAAACCAGCGTATTGCCAGATTAACTTGCGCTTCGCGGATCAGACGACGGTCATGGACAATGCCCAGCAAGAACCCCGCGAGCATCAAACGTAACGCGGCTTCAGGATCGATCGCGGGCCGACCAACTGAGGCGGCATAACTCTCGGCCACCATGTCGTGCAACCACGACAAATCAAGAACCCGATCAACACGGGCCAGAACATGCTCGTCGGGAACCAGATCGCGTAGCGACCCGCACAGGAAGAATTCAAACTGTTCTCGGGATCGGCGCTCCAGCATCGAAAGCTCCATATCGATCTCGCCATAAGCCTATTGAATCAAAAAGATAACCCTTTTTCAACAGCCCCACGCGGCACCTCTGCCATGTCGCGCTGAGGATGCGGGTGATGGCGGCCTTCAGCCCTTCATGAGCATCGGAGATCACCAGCTTGACGCCGGTGAGGCCCCGACGCACCAGATCGCGCAGGAAGCTCGTCCAGAACGGCTCGGCTTCGGAAGGGCCGATATGCAGACCGACGATCTCCCTCTTCCCGTCCGTGTTGACGGCCACCGCGATTATCGCCGCCACCGACACGATGCGACCGCCCTCACGCACCTTCAGATAGGTGGCGTCGAGCCAGAGGTATGGCCAGTCACCGGAAAGGGGACGCTTGAGGAAGGCGTTCACCCGCTCGTCGATATCCTTGCACAGCTTGGAAACGGAGGATTTGGAAATGCCGGTCATGCCCATGGCCTGCACCAGCTCATCGACCTTGCGCGTCGAGACGCCGTTGATCCATGCCTCCTGGATCACGGCGACCAGCGCCTTCTCCACCATCTTCCTCGGCTCCAGGAAGCCGGGAAAGTAGGCTCCCTGCCGCATCTTCGGTATCTTCAGGTTCAGCGTGCCGAGCCGGGTGTCGAGCGAGCGGTCGCGGTAGCCATTGCGCCATGTCTGGCGGCCGTCGCCACGTTCATAGCGACCAGCGCCGATCAGGCCGTCAACATCGGCCTCCATGATCAGCTGCAGCACGCTTTCGGCAATCGTCCGCAGGAAATCGCTGTCGCCGCTCTTCGCGGCAAGCTCGGAAAGAGCTAATCTGTCGTCGGTCATCGGGGTTCCTTTCGGCTGGTTGAAGTCTTGCAACTCCACCTTCTCCGACAGGCCCGGTGCCCACCTTGCGCTCAACGAATACGGCAGCGCATTCTCCACCGCCGTTTCCACCTCAATGCGCCTCCGAAATTACACCACGTCCGAGGACGCTACCTGGACTGGCGTGGCATGGACATCTCCCCGACTCGTTTCGTGAGAGACCAATGCTGCCCCCATCGCCACGCATTGTGATGAGGCGCCAACTTCTTCCAGCAATTTTGCCAAAGTATGCAGGCTGGCTAGTCCGACGTGCGGGACCGGCATGCTGCGCCAGTATCCACTCACGGATCGGTCGAACATCCACGCCGGGACTTCAACGAGCCGATCAGAAGAAGCGCCAGAAAGGCTGCAACGGAAAATAGCCATCCCTTTGGCCAGCGCCTCATGGACGTGGACGAACTGACCGGACCAGGGGTGCCACGGATACAAAAGCTCGCGAACCTCTGTCCCGTGGGTGTTCTGTCGTCGTGTTGTAGTGCTCGAACCAGAGCGGCAGTTGCGCGATGACGGTTTCGGCATCCGGGGTGGGGTTCACCGCGACGTAGTCGCGCTTGAAGGTTTTGACGAAGGCCTCGGCCATGCCGTTCGATTGCGGGCTGCGCACGGGCGTCGTGCACGGCTCCATGCCGATGTCGCGGAGCAAGGATGCGGTATCCCTGGCGACGAAGCACGAACCGTTGTCGGTGAGCCATTCGATGGGCTCGGACAACATGTTGATGCGACCGAAGCGGTTCTCGACGGCGGTGATCACGAGGTCCTGCACGTCCTGGCTCTTGATGCCCTCCGTGGTGGCGACATGGGCGATTGCCTCACGGTCGCAGCAGTCGAGGGCGAAGGCGACACGGACCTTCTCCTTGTTGTCGCAGCCGATCTCGAAGCCGTCCGAGCACCATCGGATGTTGGAGCGTTCGACAGCGACCTGACCATCGTGGCGGCGATCATCGACCGCTCCGGTGTGGCGCACCAGAAGCAGGTTGTGCAGCTTCATGACCCGATAGACGCGCTTGGCGTTGGGCCACGAACGCCCGTCTTTCCGGGCATTCCGGCGCAGGATGGCATGGACCCGCCGATAGCCGTAGGTGGGCATGTCGGCAATGACGGCCCTGATTTCTTCCACCAGCTCCCGATCCGGGAGTGGCGGCCGTCCTCTGGCTCTGGAAGGGGAACCCGTGGCACGCGCAGCGATATTCGAGCGGGCGACACCCAAGGTTTCGCAGATGGTCTTCATTCCAAAATCCCTCTCGGCAGAGAGATCGAGCGCAACATCCGTTTTTTTGGGCCACCGGCGATTTCGAGGGCTTCCTTGAGGATTTCGCTCTCCATCGTCTTCTTGCCCAGCAGGCGTTGCAACTCCTTAACCTGGGCCTGAAGCGCCCGGTATTCGGATGCCGGAACGACCTCCTCTTCGGCGGCCGTCGCCGTCAGTGCTCCCTGGGATGCCAGCTTGCGCCAGGCGAACAACTGGTTCGGCTGGATGCCGTGCCGACGCGCGACGATGCTCACCGTTGCGTCCGCCTCGTAGGTCTCTTGAATGATCGCCAGCTTCTCTGCCGTGCTCCAGCGCCGCCGACGTTCCGGCCCGGAGAGAACTTCCATCTTAAAATTGCTACCAGTCATATTACCAACATTACTCCTACCCACTTAGCTAAGTGGGGGAGCATGTCCGGGCCTTTCGGGGGCTAATTCAGTCTACTCGAAAATAAGTCGCCGCATCATTCCGCTCATACTGATCGCCTATGTTCTGGCGTTTCTTGATCGAATAAATGTCGGTTACGTCAAGATGAGCATGCAGGAAAGCCTTGGGTTCTCCGACGCCGTATACGGCCTCGGCGCGGGACTATTTTTCCTGACATATTTGATCTTCGAAGTTCCGAGCAACGCCTATCTCGGCAATCTCTCGACCTATTTTGTCGATGTCGGCGGGGCAAAACCCGTTTCGGTGCAGATGACAAACAGCCAGCGCATCCAGATGCGCCGCTTCACCTACAACGATCCGGTCTGGGTATCCTGGCATCCGGCTGACGGCCTCCTGCTGGACGCGTGAGGGAGACGGCGATGCTGCGCAAATGGCTGCTGATCGGCATTCCCTATCTCTGGCTTCTCGTCTTCTTCCTCGTTCCCTTCGCCATCGTGGTGAAGATCGCGCTGTCCGACAGCACCATGGCGATGCCACCCTATCTGCCGGTGCTCGACACGAGGTCCGGCTGGGGTGGTCTGATGGACTATCTTCGAGCGCTGGATGCGGAGAATTTCCTCTATGTGCTGGAAGACAGCGTCTATGCCGTCGCCTATCTCAACAGCGTGAAGATCGCGGCGGTCGCGACGGCGGTCTGTCTTCTCCTCGGCTATCCCGTCGCCTATGCGATCGCCTCGGCGCAGCCGGCCTGGAAACCGACGCTGATCATGCTGATCAACCTGCCGTTCTGGACGTCGTTCCTCTGTCCGGGAATTAATGAAACGACTGTCCGCGATTTACCGGAATCGGTGTCCCGTTAATCCGAAATCCGCACAGCTGGCCCATGGGACTGGCGATAGAACCATGAAGCTCAACCATCTCAAACCGCTGGCCTTGACGAAGTGACCATGGCTGGAACGCACCCGGTCACGATAAATTCCACGTGCGGCGATGCGTTGGCCCCAGCGTCGTTCGATTGTATCGTCCATGCCGATCACGACTGGGCCGTCGGGCACGAGCCTTTCAACGATGACAGACAGCAGCCGTGCCGACAACAGGCGGGGGTTCCAGCGGGCGCGGTTGAGGAGTTGATGATAGGCGGCAAAGTTGCTGGCCTCCGCTCGACCGGTGATCCGCAAGCAGGCCGTCACGGTTCGCTTGCCGGGAGAAAGGATCGCACCCATCACCAGGACCAAAAGATGGTCCCAACTCGGAGCGGTAAACCAGACACGAAATGGCGCAAGCCATTGGCGAAGGATGTGAGGAACCACGTCGCCCCGGTCATTGCGACGATAAGGAGATTTGCTCATCCATCCGTTGGAATCCGATAGAACCGCTGACGCAAGGAACGCAAACTGCGGCGAATTGATTCACCCGAGCCGCTCAGAAGAGCCCGAAATCAAAGCGAATTTTTGTACAAAGTCGAGCTGATATATGGCTGAAAAAATAGAAATCGCGAATTTAGTTAAACTTCCCATCGGCACCTGCCCCCAGCCCCTCCGGTACCTCCTCTCAGGGTGGTGCAATTGGGCATCAATCCCCCGGGGGCGAAGCAGTCACTGGCGGTGCAAAACACAAAATTTTAGCTCGACTAAAAAAATGGTTTGACAATCCACCCACTTCGCGCACTATTGAAGAAATACTAAAAAAATTGGGTGAACATAGTGGCAAATGTCAAAGAGCCTAAGGCAGGAACATCCCCTGCCGTGGGCGAGCGACTGCGTGAGCGGCGCCGGGAGTTGAAGATGACGTTGCAGGAAGTTGCGGATACCGCCGGATTTTCCGTCGGCTTCATTTCGCAGATTGAGCGCGGCATCACCGTGCCTTCACTGACATCCCTGGTCGCTGTGTGCCGCGCCTTGAAGACGGATGTCGGCTCCTTTTTCCAGACGCCCAGAGTAGACGCGCCGATCACCCGGCGCGAAGGTCGCCCTGTCTATGCCGTCGGTGGCACGCCCGGAAACAGCGTCACCTACGAGCGTCTTTCCGCCTCCTTTCCAGGGAACGTGCTGCGCTCGACCCTCATCCACGAGCCACCGGGATTTCGAAGCGAACCGATGTCGCACGAGGGTGAGGAAATCTTCTTCGTCGTATCCGGCTCGCTGACCATCGAGATTGACGGCGAGCGCACCATCCTGGATGCCGGCGATTCCGCGCACTTCCCCTCGCGGCTGACCCACGTCACCTGGAACCACACGACCGAACCGACAACGATCTTCCATACTTGCACTATGGACGTCTTCGGCGACAGCGGAATGCCCGACGAAACTCAGCCGAGCCTCGTCGTCAAACGATCTGCGGCCCGCCGCAGCGCGCCCAAACAGCTCAAGACAACCAAAACCAGCTCCTCGGGTTAACAAGGGAACAGCAATGACATCCGTACTCAAGACAATCGCGGCAGCCCTGCTCGCCGCAACGGCTTTCTGCGCCCATGCGAATGCCGAAACCGTCCTTCGCCTTGATGAATCGCCGGTCGGAGAACTCGATCCGGCCAAGGCATCGGACTATGCCGACAGCATCCTGATGTACAACGTCTACGACACGTTGGTCATCCCAAAGCAGGGCCAGCCGGGCTACGATCCGTTCCTGGCGACGTCCTTCGAAACGATTGACGGCAAGACTTATACCTTCAAGTTGCGCACTGACGTGAAGTTCCAGAGCGGTAACCCGCTGACGGCCGACGACGTCGTCTTCTCCTTCGACCGTATGAAGGCGCTCGGCCAGGGCCTTTCCTACCTGTTCGAGAATGTCGAGAAGGCGGAGGCCACCGATCCCGCGACCGTGACCTTCACGCTCAAGGAGGTCTACGCCCCCTTCGTCTCCGCACTCACCCGCCTGCCGATCGTCGACAAGGCGCTGGTCCTGCAGAACCTTGGCGAGGGCGACGGCGAAATGAAGGACTGGGGCCAGACCTATCTCTCTGCACATTCAGCAGGCTCCGGCGCCTACAGGCTCGTCTCGCACAATCCGCAAGAAGAGACGGTGATGGTGAAGAACCCGGGCTTCTTCCTGACGGTACCGGACGCGGCGCCCGATACAGTGCGCCTGCGCTACGGCCTTGAAGCCGCCACCGTGCGTACGCTTATCGCTCAGGGCGAGCACGAAATCTCCTCGCAATGGTTGCCGCCGGAGGTGCTGAAGTCGCTGGCCGCCGAGGGCGCGCAGCTTCTCACCGAGAAGGGCACGACGGAGTTCTACATCAAGCTGAACACGGCAAAGCCGCCCTTCGACGACGTGGAATGCCGCCTTGCCGTATCCTATGCCTTCGACTACGATTCAGGCATACGCATGGTTGCCGTGACCGACGAGGTCTCGCAGGGCAGCCCAGCGACCGGCGCGTTGCCGGTCGGCATGCTCGGCGCGCTCTCCAGCGGGTCTATGAAGCGCGACGTCGAGAAGGCGAAGGAGCACCTCGCCAAGTGCAAGTATACGCCGGAGGAGATGGAGATCGACCTCACCTGGATCGGCGAAGTGCCGCTTGAGGAGCGTTTCGCCCTGCTGATGCAGGCGAATTTTGCAGAGATCGGCATCAAGGCGGACGTCAAGAAGCTACCCTGGGCGCTGTTTACTGAGCAGGTCTCAAAGCCCGAGAATTCGCCAAGTATTAGCCAGGTCTTTGTCAACACCATGTCTGGCGATCCGGATTCGCTGCTCTATACCATGTACCATTCGAGCGCCGCGGGCACCTGGATGTCGCCCGAGCACTTGAAGGATGCCGAGGTGGACGCACTACTCGAAAAGGGCCGCACGACACTCGACGAGGCAGAACGCGCCAAAGTCTACGAAGAGGTCAACAAGCGGCTCATCGCCATCGCTCCGTCGATCTTCGCGCAGGACCAGACGTCGGTTTTCGCGGCCTCCGACAAGGTCTCCGTTCCGGCGCTCACCGATCCGTCCAAGGCTTTCGCGCTCGCCGGCTTCGGCTTCACCTTCCGCCTGATGGAAATGAAACAATAGCCGACGGCGAAAACCGGGCCACGCGCTAGCGGCTCGGAACCGTCCACGGGGTTTACAGCCATGTCACCGTTTCTCCGCCTCCTCGCGAAGCGGCTGGGTACCTCCTTGATCGTGCTGATCGGGGTGTCGCTGCTGATCTTCGCCATTGCCCGGGTCATTCCCGGCGACCCGGCGCGCATCGCGCTCGGGCCGAATGCGACCCCCGAAGCCGTAGCCGCGCTGCGCGACAAGCTGCATCTGGACGCCTCCTTCTTCGCGCAATACGGCTATTTCCTCGCCGATCTCTTCCGCGGCGATCTCGGCGTCTCGCTCTACACCAACCGCCCTGTGATGACGGATATCGCGCAGTTCCTGCCAGCGACGTTGGAGCTGGTCGTGGTCTCTGGCCTGATGATGATCGCCATTGGCCTGCCACTCGGCATCCTCTCGGCCCGCTATCGCGGCAGCTGGGTGGATCACACGATCCGGCTTGTGACGATGCTCGGCGTCTCGGCGCCCGCCTTCGTCTGGGCTGTGGTGTTGATGCTGCTCTTTGCCTATTTCATCAAGCTCTTCCCCATCGCCGGCCGTCTCTCCGACAGCATCCCGGTGCAGAATGTCACCGGCTTCATGCTGGTCGACACGCTGCTGGCGGGCAACCTCAGGGCGTTTGCCGATGCCGTCTGGCACCTCGTCCTGCCGGCTTTCGCGCTCGCGCTTTCCGGCATCGGACAGGCCGCGCGGCTCGTGCGTTCCAACATGGTGGAGACCTATGAGCGGCCCTATATCGAGATGGCCGAAGCCTACGGTTTCCCGGAAAAGCGCATCGCCCAGCGCTATGCCTTTCGGCCATCGCTGATCCCCTCGCTCACCATCATCGGCCTCGATTTCGCGGCCATGCTCGGCAGCGCCTTCCTCGTGGAAGCCGTCTATGCCTGGCCGGGTCTGTCGCGCTACGGCGTCGCCGTCATCCTGCGCAAGGATCTCAACGCCATCGTGGGAACCGTGCTGATCATCTCGGCCATGTTCCTCATCGTCAACATCATCGTGGATATCCTGGTGTCGATCATCAATCCGCGCATCCGGCTTTCGCAGAGGGCATCATGAAAAAGACCCTCGTCATCCTCACCGGCAATCCGCTGTCGCTGATAGGGCTGATCCTCGTCGGGATCGTGCTGTTCTCCGCCGTCTTCGCCGATTTCATCACGCCTTTCCCCGAGCATGTCGGCGCCGTGGTGGACTTTGCCAACTTCAACCAGCCGCCCCAGTGGCCAAACATCTTCGGAACCGATCTCGTCGGCCGCGACCTCTTCACCCGTGTCGTCTATGCCTACCGGATCTCGCTGATCCTCGGCATCGTCGTGCTGGTCATCGCGGTGCCGGTCGGCGTCGCCATCGGCCTTGCCGCCGGCTATCTCGGTGGCTGGACGGAATATTTCCTGATGCGGCTTACCGACGTCTTCCTGTCGATCCCGCCGCTCGTGCTCGCCATGTCCATCATGGGCCTTCTTGAGCCGACGCTGACAAACGGCATGATCGCGGTCACCGTCATGTGGTGGCCCTGGTATACCCGGCTCGTCTACAACATCGCCCGTTCCGAGAAGGAAGAGGGCTATGTGCTGGCGGCGGAAGTCATCGGCGCCTCGAAGCTGCACATCATGTTCCGAGAGATCCTGCCGAACTGCGTCCCCTCGATCATCACCAAGATGACGCTCGATTTCGGCTTCGTCATCCTGATCGCCTCGTCGCTGTCCTTCCTCGGCCTCGGCGTGCAGCCGCCAACCCCCGACCTCGGTTCCATGGTGGCGGAAGGCGCAAAATACCTGCCCGACAGCTGGTGGCTCACCGTCTTCCCCGGCCTTGCCATCCTGATCGCCGTCTTCGGCTTCAACCTAATCGGCGACGCGCTGCGCGAAATCCTCGGAGTGGATCAATGACGGCTCCTACCCTCAGGATCGACAACCTGCGCCTCGGCTTCAAGACCTGGTCCGGTACGGTGGACGTGCTGCACGGCATCTCGCTTCACATCAAGAAGGGTGAGCGCGTGGCGCTGGTCGGCGAGTCCGGCTCCGGCAAGTCGGTGACGGCGCGCATCGTGCTTGGCATGCTCCAGCAGATGAAGACGGCCCGCATCTCCGGCACGGTGGAATTCGAGGGCACCAACCTCGAAACGCTCAAACCCGCCTCGCGCCACGCGCTGCGCGGCACCGCCATGTCGATGATCTTCCAGGACCCGACCTCCTCGCTCAACCCGGTCTATCCGATCTTCACGCTGTTCCGCGAAGTGTTGCAGCGGGCCCAGCCGGGCCTCGATGAGGAGACGGCGCGCCGCAAGGCCATCGCCGCGCTGGCGGACGTTGCCATCAGCGAGCCGGAACGCGTGCTGGAATCCTATGCCTTCCAACTTTCCGGCGGCATGAACCAGCGCGTGATGATCGCCATGGCGCTCGCCAACAACCCGGCGCTGCTGCTGGCCGACGAGCCCGGCACCGCGCTCGACGTGACCGTACAGGCACAGACACTCAAGCTGATGTCCGGGCTTGTCGAAAAGCACCAGACCTCGGTGCTGTTCATCTCGCACAATCTCGGCGTGGTGCGCGAATTCGCCGACCGGGTCTATGTCATCTACAAGGGCAACATCGTCGAGCAGGGGCCGACCGCCGCGCTCTTCGACGACCCCCGCCATCCCTATACGCGCGCGCTGCTTTCCGCCGTGCCGCGCATCACCGGCGGCGGCATTCCCGACATCGAGGACGATCCGGCGCAGTTCCTTGCGCCCCTCGTCGCCCATGAAGGCTTCAGCGAGAAGGAACGCCTCACATGAGCACGCTTCTTTCCGTATCGAACGTTTCCAAGCATTTCGAGGTAAACGGGCGCACCGTCAAGGCACTCGACGGCGTCTCTTTCGATGTCGAGAAGGGCGAATGCCTTGCCATCGTCGGTGAATCCGGATCCGGCAAGTCGACCATCGCCAACATCATTCTCGGCATCTACGGCGCGACGGCGGGCAATCTCGCCTTCAAGGGCGAGACGCTGCCTGAAAAACGAACGCAGGAGCATCGCCGGGCGATCCAGCTGGTCCAGCAGAACCCGCTCTCCTCGCTCAATCCGCGCCGGTCCATCGGCGCGTCGCTGCGCCTTGCGCTCGACGTGCACGGTATCGGCGACAAGGCAGGACGTACTGCCCGCACCGGGGAGCTGCTGGAGGAAGTCGGCCTTCCCGCCGAATTCCGGACGCGTTCGCCTTCCGCCCTTTCCGGTGGCCAGCGTCAGCGTGTCGCCATTGCCCGCGCGCTTGCCTGCCAGTCGGAGCTCGTCGTGCTGGACGAGCCGACCTCCGCGCTCGACGTGCTGGTGCAGGCGCGCGTACTGAGGCTTCTGAAGGCGCTGAAGGAAAGCCGCGGGCTCACCTATGTCTTCATCACGCACGACCTTTCGGTCGTGCGCAACATCGCAGACCGCGTCGCCGTCTTCGAAAGGGGCCGGCTGGTCGAGCTGGCCACGACGGACGCGATCTTCACCCGACCCGAAAATCCCTACACACGCCGGCTGATCGGCGCGGTTCCGGTCGTCAGCTCTGAAGAAGCGGCGCTGCGGGATCACATCATGGAGCAAGAGAATGGAAATGCCTGACTATAACGCATTCGTCGAAGCCGTCGCCGCAGCCGGCGGTCAGCCGGACAGGGCCTATGCGGCGCTGGAAAAGCTGGTCAAGGATGTCGTCGGGGTAAAGCTCTTCACGATCATGACCTCGGACACGACCGACAAGCTTTCCGAGCGCATCTATTCCAACATGGCCGATGTCTATCCGGTCTCCGGCACCAAGCCCTATAACGAGACCGAATGGTCGGAAATCGCGCTGAACCGCCAGGAGACCTTCGTCGCCAATACGATCGAGGATATCGCCAAGGTCTTTGACGACCACGAGCTGATCCTGTCGCTCGGCTGCGAATCGGTCATCAACGTGCCGATCATTGTCGACGGCGAGGTCATCGGCACGCTGAACTGCCTGCATGAGCGCGACTATTATACCGAGGAGCGCGTGCGCGCCGCCGACGCGCTCAAGCTGCCCGGCGCCGTCTGCATGCTGCTGCATGCCCAGCAGAAGAGAGAGGAAAACCGATGAGCCAGAAGACCATTCGTGTCGCGACCGACGTCGGCGGCACATTCACCGATCTCGTCTGCTTCGAGACGGACCATGCGACCGGTGAAGCCCGCATCACCACAGCCAAGTCCGACACGACCCCGCCGAATTTCGAGCAGGGCGTGCTGAACGTGCTGGACAAGGCCGGCGTCGATCCGAAGACCGTCGATTTCCTCGCCCACGGCACCACTGTCGTCATCAACGCGCTGACCGAGCGCAAGGGCGTCAAGGTCGGCCTCATCACGACGGAAGGGTTCCGCGATTCTCTGGAGATCGCCCGCGGCAACCGGCCGGACTTCTTCAACCTGCACTACAGGAAGCCGGAACCCTTCGTGCCGCGCTATCTGCGCCGCGAACTGCCCGGCCGCTTCGACTATCACGGCGTCGAGATGACGCCGCTCGATCTTTCGGGCCTGCCTGCCATCCTCGACGACTTCCGCGCCGACGGTGTGGAGGCGATTGCGGTCTGCTTCCTGCATTCCTACGCCAATACCAGCCATGAACTGGCGACGCTTGGCGAGATCAAGCGCCTGTGGCCGGAAATCGCCACCGTCGCCTCGCACCAGATCACCCGCGAATGGCGCGAATACGAGCGCACCAACACGACCGTCATGTCCGCCTATGTGCAGCCGACGGCCGAGCGCTACCTGACGCGCCTCAATGACGGGCTTTCCGACAAGGGTTTTGCCGGCAACCTCTTCGTCATGCAGTCGAACTGCGGCGTGGATTCGCTGGAATCGGTCAAGAAGATCCCGATCACCATGGTCGAATCCGGCCCGGCCTCCGGCTTCTGGGGCGCGGCCGAACTCGGCAAGCTGATCGGCGAGCCGAACGTTCTGGCGCTGGACATCGGCGGCACGACGGCGAAGTGCTCGCTGATCGAGGACGGCCAGGTCCGCATTATGACGGACTACTGGATCGAGCGCGACCGCACGTCGGCCGGCTATCCGATCATGGTGCCGGTGGTCGATCTCGTCGAGATCGGCAATGGCGGCGGATCCATTGCCTGGGTCGACGATTTCGGCAAGCTGCATGTCGGCCCGAAATCGGCCGGCGCAATGCCCGGCCCCGCCGCCTATGGCCGTGGCGGCACCAGCGCCACCACCACCGACGCCAATCTCTGGCTCGGCCGCATCAACCGCGACTATTTCTGCGGCGGCTCGGTTGTCGCGGACATGGCGGCGACCGAAAAGGCGCTGTCGGATGTCGGCGGCAAGCTCGGCGTTTCGACCGATGACGTCGCGCGCGGCATCCTGCGCATCGCCAACAACAACATGGTCAACGCGTTGAAGCTCGTCTCGCTCAACCGCGGCTTCGACCCCCGCGACTTCACGCTGGTCGCCTTCGGCGGCGGCGGTGCGATGCATGCGGTGGCGCTCGGCATGGAGCTGGGCGTGAAGAAAGTCGTCATCCCCGCCGGCGCAGCAGTGTTCTCGGCCTGGGGCATGATGATGTCGGACCTGCGCCGTGACTATTTCGTCACCAAGCTCGCCGACCTCAAGGCCGATGCCGCAACGGCCATCGAGACCCTGTTCAGCGAAACCGAAGCGCTGGCCCACCAGCAATTCGGTGAGGAAGGCGTCGAGAAGGCGAAGGTCAAATTCCTGCGCTACGGCAAGTTCCGCTACCAGAACCAGGAGCATACGACGGAAGTTCTCATCGAGGGCGCGATCACCGATGCGAGCCTTACCGCCATCGAGGCCGCCTTCCACGAGACCTATGAGCGTGAATATACCTACCGCCTCGACGCTCCTGTCGAGCTGGTTGGCATCCACCTCGTCGCCTCGGCCGAGGTCGGCAAGCTGAAGATGCTGGAAAAGCCGCTTTCGGCGACGCCTGTTGCCGCCGCGCAGAAGGGCGAGCGCAAGGTCGACTATGCCCTGGAAGGCGTACATCCGGCCGCGATCTACGACGGCGAGAAGCTAGAATCCGGCATGGCCTTCGCCGGTCCTGCGATCATCGAGGATCCAGGCACGACGATCGTCATCCATCCCGGCAACCGCGTCGAGATCGACGGTTTCGGCAACATCCACATCCACCTGAAAGCCTGAGGAGTGCGGGACATGACGACGACTTCCCACGATCCGATCACGCTCGAGATCATCCAGAACTCGCTGCAGGCGACCGCCGACGAAATGTTCGCGGCCATGCGCAAGACGGCGATGAGCTCCATCATCTACGAAGTGCTCGACATGGGCACGGGCATCACCGATGCGGCGGGCCGCCTCGCCTCTTCGGGCGCCGGCATTCCCGGCTTCATCGGCGTACTCGACAAGTCGGTGAAGGTGCTGCTCGAAAAATTTACCAAGCCCGGCGAAATCCAGCCCGGCGACGTCTTCATCACTAACGACCCCTACTACGGCGGCGTCACGCATTTGAACGACCTCGTCGTGTGCATGCCTGTCTTCGCCGGTGAAAAGCTGATCGCCTGGACCGCTAACATCGCCCACAATTCGGATGTCGGCGGCAAGTCGCCGGGTTCGCTGTCGGCCGATGCGACGGAAATCTTCCAGGAGGGCCTGCGCCTTCCCGCCATCAAGATGATCTCGAAGGGCGAGGCGATCCCCGGCATCTTCGACATCATCACCGTCAATTCGCGCATGCCCGATTTCCTTGAAGGCGACCTCTGGGCCGCCATCGCCTCCGTGCGCATCGGTGCAAAGCGTCTTGCCGAGCTTGCCGAAAAATACACGATCGCCACCTTCGAGGCGGCGATGGCAAGCTTCATGGATCATGGTGAGAAGATTGCGCTCGCCGAACTCGCGAAACTCCCGCACGGCACCTTCGAACTGACCGAGGAGCAGGACGACGGGCGCATGTTTAACGTCAAGGTGACGATCTCCGACACCGAATTCGTCATCGACCTTCGTGACAATCCGGATCAGGACACCGGGCCGTCGAATGCCGGCTATGACGACACGCTCGTCAGCATGCAGGTGATCTTCAAGGCGCTGACCGACCCGACCTCGCCGGCCAATGAAGGCTCCTTCCGTCCGCTCCGGGTGCTGACGCGCGAGGGTTCGTGCTTCCATGCCAAGGAGCCGGCGGCCGTCGGCTTTTATTACGAGATCGGCATCCGCGGCTATGACCTCGTCTGGCGCTGCCTTGCCCCGCATATGCCGGAAAAGCTGCCTGCCGGACACTTTTCCTCCATCGCCGGCACCTTCATCGGCGGCATCCACCCCGATACCGGTCGGCAATACACGATCATCGAGCCGCAGATCGGCGGCTGGGGCGCTTCCAACGGCCGCGACGGCAATTCGGCGATCTTCTCCGGCGTGCACGGCGAGACGTACAATTGCCCGGCGGAAATCTCCGAGGCGCGCAACGGCCTCGTCGTCGACCGCATGGAGCTGAATACCGATCCGGGCGGCGAGGGCAAATGGACCGGCGGCTACGGCATCCGGCTCGACTATCGCATCCGCCGCGACGATTCCTTCCTGACGCTCGGCTACACCCGCTCGCGCATCCTGCCCTGGTCGCTCGACGGCGGCAACGAGGGCTCGGCCAACTATGCGCTGGTGCTGCGCAAGGACGGAAAATCCGAACGCTACGCCTTCGCCTCCGGCATCCGCGTCGACAAGGACGACGTGATCCGCGTCATCACCGGCGCCGGCGGCGGAGTGGGGGACCCGAAGGAGCGCGATCCGGCGCTGGTGCGCGCGGACATCCGCAACGGCTACATCACCGCCGAGCGCGCCCGCGAGGTCTATGGCGTCAGCCTCTGAGACAACAGGGTCCCCGGCAATCGCCGGGGACCGCAATCCCAGCGCAGGAGGACCGCATGGACACGCAACCGCTCAAGATCATGTATCTCAATCCCGTCGCCGACAACGAGGCCGTCGACGCGATCTTCGCCGCCATGGCGCGTGACCACAAGCTGCCGGGCACGGAGGTGCATGTGACGGCGCTGCCGAAGGCGCGCTACGGCTTTTCCCATATCGAATTCCGCACCTACGAGGCGCTGGTGACGCGCGGCATCATGCGCGCCGTGCGCACCGCCGCGCGGGAAGGTTTCGACGCGCTGGCCATCGGCTGCTTCTACGATACGGCGCTGCACGATGCCCGCGAGATTTCGGGCGAGATGATCGTCACCGCGCCGTGCATCGCCTCCTGCGAGATCGCCGCCAGCCTTGCCAACCGTTTCGGCATCATCGTCGGCCGGCGCAAATGGGTGCACCAGATGCAGGCGACCGTGCACGGCTACGGCCATGCCGAGCGCCTTGCCGGCTTTTACGATGTCGGCCTCGGCGTCGACGATTTCCAGAAGGACCATGCCGAGGCCAACCGCCGCCTGCTCGCCGCTGGGCGCAAGGCGGTGGAGGAAGGCGGCGCGGAGGCGCTGATCCTCGGCTGCACCATGGAGATCGGCTTCTACAGGGAGATCGGCAGGGAACTCGGCGTGCCGGTCATCGACCCCTCCACCGCCGCCCTGAAGCGTGCGGAATATGCCGCGCTGCTCAAGCGCCGGTGCGGCTGGGTGCCGAGCCGGAAAGGCTCCTGCGAGGCGCCCTCCGAGGCCGAGCTTGCGGCCTTCGACGCCTTCCCCGACGACGAGCCGGTGTTCGGCAGCCGCACCGTCATTCCCGCCACATGAACGAGGACAGAACCATGCCCCAACAGACCGCCGCCCGCCTGAAGGCCCTGCGCCATCGTATGGCCACGACCGGCACGGGCCTCGTCGCCATTGCACCGGGCTCCCACATGGACTGGGTGCTGGGTTTCCACCCGCATCCCGACGAGCGGCCCTGCCTACTGCTTGTCGGCCCGCAGAAGGAAGCCTTCCTGATGCCCGCGCTGAACGCCGAGGGCATCCGCGTGTTCACAGACATCACCTTTTACACCTGGGCGGATGACGAGGGCCCGGATGTCGCGCTCCGTTCGGCGCTCGCGGGGATCGGCGCGCAGGCGCCTAGCCTCGTCGCGCTCGACGAGACGATGCGCGCCGATTTTGCCCTTATGCTCATCGATGCGCTGCCGGCCGATACCTGCCGCACTTTCACGCCGGAAACGCTCGGCCGACTTCGCATGCGCAAGGACGACAGCGAATACGCGAAGCTGAAGATGAATGCGGGCATTGCCGACCGCGCCATGCAAGCGGCCTTCGCCGCCATCCGGCCGGGAATGAGCGAGAAGGAGCTCGCGGCCGTAATCCGCGCGCACTTTTCCTCGGAAGGCGCCTCGCCGCAGTTCTGGATCGTCGGCGCGGGCGGAAACGGCGCTTTCCCGCACCATTTGGCGAGTGAGCGCATTATTCAAGAAGGCGACGCAGTGGTGATCGACATTGGCGGACGCAAACATGGCTTTCCATCAGACATCACCCGCATGGCCCTCGTTGGACTACCGCCGGCAGGCTATGACGAGGTACACACGATCGTCGAGGAGGCCGTACAGGCGGCCCTGAAGGCCGCCCGACCTGGCGCACTGGCCCGCGAGGTTGACGTCGCCGCGCGCAAAGTTATCGCGGATGCCGGATACGGCGAGTACTTCGTACACCGTACTGGCCACGGCATGGGCATCGATGGCCACGAGCCGCCCTATATCACCGCGACCTCCGAGACGATCCTGGAAGAAGGCATGGTTTTTTCCATAGAGCCCGGAATCTACCTACCCGGCCGCTTCGGAATTCGACTCGAGGACATTATCATTTTGCGCGAAAACGGGCCTGAGGTCCTTTCTGGCCTTTCACGGTCACCTCGTCTTGTTAAGATTTGATTTGAGCGATCCAACTCATTACACGCGTTTGATCCATCGACCTTGTATTGAAAGAACATGTGCAGATGACCCAACAGTCCGGAATGGAATGGGTAGCGTCCGCGCAGATGGTGTAATTTCGGAGGCGCATTGAGGTGGAAACGGCGGTGGAAAATGCGCTGCCGTATTCGTTGAGCGCAAGGTGGGCACCGGGCCTGTCGGAGAAGGTGGAGTTGCAAGACTTCAACCAGCCGAAAGGAACCCCGATGACCGACGACAGATTAGCTCTTTCCGA
>Ga0209793_1000590_pt1 | contig 37507 bp, 33 predicted proteins | sample EBPBio122009_DNA_FD_185863 | JGI IMG/M metagenome (GOLD analysis project Ga0209793, IMG submission 185863) | Wastewater treatment Type I Accumulibacter community from EBPR Bioreactor in Madison, WI, USA - Reactor 1_2/2/2009_ DNA (SPAdes) (version 2) | ecosystem: Engineered > Bioreactor > EBPR >... | reverse complement strand
ATCGCCAACGGATTTGACGGCGTCGACAAACCCGTCCGTCAGACGGTCCTCCCGGGCGGAGACGGTCAATCCAGCGACGATGCCGTTCCATTCGGCCTGATCGACCTTTGCGTTGATGCCGGAATCGGCCACCACCTCGGCGTAGCGTTCGGCCAGTGAGACGAAGATCAGCACGCCGGTGCGGGCCTCGGTCAAATGGATGTTGCGGGCGAGAAACTGTTTGATCGCATTCTCATGGGCCCGTTCGTAGCGCACCCGCTTCGGCACCAGCCGGATGCGGAGCCAGGGCGCCAGCCACAGCACCAGCAAGGCGGCGGCGAATGCGAGGATCTGGGCGACGACGAGGTTGCGCGCGTCGAGCGTATACCAGCGCCACTCCAGCACCCACACCAGGACGGCGCTGACCAGCAGCATCGCCACCGCGATGACGAAGGCCGACGGGAAGAAATAGCTCGAACTCGAGCGCGCCAGCACGCAATAGATCTCGCCGCTGGTTTTCGATTCGGCGCCGCGGATGGCGCCCGAAATTCTGTCATGGTCGATCAAGCCGGTTTTCATGACGCTACCATCCGCCCGACGCGCCGCCGCCTCCGGACGAGCCGCCGCCGCCCGAAAAGCCACCGCCGCTCGACCCGCTGGACCAGCCGCCACCCGAATAGCCGCCGCCGGAATAGCCGCCGCGCGACGACCCGCCACCGATGGTGATGTCCATGCCGAGCCAGCGGTAGCGGTTGGGCCCGAGTTTCTTGCCGAATATCGGCGCCAGCAAGGAGATGGCGAAACTGCCGAAAAAGATCACCACCCAGATGGTGATGAAGAGGATCACCTCCCAGGGCAGGCCTTCGTCCTGGCTTTGCTGGTTGCGCTTGGCCCGCGCTTCCAGATCCGCCGCATTGCCTTCCAGCACCTTGATAATGTCGTCGACAGCGGCAGAAACGCCGCCGGAAAAATCGCCGGCGCGGAAGCGCGGCACCATGGTGTCCTGGATGATCAGCGACGACAGAAGGTCGGTCAGATTTCCCTCGAGGCCGTAGCCGACCTCGATGCGCATCTTGCGGTCGTCGCGCGCCACCAGCAGCAGCACGCCATTGTCCTCGCCGGCCTGGCCGAGGCCCCAGGCCCTGAACTGGCGGTTGGCGAACTGCTCGATGGTTTCGCCGTCGAGCGAAGGTATCGTGGCGACGACGATCTGGTCGGACGATTTGGTCTCGAAATCGGCCAGCCTCTGGGTGATCGTGGCCTCGGTCGCTGGGTCGATCATGTCGGCCCGGTCGACGACGCGGCCGGTCAGCGGCATTAACTCGGCCGCAAGCGCCAGCGATGCGACGGCCGATGCGATCACAAAGATCGCGATCGTCGCAAACGATCTGGCCGACAGTCGCATCACGTCCTACTGGGGCTGCCGTCAGCCGCCCTGCTTGGTGCCGAAATCGACCTTCGGCGGCTCCATCTTGTCTTCCGAGACGGTGAAGTTCTGGAACGGTTCGTTGGAGGTGTACCAGAGCTTGGCCCAGAGCATGGTCGGCAGGGTGCGCAGCGAGGTGTTGTAGACGCGCACGGCCTCGATGTAGTCGCGCCGCGCCACCGCGATGCGGTTTTCGGTGCCTTCAAGCTGCGACTGCAGCGCCAGAAAATTCTGGTTGGACTTCAGGTCCGGATAGTTTTCGACCACCGCGAGCAGGCGCGACAGCGCGCCGGTCAGGCCGGCCTGACTGTCCTGGAACGCCTTGAACTTTGCCGGGTCGGACAGATCGTCGGCGCTGACCTGGATCTGTGGCTGGGTCGCCTTGGCGCGCGCCTCGACCACCGATTCCAGCACGTCCTTTTCCTGCGCGGCATAGCCCTTGACGGTCTCGACCAGGTTGGGGATCAGGTCGGCGCGCCGCTGATACTGGTTCAGGACCTCGCTCCAGGCGGCTTTCGCCTTCTCTTCCTCCGTCGGGATGGTGTTGAAGCCGCATGCCGTCAGAAATGGCGCCAGCAACAGCAGGAGCACCGCGGCGAGCGGCGGCAGACGGAATGTGGATCGTGTGGCGACGGCGTTCATGAAAACCCTCATACGCGAATGACAGGGGTGGTTCGCTGGCGCGACATTAGACCGTTTCATGGTGAGATGGAATCGCCCTGTTTCGCGTCTGGCGCGGCGAAATGGCAGGAAAGACGGGCAGGCCGATGCGGTTCATCGGCCAACCAGCTCGACGAACCGGGCGTCCGCCAAACGGAAACCCTGCCCGTCGAATTGCCATTTGCAATTCGACAGACAAATATTCCCTGCCGATCAAGCTTGCCCCGCTGCGCAGCAGCGGGGTTTGATCGCCGGCAGAGTGTTTCCATCCAGCCATGAAACGGTCTAGTCTCGACGCCATGACAGACGATCGAAACAAGGTCGAATCGCGGCGGATCCTGGAGCGCATGTCGCGCGAATCCGACCCCGGACAGAGCCTGGCGGCGCGCGGCGCCGGCCGGCTGCGCGACCATCTCAGCGCCGCCGACGCCGATCAGGACGACAGGATCGAAGTGATCGGCACGCGCATCGGCCGCGGCGTCGCCTTTGCGGCGATGGGCGCTTGCGTCGTGTGGCTGGTCGTCTATCTGGCGCGGGGCGGTTGATTGGCATCTGGTATGAAATCGTTGCAAGGCAAGGCGGTCATCGTCATTTCCAGCCATGTGGTACGCGGCACGGTGGGCAATCGCGCCGCCGTGTTTGCGCTGGAGACGCTAGGGTTCAACGTCTGGGCGCTGCCGACGGTGGTGCTGCCCTGGCATACGGGGCACGGCCCGGCGACCCGCATCGTGCCGCCGGCGGACAAGTTCGCGGCGCTGACGGCGGAACTCGCCGGCGCGCCGTGGATCGGCGAGGTCGGCGCGGTGCTGTCGGGCTATCTGGGCGAGGCGGCGCAGGCCGAGGCCGTCGCCGCGCTGGTCGCCAGCGTGAAACGGCGCAACAGCGAGGTCATCTATGTCTGCGATCCGGTGATCGGCGACCGGGACGGGCTCTATGTCCCCGAAGCCACCGCGGTTGCGATCCGTGATCGGCTGATGCCGCTGGCCGACATTGCGACGCCGAACCGCTACGAACTCGAATGGCTGTCGGGACGTTCGCTCCACGGCGTCAACGAGATCGTCGATACGGCGCGGGCGATGGGGCCGGCGACCATGCTGGTGACGTCCGCGCCGGGCGTCGCGGCGGACGGCATAGGCAATCTTCTGGTGCAAGGCGGATCGGCGCTACTGGCCGAGCACCGGGTCGTCGAGGACGCACCGAGCGGCGTTGGCGACCTGACGGCGGCGATGTTCCTGGCGCGCCGGCTTGCCGGCGACGCCCCGGCGGACGCGCTGCGGTCGACGACAGCGTCGGTCTACGAGGTGCTGTCGGGCGCGTTGGCGCGAGGCAGCAACGAATTGCAGCTGGAAACCGACGCGCAAAGCCTGCACAGGCCAAGGGCGGCGGTGACGCTGCGCGATCTCTCCATCGCGGCCACGGCGCATTGAAACCTAGGCCGATCGCCGGCGCGGATGGCTGCGCCGGCGGCTGGGTCGCGGTGTTGCAGCGGCCGGGGCGCCCGGTCGAAGCCGCCGTGTTCGCCGCCTTCGCCGATCTCGCCGAGGCCGTTGGCGTAGACGGGCTGATCGCGGTCGACATGCCGATCGGACTGCCTGACCAGATCGGCCCCGGCGGGCGCGGACCGGAAAGGCTGATCCGGCCGCTGTTGGGCCCGCGCCAGTCGAGCGTGTTCTCGATACCGTCGCGAGCGGCCGTTTATGCGGAGCCGGGTCCTTTCGCCTCGGAAGTCGAGAGCTACGCGGCGCATCGCCGGGCGTCCGCCGTGGCGCTGGCGACATCGGATCCGCCGCGAAAAATCTCGATCCAGGCGTTCGGCCTCTTCGACAAGATCAAGGAAATCGACCGGCTGCTGGCCAAAAGGCCCGAATTGCGCGCACGGGTGATCGAATCGCACCCGGAACTGGCCTTCTGGAGCCTGAACGGCGGCCGGGCGATGTCGCTGCCGAAAAAGGTCAAGGGCCGGGTCAATGCGGCCGGCATGGCGGAACGGCGCGCGCTGCTGCGCCGATGCGGCCTGTCGGGACTGGTTGTCGACGGGGCGCCGCCAAGGGGCGCGGCTCGGGACGATCTGCTTGACGCCTGCGCGATGTTCGTCGTCGCGCAGCGCCATGCGGCGGGCGCGACGACGCCCTATCCCGATCCGCCGCTGGTCGACGGCGAAGGCATCCCGATCGCAATCTGGGCGGCGGCGATTGCCGACGGGCGAGTTTGACGTTATCGGAGCGCATGGCTCATCTCCCGCAGTCGCTGCTCGACGGTTATCACGCGTTCATGTCCGGCCGTTACGAGGCCGAGCGATCGCACTACCGGGCATTGGCGAAAGAGGGCCAGGCGCCCGAGACGCTGATGATCGCGTGTTGCGACAGCCGCGCCGCGCCCGAGTTGATTTTTAACGCGGCGCCGGGCGAACTGTTCGTCATCCGCAACGTCGCCAATCTGGTGCCGCCCTATTCGCCGGACGGCGAGTTCCACTCGACCTCGGCGGCGCTCGAATTCGCGGTGCAGAGCCTCAAGGTCAAGCACATCGTAGTGATGGGCCATGGCCGCTGCGGCGGCATCAAGGCGGCGCTCGACCCGAACGCCAAGCCGCTTTCGCCCGGCGACTTCATCGGCAAGTGGATGAGCATGGTCGGCCCGGCCGCCGAGGCCGTCTCGCAAAGCTCGGTGCTGACGGCGGCCGAACGGCAGACCGCGCTGGAGCGCATCTCGATCCGCTTCTCGATCGCAAATCTGCGCTCGTTTCCCTGCGTCAGCATTCTTGAAGGCAAGGGCCGGCTGTCGCTGCACGGCGCCTGGTTCGACATCTCGACCGGCGAGCTCTGGGTGATGGACCCGCAGACGGGCGATTTCAGCCGACCCGATTTCGACTGAAGCCGTTGACGGGTCTCAGGGGGTGGGCGCAGGCGCCTCCACCGGCGTGACATGGCTGACCGGGTCCGGCAGGCGGTGGAAGACCAGCCAGACGCCGACGGCGAGCAGGCCCATGACGGGGATGATCCAGCCAAGCGCGACGAGCGGATCGCCGATCATCACCGCGACAAGGGTGCCGAGCAGCCCGCTGGCCATCTGGAAGAAGCCCGACAGGGCCGAGGCGGCCCCGGCAATATGCGGGAAGGGGGCGACGGTCGCCGTCATCATCGCCGGCATGATGAAAGCGATGCCGAATGCGTAGAACGCAACCGGACCCATGACGCTCGCCAGGCTCGGCTCGACCGCCCGGGAGAAGATCGCGACCAGCACCGCGCCGGTTGCGACAAAACCGAGGCCGATCGGAACCAGGCGGCGCGAGCCGATCCGGCCCATCATGGCGCGCGCGGCGACCGAGCCGAAGAAATAGGAGCCGGACTGCATCAGCATGGCGAGCCCGAACTGCGTGGCGGAAAGGCCGACGCGTTCGATCAGGACGAAGGGCAGGATGCTGGCGAGCGTGTAGATGGCGCCGAGCGAGCAGCCGATCAGCGCCGTCGACAGCATGAAATATCGGCTCGACAACAGCTGGCCGTAGGAACGGGCGATCGCCGCCGGGCGAATGCGCGACAGGTCGCGCCGCACCGTCTCGCGCATGAATATCAGGGTGCCGAGCACGATCGCCAGACCGCCGGCCGCCATGACTAGAAAGATCGCGTGCCAGCCGAACGCCTGCATCACCAGACCGCCGATGACCGGCGAAAACGCCGGGCCGACGGCGAGGATGATGCCCATCATGTTCATGATGCGGGCGGACTTTTCGTGGGTGAACAGGTCACGCACGATGGCGCGCGAGATCGCGACCCCGACGGCGGCGCCGGCGCCCTGGAGAAAACGGGCTGCAATCAGGGCATCGATGCTGGGCGCGGCCAGTGCAAGCACGCTGGCGGCCAGATAGAGCCCCATGAAGGCGATTGTGACCGGCTTGCGCCCGAACCCGTCGGACAAAGGGCCGGCGACGAGCTGGGCCAGCGCGAAACCGGCGAAATAGGCGGTGAGCGTCAGTTTGACCGCGGACGCCGTGGTGCCGAATGCGGCCATGATCTCCGGCATCGCCGGCGTGTAGAGGGCCATCGACACCGGTCCGATGGCGATCAGCAGGCCGCCGAGCAGCGCGACGCGCCGTTCGCTCATCACCGGAGGGGCCGGCGCCTTGGCCGGCGGAGAGGACATCATGTTCATGCGACCGCGCTTTCCCGTTCCGAACGCAGAAGCGACAGTTCGTCGCGAAGCAGGCGCAGCGAGAGGTTGAGCTGCTCCCATTGCGCTGGATCGACGGCGCGAAGCAGATCGTTCCTGATGCCCGCCGAAATCCTGCCGATGGCGACAAGAACATCCTGCGCCTCGCCGGTCAGTCTGACCAGTTTGGCGCGGCGGTCGGCGGGATCGGGGACCCGTTCGATCAGGCCGCGCTGCTCCAGCCGGTCGAGATAGGACGACAGCGTCATCGCCTCGACGCCCATGCGTTCGGCGATGACGGTCTGGCGCGCCTCGCCGGCGCGCGCGGCGTGGCTGAGCGCGCGGCCTTCGCCGGGTGTGAGGCCGAGGCCGGCGTCGGCAATGCGCCTGTCCAGCTCGGCGCGCAGCATGCGCGCGACATCGGTGAGGACGAAACCGAACGAGTCGGGATCAAACTGTCGGGTCATGACGGGAGTTTACTAAGGTTTGCTTATTATAAGGTTCACATAGAGATGTCGCGACGGAACGTCAACAGGCGGCACAAGGCCGCCGCACTTGCTCCCGGGCGGCGGCGGGCCTACATGCCCGGCTTGCATATCAGGAGTTTTTTCATGGCATCGAAGCAGGACGTCGAGCTTTCGACCCATCCGTTCACCAACTGGACCGGACCGCTCGGACTGCCGGATTTCACCGCCCTTCAGGACGGCGATTTCGAGCCCGTCTTCGAGGCGGCGCTGGCCGATCACAACCGCGAGATCGCCGCCATTGCCGACAATCCGGAACCGGCTACCATCGACAACACGCTTGTCGCGCTGGAACTGGCGGGCGACGCGCTGAACCGGGTGTCGGCGGTGTTCTGGGCGCGGGCGGGCGCGCACACCAATGAGACGATCCAGGCGCTGGAGCGCGACATCGCACCAAGAATGTCGAAGCATTTTTCCACGATCTACATGAACGACAGACTGTTTTCGCGGATCGACGACCTCTATTCGCGGCGCAACGAACTTGGCCTCGACGGCGAGACGATCGAGGTTCTCGACAAGGCGCATCGCGGCTTCGTGCGTTCGGGCGCAAAGCTTGGACCGCAAGACAAGCAGCGGCTGTCGGCGATCGGGCAGGAACTGGCCGGTCTCGGCGCGCGCTTCGGCCAGAACGTGCTGGCCGACGAGAAGGACTGGGCGATGATCCTGTCCGGCGAGGACGTCGACGGACTGCCGGACTTCCTGCTGTCGGCGATGGCCGCGGCGGCAAGAGCACAGGGCGAGGACGGTCGTTACGCCGTCACCCTGTCGCGTTCGATCTACGAGCCGTTCACCTCGCTGTCGCCGCGCCGCGACCTGCGCGAAAAGGTGTTCCGGGCCTTTGCCGGACGTGGCGAGAACGGCGGCGACACCGACAATCGCGAGGTGGTGCGCCGCACGCTGGAACTGAGGGCCGAGAAGGCGAAGCTGCTGGGCTATGGCAGTTTCGCCGAGTTCAAGCTCGACAACACCATGGCCAAGACGCCGGCTGCGGTGATGAAGCTGCTCGACCCGGTGTGGGACAAGGCGCGCGAAAAGGCGGCGGCCGACGAGCGCGAACTGGCGCGCCTCGCCGCGCAGGAGGGGCAAAACCATGCGATCGCGCCGTGGGACTGGCGCTACTACGCCGAGAAACTGCGGGCGGAACGCTATGATTTCGACGAGGCGGAGCTGAAACCCTATCTCCAGCTCGAACGCGTCATCGACGCCTGTTTCGATGTGGCGCGGCGGCTGTTCGGGATTACGCTGATCGAGCGGCCCGACATCGCCGCGTGGCACCCGGACGTGCGCGTGTTCGAGGTGCGCGACCGCTCTGAAAAAAGGATCGCGACCTTCCTCGCCGACTATTTCGCGCGTCCGAGCAAACGGTCGGGCGCGTGGATGAGCGGCCTGCAGTCCGGCTATTCGCTGGGCGGCGGGTCCTTGCCCGTCATCTACAATGTGATGAACTTCGCCAAGCCGTCGGGCGATGCGCCGGCGCTGTTGTCGCTCGACGAGGCGCGCACGCTGTTCCACGAATTCGGCCATGCGCTTCACGGCATGCTGACGCAGGTGCGCTGGCCGTCGATCTCCGGCACCTCGGTGTCGCGCGATTTCGTCGAACTGCCGTCGCAGCTCTACGAGCACTGGCTGACCACGCCGCAGATCCTCGCCGCGCATGCCTTGCATTACAAGACCGGCGAGCCGATGCCGCAGGCGCTGATCGACAAGATGGAAGCGGCGCGCAACTTCAACGCCGGATTCGCCACCGTCGAGTTCACCTCGTCGGCGCTGGTCGACATGGCCTATCACGCGCGCGGCGACGCGCCGGCCGACCCGATGGCGTTCGAAGCCGAGACGCTGCGCGAACTGGAGATGCCGGACGCGATCGTGATGCGTCACCGCACGCCGCATTTCCAGCACGTCTTCGCCGGCGACGGCTATTCGGCCGGCTACTACTCCTATCTGTGGTCGGAAGTGCTGGACGCCGACGCATTCGCCGCGTTCGAGGAAACCGGCGACGTGTTCAACCCTGCGCTGGCGGCGAAGCTGAAGACGCATATCTACGCCGCCGGCGGCTCGGCCGACCCCGAAGCCCTCTACAAGGCGTTCCGCGGCAAGATGCCGAGCGCCCGGGCGATGATGGAAAAGCGCGGCCTGGTGTGAGCGGGTTTCGGTCGCGGTCGTTGTTCTGTTGACCCCCACCTCGTACCCCTCCCCACAAGGGGGAGGGGGATTCTGAGATGCCGACGCCCGTTGTCTCCTTGAGGGGTTACGGGGTCGGTGTCATCCGGATCGGAAATTGCCGGTGCAGGGCAGGCTTAGTCGGCGTCAATCTCTGCCTGCAAGGCGGCGATATGGGTCGCGGCGGCTTCCGAGGCTGCCTTTTCGATGGCCCGGTAGCGGCTGACGAGCGCCTGGCCGAGGGGCGTCAGCGTCGCGCCGCCGCCACGCTTGCCGCCGGTCTGGGCGGTGACGACCGGCTTGCCGAAAATCCGGTTCATCTCCTCGACCAGATCCCAGGCGTGCTTGTACGACATCTCCATGGCGCGCGCGCCGGCCGAGATCGAGCCGGTGGCAGCGATGTTTTCCAGCAGGTCGACTTTTCCAGGACCGATGCGGCCCTCGGGGTCCAGATCGATCCTGAGGCTGAGCGATGGCATGGCCGTTCCCCGACGCGTTGCGCTATGGGAGCGTGTATATGGCGGCAGCGGGCGAGATGCCAGCAGGCGCTATTGCCGGTCGTCGCCGGCCGGCGCCGGGCCGGTCCCGGCAAGCGTGACGCTCTTGACCAGCGCAAACGCCTTCGAGCCGGGCTTGAGCGCGAGCTGGTCGAGCGAGCGGCGGGTGATGCGGGCCGAGATCAGATCGCTGCCCGAGGCGATGGCGACAACCACGTCGGACGGACCGGCGTCGACGATCTCGGCGACAGTTCCCGCAAGCATGTTCAGGGCGCTGACATGGGCGGGCCTTTTCGTCGCCAGCATAACGTCGCGGGCGCGCACCCGGGCGCGATGCCGGGTGCCGGGCGCGGCGTCGATGCGCGGCAGCCGCCACACCCCGCCGGACGAGCGCAGCAGCGACAGGCCGTAGCCGTCGTCGGGCTCGAGCAGTTCGAGCTCGACCAGCGCGCCGGCTTCGGCGGGATCGACCTCGGGCAGGACATAGGCGTGCGACAGCACGCTTGCCGCCGGGCCGGCGGATTGCACGCGGCCGCCCGACAGCACCACGACGTCGGTGGCAAGACGGGCGACCTCGGCGACCGAATGGCTGACATAGACGATCGGAATGTTCAGTTCGTCGCGCAACCGCTCGATATAGGGGAAGATTTCCGCCTTGCGGGCGTCGTCGAGCGATGCGAACGGCTCGTCCATCAAGATCAGCTTCGGGCTGGCCAGCAGGGCGCGGCCGATGGCGACACGGCTTTTTTCGCCGCCCGACAACATCGCCGGCCGGCGCTCGAGCAGATGGCCGACGCCGAGCAGGTCGATCACCGCCCGCGGCTCGACGTAGCGGTCAGCGGTCGGGGTGAACCAGCGGCCATAGCGCAGGTTTTGCGCGACGCTGAGATGGGGAAACAGCCGCGCGTCCTGGAAGACGTAGCCGATGCGACGGCGATGCGGCGGGACAAACTGGCCGGAGGCGCTGTCGACCAGAACCCTGTCGCCAATCGCGACGCGGCCCTGCTCGGGGCGGATCAGCCCGGCGATGATGTTGACCAACGTCGACTTGCCGGACCCAGATGGGCCGAAGAGCGCGATCAACCGGCCGCGGCTTTCAAAGGCAGCGTCGAGCGTGAAGGCGCCCTGGCGGTGGCGGATCGAGACCGACAGCGTCATTCGAGGTCGAGCCGCCGCGAGATGCGCCGCGCCAGCAGTTCGGAAGCGAGCAACGCGGTCATTGCGATGGCGACCGAGACCAGCGTCAACCGAAGCGCGCCGAATTCGCCGCCTGGAACCTGTGTAAACGTGTAGATCGCCGATGGCAGGGTCTGGGTTTCGCCGGGAATGTTGGAGACGAATGTGATGGTGGCGCCGAATTCGCCCATCGCCTTGGCGAAGGCGAGGATCATGCCGGCGATGACGCCCGGCAGCATCAGCGGCAATGTGATGGTGGCGAACACCCAGGCTGGGCCGGCGCCGAGCGTGCCGGACGCGGCTTCCAGCCTGCGGTCGATCGACTCGATCGACAGGCGGATGGCGCGCACCATCAGCGGGAAGGCCATAACCGCGCAGGCCAATGCCGCGCCGGTCCAGCGGAACGAAAAGACTATGCCGAAATAGTCGGCCAGAAACGCGCCGACGGGGCCGCGCCGCCCGAAGGCGAGCAGCAGCAGATAGCCGGTGACGACTGGCGGCAGGATCAGCGGCAGATGCACCAGGCCGTTGACGAGCGATTTGCCCCAGAAATCGCGGCGCGCCAGCAGCCAGGCGACGGCGATGCCGAGCGGCAGGCTGGCCAGCGTCGCCCAGACCGAAACCTTGAGCGACAGGCGCACGGCCGTCCACTCCTCCGGGCTAAGCGTCCACCACTCCATGCGCAGCGTCGCCCGCCCCTCAATTGGACAATGGCGGCGTCAATAGCTTGAAACCCTGCGCCTCGAACAGGGATCTTGCCTTGTCCGTTTGCAGGCATTTCAGAAACTTCGGGGCGGCGGCGCTTTTGGAATCGGCCGTCTCGGCGACCGGATAGACGATGGGAGGATGCGTATCGTCGGCAAACGTCGCTACAACCCTGACCCTGGCGTCGGCGGCGGCGTCGGTTGCATAGACGACGCCGAACGGCGCTTCACCCGTCGACACCAGCGCGAGCGCGGCGCGCACGTTCTCCGCCTGCGCCACCTTGCCCTCCACCGCAGTCCATGCTCCGAGCGACTGCAGAGCCGCCTTGCCGTATTTGCCGGCCGGGACAGCGTCGACATTGGCCATCGCGAGCTTGCCGTCGCCGATTGCCGTCGCCAGATCGACACCCGGCTTCAACTCAACCGTTGCGGTCGAATCTGCCAGCGCGATCAGCACGATCGAATTGCCGAGCAGCCTGGTCTCGGTATTCTTCTTCGTCAGGTTTTTCTGCGACAGGTAGGCCATCCAGTCGAGGTCGGCCGAGATGAAAATGTCTGCCGGCGCGCCCTGTTCGATCTGCTTGGCGAGCGCCGACGAGCCTGCGAAGGAAATCGTCGCGGTTTCGCCGACATCCGCCGCGCAGGCTGTGTTGACGGCGTCGAGCGCGTTCTTGAGGCTTGCGGCGGCGAAGACGACCAGCCTGTCCTGTGCGGCCGCCGCGCCGGTCAGCAGTGATAGCGCGCCGGCGAGCGCCCAGGCCAAAACCATACGTCCATCATGTCTTTTCATGCCAGTCTCCACAACTGCCCGCCGGTACTTTCCCGGCTCAGATCGATATATACAGACAAACATAACAGTATCGGATTGTCCATAGGTCGTAAGGCTGATGCGTCGGGAAAATGGAAGCGAACCTGATGCGGTACCGCCGGTGCGGCAACCGGCCGACCAGCGCGACAAGAACCCCCTGCGATGGCTCGGCCGATCAGCGACCGTCAGCCGACGCGGCGATCCTGCCGGTGACCAGCATGCGTCCGGCGACGCGGTGAAAGAAGCCGTTGCTCAGCGCCGTCGCGCCGCAGCACAGCGACAGTCGTGACATTGCTTCCTCGCCGTCGATGACGCCGTCGAGGCATTGCCTGAACGCGGTCGCCACCGCCACCATGTCGATCGACTGCGGCATGAGACGAAGATGTCCAATGCCGATGGCGACCAGGTCGGGGATTTCCCTGGCCAGGCAGATGTAGCTTTCAGATTGGGTCTGGATGCCATTGACCCTCAGGAATGGTGTGTTGTCGGCGGTCAGAAGCGGCATGCCGTCGGGGTCGTCCTCGCAGACGAACTGGCAGTTGTCCTTGTGCCTGCCATGGGCGCGGGCGTGATAGCAGCGCGCCGAAACGGCCAACGGCGCGCGGCCAAACACCTGGAATTCGGTTCCGACACAGATCTGGCTCGCGGCTGCGGCGGCATATGCCAGCGAGGCGCGCGGCAGTTCGTGCGGCAGACAGACATGGGTGGCGCCGTTTTGCGCCAGCCAGTCGATGGCGGCCTCGTTGTAGGCGTTCATGAACGGGCCGACGCGGTGCGGTGCGCCCGCGCGCGCCTGCAGGCCGGCGGCGTTGTTGATCTCGATCTCGATGCCGTCCATTTCGCACAGCGCGCGCGTCGCCTGGCGCTCGCGCGGCAGCATCACTTCGGCCAGCGAAGACAGCACCACGGTCTTTCCGGCTCGTTGCAGGCGTTCGACGAGATCAGGCAGGTCCGGCTCGAAAAAAGGCGCGCGTTTGGAACAAATCACCTCTCCCAGATAGACCGTATCGACAGGCGCCTCGTCGGCGATGCGCGCATAAAAATCGCGTCTCGTTTCGGCCGGCCAGTGATAGGCGATCGGTCCAAGCGTCAGGGCTGCGGTCATCGGCCTATCTCCACTTCTTGGTTTCGAACGCGCCCTGCGTTTCCTTGCCGCCCTCGGTGAGCTGCAACAGGCCGGCGATGTTCGCTTCCCTGCCGGCGCGGATGTCGTCGACGGCGTTGCGGAAAGCGGAGACCACGCTTCTCACATAGCTCTTGGAACGCTGCCTGCCCTCGATCTTGAACGCGTGGACGCCGGCGCCGATCAGTTCGGGCAGCAGGCGCGCCAGGTTGAGGCTGACCGGCTCCTCGAAGGCGTAGTAGCCCTCGGGCCGGTGCGGGGCGCGATAGCGGCCCTTGCAGATGGTGGGATAGCCGGCCATCTCGTCCGATGCGAAACGGTCGATGACGAAGCCGGAAAGACAGCTCGACACCGCGCCGTCGGACTCGCGGCGATACTCGACGTCGGCGGCGGGCGAACAGACGCCGTCCATATTGGTGGAAAGGCCGGTGACATAGTTTGTCAGGCTGCAGCGCCCCTCGACCATCAGGCCGTGATTGCCGAAAATGAAGGTCTCGATCTCGCAGGGGATGTCCTGGGCGATGCGCCTGATCTCGGGAATGGTGAGAATGCGCGGCAGAACGACCCGCCTGACGTTGAAATTGTCGCAATAGTAGCGGATCGCTTCCGGGCTCGACGCCGCCGCCTGCACGGAGAGATGCAGCCTGATGTCGGGATATCTGCGGGCAATGTAGTGGGCCACGCCCATGTCGGCGACGATGAAGGCGTCAACGCCGATGCGCGCGCCAGCATCGGCGGCGTCGCGCCACAGGTCGACATGTCCCGCGGGCGGATAGGTGTTGAGCGCAAGCAGCACCTTCGCGCCCTTGGAGTGGGCGTAGGCGACAGCCGCGGCGAGTTCGTCGGTGCTGAAGTTCAGCCCGGGGAAGTTGCGTGCGTTGGTCGCATTGCGAAAACCGCAATAGACGGCGTCGGCGCCGGCGTCGACCGCCGTGCGCAGCGACGCGGGCGTGCCGGCCGGGCACACCAGTTCCGCGATAGTCATGATGACGTCCTTTCATTACGTGCGCCGGCCCTGCCGCGCAGGAAACCGAGCGCCAGCCGGCCCGGCGGGCCAAACAGGTCGGCGGCGTCGGCGGCGATCGAACCGTCGACATCGTCCAGCGCATTGCGCAGGCTGACCACCGCCTCGGTATTGCCCTCGATGACGAGATCGCGGGAGAAGAAGACGGCGTCGCCGTCGGCGTCGGAATCGATCAGTTCGAACAAAGTGTCGAAGCTGCCGCGAATCAGTGCTTGATGGGCGGGCAGCGAATTGCGGGCGACCGCCGAGAGCACCGGCCGCGCCGGATCCGGCCGCAGGAACAGCGCAAAGGGCAGGTTGGTCGCGTCGATGACGTAGCCGGTTGCGGTGTGCGGTCCTAGCCGGTCGAAGATCGACGGATGCTTGCGGGCAAGACCCTCGACGACCCGGTTCAGCAGCGGAGCCAGCGCCAGCGACAGGACCGGCGCCGAGAGATCGGCGAGAAACGAGACCGCGCGGGAAGGCCCGCGCCCGGGGGGAAATATCGTCATCTGCAAGTCACCGCGGTCTGAAGGTTTCGCCAAGATTTCCGCCGGTCTCCAGGCGGGCCGCGCCGATCAGGTCGAGGCAATAGGGGATCGCGGTAAACACCGCGTCGAGACAGGTCCGGATCGCGGCCGGTTTGCCGGGAAGGTTGACGATCAGCGTCTTGCCGCGCGTGCCCGCCGTCTGGCGCGACAGGATCGCGGTCGGAACCTCCTCGAGGCTGCGCCGGCGCATCAGTTCGCCGAAGCCAGGAAGTTCCTTCTCGACAATATCGCGCATGGCTTCCGGCGTCTCGTCGCGCGGCGCCGGACCGGTGCCGCCGGTGGTCAGGACCAGCGCGGCGTTGTCCTCGTCGCACAGCCGCTGCAGCTCGGCGGCGACGTGGTCGCGCCCGTCGGCGATGATCCGGATCTCGAGCTCGTAGGCGGAGGTGAGGTTCTGCGCCAGCCATTGCGCAATGGCCGGTCCGCCCAGATCCTGATACTCGCCCCGGCTCGCACGGTCCGATATCACCAACGCGACGATCCTGGCGGCGTCAGGCGGCATTGCGGACGTTCCTGCTGACGACGTGCTTGGAGAGCCAGGCGTCGATGGCCGCCGGGTTTGGCTCCAGCTCGACATCGCAGCCCCCGGTGAATTCCCGCCAGGCGTCGACATATTCATCGCGGACGCCGACAAGCACCGGCACGGCCAGCATGAAGGCCTCCTCGATGGCGGCGCGAAAGCCGCCGCCGAGCATTTCGCCCTTGCCGAAGCGGTTGAGTATCAGCAGCCCAGGCCTCTCGCGCACGCGCTGCAACAGCGGTCCGCACAATTCGGCAAGCGCGCGCGGGTCGAGCCGGCACCCCGACGAGCCTTTGCCGAGTTCCTGGGAGATCAGCCGCACCTCGCCGTCGCGGATGCTTTCCAGGTGCATCGCCGGGCAGCAACTCAGTGACAGATCGCGTTCGAGCTGGACAAACCCTTCAACGACGACCCCCACGGCCTGCAACCTGCCCGCCGCGGCGGCGAGCAGGGCGTCGATGGCGACGCCGTCACGCGAGCGGATGGCCGCTACCGGCGGCATTGTGTTCGTCATTGCAGAACTCCTTGCACGAATGGGAGGAAGTCGAGCTCGCCGCCCGCGTCGACATCCCCTGTCGTCGCGTCGACGACGGCCACGCCGTCGGCCTGGCACAGCGGCTGAAGCGAGGCCGAACCGCCATGGCCGACGCGGGCGATGCGCGGCTGGCCGCGCAGCGTTTGCGACACCACTCGGACGGGAACGTATTCGCGCCGGCCCGATGCGCACGGCATGGGATTTTCGGCGACGGCGCGGACAGGGTGGGCGGGTCTTGCTGCGGCGCCTGAAATCCGGTCGATCGCCGCCCGCCCGAACAGTTCGAAGCCGATCCATGCGGCCATGGGGTTGCCCGGCAGGCCGAGGAACACCGAATTGTCGATGCGGCCGAACATCACCGGCTTGCCGGGCTTAAGGGCGATCTTCCAGCTGTCGATCAGGCCGCCGGCCGACAGGAACGCGCTCTTGAGGAAGTCGCGCCCGCCCGCGGACACCGCGCCTGACGAGATCAGGAGGTCGAAACGGCAGGCGTGCAGATCGAGGAACCGCCGCATCTCGGCGAAATCGTCGGGGACGATGCCGAGGTCCTCGGTATCAGCGGCCATCTGCGCCGCCATCATCAGCAGCATCGGACGGTTGGCGTCGTGGAGCTGCGCCGCGCCTCTGCCCTGACCGCGACCGACGAGTTCGTCGCCTGTCGAGAAGATTCCGACGCGCGGCCGGCGATTGACCGTCACCGAGGAATAGCCGTTAGCGGCAAGCAAGCCGACATGGCGCGCCGAAATCCGCGTGCCGGCGGCGACCAGAACCTCATTGTGGGCAATGTCGGACCCCATGCGCCGGATGTGGGCGCCGCGCCGCGGCGGTTCGCCGAAGGTTACGCGCCCCAGTCTTTCGACAACCTGCTCGACAGGCGCGACGGCGTCGGCGCCGGGCGGGATCGGAGCGCCGGTGAAGATGCGCATGCAGGCGCCGGGGACGAGGCGGTCAATGCCGGGCTGGCCCGCCGCGGCCGTGCCGCACACCGGCAGGGTGCGCGGCCCGCCTCCGGCGAAATCGGCCAGCGAGACGGCAAAGCCGTCCATGGCGGAATTGTCGAAGAAGGGCATGGGCTGGGCCGCGCGGCAGGTCATGGCGGCGACGCGCCCGGCGCAGGCCGACAATGGCAGCAGTTCGGTCTCGCCCGTCGGCGCGGCAAGCGCGGACAGGCGCGCCACCGCCTCGGCCACGCCAAACAATTCGGCGGAAGGCTGCCCGCAGGGGCATGCAATGGATAGGGCTGCGCCGGTCATCGACTTTCCGTGTTGTCATCCATGGTCATTGGGGCACGCTGGCGAGGACGATGCCCCGGCGTTCGGCCATGTGGCGGCCGATTTCGGCCAGATCGTCCGGCTTTAGCCGAAGGCGCGCCAGCGGCATGACGATGGCGTTCTCGACAATGAGGTGCCGGCGCTCGTTGGCGGCGAAGCGGGCAAACAGGCGTTTCCAGCGGCGGCTGAGGCTCTCCGGTTTTTCGAGCGCGCGACACAGGTCCCTTGCATCGATCTTGTCGGACGAATGTTCGGCGCACAGTTCGGCGACCACCTCGTTCATGCCGTCTTCCGGGCGGGCCCGTTCGAGCAGCCGCGGAAAAAGATCCAGCTCCTCGTCGAGAATATGGAGACCGAAGTCGCGGCGCATGAACACCAGGATATGCCTCGAAAGCTCTGCGTCGCGGGCCCCTTCCCTGACCATCGCGTCAAGCAGGTTGCACAGCATCCGCTGACGGAAATGGTCGGCGAAGATGTAGTCGAGCGGCTCGTGCAGCAGCGCTTCCGGCGGTCGCTCGTCCAATGCTTCCAGCATCAGTCTGCGCTGCTCCTCCTGCTGTTCCATGCCATCCTCGCTATTGCACCAGAGGACTGTCCGCCGCCCCGATCTCGATGCCGGATATCTTTGCCTTCCCGGCGAGTATCGTGATGAACTGCGCCGACGCGCGCGACCATGTCTGGGCTTCCAGCCAGGCGGCGATCCTGTCCCGCGCGAGTTCGAAAGGAAGCTCGCGCGCCTCGATGGCGCGATCCAGCGCAATTATGTGATAGCCGAAGCGCGTCGCGACCGGACCCGGCGCGATCTCGCCTTCGACCATGCCCTGCATGGCCTTTTCGAACTCCGGCACGGTGCTGCCGGGCGAGAGCTGACCCAGATTGCCGCCCTGGGCGCCGGACGGACAGGCCGAATGCTGCGCGGCGAGCGCTGCGAACGCCGACGGATCGGTCTTGAGCGCGTTGCAGATTCCCTGCGCCAGACGATGGGCGGCGAGCCGCTTGTCGTCGTCGCCTTCGGGCGCGGCGATCAGGATGTGCCTGGCTTCGTACAGCGGCTCGCTGACGAAGCGGCGGCGGTTGTTGTCGAAATAGCGCCGGCACTCTTCCTCGCTGGCGCGCGGTACGGCCAGTTCCGCCTCAAGCAGCGCCTGGATGGCCGCGTCGTCGGTCGAGGCGGTTCGGCCCTTTTCGTCGCGTTGCGCCTCGCACGCCAGGCCCTGCCGGCGCGCCTCGTTGAGCAGCAGCTGGCGGATGACCAGCGCCTCGGCGGCGGCGCGCAGCGCCTTGCCGGGATTGTCGGCAGGATGGTTCTGTGCTTCGCGCAGGATTTCGTCCTCGGGCACGTCGATGCCGTCGACCGAAATGGCGCGGATCACCGGCAGCGGTCTTGGCGGCACGCGCGTGTCCGGCTCCTTGTAAGTGGTGTAGCCCTCGCCGTCCGGCGATGGGCCCACCGCCGGATGGGCAAGGCTCGGGTTTTTGTAGATCGTCGCCATGGGTCTACTCCGCCGGCAGGCGCGTCGGCTGCGCCCGGTGGTTGCGTTCGCGCACGACCTGGTAGCCCGGCCGCCAGAGGAAGCGGATCGGCACGCTCAGCATGTGCACCAGCCGCGTGAACGGGAACAGGAGCAAGATCGTCAGGCCGAGGAACAGGTGCAGCTTGAAGATGATCGGCACGTCGGCGACATAGCTCGACGCGTCGAGGTTGAAGGTGAAGATGCCCTGCGCCCAGGACATGAACTTGACCATCTCCTCGCCGTCGAGATGCTGCAACGAAATCGGGATCGTCGACAGGCCGAGCGCGAGCTGCATCCACAGGAGGATGATGATCAGCGTATCGGAGGTGCTCGAGTTCGCCCGTACACGCGGGTCGAACAGACGGCGGTGCACGAGCAGGCTCGCGCCGATGATCGCCATGACGCCCGCCACGCCGCCGGCGACGACAGCCAGAATCTGCTTGGCTTCGTGGCTGACGCCGAGGGCGTCGAACACGGCGATCGGCGTCAGCAGCCCGATCAGATGGCCGAAGAAGATCACCAGGACGCCGACGTGGAACAGCACCGATCCCCAGATCAGCTGTCGCCGCCGCAGCAATTGGGATGAACCCGAACGCCAGCTATATTGCTCGACATCGTAGCGGATGGCGCTGCCGAGGATGAGCACGACCAGGGCGATATAGGGATAGATCCCGAACAGGAGCGTGTTGATGTAGCCTGACATGTCGGCCTCCATTCACAGTTTCGGCGCCGGCGCTGGCGCGTCCGGGCGGCGTTGATGGGCGCGCAACTGACGTTGCAGACGGTCGGGGCCGCAGTCGTTGCCGCCGGCATTGCCGGCAAATGTCACGGCCTCTTCCTCCCAGATACGGTCGAGCGCCTCGAGATCGGACGGATCGTCGTCAGGCGTTTCGAGAAGCTCGCTCACCAGCTTCGGGTCGGCTGCGCCGGCGGCCAGCGCCTCCAGGACGGCAAAGGCGCCGGCGTAGACCGACTGGCGCTTTTCGAGCCGTTCGCGAAGCGCCTTCAGAATGTGGCCGGTCTGGCCGAGCAGTTCGGCGGCTTCCGCTTCCGGCTTGATCGACAGATATTCGAGGAAAAGCGGCAGGTAGTCCGGCATCTCCTTGACGTCGATCGACAGGCCGTCGGCTTCATACATGGCGAGCAGGTCGACCATGGCCTGGCCGCGATCGCGGCTCTCGCCATGGACATGCTCGAACAGATGCAGCGACAGCGAACGGGTGCGGTCGAACAGGAACACATAGCGCTCCTGCGCATCGTAGAGTTCGAGCCCGCCGACATCGTCGGCCAGTCGCTCCAGCAGCCGTTTCTGTGCTACGGCGAGCCCCGCGACGTCGGCGACGGACGCCTTCACCTGCGGCATCGCCGCGTGCAACTCCTCGGACGGATAGGCCAGGAGCAGGGACACGATCTTCAGCGCGGTTTGCATCACACGCCCTCCCTGATCTTGCCGACCGGCGTCTGCACGGTGCGCGTGCGCTTGCCGCCAAACAGATCGGTTCCGGTGTCCGATCCCGAACAGCCGTCGCCGAAGGTGAAGCCGCAGGAACCGCGCAGGTCGTAGGCGTCCTCGGTGATTTCGCGGTGGGACGTGGGAATGACGAACCGGTCCTCGTAATTGGCGATCGCCATCACGTGGTACATCTGCTCGATCATCTCGGAGCTCATGCCGACCTTGCCGGCAATGGCCTCGTCGATGACGCCATCGACCGTCTTGGCCCGCATATAGGCGCGCATGGCGAGCATGCGCTCGAGCGCCGAGACGACCGGCGCTTCCTTGCCGCCGGTCAGGAGATTGGCGAGATAGCGCACGGGGATGCGCAGCGAGCGCACGTCGGGCATGTCGCCGTCCAGGCCGATCTTGCCGGCCTCGGCGGCTGACTGCAGCGGCGACAGCGGCGGCACGTACCAGACCATCGGCAAGGTGCGGTATTCGGGGTGAAGCGGGAAGGCGACCTTCCATTCCATCGCCATCTTCCACACCGGCGACCTGCGGGCTGCTTCCATCCAGTCGTCGGGAATGCCGTCCTTTCTCGCCTGGGCGATCACCGCCGGATCGTTGGGATCGAGGAAGACCTTGAGCTGCGCCTCGTAGAGATCCTTCTCGTCGGCGACGGAAGCTGCCTCGGCGATGCGGTCGGCGTCATAGAGCACCACGCCCAGATAGCGGATGCGGCCGACGCAGGTTTCCGAACAGACGGTCGGCTGGCCGGCCTCGATGCGCGGATAGCAGAAGACGCATTTCTCGGATTTGCCCGAAGACCAGTTATAGTAGATCTTCTTGTAGGGGCAGCCCGAGACGCACATCCGCCAGCCGCGGCATTTGTCCTGGTCGATCAGCACGATGCCGTCGTCCTCACGCTTGTAGATGGCGCCGGACGGGCACGAGGCGACGCAGGCCGGGTTGAGGCAGTGCTCGCACAGGCGCGGCAGATACATCATGAAGGTGTTTTCGAACTCGCCGTAGATCTGCTTTTCGACGCCTTCGAAATTGTAGTCCTTCGAGCGTTTGGAGAATTCGCCGCCGAGGATTTCCTCCCAGTTCGGCCCCCATTCGATCTTTTCCATGCGTTCGCCCGAAATCTGCGAGCGGGGGCGGGCGGTCGGCGAGGCCTGGCTTTCCTTCGCCGTCTGCAGATGGCTGTAGTCGAAGTCGAACGGCTCGTAATAGTCGTCGATCTCGGGCAGGTCCGGATTGGCGAAGAGCTTGGCGAGGATGCGCCATTTGGCGCCCTGTTTCGGCTCGATGCGGCCATTGGCCTTGCGCACCCAGCCGCCGTTCCAGCGCTTCTGGTTCTCCCAGTCTTTGGGATAGCCGATGCCGGGTTTGGTCTCGACATTGTTGAACCAGGCGTATTCGACGCCCTCGCGGTTGGTCCAGACGTTCTTGCAGGTGACCGAGCAGGTGTGACACCCGATGCACTTGTCGAGGTTCAGCACCATGCCGATTTGCGCGCGGATCTTCATTCTGCCGCCTCCTTGTTTGCGCCTGTTTCGCGGTAGGGCCCTTCCATCCAGTCCACTTTCTCCAGCTTGTGCACGACGACGAACTCGTCGCGGTTGGAGCCGACGGTGCCGTAGTAGTTGAAGCCGTAGGATTGCTGCGCGTAGCCGCCGATCATGTGCGTCGGCTTGGTGATGGCGCGGGTCACCGAATTGTGGATGCCGCCGCGCTGGCCGGTGATCTGCGATCCGGGCGTATTCACGATCTTTTCCTGCGCGTGATACATGTAGATGGTTCCCTGCTTCATGCGCTGGGAAACCACGACGCGGGCGACGATCGCGCCGTTGACGTTGAAGACCTCGACCCAGTCATTGTCGACCAGCCCCGCCGTCTTGGCGTCGACCTCCGAAATCCATACGACCGGGCCGCCGCGGTTGAGCGTCAGCATCAGCAGATTGTCGGAATAGGTCGAGTGGATGCCCCATTTCTGGTGCGGGGTGATGAAGTTGAGGACGACCGATGGCTTGCCCTTCGACTTCTGCTCGATCATCGGATTGATCGACTTGGTGTCGATGGGCGGCCGGTAGACGCAGAACGCCTCGCCGAAGGCGCGCATCCATAGATGGTCCTGGTAGAGCTGCTGGCGACCGGTGATGGTGCGCCACGGGATCAACTCGTGGACGTTGGTGTAGCCGGCATTGTAGCAGACCTTCTCAGACTCCAGCCCAGACCAGGTCGGAGAGGATATGATCTTGCGCGGCTGCGCGACGATGTCGCGGAAGCGGATCTTCTCGTCTTCCTTCGGAAGCGCCAGATGCGCATGCTCGCGGCCGGTGAACTGGGACAGCGCTTCCCACGCCTTGACCGCGACTTCGCCATTGGTCTCGGGCGCAAGCATCAGGATGACCTCGGTGGCGTCGATGTCGCTGTCGATGCGCGGACGCCCCTTGGTCGGACCGGCCTCGTTGACGACGCCGTTGAGGCGGCCGAGCGCCTCGACCTCATGCTCGGTGTTCCACGAGATGCCCTTGCCGCCATTGCCGAGCTTGTCGAGCAACGGCCCGAGCGCGGTGAAGCGCCGGTAGAGGTTGGGGTAGTCGCGCTCGACGACAGCGACTGCTGGCATGGTCCTGCCGGGAACCGGGGCAGTCCCGGCGGTCTTCCAGTCTTCGACGTCGAAAGGCTGCGCCAGTTCGCCGGGCGTGTCGTGCAGGATCGGCGTCAGCACCACGTCCTTCTCCACGCCCAGAACCTCGGGCGCTACTTCGGAGAACTTTTTGGCGATACCCTTGAAGATCTCCCAGTCGCTGCGCGCCTCCCAGGCCGGGTCTGCCGCGCTTGAAAGCGGGTGGATGAACGGGTGCATGTCGGAGGTGTTGAGATCGTTCTTTTCGTACCAGGTGGCGGTCGGCAGAACGATGTCGGAATAGACGCAGGTGGTCGACATGCGGAAGTCGAGCGTCACCAGCAGGTCGAGCTTCCCCTCCGGCGCCGTGTCGTGCCAGACCGCCTCGCGAGCCCGCTGGCGGCCCTCGTCTCCAAGGTCCTTGCCCATGACGCCGTTCGACGTTCCGAGCAGGTGCTTGAGGAAATATTCATGGCCCTTGCCGGACGAGCCCAGCAGGTTGGAGCGCCAGACGAACATGTTGCGCGGCCAGTTGGCCGGATCGTCGGGGTCTTCGCAGGACATTTTGAGCTTTCCGGCGCCAAGCTGCGTGGCGACGTAGTCCTTCGGCTCCTGGCCGGCCGCGCCGGCCGCCTTGGCGATGTCGAGCGGGTTGGTCTTGAGCTGGGGCGCCGACGGCAGCCAGCCCATGCGCTCGGCGCGGATGTTGTAGTCGATCAGGGTTGCGTCCCACGGGCCTTCCGGAGCGGTCGGCGACAGGATCTCGTCCACCTTCAGCGTTTCGTAGCGCCACTGGTCTGTGTGGGCGTAGAAGAAGGAGGTCGAGTTCATCTGCCGCGGCGGCCGCGACCAGTCGAGCGCGAAGGCAAGCGGCTGCCAGCCGGTCTGCGGACGCAGTTTTTCCTGACCGACATAGTGGCTCCAGCCGCCGCCGGACTGGCCGACGCAGCCGCACATGACCAGGAGATTGATGATCCCCCGGTAGTTCATGTCCATGTGGTACCAGTGGTTCAGGCCGGCCCCGAGAATGACCATCGAGCGGCCATTGGTCTTTTCCGCGTTGAGCGCGAATTCGCGCGCGACGGTGATGATGTGGCCGCGCGGCACGCCGGTGACCTTTTCGGCCCAGGCCGGAGTGTAGGGCGCGTCGTCGTCGTAGGACGTGGCACAACTGTCGTCGCTCAGGCCCCGGTCGAGACCGTAGTTGGCGACGAACAGGTCGAACACCGTCGCCACCAGCGCCTCGCCGGAGGCCAGCGTCACCCGCTTGGCGGGCACTGCGCGCTCCAGCACGCTGTCATGGCTGGTGCCGGCGAAATGATCGTGCTCGCGATTGCCGAAATAGGGGAACGCCACATTGGCGACGGTGTCGCGGTCGGAGTCGAGGATCAGGCTCAATTCGAGCTCGACATCCTTGCCCTTGCCGTCCTTTGCCTCCAGGTTCCACTTGCCCTTGTCGCCCCAGCGATAGCCGATCGAGCCGGCCGGCGCGACGATCTTGCCCGACTTGCGGTCGATGGCGACGGTCTTCCACTCCGGATTGTTCTTCTCGCCGAGCTTGCCGCGGAAATCAGATGCCCTGAGCAGCCGGTCGGGCACATAGCGCCCGTCCTTCTGGACCAGTCGGACCAGCATCGGCATATCTGTGTAGCGGCGACAGTAGTCCTCGAAATACTCCGCCTGCCGGTCGAGGTGAAACTCGCGCAGGATGACGTGTCCCATCGCCATGGCCAGCGCGGCGTCGGTGCCCTGCTTGGGGTGCAGCCAGATGTCGGAGAATTTCGCCGCTTCCGAATAGTCGGGCGACACCACAACCGATTTCGCGCCCCGGTAGCGGGCCTCGGTGTAGAAGTGGGCGTCGGGGGTGCGGGTCTGTGGAACGTTCGAGCCCCACAGGATCAGGAATCCTGAATTGTACCAGTCGGCCGATTCCGGCACGTCGGTCTGCTCTCCCCAGGTCATCGGCGAGGCCGGCGGCAGATCGCAATACCAGTCGTAGAACGACATGCAGGCGCCGCCGAGCAGCGACAGATAGCGCGACCCGGCCGCGTAGGAGACCATCGACATGGCCGGGATCGGCGAGAAGCCGATCACCCGGTCGGGACCGTAGGTGCGAACCGTGTAGGCGTTGGCCGCGGCGATGATCTCGTTGACCTCGTCCCAACTCGCCCGCACGAAGCCGCCGAGGCCGCGCACCTTGCGGTATTCGTCGCGCTTTGCCGGATCCTGCTGGATCGCCGCCCATGCGCCGACCGGCGTCTTGATGGCGCGTTCGCGACGCCACAGCCGCAACAGGCGCGAACGCACCAGCGGATATTTCACCCGGTTGGCCGAATACATGTACCAGGAATAGCTGGCGCCCCGCGCGCAACCGCGGGGCTCGTGGTTCGGCAGATCGGGCCGCGTGCGCGGATAGTCGGTCTGCTGCGTCTCCCAGGTGACGATGCCGCCCTTGACGTAGATCTTCCACGAGCAGGAGCCGGTACAGTTCACGCCGTGGGTGGAACGAGCGATCTTGTCGTGCTGCCAGCGCTTTCGATACGCGTCCTCCCAGTCCCGGCTTTCATTGGTGGTGACGCCATGGTCGCCGGAGAAGGTGCCTGTGTTCTTCCGGGCCAGGAAGTTGAGACGGTTCAACAGATTTGACATCGCGTGGTCCTTTTCAGCTTGCTGGCGCGGTGCTGGCCGGCCGGACGTTTCCGCCGCGCTCGACGGCATGCAGCAGCCCGCCCTTTCGTGTGTAGAAGATGTAGGTGAGCCCCATGCAGAGCACGTAGAAGGCCAGGAACCCCCACAGCGCCGTCTCGGGCCCGCCGGTCATGGCGATCGAGGAGCCGTAGGCCTTCGGTATAAAGAAGGCGCCATAGGCGGCGATGGCCGAGGTGAAGGCGATGATGGCCGCCGACTCGCGCTCGGCCTGCTTGATCGTGGCGTCCCTGGACAGGTCAGGCATCAGCCTGGGGACCTCGAGCCGCATGATAGAGGGGATCATCTGGAAGGTCGACGCATTGCCGACGCCGGTGAGGAAGAACAGGGCCATGAAGCAGGTGAAGAAGCCCCAGAAGCTGCCGCCGGCGCCGCCCACCGGCAGGAACTGCAGCACGCCCCACACCGCGACGATCATGCCGACGAAGGTCCACAGCGTCACCCGTCCGCCGCCCCAGCGGTCGGACACCCAGCCGGTGCCGGCGCGCGACAGCGCCCCCACCAACGGGCCGAGGAAAGCGTAGGACAGGGCGTTGACCTCCGGAAACTGCGTCTTGATCAGCAGCGGGAAGCCGGCCGAATAGCCAATGAAGGAGCCGAACGTGCCGGTGTAGAGGATGCACATCACCCAGTTGTGGAAGCGCGAGAAGATGATCGACTGTTCGGCGAACGAGGCGCGTGCCGAGGCGATGTCGTTCATGCCGAGCCAGGCGGCGACGGTGGAGACGATCAGGAACGGAACCCAGACGAAACCGGCGTTCTGGAGCCAGAGCCTGGTTCCGTCGCTGGCGAGCTGGCCGTCGCCGACCGCGAAGGCGAAGGCGCCCGTCGAGATCACCACCGGAACCAGGAACTGCATGACGGAGACGCCGAGATTGCCGAGCCCGGCGTTGAGCGCCAGCGCATTGCCCTTCTCCGACTTCGGGAAGAAATAGGAGATGTTGGCCATCGAGGAGGCGAAGTTGCCGCCGCCCAGGCCGCACAGCAACGCCAGGACCAGGAAGATGAGATAGGGCGTCTCGGGGTTCTGCACCGCATAGCCGATGCCGAAGGCGGGGATCAGCAGCGACGCGGTCGACAGCGTCGTCCAAAGCCGGCCGCCGAAGATCGGCACCATGAAGGAGTAGAAGATGCGCAGCGTCGCGCCCGAAAGGCCCGGAAGCGCCGCCAGCCAGAACAGCTGATCGGTCGTGTAGTTGAAGCCGATGACCGGCAGTTTGGCCACCACCACCGACCAGACCATCCACACCGCGAAGGCGAGGAGCAGCGCCGGGATGGAGATCCAGAGATTGCGCCGGGCGATCGCGCGGCCCTTTTCGTTCCAGAATTTCTCGTCGTCGGGACGCCAGTCCTCCAGCACGCCGGACATGGCGCCATGCTTGTCCTTGCGGTGGATCGGCTGCATTTCCGGCAGTTCGGGCAGCGCGCCCAATTCACGCGAAAGCGCCGACTTCTCCATCTGCCGGATCGAGACGTGCATCCATGCCAGCGACACCGCCACGATGGCGAACAGCAGCATGAAGCAGGTCGTCCACACGCCCGTCATGTCGAGCAGGACGCCGAAGGCGATGGGCAGGACGAAGCCGCCGAGGCCGCCTATCATGCCGACGAGACCGCCGACCGCGCCGACGTGATCAGGATAGTAGACGGGGATGTGCTTGTAGACCGCCGCCTTGCCCAGCGACATGAAGAAGCCGAGCACGAAGATCAGCAGGATGAAGGGCGCCAGGCCGAGGCTGGTCGAGAAGGTGATCGGCCCGCGGACGCCGTGGATGACGTAGTCGGTGTCCGGATAGGACAGCATGAAGGTCGTCACCAGCGCCACGGTGAAGGTCCAGTACATGATGCGGCGTGCGCCATACCTGTCGGCGAGGTGGCCGCCATAAGCGCGGAAGACGGAAGCCGGGATCGAATAGAAGGCGGCGATCATGCCGGCCGTCTTGATGTCGAGTTCATAGACGCCGACGAGGTAGCGCGGCAGCCACAGCGCCAATGCGACGAAACCGCCGAAGACGAAGAAATAGTAGATCGAAAAACGCCAGACCTGCAGGTTCTTGAGCGGCTCGAGCTGCATCAGGGCGCCGCGTGCCCTGGTTCCGGCGGCGCGCCGCGCCTTGAGGTCGGGATCGTCTTCGGTGGTCACCCAGAACAGGATGGCCATGACGACCAGCGCAGCGGCCCAGACCTGGGCGACCATGGTCCAACCGAACGCCACCATGACAAAGGGGGCGACGAATTTGGTGACGGCGGCGCCGACGTTGCCGGCGCCGAAAATGCCGAGCGCGGTGCCCTGTTTTTCCTTCGGAAACCACTTCGAGACATAGGCGACGCCGACAGCGAAGGAGCCGCCGGCAAGACCGACGCCCAGCGCGGCGAGCAGCATCATCTCGTAGGTGGTTGCGTAGGAGAGCGCGAACGTCGCCGCCGCCGCCGCCAGCATGGTCAGAACGTAGACGATGCGTCCGCCATACTGATCGGTCCAGATGCCGAGAAAAATGCGCGAGAGCGAGCCGGTGAGGATCGGCGTGCCAGCGAGAAGGCCGAACTCGGTGTCGGTCAGGCCCAGATCGTCCTTGATCTGAATTCCGATGATGGAAAAGATCGTCCAGACGGCGAAGCAGACCGTGAAGGCCAGCGTGCTCATGCCGAGAACCGTGTTTTGCTGCCGCGAGGTTACCTCAGGGAGGGAACTCATATGCTCGACCTTTCCGCATGAGCGACGACGGCCGCTCCAATGGCTTTGACAGGGCGAGATTCAGGACTTTCCGGGCAAGTCGTTTGATGCAGATCAAATGGGCGGGGCCGCGGATGAGAAATAAGACATTGTTAGAAAAGTTTTGTCAGATGGCGCGCGCCGATCAAGATTGACGGAATTATCCGCGAGATGTCTAAGTGACATTTGTCAATTGACGCATTCAAGAATCTCAAGGAGACGAAATGCGGCCTTCAGACGTTCCGGAAATCAGATCGTTGCGAATCTTCGCCAGTATGTCGGAATCGGCGTTCGATGCGCTGATGCAGGCCGCCTATCTCCAGACCTTTCCAGCGCAGGTCGAACTGATCCGCGAAGGCGACCCGGCCGACTTCCTCTATCTGGTGATCGAGGGACGCGTCGAACTGTTCGCCCGCTCCAACGGACGCGAGGCGACGATGGGCATGGTGCACCCCATCGGTACGTTCATCCTGGCGGCGGTGCTGAAGGACGCGGTGTATCTGATGTCGGCGCGCACCTGCCAGAAATCCAAGGTGCTGATGATCCCGGCCGAGAATGTGCGTGCGGCGTTCGAGATGGACGACGCGTTTGCGCGCGCGATCGTGGTGGAACTGGCCGGCTGCTACCGCACGGTGGTGAAGGAACACAAGGATCTCAAGCTGCGCACATCGGTCGAGCGGCTGGCCAACCGGCTGCTGCGCTACCATGTCGACCAGGGTGAACGCGGCACGGTCGAGCTGCCCTACGACAAGCGCACGCTCGCCTCGCTGCTGGGGATGACGCCGGAGAACCTGTCGCGGGCGTTCAGCACGCTAAGACCCTACGGGGTGCAGGTGAGAGGCGCCGAGGTCGAACTGTCCGATCTCAACGGGCTGATGACGCTGGCCAAGCCCAACACGCTGATCGACGACCGCACCAGGTGATCCGGAGGGGTCGGCACGGTTGTGGCGCAAGATGTGAGACGAGGCTGGCGGGCAGGCGACAGACGCCGGACGCAACCGGAGGCGCACGAGGCGCTCCCGCTATCGACCGACTGAAGTCTGATGGAAGCCGCTGGCGGGACGTGCGGGATACCGATGAGCACTATGTTTACTCCATAGCCCTCTATACCCCCCAAAAATAGGCATTAGGGGAAGGTGGAGTGCCTGACAGCCAGTTTGCCTTCCGGCGTGACTACTTACGTAGCGACCAGTTCGGCGATTTTGGCCGCGACTTCCGCCATCGACTCCTCGGCAGTGCTCAGCCCGGCTCGGGAGGCTAGCAGGAGGCTGACCTGCTCAAGCTCTTCATAGGTCGTTCCGTGAACAACCGGGACAAGCCGCTCACGCCGGAGGAGCGCTGAAAGCTCTTTGTCTGCGATGCCTTCTGCCGGGAGGCGGCGCAACATAGCCGGGGTCACCAAAACGATACCGACTCGCGAATTCACCAAGCCCTTGTCGATCGCCCGCATCATCGGCACCCCGAGGCCAAGGTCCTTCTCGCCAAACCACACGCGGACACCGCGCGCTTCGAGCAGATCATGCAGTTCCTTGGCGGAGCCCTGCCTGTCATCCCATGCGTGACAGAGAAACACGTCACGAAGGTCAGGCTGCGAGGCCGCCAAGTTCTCGACATTTTCGCGAACCGGCGTGAGCGCCTGCACTTGTTCAGGCGTGTACCACACAGCCGAACCCGCTCCCGACCAGCGCGGTTTTGCGGTGCGGCGTCCCGAGCCGCCGCTACTGCTCCGACCGCTGTTGCCGCCTGAGGAGGAGTATGAAGGGGGCGAGTATGATCCGTAGCTGCTGTAGCCGCCGCCATACCCGCCGTAACCACTATAGCGGCCATAGCGACTCCCGCATGCGGGGCAGTCGGCGGCGGCGGCCGCTGAACGATGGCCCCTTACTGGTGCAGTGCATCTAGCCATGTCTTTTTCCCCTTCACCACTCTGCCAGCACGTGAATCCTATTGATGCGCTTTGGGGCTTATTCAAATTGACTGATAAATTGCATCGCGTACGTCGAAGACGAGCAACGCGTCACGCCTTACGCCTTCGATGTTTCGGACAGACGGATGGCAGAGATGATCTTTGAAACCACATCCAATCCTGTAGTCGCGACCAATCTTGGAAACACCGACCACAGCCTCAGTTCCGTCCGACATTTTTCCTCGTAGATAACCAATTCGCTTCTCTTTCGAACGGGCCAAGTTATTTCTCCTATGCGATGCCGCTAGATGCGCGGAGTGATACGTGCCGCCGTCCGAATGTCGGCGATCTGAGTGCCGATAGCCTGCAGGCTTTGGCGCATATCGTTGAACACCGCCCCTTCGGCATCGGGATCGTTGATGGTCAGGATGGCAGTGAACGGCACGCCGCCCTCCGGCATGGTCTCGCCAGCGCGCGTCAGATATTCCACGAACAGGCGCCAGTTGGAGGAAGGCCCAACTCCTTGCGGAAAGGTCTTCTCGAAAACCTTCACGGGACTCCACTTCATATCGTGCTCGATCAGCGCGGCTTCGACAGCAGGCGTTTCTCGTGAGGATGGGAGATAAAGGGGATCGAGCCGGCCCTTCCAACCTCTTTCCTGTTCTTGCTGAAGCGCCGCGTTGATATTGATTCTGACGAACTCCGAGCCGAACCGTGCGTCCAGCGGTGGCGTAGAAACCAGGGTGAGTTTGGCCCGCCCTCGGCACTTGCCTCCGGGGCCGACCAGCGACGCCGGCCAAGAGAACCTGAAATTGATTTGCTGGCCATGCTGGATGCGCGACGCGAAAACCAGTGTGATCGAATGACCGCCGGTCTCAAGGATTTCCTCGGCCGGGGGCGGCATTCCGAAACCGACAAGGTGCCGAGCAATGGGCCTGAGAGCTTTCGGGCGCAGCGGTTCCGGTATTTCCGCATGGTGGACGAGCAGCCCGATCAGCGTTTCCCGCGACACTTCGCCCTCAATGGCATGATTGAGCACCGCCGCCGTCTTCGCCACCAAAGGGGAAGCGTAGCTGGTGCCGCAACCGTCGATAACGGTTCCATCGGGAAGGATGGAAAACAAGCCGCGGCCGAGCGTAGCGTGCGACGTACCTGAACCTCCGACATGGGCAAGGTCGGGTTTCACGCCGGAACGCAGGCCAGGCCCCCGGCGGCTATAGCGCGCCGGGGCATATGGCAGGCAACCGCCATGGCCAGGCGGATTCAGAGCCGCTACTGTCACGTTGCGGGCGCTCTCGGCCGGGAGAAGCAGGCCATCGTTCCGCGCGACCGCTAAATTCGAAAGTGCCGTCGCCGGGTCAGTGGGCCATTCGGGCCGCACGTCTTGCGGCTGGATGTTGCCGGCAGATACGAACACGACAGCGTTGTTTTCCTCGGCGATGCGATCAAGACGAACAGCGTGAGGGCTGTATCGGTCGGGAGCCGCAGGCTGAAGAATGTTCAAGCTCATGTTGAACACGCGCACGCCATGGCGTGCGCGTGCGTCCGCAACTGCGGAATCCAGTTCATCGAAGAATTGAGGGAGCCCGCCAGCATAGTAGGACGGGAAAGCCCCGGCTTTCTGTTGATCTGGAAAGATAGCGAGATCGACCAACTCGGCCCCATCGGGTTCCGGGCAGGTTTCGGCTCCATTGAGTCCGGCCCCTGCCACCGCAAGGCCGCCGATGAACCTGCCATGGGAGAGGTCCATGTCCTCGTCGGCAAGAACGTCCCATCGGTCGATAACCCAATCGGCCAGCGCCGGGCTGATACCTCCGTCAATGATGCCGAGCCTGGGATGGGTTCTGCGCGTGTCGCGCACGGGCAGGTCGGCATTCGCGGGCCGGATTCGTGACCGTTCGAGCGGCGGTGCCGAGCGAACGACCACACCGGGCAACTCGATGCGCCTCACTAGGGGGTGATGGTCGAGAAATTCCAACAACCGGGCGTGCCGCTGGATGTTCGGATCGAACGGAGCCAGTTCCCGGCGCTCTTTCGTCGTTGGCCCGGTCAAACGCAGGACCGCCCCGTCGCCGGCCTGATCTAGGCGAACAGCCAATACCGGAAGCCTGTGCCGCCAGCTCGGCAGCCGCTCGACCGACATGCTGTAGCCGAGGTCATTGAAACCGTTAATGAAGGACTCGAACAGGCATCGATGTGGAATGTTGAGCCGGTCCCATTCAGGCCGTGGCGGCAGAGCCTCGAACAGTTCCACCTCGTATCCGCTGCCGGTCATCGGATTGGAGAGCCAGGCGACCGCCTCCTCCACGGAGAAACGACGCTTGTCCGTAGGCCCATACAGTTCGATCCGTTCGATTGCGCCAGTTTCACTTTTCTGCGCCGAGGGATACGGGACTTCCTTTCCCTTGCTTTCGTCGAAGCGCATCTGCGTCTGCGTTTCGGCCTTTGCGATCTCAGCCTTGACCTGAGCGAGCCCCGAAGGACTCCCCTCCACGATCATCACACCGAGATCGCCTCCGCCAACGACCGGGGCGCGATCGCTTCGGAAAAGCGTCCCGACGGGACGATGGCTTTTCGCCCACGCTTCCCGCTTCAGGATCACCTTTACATAGCCGATTGGCCCCTTGGATTGAGCGGCAAGGACGCCGGAGATCGTATCGATCTGCCCCATAAGAGCGACCTTGTGCGCGCTGAACTCGCGGTCGCGATTGGCGAAGAAATCCTTGCGTCCACCACCGCCGCCGGCTTCCCGCGCCTCCTCGAAGTTTTCGGGGTTGAGGACGATCTGAAGGGGGCTAGCCATGCGTCACCCCGCTATCATCGGCCTTGTTCGTCTGGCGGCCAAGCCATCGACTGACTGTCGACTTGTCCTTGCCCGCGATGTCGCCGATATCCGCCATCGAGAACCCCAGCGTCGGATCATCGTGCATGGCCCTGAACAGCTGGGCTGGCTCGTCGAATAGCAGCGCCCGACGCTCGCTTTGGACACGGGCGGCGTTGAGCGTCGCAAACTGCTGGAGCGTATCCAGCAGGCCGCGCCGATCTTCTTCCCGCACCGTCGTCGCTTTTTTGTAGGTGCGGACCAACGCTTCGATCTCCGCGCCGGTCGATCCCTCCGTAAACCACGCGATCATACGGAGATGGCTGTCGGGCGCTTTCACCGGCGGCATGAAGTGGGCGGCGATCGCCTTTCTCACCTCAAAATCAGGCTTAGGAATTTCAAGTTGGATTTCAAAGCGCCGCCAAACGGCCGGATCGAGCAGCTTCGGATGATTGGTGATGCCGATCGTGAAGCCGATATTCTGCCGCACATCCAGATTTTGCAGCAAAGCGTTCACGACTCGCTTAATCTCGCCGACCTCCTGGGGATCGTCACGCACCTTCGCGATTGCGTCGAACTCATCAAGGAGCAGGACACATCGATAGCGGTTGGCGAAGGTGAACAGATTTCCAATGTTGCGTGCGGTCGTCCCCAAAAAGGACGACACAAGCCCGTCGAGCTTAACAAGAATGACGGGAAGATCGAGTTTGCGGGCAATCCAGAACGCCAGTCGCGTCTTGCCTGTTCCTGGCTGTCCATAGATCAAACAGGTCTTGGCAGGGGCAATATCTACCGTCGAAAGCGCCTCGAGGTTCGTCCATTCATCTATAATCGTGCCAACGGCTTGAGAGACCGTAGCGTTGAACAGCGGGGCCGTGGCGTCGATTTCGCCCGGAAAGATGATTTGCGCAAGAGGGGCGGCTGTCTCCCGGTCAACCGGGACCGGCGTGTTCCGTCCAAGCGTTTCGCCGGGGAGATGCGCGCGGGAACGCTCGATGCGGCTGGGGGCCACTTCTTTCAGGCGTTCCGCCGCCACCAAAATCCCGGCAAGCGAAGCAGCCTGTTTTTCCTCACCATCCTTGACGAGCGCATCGCGCAGTCGCTCGACCTGCTTGCGCAGGGCAGGCGAAGGGTCAGCCATGGCCGCCCGGCAAAGCGCCTGAATGATTGAGAAGTGCTCCATGCGCAAAACCCACGATTTGATGCAGAGTTGGTATCTTATGATGCACATAGCGTGACGCATGTTGCGCGTCAACTAAAATCGTTGTATGAACTGCCGCATCCGGTGCGCGTTGGCACAGTGTTGTTGCATTTGCGGCGGCATCCGTTGCGGCACCGGGCGCGGATCGCGGCGAAGGAAAGGAATCAGCCAATGTCCAAAGGACAGAATGGCGCGGGTACCCACCACATCGTTCCCAACCCGACAGGCGGATGGGATGTTCATCGCGGAGGTAGCATCCGGTCGAGCGGCCACTTCGACATCAAGCAAGATGCAGTGGATCGCGGCCGTCAGATCAGCAGAAATGCCGAGACGGAACTGAAAATCCACAATCGGGATGGTCGGATCGGGCAGTCAGACTCGCACGGAAACGAACCCCGCAACATCAAAGGGTGACCGCCCTCCTATGGCCATCCAAACATGTGGCGATCGGTGCTGATAATCGCCGATCGTCGCGTTTGTCTTCAGGGCGCGCCCGTTGGATGAGAATCGGATTGCTGCCGGAATCGAAAGCGTGCGTGGTCCGCTTTCTTGGCCTCGTTCTCCAGAAGTTGCCATTCTTCTTCCAGCTTCAATCCAATCATGATCGAGGAGGAGCGAAGTGGGTAACGCCGTGTTATCGGAGGTTATATTGGTAGGGCTATCCTGTGTGGCTGGGCGTGCGAGAACCACCCACCAAGGCAAGACCATCTATCTAATTGATAATTAAGGAGATACCCGATCAGTTTGTGCGGCAATCGGCGGTGTCTGGCGGGCCGAAGCCGACGAAACAGAGAACTACACCTACGCCATAGCCCTCCAGAACGTCCATAAATGTCATGAAGCTGGTGGTTGAAAGTCATCTTGGCACGAGGTGCCGCCTCATTCCGGCTTCCCAGGAAGCCGTCGCGGAGCAACTGATGCGGGGGTTGCCGAGAAGACATCACCCGCCCTAGTCCACGCTCGACAAGGCGACGAGTTTCATTAATAAGGGTATACAGGGGGTAACCATGCAGTGACAGACGTCTGGCACAAGGCGCGGCTTCGCGCTGAGAAAATAGTATAATATGTTGAACTGCGTGGATTTGTTCTCTGGCGCTGGCGGATTTAGCTTGGCCGCGCAGCTATCTGGACTGCGCATTCGTCTGGCGATTGAGAACGACAAGCACGCAGTCGAAACGTATAGAGAGAATCTATGCAAGGGATCGCAAGCGCCAACCTTACTCAACGAAGACATTACCAAGATCAATGCTTCGAAAGCCTATCGTGACGCCTTTCCCGACCGCGAACAATGCGACCTCATGCTGGGCGGGCCGCCGTGCCAAGGGTTTTCCACGCATCGCATCAACGACGCAGGCGTCGATGATGATCGAAACGATCTCATCCATACTTATTTCGATTTCGTCCGGGCTTTCTCACCCAGTGTTTTTCTTATGGAGAATGTCCCGGGGATGCTCTGGGATCGACACGCCGCAGCGCTCGACCGCTTTTATCTAGAAGGGGCATTAGCGGGCTATGACGTACGGGACGCGGTGGTGGTAGATGCTCGAAATTATGGTGTCTCCCAACGCCGCAAGCGCGTATTCATCTTAGGAATTCGCAGCGGATTGGATGCATCCGATCTGATTTGGCCACCTAATCCCACACACGGGAACGAGATCGCCTGTCGCCACGATCCAAATTTGTTGCCTTGGACGAGCTGTGCCGCCGCGTTCGCCGCCGCGCCTGAGAATGATGAGAATGACGTTCACATGAGCCACGGCGAGGAGCTTATTGAAGCGTTCCGAAGAACGCCAGCCAACGGGGGAAGCCGGAAGGATTCGGGCCGCGTGCTCCCATGCCATAAAACGCATGATGGACATAAAGACGTATATGGACGGATCGATCCAAGGCTGCCTGCGCCGACTATGACTACTGCGTGCATAAATCCCTCCAAAGGTCGATTTGTTCACCCTGTCGAACACCACGGAATCACGGTCCGACAGGCGGCACGCATCCAGACATTCCCTGACGATTTCGTGTTCGGCGGCGGCCTTATGGCTGCTGGTAAACAGGTAGGAAACGCCGTGCCAGTAGAGTTGGGCCGCCAATTAATTACCCACCTTCTGCCACTGCTGCGCCGTGCGCATCTTGTCGAGGAGCGTGATACCGCAACTGACGAGTTGCGGGTTCCTACCGAAGTTGAGGCCGCATGATCACCGGCGTAGCTTTTCAAACGAAAGCGCGGACAGTCGATCATCTGGGTCGCGAGCAAATCGCAGATACGCCTACGGCCATTTCTGAGCTGTGGAAAAATGCTTTCGACGCGTACGCCCGCAATGTCGCGCTCGATATTTTTGATGGCGCTACGCCCGTAGCTGTCATTGAAGATGACGGCCATGGGATGAGCCGCGACGAGTTTGTTAGTCGCTGGCTCGTCGTCGGCACGGAATCGAAGGCGACAACCGAACGCACGCCGATGAAAGACCGAAACGGACTCGGTCTTCGCCCACGTCAGGGCCAAAAGGGCATCGGTCGTCTTTCATGCGCGAATCTGGGGCCGATACTTCTTCTGGTTTCTAAAAGACAGGGAGCCCCCTTCGTTGCGGCGTTGGTGGATTGGCGGCTATTTGAGAACCCGTTCCTTAATCTCTCCGACATACAGATACCGGTCGTCGACTTCGACCTGAAAGAAGAGCTTTTCGATCAGTTGCCGGGGCTGATCGAGGGACTGGTACGCAATCTCAATGACCCAGAAGACACGGCGCGTTCTCGACGACTGGAAGCGGCCTGGGCAGCCTACGATAGACTTTATGAAACAGAACATGTCGAAGGCAGGTCCAACAAGCTGGGGGCACCGTCGTTAGAGCTTCGCTCCTCTATGGAGATATTGAAGTTCGAACCCCGGCACGTCTCCCAATGGCCGGTTTGGTCAGGAGAGTCAGAACATGGGACGGCGTTGCTCGTCAGCGGAATTAACTATGACCTTCAAGTTGAATTGGAGATGGAGATCGCAGACTCGACGGCTCGCGCCGCCAGGGACCGCTTTTTCGAGACGCTTACCAGTTTCGTTGACCCGTTCGTCGATCCGTTAAACCCGGAAGCCCGTGCCGTCGAGCTAGACTTCGACTACGCCGTACGTACTTGGCACGGAGACGTGCCAGAACTTGTGGTCGGCAGTGAAAAGCAGTTTGACCGCAGGCTGCTTGACGGCCTCGAACACCAGATCATCGGCACCATTGATAAGAACGGAGTGTTTTCTGGGCGGGTCAAGGCTTTTGGCAACTGGATCGAAGATACTTGCAGCATCGACCCTCCCCGTGACCTCGCTATTCCGACGAGGGTAGATACCGAGGTCGGGCCGTTCGATATGTACATTGCGTCTATGGATGTTGATTTCCACTGAGAACTGACCCAGTCGGCTGAGGTTTTTCCATCGAGAATTGACCCATGTTTGAAGCTCCTCCCACGCGGATTGTGTGGGAGACATCGGAGTGATCGACATGGAGTTATTGAG
>Ga0209793_1000588_pt1 | contig 37556 bp, 41 predicted proteins | sample EBPBio122009_DNA_FD_185863 | JGI IMG/M metagenome (GOLD analysis project Ga0209793, IMG submission 185863) | Wastewater treatment Type I Accumulibacter community from EBPR Bioreactor in Madison, WI, USA - Reactor 1_2/2/2009_ DNA (SPAdes) (version 2) | ecosystem: Engineered > Bioreactor > EBPR >... | reverse complement strand
CTTCCTTTCCGTGAAGCCGCACGAGTTCTTCCAGCGCGATGGCGCTGATCTCTATTGCAAGGTGCCGATCTCGATGACGACGGCCGCGCTCGGCGGCTCGTTCGAGGTGGCGACGCTCGACGGCACCCAGTCGCGCGTCAAGGTCACCGAAGGCTCGCAGCACGGCAAGCAGTTCAGGCTCAAGGGCAAGGGCATGCCGGTCCTGCGTCAGCCGGCGGTCGGCGACCTCTACATCCAGATTGCGGTCGAGACGCCGCAGAACTTGACCAAGCGCCAGCGCGAACTGCTCGAGGAGTTCGAGCAGTTGTCGTCGAAGGAGAATTCGCCTCAGTCGGCCGGCTTCTTCACGCGCATGAAGGATTTCTTCGAATCCTTCGGCCAGTAGCCGGCGAGGTTCGGCTGCTCAGGTTTTTTTCGAGGCTTGCGAAATACCGCCTTCATTTCGCCGGCGCGCTGGGGCATAACGCGGCAGCAATTCGGCACGGGAGCGATTGATGGGCGGCACCGGTCTTAGAAAAGCGCTCGGCAAGAAGTTCGACGAAGAGCTGAAATTCTTCCGAGGCTGGATCGACAAGCCCCGCGCAGTCGGCGCCATCGTGCCGACCAGCCTCGTCACGGCGCGGCGCATGGCTTCGGTCATCGACGTCAATTCCGGCCTTCCGGTGCTCGAACTCGGCTCCGGCACGGGCGTGATCACGCGCGCCATCCTGGCGCACGGCGTCAAGCCGGAAAATCTCTGGTCGATCGAATACTCGCCCGAGTTCGTGCGGCATCTCAAGCTGACCCTGCCGGCCGTCAATGTGATCCAGGGCGACGCGTTCGATCTCGACGCGACCCTTCCCAGCCCGGGCATGAAATTCGATTCGATCGTTTCCGGCGTGCCGCTGCTCAACTTCCCCGTCGCCCGGCGCGTCCGCTATATCGAGCACCTCCTCGACCACATTCCGACCGGCCGCCCGATCGTGCAGCTGACCTATGGTCCGCTGTCGCCGGTGCCGCCGCGCAAGGGGAACTACACGGTCGAACATTTCCACTTCATCGTGCGCAACATTCCGCCGACCCAGCTGTGGATCTATCGCCGTCCGCAAAACTGACGGAACAAGGCGTCATTCCGGTTCCGCGCCCTTGATCTGGGCCTGGCCTCGCGATAGCGGATGGCCAACTGGAGACGCCTGCCGATGATCCCGAAAATCCTCGTCTTCGCTGGTTCGATCCGCACCGGCGCTTATAGCGGCAAGGTCGCCGATTGCGCTCAGAAGGAACTCGCGGTCCAGGGCGCGGACGTGACCCGCATTTCGCTGGCCGACTACCCGCTGCCGATCATGGACGAGGACCTGGAGGAGGAGAAGGGCATTCCCGACAATGCCTTGAAGCTCGCGCGCCTGTTTGCCGCCTATGATGCGCTGCTGATCTGTACGCCGGAATACAACGGTTCGATCCCGCCGCTCCTGAAAAACACGATCGACTGGGTCAGCCGCGTCACCCGGGACGCCAACGGCGCGCCGCTGCACCCCTATCCGGGCAAAATCGTCGGCATCTGCTCGTCGTCCAGTGGCCACTTCGCCGGAATCCGTTCGGCCAATCATCTGCGCGCGGTGCTGTCGCATATCCAGATGGAAGTCGTGGCGCCGCAGGTTTCGGTTCCCAATGGCGACACGGCCTTTGACGAGGACGGCGCCTTCGTCGACGAACGGCTGCGCAAGGCAATGCGCCGGCTCTGTGCGACGCTGATCGAATATGCGGCGCTGCTTTCCAAGCGGACCGACAGGTGATCGCCTACTACCTGACCCATCCCCAGGTGGCCGTCGATCCGGAAATTCCGGTTCCGGACTGGTCCTTGTCCCCGGCCGGCCGGGCTCGCGTCGAAGCCTTGCGCGGCAAGCCCTGGCTGGCGTCGCTTCGCCGCATCGTCTCGAGCAGGGAACGCAAGGCGATCGAGACCGCCGAACTGATCGGCGTCGCCACCGGCGTCGCTGTCGAAGTCAGGCCCGGCATGGGCGAGAACGACCGCTCGTCGACCGGCTTCATCGCGCCGGACAGGTTCGAGGCCGCCGCCGATGCGTTCTTCGCCGAGCCCGACGCCAGCTGGAACGGCTGGGAGACGGCGCGCGCCGCGCAGGCGCGCATTGTCTGGGCGGTGGAAACGGCGTTGGATGAGCAGGGCGCCGGATATCCCGTTCTCTTTGTCGGCCACGGCGCGGTTGGAACCCTGCTGAAGTGCAGCCTTGCGGGACGCAAGATAGCACGGCGCGAGGACCAACCGGGTGGAGGCGGCAATGTCTTTGCCTTCGATGTCCGGACACGGCGTCTTCTCACCGACTGGATTTCAATCGACAACTATGAGGGTGCAGCGACATGACCAACGAAATGCGCAACCGCCTGATCGTCGGGCTCGACGTGCCGACCGTGGCGGAAGCCGAGCGAGTCGTGCGCGACCTCGACGGCGTGACCCATTTCTACAAGATTGGCTACCAACTGGTTTTCGCCGGCGGGCTGGAATTCGCCCGCGACCTCGCCCGCGACGGTAAGAATGTCTTTCTCGACATGAAGCTGCTCGACATCGACAACACCGTCGCCAAGGGCGTCGAGAACATTGCGCGCATGGGCATGACCATGCTGACCCTGCACGCCTATCCCAAGGCGATGCGGGCGGCGGTCGAGGCGGCGCGCGGCTCCGGCCTGTGCCTGCTCGGCGTCACCGTGCTGACCTCGATGGACGCCGATGACCTGATTGAGGCCGGCTACGAATACGATCCCCACACTTTGGTGCTGCGCCGCGCCGAACAGGCGCTTGCGGCCGGCATGGGCGGCGTGGTCTGTTCGGCCGAAGAGGCGAGCGCGGTGCGCAAGGTGCTGGGGGCCGAACTTGCGGTCGTGACGCCCGGCATCAGGCCCGAGGGCGCCGAGCACGGCGACCAGAAACGCGTGGTTACGCCCGCCCGGGCGCTGGCGATGGGCGCGAGCCATCTGGTCGTCGCGCGTCCGATCGTTCAGGCGCCGGACCGTGCGCATGCCGCAAGGCAGATCCTCGCCGAGATGGCGGAAGCAGGGAGGTAGGACGATGGCGAAAGGTTACTGGATCGCTCGGGTCGATGTGCGGGACCCCGAACGCTACAAGGACTACGTGTCGACGGCGAAACCCGCTTTTGAGCGGCACGGCGCGAAATTTCTCGCCCGCGGCGGCGCGACCTCGCCGGCGGAAGGCGTCTCGCGCGCCCGCAACGTGGTGATCGAGTTTGCCTCGGTCGCCGACGCGCTTGCCTGCTACAATTCCGCCGAATACCAGGCCGCCAGGGCGATCCGGCAGAGCTGCGCCGACGGCGAGATCGTCATCGTCGAAGGCGCCGGCTGACCGGCTCTATCCCGCAATGCGAAAAGAAGGCGGCTGTCCGGGCCCGCCTGCGGCCTTGCCCGCCACGCAATATGCAGCCGGGATCGGCCGATTTTCGTCGTTTGGCGGCCAAATCGGGCGATCCGGAACGGAAAATCGGCTTCCAGACAGCAATTTTCTTCCAAAATCAGGGTTCATTTAGAAATTGTTGCAATCGTGTGACGGTCCGGAGCCGAAAACGGCTCCTCACCCAAAGGTTGGAAACCAGCCATGTTGCCATGCAGCATCTTCGCGCATAGCCTAGCCGAATTCCAAAAGGCCCTGCTCAAGGCGGCGGCGGGGCGAAACCCGGGGCAACATATGTATTACCAGATGTATGAGATGAACCACGCCGTGCTGCAGCCCTGGCGGGCGATGGCCGACGCGACCAGACTTCTCTACAGCCACCCGATGAACCCCTGGTCGTCGACCAGCGTCGGCCGTTCCATCGCTGGCCTCGCCGAAATGTTCGAACGCAACACCCGCCGCTACGGCAAGCCGGCCTTTGGCCTCAAGGAGACCGTCGTCGACTGGCGGAAGGTGGCGGTGCGCGAAGAAGTGGTCTGGTCCACGCCGTTCTGCAATCTGCTGCACTTCAAGCGCGACCTGCCCGCCGACCGCAAGCCCGACCGCAAGCTTCTGATCGTCGCGCCGATGTCGGGCCACTATGCGACGCTGCTGCGCGGTACGGTCGAGTCGATGCTGCCCTATGCGGAAGTCTACATCACCGACTGGATCGACGCCCGAAACATTCCGATCGTCGCCGGCAAGTTCGACCTCGACGACTACATCCAGCACGTCATCGACATGCTGCACCACCTGGGACGCGACACCCACGTCATGGCGGTGTGCCAGCCCTCCGTACCGGTGCTTGCGGCCGTCGCCGTGATGGAAGCTCGTGGCGACAAGTGCGCGCCGTCGACCATGGTCCTGATGGGCGGTCCGATCGACACCCGCATCAACCCGACCGCCGTCAACAAGCTGGCGGAAGAGCGCGGCATCGACTGGTTCCGCGACAATGTCATCATGCAGGTGCCGTGGCCGAACGCCGGCTTCATGCGCGCCGTCTATCCCGGCTTCCTGCAATTGTCGGGCTTCATGGGCATGAACCTCGACCGCCACATCAGCGCGCATCAGGAATTTTTCGTCCACCTGATCAAGAACGACGGAGACAGCGCCGAGAAGCACCGCGAGTTCTACGACGAGTATCTGGCGGTGATGGACCTGACCGCCGAATTCTACCTGCAGACGGTCGAAACGGTCTTCGTCAAGCACTCCCTGCCCAAGGGGGAGATGACGTTCCGTGGCGAGCGCATCGACCTGACCGGGATCAGGAACGTCGCGCTGATGACGGTCGAAGGCGAAAACGACGACATTTCCGGCCCCGGCCAGACCAAGGCCGCCCAGACGCTGTGCGCCTCGATTCCCGACGACATGCGCGTTCACTATATGCAGCCCGACGTCGGCCACTACGGCGTCTTCAACGGCTCGCGCTATCGCGCCGAAATCGTGCCGCGAATCGTCGACTTCCAGTCGAGCTACGGCCTGTCGGCGCGCGCCAAACCGCGGACAAAGGCGAAAGTCCCCACCGACGCATGATGCAACGGCGCAACAGAGCGCCGGAATACCCCCGCACGACCTGTGCATGGTAACCATGAAGGCAGTTCGCACGGCTGTGTGAATTGACTTGCTCCCGCCAACACCCTTAATTTTTCGTTAACGACAAGGGCGGCGGGGGCCGGCGCAGATGACCGCACTGGGGACGAAGACTGGCGTGCCGATTCGCTTCGGCTTTGCGACGGTGGCTGTCTCGGTGCTGGCGGCGCTTCCCGCCTGGGCCGGCATGGCGACCGGCGGCCTGACGTCCCAGCCCATCGGCCATTATGAGTTCTGCAAGGTCAATCCGGCCGAATGCTCGATCCGCAGCGTCGACAAGGGGCCGGAGCGGCTGACCGGCGCCAAGTGGCGTGCGATCTCGACAGTCAACGTCTCCGTCAACCACGCCATCAAGCCGATGAACGACATCGACATCTATGGCAAGGACGAGGTCTGGGCCTATCCCGACCAGGTCGGCGACTGCGAGGACTATGTCCTGCTCAAGCGGCGTATCCTGGCCGGCAAGGGCATCTCGCTGTCGAACCTTCTCATCACGGTTGTGCGCAAGCCCGATGGCGAGGGCCACGCGGTTCTGACGGTGCGGACCGACAAGGGCGATTTCATTCTCGACAATCTGAACGACAAGGCCAAGCCCTGGAACGAGACTCCCTATCGCTTCCTCAAGCGCCAGGCGTCGGAGCATACCGGCCGGTGGGTCACCATTCGCGGCGAATCCGCCCCGCTGGTCGGCTCGGTCACCGAATAGGCTGCGGCGTCCCTCAGTCGTAGCTCAGGTCGCCCGCCTTGCCGCCGAACACCCGATACGAATAGAACGAATAGCCGGCGATGACCGGCAGCACCACCGCCGTGCCGCCGAGTATGATTGCAAGACTTTGCGTCGCCGAGGCTGCCTGCCAGATCGTCAGCCGGTCCGGCACGACAAACGGGTAGAACGACCAGGCCAGTCCGACAAAGCCGAGGGCGAAGATCAGCGCAAGGGTCAGAAACGGACGCAGGGCGTGCCGGTCGCCGGGCTTGGGAAGGCGGAACGTGTCGCGCCACAGCTGGAAAAACAGCAGCGCCGACACGATGGGCAACGGCGACAGATAGAGTATCTGCGGCCAGCCGAACCAGCGGTCGAAAATGCGAGGCGAGGCCAGCGGCGTCGCCACCGACACCGCCGCCATGCCAAGCGCCGTGAACACCAGCGCCGAGCGCAGCCAGGCCACCGCCTTCTTCTGCAACTCGCCTTCGGTCTTGTAGATCAGCCACGCGGCGCCCATCGCGGCATAGGCGGCCGCCAGGCAGACGCCGGTCAGCAGGCCGAACAGGACGGCGCCGGCGCCGGTCTCGAGCCCCAGAACATAGACGCCGAGCATATAGCCTTGCGCCAGCGACGCGGTCAGCGAGCCGATGAAGAAGGCGGCGTCCCAGCGTCGCTTGTGATGCGACGGCGCCTTGGCGCGGAAATCGAACGCGACGCCGCGCAGGATCAGCCCTACCAGCAGCACGAACACCGGCAGATAGAGCGCGGTCAAGATCACGCCGTGCGCCACCGGGAACGCCACCAGCAGCAACCCGACCGCAAGCACCAGCCAGGTTTCGTTGGCGTCCCAGAACGGCCCGATCGAGCTGATCATCCGGTCCTTCTGCGGATCATCGGCGGCAATGAACAGGATGCCGATGCCAAGGTCGAAACCGTCGAGAATGACGTAGACAAGGATCGCCGCGCCCATCGCGCCGGCGGCGATCAGCGGAAGCAGGGTTGGCCAGTCGATGGTCATTTCAATCGCTCCTGTTGATCCGGCCGGCCACGCCGGCGGTTCAAGCTCATCCTTTCGCCGGCTGCGACATGGCGCGGCTTTCGACGGCGGGTCGCGGCTCGGGGTCGCCCTGCTTCGCCGCCTTGAGCGCCAGATGGACGAGCACGCCAAGATAGGCGGCCATCAGCGCGGCGTAGAGCGCCAAGTAGAGGACCAGCGTCAGCGCCACATGGCCGCCGGCGACGGGACCGACCGCATCTGCGGTCAAGAGCACGCCGGTGACCAGCCAGGGCTGTCGGCCGATCTCGGTGACGTACCAGCCGGCCAGCGTCGCCACCCAGCCCGACACCGCCATCGGAACCAGCGCGTAGGCGAGCAGCTGCGGCAGCCGGTTGCGGCGGTAGAGAAAGAACGCCGCGCTCCACGACAGGACCAGCATCAGCACGCCCGTGCCGACCATGATGCGAAAACCCCAGAACAGCGGCAGCACCGGCGGGTGTTTGCCTTCGAACTGATCGAGACCCGGCACGACGCCTTCGGCATGGTGGCGCAGGATCAGCGACGCGCCGTTGGGAATGGCGATTTCGAAATGATTCTCGCGCGTTGCTTCATCCGGCCAGGCGAACAGAACCAGCGGGACATTGCCGCCGGTTTTCCAGTTCGCCTCCATCGCGGCGATCTTGGCTGGCTGGTGTTCGAGCGTGTTAAGGCCGTGCTGGTCGCCGACGAAGATCTGCACCGGGATCAGGACCGCCGCGACGCCGACGGCGGTGCGCAACGCCTTCCACATCGATTCCGACCGGTCGCCCGCGAGATAGCGCAGCGACGACAGGCCGGCGATCAGGAACGAAACCGTCAGGCCCGACGCCAGCAGCATATGCGTCAGGCGATAGGGAAATGACGGGTTGAAGATGATCGCCCACCAGTCGACCGCATGCGCCACGCCATCGCGCATTTCGAACCCGGCGGGTGTCTGCATCCAGGAGTTCAGCGCAAGGATCCAGAAGGCCGAGGCGGTTGTGCCGCCGGCCACCAGCACGGTCGCCAGGGTGTGGACGCGGTTGGAAACACGGCGGAAGCCGAACAGCATGATCCCGAGGAACGCGGCCTCGAGGAAGAAGGCGGTCAGGATCTCATAGGCCAGCAGCGGCCCGGCGATGTTGCCGACCGTCTCCATGTAGCCCGGCCAGTTGGTGCCGAACTGGAAGCTCATGGTGACGCCGGTCACCACACCCATCGCAAAGGTCAGCGCGAACACCTTCACCCAGGTGAAATAGGCGTGCATCCACGCATAGTCGCGGGTGGCATTGTAGCGCAGCTTGAAGAACAGCAGCACCCAGCCCAGCGCGATGGTGATCGTCGGAAACAGGATATGGAAGGAAATGTTCGCGCCGAACTGAATCCGGGAGAGCAAGACTGGGTCCATGGCTGCGGCTCCTGTTGGCGATAATGGTAAGCTCGCGAAGCTCTTCGGTCAAAGCGCCTCGATGGCGCAGGGACGCGGTGTCGCACCGGACCGGCCGATTGCGCGGCGACCGATGAAAGAATAACAATCACGCCTGCGCCGGCCCCGGGACCAGGCGCAGGGGGCGGATCTTGAGCGATTTCATCACCGAGACGACCAGCCGTGGCTGGTTCAGCAGGATCGCGTCGTCTTTCGGCGGCATGCTGTTCGGATTCGTCTTGCTGCTGGCGATGGTTGCGCTGTTGTTCTGGAACGAAGGCAGGGCGGTGCAGACCGCCCGTTCGCTTGCCGAAGGCGCCGGTGCGGTCATCGCCGTTGCGTCGGACGCGGTCGACCCGGCGAACGAGGGCAGAATCGTGCATGTCGCCGGCGAGGTTCGTTCCAGCGAGATGGTGCGCGATCCCGAATTCGGCGTGCAGGCGGCCGGCGTCAGGCTGGTCCGCCACGCCGAGATGTTTCAGTGGATCGAAAAGCAGAAATCCGAAACACGCACCAAGTTCGGCGGCGGCGAGGAAACGGTGACGACTTACAGCTATTCGCGCGGCTGGAGCGACGAGGCGCAGGACTCCTCCAGCTTCCGCCAGCCGCAGGGCCATACAAACCCTGAAATGCGCTGGCGCGATCGCGCCTTCGAGCTGTCGTCGGCGCAATTGGGGGCGCGCACGCTCGATGTCCAGACGCTGGGCCGGATCGGCGGCGGCGAGCCGCTGGCGGTCAAGCCCTCCGATGCGGCGTCCATCGAACAGACATTCGGCTGGGCCGGTACCGCGGTGGTCGGCGGCCAGATCTATTTGGGCGAGGATCCGTCGGCGCCGAAAATCGGCGATCAGCGCATATCCTATGAACTGGCGCCGCTCGGGACAATCAGCGTCATCGCGCAGCAGGAGGGCGACGGCCTGGCCGGCTACCAGACCTCGGCCGGCGATGTGCTGCTTCTGGTCGACAGGGGCAATGTCCCGGCGGCGCAGATGTTTGCCGACGCGGTCAGCGCCAACACCGCCATCACCTGGATTGTCCGCGCCGCCGGCATCGTGTTTCTCTCCGTCGCCTTCATGCTGACGATGGGACCGATCGGCGTCATCGCCGACGTCATCCCGTTCCTGGGGACGCTGGTTCGGATGGGAACCGGCTTCGTCGCCTTCGTCCTCGCCATCGCGGTCGGCACGGTGGTGATCGCCTTCGCCTGGTTCTGGTACAGGCCGATCCTGTCGCTGGCGATATTGGCGGCCGGCGCAATCGCGGTATGGCTGCTGTCGCGCTATGCCCGCTCGCATGCGCCGGAGCCGCAGACGGCTACGGTCTAGGAGGCGGGCGCATCGGGAGGGTTCGATGTCGCTTTCTGGGATTGTTCAGCTTGGCCTGTCGACGGTCATTTTCCTGATCGCCGCGACGGCGGCCAAGCAGTGGGCGCTGGCCCCCACGACGGCGAAGCTGGTGCTGACCCTGCTGCTCTATTCGGTCGGCAACCTGATCATGCTGCGTCTGGTGCGGGAGCTCGGCATGGCGACGTCGTTCAGCCTGTCGGCGGTCGTCCAGCTGGTGGCGGTCAATCTGATCGCCCTGATTTTCTTCGCCGAACGGCTGGAGCCGATCCAGAGCGTCGGCATCGGACTGGCGATCGTGTCGGTGGTGCTGATTACGCTCGGCCCGGCGATGATGTCGAAGTAGCGCCCGCGCCTGTTGCTGCGATGCAACAAGCCGGCATGATTTTGGCGGTTGGGCCGGTTTTGCCGCCCATGTTTCCGCAAACCGACATGATCGCACGCTTTCTGTCAGCGCCATGAAGCGCCGATTCACCGCCTATTCACGTTCGTTGCGTAAGATGCCTGTTCATTCGGAAGGGACATTCCGAGGGACAGGGATCAAGGGCGTGACCATTCTTTCAGCACTCGGCCACTATGTCGTGGCCCTTCGCGAATTCGTGTCGCCGACCTATCGTCCGGAGCGCTACTACATGCGCGGGCCCGGCCCCGCATGCGCGCGCCGCGGCGCAATCGCCATGAACATTGGCGGCCGTCTGCGCTGACGCCTGTCAGGACTTGTCGGCGCAGACCCTGATCGCAACCGCGTCGCCGGCTTGCGCGCCGAATTCCCGGCAACCGCGTTCACCGCAGATCCGCCAGCCTCCGACCGTCGCGCCCGACCGCGCCAGCACGATTTCCGGTCGCGGCCCGATCGCCGGGCGATAGGCCCAGGCGCCGTCCCTGAACACTGCTCCGTCGGGTATCTCCATGCCCGCCCCCGCGCCCCTGACGCGCGCCTCGACGATTTCCAGCCCGGCGGGCGTTTGCCGCCAGTCCTCCTCCCAGCGGATTTTTTCCACTGAATGCGTCCACGACAGCGTGAACAGGCTGGCGGCGACCGTGACCGCCTTGCCGCCGGCGTAGAGGCATATGCTCATGCGGCGAGCGGCAGCCGCTGCGAGCGCCACCGGTGCAGCGCCACCAGGCAGATCGCCAGGGTCCAGCCGAGTTCATCGGTCACCGGCAGGGCCAGCACCAGCAGGCCGCCGGCGAGGAAGAAACCGAGCCGCTCCCACCAGGCCGCCCGGCCGAACAGGAAGCCGACGGCGGCCGCGCCCCAAAGGCCGATGCCGACGCAGGCTTTCAACAGAATGTAGGCGACCTCGCCCGGATAGCCGATATAGGCCGATAACGGCCCGGCGTCCTGCAGCATCAGCGCCGGCGTGTAGACCGCCATGAACGGCACGACGAAGCCGGCGACCGCCAGCTTGGAGGCCTGCACGCCGATCTTGAAGCCGGACGTCTTGGCCATCGGCGCGGCCGCGAAGGCGGCCAGCGCCACCGGCGGCGTCAGGTCCGCCAGGATGCCGAAATAGAACACGAACATATGGCTGACGATCAGCGGCACGCCGAGTTCCAGCAGCGCAGGCCCGGCGAGCGACGAGGTGATGATGTAGTTGGGGATGGTCGGAATGCCCATCCCCAGCACGAGGCACACCAGCATGGTCAGCACCAGCGACAGGAACAGATTGTTCTGTCCGACCGCGATGATGTAGCCGATGAAGGTCGAGGCGATGCCGGTCAGCGTCAGCGTGCCGATGACGATGCCGACGATGGCGCAGGCGATGCCGACCGGCAGTGCGTTCTTGGCGCCCTCCGCAAGCGCCTCGACGCACAGCCTGATCGTCTCGCGTCCGCCCTTGAAGGCGGCGGCGACGCCCAGCAGCACGATGATGATCGCAAGCAGCGCGTTGGGGCCGGCGAACACGATGCATGCGCCCGACAGCGCCGTGCCGTCGAGCGACTGGTCGCAGGCGATGCGCAGCGTGCCGCTGAACAACGCCGAAGTGGCGATGCCGATGACGATCCAGAAGGCGAAGCGGAACGCCAGCGGGCCGATCAGCGTCGCGACGGCCATGCCGAGCACCAGCACGACCACCAGCGCCAGGCCGGCGGTGCCGGCGAAGACGGGCGTGTAGCCGGCGAACAGCAGGTAGACCAGCGCCGCCAGCGGCAACACCAGCGGCCAGTGCTGCTTCACCGCGACCCACGGATTGGGCAGCGTCGACCTGTCCATGCCCTTGAGGCCCGCCTTGCCCGCCTCCAGGTGCACCTGCCAGAAGCAGGTGGCGAAATAGAGCGCCGCGGGAATGATCGCGGCGGTGACGATCGTCGAATAGGGCACGTTCAGCGTTTCGGCCATGATGAAGGCGACCGCGCCCATCACCGGCGGCATGATCTGGCCGCCCATCGACGACGTCGCCTCGACTGCGCCGGCGAAGGCGGACCGGAACCCGAAACGTTTCATCAGCGGGATGGTGAACTGGCCCGACGCCACCACATTGGCGACGCCCGAACCCGAGATCGTGCCCATCAGCGCCGACGACAGCACGCACACCTGCGCCGGGCCGCCGCGCCACGAGCCGACAAGGCCGAGCGCGAAATCATTGAACAAGGCGATCATGCCGGCGCGTTCGAGGAACGAGGCGAAGACCACGAAGATAAAGATGTAGGCGGCCGAGACATAGATCGGCGTGCCGTAGATGCCTTCGGTGCCGAAGGCGAAGTTCTCGATGATCTGGTCGAAGGAATAGCCGCGGTGCATGAATACGCCGGGCAGGTCGTTGCCGAAGAAGCAGTAGGCGAGGAACAGGCCGGCGATGATGGTCAGCGGCCAGCCCATCAGCCGCCTCGTCGCCTCGAAGCACAGCACGATCAGGATGGTTCCGATCGCCAGGTCGGCATGGGTGAGAAAGCCGGAGCGCTGGATCAGGTCGACGTAGAAGACCCAGTTGTAGATCCCGGTCGCAAAGCCGAGCGCGCCCAGTCCCCACAGCCACGCCTTGCCGGCCGGCGTCGTCGCCCGCAACGTCGCCAGAAGGCCGAACGCCAGCAGCAGCAGGAAGCCGACATGCATGGCGCGGATCACCTGGCTGGGCAGCGAGCCGATGCCGGGCACGCCGCCGAACAGCGCCACCGACAGCTGGAACAGCGAAAATACGACCGCGATGGCGAAGGCGATCCTGCCGCCTGGCCCCAGCCCCCAGCCGGGCGGCAGGCCTTCGAGCGCCTCTTCGTCGGGCGCGCCCATGGTTTCGGATTGCGGCTGGATTGGCGTGTTCGACATGAAGCGGCCCGGTTCGACGTCTGGCAAAAGGAAACGCCGGGCAAGGTTGCGAAAACCTCGCCCGGCTTTTCACGGCTTCCCTCCCCTCGGCGGGGAGGGGCTGCGTCTGCTATTTCAGGATGCCGGCTTCCTTATAGTAGCGCTCGGCGCCGGGATGCAGCGGCACCGGCATGCCGTCGAGCGCTTTCGCCGGGTCGATGCGCTTGGCGGCGGCGTGCGCGGCCACCATCTGCGGCAGGTTTTCAAACAGCAGTTTTGTCATCTGGTAGGCGGTCTCGTCCGAGACGCCGGAATGGGTGATGAGGAAATTGCCGACCGCTGCGGTTTCGACATCGGCCGTCTGGCCCTCATAGGTGCCCGCCGGAATAGTCGCGGCGACATAGGGCGCGCCGATCTTTTCCACTTCCGCCTTGGGCACGGCGACGACCGTGATCGGCACCGAGGTGGCGAGGTCGCGGATCGAGGCGACGCCGAGGCCGGCCGACTGCAATGTGGCGTCGAGCTGACGGTTCTTGATCAGTTCGACGGATTCGGCGAACGGCAGATATTCCACCTTGCCGAGGTCCTCATACTTCATGCCGGCGGCGGCGAAGATGGTGCGCGCGTTGAGCTCGGTGCCGGAAGCCGGCGCGCCCACCGACAGGCTCTTGCCCTTCAGGTCGGCCAGCGACTTGACGCCCGATTCCTGCGACGCGACAATCTGGATGAAGTTGGGATAGATGGCGGCGATGCCGCGCAGCTTGTCGAGCGGCGCAGGGAAACCGGCTTCCTTGTTGCCCTTGACCGCTTCCTGCACCGAATCGCCGAGCGAGAAAGCGATTTCGCCCTTACCCTGCTGCAGCAGATTGAGGTTCTCGACCGACGCCTTGGTCGACTGCACCTGCGTCTTCGAGCCGGCGATGCCCTTGCCGTAAATGTCGGCCAACGCCACGCCGAGCGGATAATAGACGCCCGACGTGCCACCGGTCAGCACGTTGATGAATTCCTGCGCCTTGGCGGCGGTGGCGCCCAGACCCATGGCGAGCGCGAGCGCGCCGGCGGCGAATAGTTTTGTTGTTTTCATTATTGTGACCTCCCTGATGTCGTCGCGTCCTCTGGCGATGGGCGCATGTTACCCATAGCGGGCTTCTTGCCAACCCTTCGTATCCTAAACAAGTCATTGGCGCCCGCGATAGGCCAAGTTTGCCGGCGCGGCCGGCCCCGCCGCCGGCGACGGCAAGCGGCGGGGCGGCATTTGTCCGTTGAAGGGCCGGAAAGGTTCGTCTATGAGAGTTGCGTTCCGCGCGCTGCGCCGGACGGTCCAGGCATGCACCCGTAGCTCAGCTGGATAGAGCGCTGCCCTCCGAAGGCAGAGGTCACAAGTTCGAATCTTGTCGGGTGCGCCAATAAAATCAATGGCATAGTGAAAGCGCGGTTCGGCGAAATTTCGTTGGGCTAACACCCGGCTAACACCGCCCTCAGATTCTTCACCTTATGAGGCGTCGTAGCTCGCGCCTAAGAAGGGAACGGCCTTCTCTACGTCCTTCTTCGTGCGGAGTGTGATTTCGAGGTCGCCGGTGCCAAAATGCCCGATCTGGCGCACGTCGCGCATCATGGCCGGGTCAAACTCAACCGCTTCGGGGTCAAGGTTCAGGTACACGCGCACAACGCGCTTTTGGTTGTAGACTTGCACGGACGCGAAGTTCCTGTTCCGGCGAAACGCCATGTAGTGCTTCTGTGGGTGAACCGTCACATCGTCGCCTAGAGCCCTAAGCTTTCCGGCTAGTTCGTCATAGATTGCCCGAAGGTCTTTCGGGGCGGCTTCTATCTTGTCCTTCACAGTCACCACGGCCTTTTGAGCGTGAGGCTTGCCACCGCCTGCACGGTCGGGGACGGCCTCCTTCAACTCTTCCGCCAACGTCGGCAGTACCAAGAGCCGGTGGATTAGCCCTTCAACGGTATCGAGGATGACGGCAATCTGTTCTTTCGTTGGTGCCCAACAACGGTGCGCAGCGGCGTTTCCAGCCTTCACCACGGGGTCTAGAATCTCACGCTCTTGCGGCGAAAGCTTCCCCTCGTCCTCCAAAGCTTTAAGACCTTTGGTGAAGTTGCCTTTGTCGCCGACGGTCAGAACAATCAGGCGGTCAATCAGAGTTCGAGAACCGAAGGTTGCGAGATAGTGCGACCCGGTTTGAAGCGACTTGTAAATTTCAGCGGAAATTTCCCTTAATGTATCGTCAGGCAGGTCCTCAAACCATGGCGGTGAAGCGCGGTATGTCACGGGTGGGTAGATTTCCTCTTCCCAGATTGCCTCGGCATATTGCTTCCCGGTTGAAGGGTCTTCGTAGTGATCAATGTGTTCAGAAAAATGAGTCTTTCGGACAAGAGCTACATTTTCGCATCCGCAACATTCAGCGACGAGGTAACGAGAAGTCAGGCTGGTGCCACTTCTCTTGTCGTAATTTTCGGCCGTATGTTCAGCACGAACGTAGTGCCGCGTCAGACGCTTGCATTGGTTGCAGAAGAACTTTTCGACTGCTGGTTCAGACATTTGCCAACTGCGCCCCTGAGACCCGCAAGATTGCTTCGATTTCTGCGCCGATCCTGTTCGGGATTTCCGCTGCCTGTGCGATCTGGACATATTTGAAGGTGTTCAGGTCAAACGGTACTTTGTCCGCTTCGTTCTTCGGCTCAAACAGGAAAATGAGTTTGTTTTGCTCGTGATGTTTGAGCGCGTAACCCGCTTCAATGTACACGTTGGGACGCTGCCCGGTTAGATCGCAAATGATGATGTCGGCTGAAGCTATGGCCTCATACATCTTGGAATGAATTGGGAACGTGCCGCCTTCTTCAGTTCCCATGTCCACAAGCTCCAACGAAATGCCGTGCGTTGCGAGCACGTTGGCCAAGGTTTGGCGCAGTTGTTGAAGGCGAAGGCCTGCACGATTGAAAGCGTCGTCCGGCGCATCTTGGGTAGGATACCAGCGCGCCAAAAAGACCCGTTTGGGAATCCGCGACTGCGCAGCCTTGAACGTTTCCAAAAGCTGTTCGGCGGGTGACAACCGGTTCAGAAGGCTGGTAATGCCCTGTCCTCCAAGCCAATGCCCAAGGCGGTCAAGAACTGCAACCGACGCCAACACCTTCTGTTCGTGGTTATCGCCCGGCGCTTCCTTCCACACACGCGCGGCAAGTTCGAAGAAGCCGTATGTCCGGCAAAGCGATGGGTGGTTCACGGTCAGGCGTATCGCGATTTCCGAAAGGCCAGCGAAGAGTTCTTCGGCAAACGCGGTCAGCGTTTGGCGATCTTGGGAAATCGCCGGGTCCATCGCAATGAGGTTCCGGGCGGACTCCCAAAGTGCCGTAAGTGGCCGCTCACCAAACTTCGCACGGGTTGGTGCTGCCAAACCCTTGAGGCGTTCCGAAAGCAACCTCGTCAGGTGCAAATCGGGGCTATAGGCGAACTCATTGTCGGGCAGCATCGCATGGGCTGGGTTCTGCCCAAGAAGCAATTGAAGGCCGTGTTCTGACTCCAAGGGAAGCGCCGTACTGTTGATCGTATGGAAGATCAAGGATTCGGCAAAGTCGTCCGCGTCGTTGGCCGCATCGCCAAGCAGGATCATGCAGAAAGGGGCTAGGTACTTTGTCGGCGTAAGCTCATCCTCGACAAGCTGTTCAGCCAAATGCAGCCGGTGGTTCCCGTCGATACGCCGCACAAGCTTGCCGTTCTTGATCGCCTCAAGTTGGTTCCGGGCCACACGAACACGCTGGATACGGCTTGTTTTGTTTGAATGGCGGCGGCTTATCTGGACAAGACTGCCAGCGGGGCTAGGGTCAGGACTCATATCCAGAACATGACGACGGCGGCGAGTGCGCAGGCGGAGAGGAAGATGTCAGCGCACCTGTCGTAGCGGGTAGCGACGCGTCGCCAGTCTTTCAGGCGGGCAAACATGTTTTCGATTTTGTGGCGCTGCCGGTAGAGGTCCTGGTCGTGTGGGATGGCCTTGTGGCGTTTGCGCCGGGACGGGATGCAAGGAAGAATGTCACGCCCGGTCAATGCGTTGCGGAACCAGTCGGCATCATAGCCGCGATCCGCCAGCAAAACCCCCGCGCTTGGCAAGGACGACAGCAGCGCCCGAGCCCCGATGTAGTCGCTGACCTGGCCCGCGCTCAGGAACAACCCGACCGGACGCCCGTTGCCGTCCGTGATCGCGTGAAGTTTCGAGTTCAGCCCGCCCTTTGTGCGTCCGATAAGGCGGGGACGCCCCCCTTTTGAGCGCGCAGGGATGACGCCGTGCGGTGCGCCTTGAGATGGGTCGCATCGATCATCAGCGTGCCCGTCTCGCGACCCTCGGCGGACAGTTCCGTCAGCATCCGCGCGAAGACGCCCATCCGGCTCCAGCGGACCCAGCGATTGTAGAGCGTCTTCGGCGGACCGTAGGCCGCAGGTGCGTCCCGCCAGCGTAACCCATTGCGATTGATGAAGATGATCCCACTCAGCACCCGTCGGTCATCGACCCTCGGCACTCCGTGCGACAGCGGGAAGAATGGCTTCAAGCGCTCAATCTGCGCGTCGGTCAGCCAGAACAGATCACTCATCGGCACCTCCCTCGTGACGTTGCCCCCAGTTTCTATCCAGTTTTAAGTTCGTTTCCGGCGGTGGGTTTGCCCTGCTGGGCGGGTGAAGCGGCGGGCGCTTGCGCGGAGCCGTTGGCATAGCGCAGCGCGAGCGACCGTCGCGGGGTGAAGGTGCTGGCGAACTCGTCCGGTGTCTGCCAGGCGATCTGGGAGTGCGGTCGTGCAGTGTTGTAGTCGGCGCGCCACAGGGCGGTCGTCACGCGGGCCTGGGCCAGCGAGGTGAACAGCGTCTCGTTGAGCAGCTCATCTCGCAGGCGGCCGTTGAAGCTTTCGATGAAGCCGTTCTGCATCGGCTTGCCAGGCGCGATGTAGTGCCACTCGACGCGGTTCTGATCGGCCCAGGCGAGGATGGCGTTGGAGGTGAACTCGCTGCCATTGTCGCTGACGATCATCCTCGGCCGGCCGCGTTGGGCAATCAGCCGATCAAGTTCACGGCCGACCCGGATGCCCGAGAGCGAGGTGTCGACCACCAGCGTCAGGCACTCGCGCGTGCAATCGTCGACGATCGCAAGGATGCGGAAGCGCCGCCCATCTGTGAGCTGGTCCGACACGAAGTCCAGAGACCAGCGCTCGTCAGGGCGCAGCGGCGCCAGCATCGGCGCTCTGGTCCCGATCGCCCGCTTGCGGCCGCCACGGCGGCGGACGGCAAACTTCTCTTCCCGATAGAGCCGGAACAGCTTCTTGTGGTTCACGACGAGGCCCTCGCGTCTCAGCATCACGAGAAGACGCCGGTAGCCGAACCGGCGCCGTTCATGCGCAATCGCCTTCATCCGCTCGCGGACCTCGCCGTCGTCGGGACGGCTGGTCTCATAGCGAACCGTCATGCGGCAGCAGCCGATGGCTTTACACGCCCGCCGTTCGCTCATCCCGAAGGCATCCTTCAGGCGAGCGACAGCTTTCCGCTTGGCTGCGGGCGTCACCATTTCTTTCCCACGAGATCCTTTAGCGCCGCGTTGTCGAGCATGGCGTCGGCCAGCAGACGCTTCAGCCGGGTGTTCTCGTCCTCGAGCGCCTTCAGCCGGCGCGCCTCCGAGACGTCCATCCCGCCGAAGCGGGCCTTCCAGTTGTAGATCGAGGCATCACTGACGCCGTGCTTGCGGCACAGTTCGGCAACCGAAACCCCAGCCTCGTGTTCCTTCAGAATTCCGATGATCTGCTCTTCAGAGAAGCGGCTGCGCTTCATGTCCTGGTCCTCTCAATGGGCCAGAACGAACTTCAATCCGGATTAGAGCGTGGGGGCAACGTCACGGCGAACACTGCGCATCACGTTTTTAGCAAGCCGGGACGGTCTATTCCTGGAAATAAGAGTTACAACCCAGACGTAGTGTCGATATTGGGCCTATTTAACGGAAATCAGAAAGCGGCTGCGCAGGCTATCGCGAATTCCGCCCAAAAAAGTATCAACCAAGGCCGCTTTGCGACGAAATCGACGACGCCTGCCGGACGGCAAGTTTCGACAGTTGCTACCATCGGCAAATACTAGACAACAGCGCTGGGCTTTGTAGACACGGCTGGACGCTTTTCGCTAGCAACGGTGAACAAATGAAAGATAAGAAAAATTGCCACGCTCCAATAATAGATCAGATAGCAATTGCTGCAATCTACAAAAAATATTTCAATTTTGAGGATTGCATGCAAATTGTTAAAAGACTTCGTGGACGAATTGTCGACAGGACATCAGCAGGATATTTTTTTTACTACGAGAAGGCACCGTCGATTGGCACTCCAAGGCAGTTCCAATTTTTTGCAAATTTTTCGGATGGCAAATATATTGGTGGCATTGTCTATTTCTCGGGGGAATTTCCCATCGAAAGTGAGGTTTATGGCTTGGGAATTGAAATACCGGATGAAGACAATATTTCAGTTCAGGATATTATTATTAATGACGTTGTAGAAGATAATCTGATTCATTAGTAAAACTATTTTAAAATAAATATTTCATCGAAAATATAATTTGTAAGGCGATTTATTGCGATTGAGATCGATCGCATGATCACTGAATCGAAGAGGCGATGTCAGAGTCAGAATCGAAACGAATGGTGTGTTTTCAAGGCCTTGCGATCCTGCGGGTAAGCAGGCGGATATTTGCGATGAAGATCCATGCCTCGGCGGACGCGATGGTGCGTTCGAAGTCCTTTGCAAGCCTTCGGCGGCCGAGCCACGCGAATGTGCGTTCGACGATCCAGCGGCGCGGCAGGATTTCGAAGCCCTTGGCGCTGTCCGAGCATTTGACGATCTCCGGTGTGAACTTACCGACTTTGGCCAGCTTGCCGCGCAGCTTCGGGCCGGCGCGCCGCGCACCCGAAACGCCGCACCATCGCCAGCATGGAATATGGCTGGAAGAACAGCCGCGACATGCTCACTAGCCGCGACGTGCTTGTCATCGACGAGGCGGGCATTGTCGGCACCCGGCAGTTGGAGCACGTGTTGTCGCACGCGGCCGAGGCTGGCGCGAAAGTCATGCTGGTCGGCGATCCGCAGCAGTTGCAATCCATCGAAGCGGGCGCGGCGTTCCGCTCGATCCATGACCGTCATGACGGCGTCGAAATCAGCGAAGTTCGCCGCCAGCGCGAGGGCTGGCAGCGTTACGCCACCCGCGATCTGGCGACCGGCAGAACGGGGAATGCGCTTCAGGCGTATCGCTCGCACGACATGGTGCATGACGCCGCTACACGCGAGGACGCGCGAACCAATCTGATCGAGCGCTGGGATCGCGAACGGCAGGCATCGCCGGACGCCAGCCGTATGATCCTCACCCACACCAATGACGAGGTGCGGGCATTGAACGAGGCAGCGCGGGAGCGGATGCGGGACGCCGGGAATCTCGGCGACGAGGTGCGCGTCACGGTCGAGCGCGGTGCGCGCGACTTCGCCAGCGGGGATCGCGTCATGTTCTTGGCTATCGAGCGTGGCCTTGGCGTCAAGAACGGCACGCTGGGAACGCTTGAACATGCCAGCGTGCAGAGCATGGCCGTGCGCACCGACGATGGCCGCTCCGTCGCGTTCGACCTGAAGGATTACAACAAACTCGACCACGGCTATGCGGCGACGATCCACAAGGCGCAGGGCATGACGGTGGACCGCACCCATGTTCTGGCGACACCGGGCATGGATGCGCACGGCAGCTATGTCGCGCTGTCGCGCCATCGCGACGGCATGGACCTGCATTACGGCCGCGACGACTTCGCCAATCAGGACCGGCTTGCCCGCACGTTGTCGCGGGATCGGTCGAAGGACATGGCGACCGATTACCAGCCGGCGCAGGCTTACGCTGAACGGCGCGGCATCACCTTCCGCGAGCATATCGTCGAGATCGTGCGCAAGGTCGTGCCGGAGAAGGTGCGCGACATGTTCGACGGCCTGCGCCTGCCGCCACAGAGCGAGCCCGCGCCAGAGCGTGGCGGCCCGGAAGCCGTCCGGCGCGAAGCCGATATGCCGGAGCGGAAGGTTGCAGCCGACCCGGAAGCGGAAACGCGGCAGGCGAAATCGCGAGCCCTGGTGCGGCATGCCCGCGCCTTCGACGCACTCATGAACACGGCGGACGCGGACGGGAAGATACACGCCACCCCGGAATTGCGGCAGACCTTGAGCGACGCCCGCAAAGCCTTTGAGGAGGTTCGCCCGCATGGCTGGCGCGATGCCGAAGCGGCTTACGTCAAGGCCCCCGAGCTCGTGCGCGAGGCGGCAGGCGGCAAGCTCGGCCGCGCCATTCGCGCCCTCCAACTCGAAACCGAAATCCGTACCGGCCGGGACAGTGGCCTTGGTGCCGATCCGGGCCGCCGCGCCGATCAGTTCGTGGAGCGGTGGAAGAAGCTCGACCAGACCCGCCAGCGCCAATACGAGGCCGGCGACATGTCCGGCTTTAAGGCCACCAAGCGCGACACGGGCGACATGGCGAACAGCCTGCAACGCGATCCGCAATTGGAGTCCATGCTCGCCATCCGAAAGAAGGAACTCGGAATCGGCGGCGACATCGACTCAGGGCGCAGCCTTGGCCGGGTACTGGCCTTTAGCCACGGTCTCGACCTTGGCAGAGGTCGCGGTATCGGGCTGTAGGCAAGGGCAGTGACGGGCTTGGTGCTGCGCGCATGGTTATAGCCTTGACCCTTTTGTCATCTTTGCGTGGACGGCAGATTGTCCCACCGGATGCGCAGGAACCGGCCAGTTCGCTTTGGCAGAAGCTTGCGGTCAATCATTCGCCCGGCCACCTGAAACTCCTCGTTGATCTTGACCACGAGCAGCTTGCTGAAATGCCGTGTTGTATCCACGACAACAACGTCTTTTGTCTTGAACGGGGTGATGGTCTTGATCTCGACGTGATCGTTCCCGAGCCTGCCATCAGACCCCTGCGCATAGGTCTTGTTCAGTTCGATACCGTAAGTGATTGCGCCAAAAAGCTCGCCGATGTCGCCATAGACGGAAAGGTGCAGCCCGGTTTCGAGGTGATAGCTCTCGGCCAGGGAAATCAAATCTTCAAAGTAGGGAATGATCGCGCGTTTTGCGTTCGGATATTTCGCGCCCCATTCTTTGTAGCGCAACTGCTCATCGATTTCGGACCATGTCATCCATTCCCCATCGTCATAGAAGGCACGGTCAGCCCAGTCGATTTCCTCCAATTCGGCGCGTCCTTCGTGCTTGCCTGTAAGGTCTAGGATTTCATGTCCGTCCTATTTACCGCCGTTTCTTCGCCATAGCACGACGACATCTAAAACTCTATTGCGCAAAGGCAATTCCTTCTTCTGTCTGGCTCAACAGCAATCAGAAACAGCCAGCAGGAGGCAGGGCAGCCATGCGTCAACCAGACCGCATCATCCGCATGAACACCGTTCGCGCCCGGACCGGCCTGTCCCGATCCACCATCTACCGCAAGATGGCCGAGGGCACGTTTCCGGCCCGGCTCAAGATCAGCACCAACGGCACGGGCTGGCGCGAATCCGACATCGACCGTTGGGTTTCCAACCCAGCCGGGTGGCGTCCGTACAACGAGTTCGACTTCGATGACTTCTGATCGCGGGAACGGCGATAAGCCGGAGGCCGCATCTCGTTCCCGGCGCGTCGTGCCGCCCACAGCGTCAGAGCAGATCGATGAACTACTGGGTTATCCGTGGCCGTTCTCCGGCAGGCCGCCCAAGCATGACCTCAGCACATGGACCGTCACCGACGACTGGCCCGACCCCGTTCCGGTTACGGAAGCCGAGATCGAGGTGTTCGAGCGATGGTTCGGCGACCTGTTCGATGAATTGTTCGGCTCATCCAATCCTTGATAAAACCGGCAATATGCCGTATATAATCGAGGCAAGGAGACCAGCCATGCCCAGACCCGCAAGTGAAGTCGAAACCGCCCGCCTCGAAGCGCGCGTTCCTGTCAATGTCTATGAGCAGATGCAGCGCGCCGCACGGCTGCGCGGCATGACGCTGACCGGCTATCTTATCGCGACGGCAGGCGAGGATGCCCGCCGCACGGTCGAGGAAGCCGACGTGCTGCGTCTGGCTGCCGAGGATCAGGTTCGCTTTGCCAAGGCCCTGATCGATCCGCCTGCGCCGAACGCCCGTCTCGCCCGCGCCGCGAAACGCCATGCTGACCTGATCGCGCCCCGGTGAGTGCGAGGTTTGCAATAGAGCCGCTTGGCAAAGGCCACCAGCGCAAGGCGTTCTCGTGCGGCAATGAACGGATTGACCGCTATTTCCGCGAGGCAGTCACGCAGGACATCAAGCGCCGATATGCGACCTGCTTTGTCGCCCGTGACCTTGAGACCGACCGGATAGCGGGCTTTTACACGCTCTCATCGAGCAATGTGCCGCTCATGGCCGTGCCCGAGCCATTGGCGAGCCGGTTGCCGCGCTATCCGACCGTCCCGGCGGTGCTGATCGGATGGCTTGGACGCGATCAAGCCTATGCGGGGTTTGGACTCGGCGAGGCACTGCTGTTCGACGCCATCAAGACAATCGCCGAAGCACCGATAGGCGCTCATGCCATATTCGCCGACGCTATCGACGAGAAGGCGGCGGCTTTCTACGCAGCTTTCGGGTTCACGGCGCTCATTGATCGACCCAATACGCTGTATCTGCCGGTTGGGACAGCGCAGCGATTATTGTCGGGAGAAACGCCATGACATCTCCGAGCGAGGGCAAGCCTCTGCCTCATGTAGTGCAGCGCGCCGCCCTTTACCTTCGCGTCTCAACGGCGCGGCAGGCAGAGCATGATGTCTCCATTCCCGATCAGAAGCGGCAGGGCGAAGCCTATTGCGAGGCGCGCGGGCTGCAACTGGTCGAAACCTTCATCGAACCCGGCGCATCGGCGACGAATGATCGCCGCCCCGAATTCCAGCGCATGATCGAGGCGGGCACGTCGAAGCCTGCGCCCTTCGATGTCGTCGTGGTCCATTCGTTCAGCCGCTTCTTCCGCGATCATTTCCAGCTTGAGTTCTATGTCCGCAAGCTGGCGAAGAACGGCGTGAAGCTGGTTTCGATCACGCAGGAAATGGGCGATGACCCCATGCACGTCATGATGCGGCAGATCATGGCGCTATTCGATGAATACCAGTCCAAGGAAAACGCCAAGCACGTCATCCGGGCCTTGAAAGAGAATGCCCGGCAAGGCTTCTGGAACGGCTCACTTCCCCCTATCTGCTATCGCACCGTTGCCGCCGAGCAGCGCGGCGCGAAGGTCAAGAAGAAGCTGGAAATCGACCCGCTGCACGCCGACACGGTGCGGCTGATCCATTGCGCCAAGTGCGGCGGAGCCATGACGATCCGTACCGGCAAGGGTGGGCGCTACCGCTACTACGCCTGCTCGATGAAAGCCCGGCAGGGGCCGACCGCCTGCGAGGGGATGGCCGTGCCGATGGATAAGCTGGACGATCTGGTTGCTGACCATCTTGAAAAGCAGCTTCTCCAGCCCGAACGGCTGGAAACCGTTTTTGCCGCCGCGCTCGACCGCAGGGAGGAGCATTCAGAGCGCCGTCGTGAGCATATCGCCGAACTCAACAAGCGTTCGGCGGAATCGGAATTGCGCCTCAAGCGCCTCTATGACGCCATCGAGGCAGGTGTGGCTGATCTGGACGACCCGGCGCTGAAAGACCGCATTGACGGCCTCAAGGCGATCCGGGATCAGGCCAAGGCCGATGCTGACCGGGCGCAGGCCATGCTTCAGAACTCAGGGCAAAAGGCCGTGACGCCGGAGATGCTGCGAAAATTCGCCACGACAGCGCGTCAGCGTATCCGGCTCGACGGCGGCAGCTATCGCCGCGACCACATGCGCGCGCTTGCACAGCGAGTCGAGGTCGCAGAGGGCGAGGTCCGTATCATGGGATCGAAGTCCCGGCTGCTCCAGACACTTGTAGCGGGCAGTGGCGTAAACTCAGTGCCCACTCAGGGACTGAAGTGGCGGAGGGAGTGGGATTCGAACCCACGGTGACTTGCGCCACGCCGGTTTTCAAGACCGGTGCCTTAAACCGCTCGGCCATCCCTCCGACGCTGGCGCTGTAGCGCAAAAGGGCAGCTTCGCACAAGCAAGCGATTGGACGGTGCGGCAAACCTCGAATCGGCGCCGGCGTCACAAATTTGCCCGCTTCGCGTCACATTTGCTTAAGCGACCGCTAATCAGTTCCACGTTAGATGGACATTCAGGCGGTGTCGGCGACTGGCCGGTTCGAAGCGCAGTTGACTGGGTATCCGGGCCTTTCGCCCGCGGGGACGTTCGAATGAAATTGCAGATTGGCCGGCTGGCGATGCGGACGGGCGTGGCGATGGCGGCAGTCATAGGGGCGTCGCTGATCGCCGGATGCGCGTCTCAGCCGGTGCCGCGCGCCAAGGTCGGCAACAAGCCGCAGGCACAGTCCAAGGAATATTTTTCCGAAACCGAGTATGGCGTCAAAGCCAGTCCGCGGGTCACCAACAAACGCTCGCGCCTGCCGCGCGGCGGCGGCCGCGACCAGATCGGCAGGCCCTACCAGGTCAAGGGCCAGTGGTATTATCCGAAGGAGCAGCCGGGCTATTCCAGGTCGGGCAAGGCGTCCTGGTATGGCGACGCGTTCCACGGACGCCTCACCGCCAATGGCGAAATCTACGACATGACCCATTTGTCGGCGGCGCATCCGACAATGCCGTTGCCCAGCTACGCCCGGGTGACCAATCTGAAGAACGGTTCTTCGGTCATCGTCCGGGTCAACGATCGCGGCCCTTACGCGCAAGGACGGGTGATTGACCTGTCGAAACGCGCCGCCGAGATGCTGGACTATACCCATAGCGGCATCGCCGACGTGCGGGTGGACTATGTCGGCCGCGCACCGCTGGAAGGGGCCGACGATGCCTATTTGCTGGCGTCCTACCGGCCAGGAAACGCTGCGCCTGGCCCGGACGACGGCCTCGCCACCGGCGTCATGATCGCCATGGCCGGCCCGACACCGACAGGTCCATCCGCCGTGTCACCGGTCGCCGCCGCCGCGTTCCCCGGCAAACTGACCAATAGCGGCTCATTGCCCGCGCCCTCGGCGCCGGTGCAGGTTGCCTCGTCCACCGACGCGCCGGTCCTCGACATGGCCGGAGGCCAATTGCGTCCCGCAGCCATCGAACTGCCCGAGACCGGGCCGCAGATCGTCCGGCGGCCGGTCGACCTGGAAACAAAAGTCGCGCTCGCGCCGCTGTCCTACGCCGACGACCGTGTGGCCCGCGCCGCCGGCGTCCTGTCGCAATTCGCCACCGGCCAGACCGCCGCGCAAGCCGACGCGGACGCCCCCTACATTGCGGCAGGCACGTTCGCGGATTTCGCCAGGGCGGAAAAACTCGGCAAGGTTCTGGCGGCCTTCGGCCGGGCGGAGATCGAAACCGCCTTCGACGGCAAGACAGCGTCGCACTCGGTGATCCTGCATCCGCGCGGCGCCCAGTCCGAAGACGCACTGTTGCGGCAGGCCTGGGCCGCCGGCGCGCCGGACGCCTTCATCGTCCGCGACTGACACAAATCGCTGCAAGCTGCGAATAGGCGGTTCAACCGCGCGCCCGGTTCGGCTATTGATGGCTCTAGCCCATGAAACCCGTCGTCCGGATATATTTCGTAGCAATCTTCGCTGTCGTCCTCGTGCTTGCCGCGCCGGCTGGCGCGCAGCAGGCGCAGCAGTTCTCGACCCGCGCGCCACACGCCTATCTGATCGACGCCGAAACCGGGGCCGTGCTCCTGTCCAAGGCGGCGGATGCCCCGTTTTCGCCGGCGTCGCTTGCCAAGATCATGACCGCCGAGGTCGTTTTCGACGCGATCAGGACCGGCAGGATCGCCGACAATACGACCTACAAGGTGTCCGAGCACGCCTGGCGCACCGGCGGTGCGCCATCGCGCACCGCCACCATGTTCGCTGCGCTCAATTCCGAGGTTTCGGTCGGCAACCTGTTGAACGGCCTGATGGCGATCTACGCCAACGACGCCGCGATCGTGCTGGCCGAGGGGTTCGCGGGATCGGAAGGCGCATTTGCCGCGTCGATGAACCAGCGTGCGGCGCAGCTTGGCCTGGCCAATTCCGCCTTCGTCAATCCGACCGGGTTTCCGGCCCCCGGCCAGAAGACGACGGTGCGCGACATGGTCAACCTGGCGCACCATCTGTGGAAGACCTATCCGGTGATGTTTTCGCGCTTTGGCCTGCCCGAATTCAGCTGGAACAATATCACCCAGCAGAACAAGAATCCGCTGCTCAAGCTCGGCATCGGCAGCGACGGGCTTGTCGCGGGCTTTGCCGAGGGCGAGGGCTATTCGATTGTCGCGACCGCCGAGCAGAACGGCCGAAGGCTCTTCCTCGCTCTGGCCGGCCTCGAGCGCGACAGCCATCGCATCGACGAAGCCAAGGCCGTCATCGCATGGGGCATGACAGCGTTCGACAAGGTCGAACTGTTCGGACGCGACGAGATCGTTGGCGAGGCCAGCGTTTTTGGCGGCGCCGCCTCGCGCGTCAAACTTCAGACCAGGGAGCCAATCTCCATTCTCGTGCCGACCGGCGGCGGCGAGAATTATGTCGGTCGAATCGTCTATCAGGGTCCTGTCGGCGCGCCGCTCGACAAGGGCGCGCAGATCGCCAGGCTGGTCGTCTATGATGACGAACGGGTGGTGCGCCAGGCGCCGCTGTTCGCCGCCGAGCCTGTCGGTGTCGGCAGCCTGACGCAGCGCGCCTGGGGGGCGATCTACGAACTCTCTTTCGGCTGGCTTCGCGGCCTGATGGCGGACGCCACGGCGGGGCGCGGATAATTCTTGGACAACAGGCGCCGGCGGGAATCGGCGGGAGACAATCAGGCGTGAACCGCGGGCTGTTCATCACATTCGAGGGAGGCGAGGGGGCTGGCAAGTCGACCCAGATGGCGCGGCTTGCCGAAAGCCTTCGCGCCGCCGGCCGCGATGTCTTGATCACCCGGGAGCCGGGCGGATCGCCCGGCGCGGAAGCCGTTCGTCACGTCCTTCTGTCGGGAGCGGCCGAGACCATGGGCCCGGCGATGGAGGCGGTTCTTTTCGCCGCCGCCAGATCCGACCATGTGGAACAGGTCATCCGCCCGGCCGTGAACGCCGGTCAAATCGTCCTCTGCGACCGTTTCTTTGATTCCACCCGCGTCTATCAGGGCGTCACCGGCAATCTTTCACCGGACTTCATCGCAGCGCTCGAACAGGTGACCGTCAACGGAATGACGCCGGATTTGACCATCATTCTCGATCTCGATCCTGCCGTTGGCCTGGCGCGCGCCGCATCGCGCCGCGGCAAGGAGGTTCCCGACCGGTTCGAGAAGGAAACGCTGGAAATCCATCGCCGCAGGCGGCAGGCATTCCTCGACATTGCCGCTGCCGAACCGGGCCGATGTGTCGTCATCGACGCCAATCGCTCCCCGACCGCAGTCGCGTCCGCTGTTTCCGCAGCCGTCGACCGCGTGATCGCGCGCGCCGCCCGAATCTCGGCCCGGCCGGCAGGCGGAGCGACATGAGCGACCGGCTGGCGCAAGAGCAGCACGACAGCCTGGACGGGATCGCCGATCCCGCCGAGAGCCAGCGCCTGGTAGGTCATGCCGAGGCGGTCGACAGCGTCATCGACGCTTATCGTCACGGCAAGCTGCATCATGCCTTGCTGCTGTCGGGTCCGCGCGGCGTCGGCAAGGCGACCTTTGCATTTCAGGTGGCGCGATACCTGCTCGAAAATCCCGACCCGGGCGTCGAGCGCGTGCCCTTTGGCGGGTCCGATCCGGACGGCTCGGTGTTCAGGCAGGTCGCCAGCGGCGCGCATCCGGGCGTGCTGCACCTGACGCGGCCGTTCGACGAGCGCGGCAAGAAATTCAAGACGTCGATCACCGTCGACGAAATGCGAAAAGTGTCGCGCTTCCTGTCCTTGCGGTCGCATGACGGCTCTTATCGCATTGTCATCGTCGACCCCGCCGACGACATGAATCGCAATGCCGCCAACGCCCTGCTCAAGAATTTGGAGGAACCGCCGGCGAGGGTGCTGTTCCTGCTGGTTTCGCACGCCCCCGGCAGCCTGTTGTCGACCATCCGGTCGCGCTGCCAGGTGGCGCGATTCCAGCCGCTGTCGCAGGCCGAAATCGAGACGGTGCTGGCGGGGACGAACATTTCGCTGCCAGCCAATACCGACGAAAGGCGAGCCTTGCTTGATGGGGCAGCCGGGAGCGCGCGCAACGCCATCCTTCTGGCCGAGCATGGCGGGGCCGACATCATCGCGGCGGCCGACGCCTATCTTGAGGCGGCGCGAAAGGACCCGCTTGAAGCGTACCGGCTGGCCGACGCCGTGGCAGGACGCGATCACGAAGTCCGTTTCGCCATCCTTAATGACCATCTGCTCGACCGGATCGCCTCGGCGTCGAGCGCGGCCGCGATGCGCGGCGACACCAGGCATGCCGCCCGACTGGCCGAGTTGTGGAACGAGGCTCACGGCGTCATCGCCGAAACCGTCACGTTCAACCTCGACAAGCGCCAGCACGTCGTCGGCCTGCTCGACCGCGTCTCGGCCGGCCTCGCTCGGTCCGCCGCAGGATAGCCAGAGCCGACCGGATGCGCTAATTGCAGCGCGTTGAGTGAAAGCAGAGCCGATGGCGACCGACAGATTCTACATAACCACCGCGATTTCCTATCCGAACGGCAAGCCGCATATCGGCCATGCCTACGAGATGATCGCGACCGACGCCATCGCCCGATTCCAGCGCCTTGACGGCAAGGACGTCTATTTTCTTACCGGCACCGACGAGCACGGCATCAAGATGCTGCAGACCGCCCGCAAGGAAGGCATTTCGCCGCGCCAACTGGCGGACCGAAACTCGGCCGAGTTCCGCCGCATGGCCGAGGCGCTGAACATTTCCAACGACGATTTTATCCGCACCACCGAAGAGCGCCACTACGCTTCGAGCCAGGCGATCTGGAAGGCGATGGCGGCCAGCGGCGACATCTACAAGGGTGGCTACGCAGGTTGGTATTCGGTGCGCGACGAGGCCTATTACGGCGAGGAGGAAACCGAGGTTCGCGACGACGGCGTGCGCTACGGACCGCAGGGCACGCCTGTCGAATGGGTCGAGGAGGAAAGCTATTTCTTCCGCCTGTCCGCCTATGGCGACCGGCTTCTGAAACTCTACGAGGACGATCCCGACTTCATCGGCCCGGACGAACGCCGCAACGAGGTGATCTCGTTCGTGAAATCCGGCCTGAAGGACCTGTCGATCTCGCGCACGACCTTCGACTGGGGCGTGCCGGTGCCCGGCGACGAGAAACACGTCATGTATGTCTGGGTGGACGCGCTGACGAACTACATCACCGGCGTCGGCTATCCCGATGAATCCGCTTCGCTTTGGGATTTCTGGCCGGCCAACCTGCACGTCATCGGCAAGGACATCGTACGTTTTCACGCCATCTACTGGCCGGCGTTCCTGATGTCGGCCGGCATCGAACTGCCGCGCCGGGTGTTCGGCCACGGGTTCGTCTTCAACCGCGGCGAGAAAATGTCGAAATCGCTCGGCAACGTGGTCGACCCGATGTCGCTCGCCGAGCATTACGGCCTCGATCAGATGCGCTATTTCCTGTTGCGCGAAATTCCGTTCGGACAGGACGGCAGCTACAGCCATGAGGCGATCGTCAACCGCACCAATGCCGATCTCGCCAACGGCATCGGCAATCTGGCGCAGCGGTCGCTGTCGATGATCGCCAAGAACTGCGGCGGCGTCGTTCCTGAAAAAGGCGCTCTGACCGACGAGGACCGGGCGATCTTGGCCGAGGCGTCGGACGCGCTTGCGGCGGGCAGGGCGGCTATGACCGAACAGGCCATCCACAATGCGGTGGCGGCGGTCATCAACGTCGTCGGTTCGGCCGACCGCTATTTCGCAGCACAAGCGCCATGGGGGCTGAGGAAGACCGATCCGGCGCGCATGCAGACCGTCCTGTGGACGACGGCCGAGGTTGTGCGCCGTATCGCCATCCTGATGTCGCCCTACATTCCGGGTTCGTCGGTGAAGCTGCTCGATCTGCTGGCGGTCGACCAGAACGCGCGGAGCTTCCGTCATGTCGCGGACGAATTCGAGCTGGCGTCGGGGACGCCTTTGCCCGCGCCCGCCGGCGTCTTCCCGCGCTATGTCGCCGCTGACGAGGCCAATGGCTGAGATGCTAGTCGACAGCCATTGCCATCTCGACTTCCCTGATTTTGCGTCTGAACGCGACGACGTCGTTGCGCGCGCCGCCGCCGACGGCGTCGCTACGCTGGTGACGATTTCGACGCGCATCCGCCGCTTCGACGCCATCAGCGAGATCGCCGAACGCCATCGCGACGTCTGGTGTTCGATCGGCACCCATCCGCACAATGCCGGCGAGGAAGACGGCATATCGGCAGACCAGATCGTGGCGTTGTCGGCGCATCCCAAATGCGTCGCCATCGGCGAGGCCGGGCTCGACTATTTTTACGACAAGGCGCCGCGCGACGCCCAGGCGCGTGGCTTTCGCACCCATATCGACGCCGCACGGCGCACCGGCCTGCCGCTGGTCATCCATGCGCGCGACGCCGACGCCGACATCGCGGCGATCCTGACCGAGGAAACAGGGAAGGGGGCCTTCCCCTTCGTGCTGCACTGTTTTTCGTCGGGAGCGGCGCTGGCCCGCACCGGCGTCGAACTCGGCGGTTATGTGTCGTTCTCGGGCATCCTGACCTTCAAGAATTCGGAGGCGATCAGGCAGATCGCAGCCGAACTGCCGAAGGACCGTCTGCTGGTCGAAACCGACGCGCCCTATCTGGCGCCGCCGCCGTTTCGCGGCAAACGCAACGAACCGGCCTATGTTCGCCAGACAGCGCGCGTGCTGGCCGGTGCGATCGGCGTCGACGAGCCTGAAGTCGAGCGCCTGACTACCGACAATTTTTTCCGCCTGTTCTCCAAGGCCAAGCGCCCGGACGCAAGATGACGGATACGATCCGTCTGACGATCCTGGGCTGCGGCTCTTCGCCCGGCGTGCCGCGCATCACTGGCGACTGGGGCGCATGCGATCCGGCAAATCCACGCAACCGCCGTCGCCGGGCTTCCGCCCTTGTGCAGCGTCTTGGTCCCGACGGCGTCACAAGCGTGGTCATCGACACCGGCCCGGATTTTCGCGAACAGATGCTGATGGCGAAGCTGGGCGCGCTCGACGCCGTGCTTTACACCCATGCCCACGCCGATCATATCCACGGCATCGACGACCTGCGAGGTTTTGTCATCGGCCAGCGCAGGCTGATGGACATACGCGCTGACCTGCAGACCTCCGAGCGGCTCGTTCAGGGTTTCGGATACTGTTTCGAGACTCCGCCGGGAAGCCAGTATCCGCCGATCCTGAACCTGCGTATTATCGATCACGACGCGCCGGTCAGGATCGCGGGAGAGGGCGGTGAGATTTCGTTTTTACCCCTGCCCCAGTTCCACGGCGACATCGCCTCGCTCGGCTTTCGCATCGGCAATCTGGCCTACTGCGCCGATGTCTCCGGCTTTCCCGACACGACGGTTCCGCTTCTGGAAGGTCTGGACGTACTGATCATCGATGCGCTGCAGTATCGGCCGCATCCGAGCCATTTCTCATTGGCGCAGGCGCTGCTGTGGATCGAGCGGCTAAGGCCGAAGCGCGCGGTGCTGACGCATATGCACACGCCGCTGGACTATGAGACGGTCCAGCGCGAAACGCCGCACCATGTCGACGCCGCCTATGACGGCATGACCATCGAGATCGCTGCGCCAGCCGCGTGAACGGCGACGTTGTCTCAAATCATTGTTCGATATCAGTGTGATACGAACCGATCCTGAAGCGGCGTTCTGGACACCGCAGCCGCCCGCGCCTGCGTTCCGGGCATTCTTTCAGTTCCATAATATATCTTATGCGACTGATGCATGTCGGTCTCGCGGTGTGCTCCTGATGCTGTCGCGGGGCAATATTCCGCATCGGTCTTCTGACGCTTCCGCGGCGCCGTAAAGACCGGCGCCTCTTTCCTGGCCCCGGCCGCCCCCCTGTTTTGACATCGTTGCATCGATCTGTATAAACAGGTATGCGCGATGCATCTTAAAGGGCCTGCCATGCGTCTGACCATGCACACCGATTTCGCGCTGCGCGTGCTGATGGCGCTGGCAGTCGCCGGCGACAGACTGATGACCATCGAGGAACTGGCGGCGCGGCACGGCGTTTCGCGCAATCATCTGATGAAGGTGGCGCAGTCGCTGGTGGCGCTCGACCTGGTCAAGGGCGTGCGCGGACGACGCGGCGGGCTGTCTTTGGCGCAGCCAGCGTCGACGATCCGCATGGGCGCCGTCGTCCGCGCCCTGGAGACCGACCAGCAGCTGGTCGCCTGCCTGGGCGACGACGCCGGCAGCTGCGTCTTCAACGGCGCCTGCCGGCTGACAAACATGTTCGGCCGGGCGCTCGAGGCGTTCTTTCGCGAACTCGACGCGCTGACGCTCGCCGATCTTGTTCAAAACCGCACCGTCATCCAGGCGCGGCTGGCACGCGCCGCCTAATCACGCCCGGCAAGAATTGAGGACGATCATGCCATCGACAGACCGCGACGGCCAGCAGAGCAAGCCTGACCCGAAAGGCCAGGACAGCACCCTCGTCCCCATGCTGATCGCCGGTTTGATCCTGGTCGTCATCGGCTATGCGGCGATCATGCTGTTCGTGTAGGGCCGCCCTCGCCACTATTTGACCGCGACCAGCGCCCGGTCATATTTGAACTGGCGGCCGCCATCGCCGAACCAGCTTGAATCGAACGACTTCTGCTTGCGGTCGTGCCAGGCGCGCGAACGCCGTCCGAGTTCCCTCGCCTTGATCTCAAGCCCGTGGCAATCGCGGCGGGCGTCGCCGGTCAGCGACTTGAACCCGCGCTCCATCTTGTTGGCGAATTCGACACCGATGTCGCGATGGCGGTGTTCATGACGCCAGATATGATCCTCGAAATTCTTCCAGGCGCGCTTCAGGTCGTTGCCGCCGCCGCCGGTCCATTTCGGAATCCGGTAGACGACGTTGACCACCACGTCGACCGAGGTGATGACACAGCGCGTTCCCTTGATGCCGCCCTTGACGTTGCGAAAATCAAAACTGATCGTCGCGGTGGCGACATGCGAGCCCTTCTTGCCCGGAAGTTTTGGCCCTTTGCGGACGATCTGATCGTAGATCGCCTTGCCTGTCTTGCCGCTCACGGAGTAGTAGCTTGTCCTCTCCTTGACGGTGACCTTGGCGTGCGATTGCGCCGTGCCCTGCCCGATCAGCAATGAGGCAGCGGCAGCGGTGAGAAAATGTCGGATCAATTGCGCCCCTCATAATGCCGATGTCCGGCTGATTAGTTCTGCAAGCAAATTATTGGCGGATTGACAAAATGCAACCCTCCCGAGAACTTTCGAGGCTCATCGAAATCATGGCGGCGTTGCGCACCCCTGGCAGCGGCTGCCCATGGGATCTGGAACAGGATTTTTCGACGATTGCGCCCTACACGATCGAGGAGGCATACGAGGTCTCGGACGCCATTGATCGCGGCGACATGCTGGATCTGCGCGACGAGCTTGGCGATCTTCTGCTGCAGGTCGTCTACCATTCGCGCATGGCCGAGGAAGCCGGCGATTTTGAACTCGGCGACGTCATCGAGGCGATCACCGCAAAAATGATCCGCCGCCATCCGCACGTCTTTGGCGATGCCGTTGCGCGCGCCGCCGGCTCGGCCAAGGGCCAGTGGGATCGCATCAAAGCGGACGAAAAGGCGGCCCGCAGGCGCGAGCGTCTCGCCAGGGGGCTCGCCCCGGAGGACCGCGGCAGCGGCTTTCTCGACGGCGTGCCCGTCGCCCTGCCCGCGCTGGTGCGCGCCCTCAAACTGCAGCAGAAAGCCGCGACCGTCGGGTTCGACTGGGGCGAGGCCGCGCCGGTTCTCGACAAGATCGAGGAAGAGATCGGCGAACTGCGCGCCGCCATCGCCGCCGGACGCCAGGACGAGATCAAGGACGAATTCGGCGACATCCTGTTCGCCACCGTCAATCTCGGCCGCCACCTGGGCGTTGAGGCCGAGACGGCCCTGGCCGGCACAAATCACAAATTCCTGACCCGCTTCCATCACGTCGAGCGGCGATTGACGGAAACAGGCTCAAGCCTAGACGAAGCCAGCCTCGACCGGATGGAGCAGCTCTGGCAGGACGCCAAGCGCAGGCCCTGAAGATTGGTTACCCGGCCTTGCGCAACCGCCGCCCGAGTTCGGTGATCGAGCTTTCCGGGCCCTCGACCGTCAGCGTCACAGACCCGTCCTCATTGTCCTTGCGGCCCGACACGCTCGCCCGGCTGTAGATCCAGTCGAGCTGGCTAAGTTGCGCCGGCGCGATGGTCACCGTGACACGGCGGATGTCGCCGCCGAGCCGCTGCTCGACCACCGACAAGAGATCGCCGACGCCCTCGCCGGTGATCGCCGAAATGGTGGTCGGCCTCCCCTGCCCGACCGACGCGTTTTCCTCCAGCAGGCGCTCCCGCGTCTGCGCATCGATCAGATCGACCTTGTTCCAGACTTCCAGAACCCTGCTGGACGGCCCGGTTTCAACCCCCAGATCGTGCAGGATCTGCTCCACATCGGCGGCCTGCGCCGCGGTGTCGGGATCTGAAATGTCGCGCAGATGCACGATCAGGTCGGCCTCGACGACTTCCTCCAGCGTCGCCCGGAACGCCGCCACCAGATGGGTCGGCAGGTTCGAGATGAAGCCGACCGTGTCGGAAAAGATTGCGGTGGCGCCGTGCGGCAGCTTCACCCGTCTGAGCGTCGGGTCCAGCGTCGCAAACAGCATATCTTCCGATAGAACCCCTGCCCCGGTCAGGCGGTTGAACAGCGTCGACTTGCCGGCATTGGTGTAGCCGACGACGGCGACGACCGGATATTGCGCCTTCTTGCGCTGCCTGCGATGCAGGTCTCGGGTGCGTTCGACCTCGCGGATCTCGCCACGCAGCTTGACGATCTTGTCCTGCAGGATGCGGCGGTCGGATTCGATCTGGGTTTCGCCAGGGCCGCCCAGGAATCCGGCGCCGCCGCGCTGCCGTTCAAGGTGGGTCCAGCTTCTGACCAGCCGCCCCTTCTGATAGCTCAGATGCGCCAGTTCGACCTGCAGCGAACCTTCCTTGGTGCGGGCGCGGCGTCCGAAAATCTCCAGAATGAGCCCGGTCCGGTCCAAAACCTTGGCCTTGGTTTCCTTTTCCAGATTGCGCTGCTGGACCGGCGTCAGTGGGTGATCGACGATCAACAGCTCCAGCGCCTTCTCGGCAACCGAGTCGGCCAGATCCTTGACCTTTCCGCTGCCCAGCAGCGTTGCCGGGCGCGGGTCCGAGACGTTGACGATCTCGGTGACCACCGGCGTCAGATCGATCGCCCTGGCGAGCCCCACCGCCTCTTCGAGGCGGGCCTGCGCCGACCGGACCAGTCGCGGGCGCGATGCATCCTCGTCGTCGTCCGTGCGGAACTGGCGCGACAGCACCGGAACGACGATCGCCGCACGTCCAGTCGAGGCGTCAGCGGTCAGACGACTGCGCCCGTCTTCAGGCAGGTCGTTGCGGTTTTCGGCCAATCAGGCGCCTTCTTCACCTTCGAACATCTGCACCGGCTGGCTCGGCATGATGGTCGAGATTGCGTGCTTGTAGACAAGCTGCGAGTGCCCGTCGCGGCGCAGCAGCACGCAGAAATTGTCGAAGGACGTCACCACCCCGGTCAATTTCACACCGTTGATCAGGAAAATCGTCAGTGGGTTCTTGCTCTTGCGAACGGAGTTCAGGAACAGGTCCTGAAGATTTTGCGAACGTTCCGCCATTTTTGTTTTCTTCCGTGTCCCCGCTCTTGTCTGACAGTAGCACCGGACAGACGCCTTGTTGTCAAGGCGTTGGCGCTGCGTCGTCAGTCGAAAAAGGGCGCATCGCCGCCCCTGTCCGCCCGTTGCGGAGCGGTATCAGGCGGGCGTCTTTTCCGCAATCTCGAAAAAGGCCGCGCGCAGCGCGGTCGCCACCGAGCCGGGATGGCCGTTGGCGATCGAACGTCCGTCAATCTCCACCACCGGCATCACCACGGCGGTCGCGGCGGTCATGAACGCCTCGCGCGTATCGTAGGCTTCCGTGAGCGAAAAATTCCGCTCTTCGATGTCGAAGCCAAGTTTTTCGGCGACCTTGAACACCGTCGTGCGGGTGATGCCGCGCAGGATTCCCTGCTCCGCCGGCCGCGTCACCAGCTTGCCGTCCTTGGAGACGATCCAGGCATTGGTCGCCGCGCCTTCCTTGACGCTGCCGTCGGGGTCTACGAACCACGCCTCTTGCGCGCCCGCCTCCTTGGCCTTCTGGCGCGCGAGCACGTTCGGCAACAGGCCGACCGTCTTGATGTCGACCCGTTCCCAGCGATTCTCCGGCACCGAGATCACTTTGACGCCGGTCTGGGCCCGCTTCGCCGCCGCATTGGAATCGGATTTCTTGGCTGTCACAACGATCGACGGCCGCACCGGCTTGACCGGGAAAACATGGTCGCGCGGCGCGACGCCGCGCGTCACCTGCAGATAGACCAACCCGTTGACCACCTTGTTGCGGCGCACCACCTCACGCATCACCGTCACCAGCGCGGCCCGCGCCATCGGCCAGGAGATGCGCAACTCCCGAAGCGACCGGTCCAGCCGGTCGAGATGGCCGGTGACGTCCATC
>Ga0209793_1000587_pt1 | contig 37639 bp, 39 predicted proteins | sample EBPBio122009_DNA_FD_185863 | JGI IMG/M metagenome (GOLD analysis project Ga0209793, IMG submission 185863) | Wastewater treatment Type I Accumulibacter community from EBPR Bioreactor in Madison, WI, USA - Reactor 1_2/2/2009_ DNA (SPAdes) (version 2) | ecosystem: Engineered > Bioreactor > EBPR >... | reverse complement strand
ATCACGGCGTGGCGGTCCGGTTGTCGGCGGCGCACTGGCCTTTCACGCAGGTGCAGCCGCTGATCTCGCGGAAGCCGCATACGCTCGCCATGCCGGATTTCGCGCACTGCGCCTGCACGGCCTTCGGGTCGGGCTTGGCGGTGACGTTCACGCAGGCCGGGTAATAGCCGCAGCAGTTGCCGACATCCTTGACCGTGCAGTCGGCATCGGTCTTGCAGCTGCGATCAACAGCCGCGGAATCACTGCCGATCGGGCGCTGGCTTGCCGGCCGGTCGAAGGGATTCGTCGGGAAGTCCGGCGCGGGCGACTTGGATGCGGCGCATCCCGCCAGCACGGCCAGCAGGCCCGCGATCAGGACGAGGGCGATGCGACGCATCTTCAGCCTTCCTTCTGCATCCAGGTATCGCGCAGGGTCACCGCGCGGTTGAACACGGGGCGTGAAGGCGCGTGGTCGCGGCGGTCGGCGACGAAGTAGCCGGTGCGCTCGAACTGCAAGCGCGTCTCCGGCGTTGCATCGGCGGCCGAGGCTTCCACGTAACCGTGCGCGACATGGCGCGATTCGGGGTTGAGGTAGTCGCGATACGTCTTGCCTTCGCTGTCGTCGTCCGGGTTCGGCACCGTGAACAGGCGGTCGTACAGGCGGAACTCCGCGGGCACGCCGGTCGCGGCATCGACCCAGTGGATGGTGCCCTTGATCTTGCGGTTGGCGCCTTCCATGCCGGGGCGCGATTCCGGGTCCAGCCAGCCGCGCAGTTCGATGATGTGCCCCGCGTCGTCCTTCACCACTTCATCCACGCGCGCGATGCCGGCGCCGCGCAGGCGCACTTCACCACCCGGCACGAGGCGCTTCCAGCCCTTGGGCGGCACTTCGGCGAAGTCTTCCGCATCGATCCACAGGACGTTGGAGAAGCCGATCTCGCGGCTGCCCATCGACTCGTCCTTGGGATGGTTGGCGAAGGCCAGCGTTTCGCGGTGATCCTCCGGCAGGTTGGTCAGCACGAACTTCAGCGGGTTCAGCACCGCCATGCGGCGCTCGACGCGGCCGTCCAGGTCTTCGCGCAGGGTGTTTTCCAGCACCGTGTAGTCGATGGTCGAGTTCTGCTTGGACAGGCCCAGGCGCGAGACGAACAGGCGCAGCGCCTCGGGCGTGTAGCCGCGGCGACGGATGCCCTGCAGGGTCGGCATGCGCGGGTCGTCCCAGCCATCGACCAGCTTCTCGTTCACCAGCGCCATCAGCTTGCGCTTGGACATCACGGTGTAATCGAGGTTGAGGCGCGAGAACTCGATCTGGCGCGGCTTGGCGGCCTCCAGTGGCAGGCCCTGCGCGGTCAGCGGTGCCAGCAGTTCCGGGTGCTTGTGCAACTCGACGTGGTCCACGCACCAGTCGTACAGCGGGCGATGGTCCTCGAACTCCAGCGTGCACAGCGAGTGGGTGATGCCTTCGATCGCGTCGGAGAGCGAATGCGCGTAGTCGTACATCGGGTAGATCGGCCACGCATCGCCGGTGTTCTGGTGTTCGACGTGCTTGATGCGATACAGCGCCGGGTCGCGCATGTTCATGTTGGGCGAGGCCATGTCGATCTTCGCGCGCAGCGTGCGCGCACCATCGGCGAATTCGCCCGCGCGCATGCGCCGGAACAGGTCGAGGTTGTCCTCCACCGAGCGATCGCGATAGGGCGAGGGCGTGCCCGGCTCGATCAGGGTGCCGCGGGTGGCGCGGATTTCCTCCGGCGTGAGGTCGCAGACGAAGGCCTTGCCATCGCGGATCAGCTTCTCGCCGGCGAGATACAACACGCCGAAATAGTCGGAAGCGTGGCGCAGGTCGTGCCAGTCGTAGCCCAGCCAGTGCACGTCGTCCTGGATGGCATCGACGTATTCGGGGTCTTCCTTGGCCGGGTTGGTGTCGTCGAAGCGCAGGTTGCAGTCGCCGCCGAACTCCGCCGCGATGCCGAAATCGGTGTGGATCGCACGCACATGCCCCAGGTGCAGGTAGCCGTTGGGCTCGGGAGGGAAGCGCGTCTTGACGTGGTCGTGCTTGCCGCTCGCCAGGTCCTCGCGGACGATGTTGCGGATGAAATCGGTGCGCTCGGGCGCGGGGGCGTGGCTGTCGGTCATGGGGCGGCGTATTCGCTGATGTTCGGGAAAGCTGCGCCCAGTTTACCGTTATGCTGGCCCGCCCCCTCGCGGGAATCCGCATGCGTACCGTCTACCAGGCGCTCAATTCCATCGATGCCCATCTGGTGAAGCATGCGCTGGAGGATGCCGACATCCCCGCGTTCGTGCTGGGCGAGCACCTGGTGGGGGGAATGGGCGAGCTGCCCGCCACCGGGTTCATCGAGGTGCGCGTCCCCGACGACTGGTACCCCGAGGCCGAGGCCCTGCTCAGGACCCTCCCGCTCTTCAAGCCGACAGCCGGCCCCTCCGAAGCGGACGAAGACGAAGAAGGCGAAGGCTGGCTGCCGGCATGAGCGCGGCGCCAGCCGACGCCACGCAGCGAAAAGCCGCCGTCGCCCAGCTCCTGATGGGCGCGGCGATCATCGGCACCAACGGGCTGATGGTGCGTTTCGCCGACACCCCGCCGACCGTTTCGGCGTTCTGGCGCATGTTCCTGTCGGGCATCCTGCTGGCTCTGCTGGTGACGTTCCGGCACGGCTGGCAGCCCCTGTCGAGGAAGGCCTGGGCATGGATCATCCTGCCTGCGCTCGCTTTCGCCATCGACCTGTGGATGTGGCACCGGAGCATCCTGATCGTCGGACCGGGTCTTTCCACCTTGCTGGCCAATGCGCAGGTGTTCTTCATGGCGCTGGCCGGCGTGCTGTTCTTCGGCGAGCAGCCAACCCCGCGTTTCGCCATGGGGGTCCTGCTGGCCTTCCTGGGGCTGTGGCTGCTGCTCGGCGGCGATTGGGCGACGCTGCCCGACGAATACCATTGGGGCGTCTGGCTGGGCCTGGGTACCGGTGTGGCCTACGCCACCTACAACATCGGCATCAAGCGTTCGCAGGCGGAAGCCAAGCTGACCTCGACGCGCGCGCCGATCGAGCAGGTGCTGTGCCTGGCGGCCTTCGGCTCGGCCCTGTGCCTGGGGCTGATGGGTCTGGCCGAAGGCGCTTCGTTCGCCATCCCATCCTGGGGATCGTTCGGCATCCTGTTGACGCTGGCGGCGGTCGGGCACTGCCTCAGCTGGATCCTGATTTCGCGCTCCATCGCGGTTTTGTCGGTGGCGATGGTCGGCCTGCTGCTGCTCTTCCAGCCGGTCGTGGCCTATTTGCTGGATGTCGTGCTGCTGGGGCACCCGACCTCACCGCGGCAATGGGCCGGCTTGCTGGTTTCGCTCGCCGGCATCTTCGTGGCCGGATTGAAGCCGGTCGTCAGTCGCCGTTTACCCGCCCGGTGATAGCTTCCGCTGATCGCCCATCACCATCTTCGGAGAGCCCATGACCAAACGCCTGCTTGCTCTTGTCCTGATCGGCGCGGCGCTGCCGGCCCATGCCGAAGACGCGGCCTTCGAGGCCCGCTATCAGGCGGCCAAGGACGCATGGTCGACGCCCGAAGGCAAGGCCTATGGGAAGACGGCGTCGGGCGCGATCAGGGCGACCCTGGAGCAGGCCAAGAAGGATTGCCCGATGCCATCGATCTTCGCCTTGATGCGCGGCATCGAGTACCGCTTCGTCTACGGCGTCCGCATCGATGGGCGGCTGCGCGACGTCGCTTTCGACCCGTCGAACCCGAGCACGCGCTGCGCCGCGGGACTCCTGGCGAAGGCAGTGCTGCCGCCTCCCCCGCGGGATGGTTGGCCCGGAGTGATCGCCATCCGCATCAACAAGAAAGCCAAGGGGAAGTAGCCGGCGGCGTGCGGCGCCGCTGACCGGCGGTCAGGCGGCGAGAAGTGCGGACGACAGCGGGCGCAGCGTGTCCGCGATGTCGCCGAGCAGCGCGCCCATCGCCGAACTCTTGCGCCAGACCAGCGCGATGCTGCGTTTGGGCGTCTCGCCCACGAACGGCACCAGGCGCAGGTGATCGGGCTGCGCCACCGGCGGGCGCGTCGCCAGTTCCGGCAGCAGGGTGATCCCGCCGCCTGCGGCGACCATCTGCCGCAGCGTCTCCAGGCTGGTGGCGCGGAAGCCGGCCTTCTCGTGCGCGCCGGACAAGCGGCAGACGTCCAGCGCCTGGTCGCGCAGGCAGTGGCCGTCTTCCAGCAGCAGCAGCGTCTGGTCGTCTAGATCGCTCAGGGTGATGCCGCGGCGTTCGGCGAATGCGCCGCCCTCGCGGGTGGCCAGCAGGAAGGCCTCGTCGAACAGCGACTCCGCATGCAGCTGGTCGTCGTGGATCGGCAGCGCCAGCAGGGCGGCGTCAATGCGGCCTTCGCGCAGTTGTGCGATCAACGCATCGCTCTTTTCCTCGACCAGCAGCAGTTCCAGACGCGGGAAACGCTTTTGCAAGGCCGGCACCGCGTGCGGCAGGAAGTAGGGGGCGAGCGTCGGGAACGCACCCAGCCGCAACGTGCCCGATTCCGGGTCCTGACTGCGGCGGGTGAGGTCGCGCATCGACTCCACCTCGCCGACGATGCCGCGCGCCCGCGCGACGACTTCGCGGCCGATCGGCGTCAGCATCACCTTGCGCGGCGCGCGCTCGAACAGCTGCACGCCGAGCTCTTCTTCCAGCTTCTTGATCTGGGTGGAAAGCGTCGGCTGGCTGACGAAACTGGCCTGCGCCGCCTTGCCGAAATGGCGGTGGTCGGCCAGCGCCACCAGGTATTTGAGGTCGCGCAGGTTCATGCGGCCATCGCCTGTTCCGTCGCCGGCGCCGGGCTGCGGATCAAGTGATCGAAGGCGGAGAGCGAAGCGGTCGCACCTGCGCCCATCGCGATGATGATCTGCTTGTACGGCACGGTGGTGGCATCGCCCGCGGCCAGCACGCCGGGCAGGGAGGTCGCGCCGCGGTCGTCGATGACGATCTCGCCGCGGGGGCTCAAGTTGACGCCGCTGTCCTTCAGCCACTCGGTGTTCGGCAACAGACCGATCTGCACGAAGATGCCTTCGAGTTCGACCTTGTGCTTGCCGCCCGTGGTGCGGTCTTCATACACGAGGCCGGTGACCTTGCTGCCATCGCCCAGCACTTCGGTGGTGAGCGCCGAGGTGATGATGTCCACGTTCGCCAGGCTGCGCAATTTGGCCTGCAGCACCTCGTTGGCACGCAGCCTACCGTCGAATTCGATCAGGGTGACGTGGCCTACGATGCCGGCGAGATCGATCGCCGCCTCGACGCCGGAGTTGCCGCCGCCGATCACCGCCACGCGCTTGCCCTTGAACAGCGGCCCGTCGCAATGCGGGCAGAACGCCACGCCCTTCGTCATGTATTGGTCTTCGCCGGGCACGCCCATCTTGCGCCAGCGCGCGCCGGTCGAGACGATCACCGACTTCGCCTGCAGCGTCGCGCCGCTGGCGGTGGTGAGGCGGAAGCCGCCGTCGACCTTTTCGAGCTTTTCCGCGCGCTGCAGGTTCATCACGTCCACGTCGTAGTCGGCGACATGCGCTTCCAGGGCGGTGGCCATCTGCGGGCCTTCGGTGTGGCTGACCGAGACGAAGTTCTCGATGGCGAGCGTGTCCAGCACCTGGCCGCCGAAGCGCTCGGCTACCACGCCGGTGCGGATGCCCTTGCGCGCGGCGTAGATCGCCGCCGCGGCGCCGGCGGGGCCACCGCCGACCACCAGCACGTCGAACGGGGCCTTCTCGCTGATCGCCTGCGCGGCCTTGGCGGACGCGCCGGTGTCGAGCTTGGCGATGATGTCGCCGATGCCCATGCGTCCGGCGCCGAAGGGCTGGCCATTGAGCAGCACGGTGGGCACGGCCATCACGCCGCGCTCTTCCATTTCATCGGCGAAGGCAGCGCCATCAACGGCGGTATGGCGCACGCGCGGGTTGAGCGCGGCCATGGTGTTGAGCGCCTGCACCACGTCCGGGCAGCTCTGGCAGGACTGCGAGAAGAAGGTCTCGAAGTGCAGCTCGCTGTCGGGGCCGCTGCCTTCCAGCGACTTGATCTGGCCGATGACCTCCTCATCGAGCCTGGGCGGATGCATGCCGACATGCAGCAGCGCAAGCACCAGTGAGGTGAACTCGTGGCCCAGCGGCAGTCCGGCGAATTCGACGCCGACATCGCCATCATTGCGGGTGATGCGGAAACTGGGCAGGCGGCTGCCGGGCTCGACGTCGGCGGCATCGGCATCCTTCAGGCCGATGCGACCGGCGCCGGCTTCGACGATGTCGTCGAGCAGCGCACGCATGTCGCGGCTGGCTTCGGTCGCGTCGAGCGTGGCGATGAGCGTCAGCGGCACCTGCAGGCGCTCCAGGTAGGCGGTGAGCTGGGTCTTGAGTTCGGTGTCGAGCATGTCGGGCTCTCCTCGGAAGCGGTGAAATGGCGATTACATGATGTGGAAACGTGCGGTCCTCGCGTCGATGGCGCGAAAGACACAGGGAGGGCTGGGAGCAAGGCGCGGGAGGGATGCCGCGTCGCGCCTTCTTCCCAACCCTCTTCCGAAAGGGAAGAGGGTGGGTATTGCCGTTGGATCCGTCGCTGCGGGGGCGCAGCGGGCGAATCAGATCTTGCCGACCAGTTCCAACGACGGCTTCAGGGTCTTCTCGCCTTCCTTCCACTTGGCCGGGCAGACTTCGCCGTCGTGGTTGGCGACGTACTGGGCGGCCTTGAGCTTGCGCACGGTCTCGGTGACGTCGCGGGCGATGGCGTTGTCGTGCACTTCCATCGTCTTGATCACGCCGTCCGGGTTGATGATGAAGGTGCCGCGCAGGGCCAGGCCTTCTTCCGGGATCAGCACGTCGAACGCCTTGGAGAGCGCATGGGTCGGGTCGCCGATCATGGCGAACTTGGCCTTGCCCACGGCCGGCGAGGTCTCGTGCCAGACCTTGTGCGAGAAGTGGGTGTCGGTGGTGACGATGAAGACCTGCGCGCCGGCCTTCTCGAACTCGGCGTAATGATCGGCGGCGTCCTCGATCTCGGTCGGGCAATTGAAGGTGAAGGCGGCCGGCATGAAGATCACGACCGACCACTTGCCCTTCAGATCGGCCTCGGTGACGGTGATGAATTCGCCGTTCTTGAACGCATTGGCCTTGAACGGCTGGACTTCGGTATTGATCAGGGACATCGAAAACTCCTATGGGTGTAGCGGGGGCGAAAGAAAGATCGGGCAGGTCGGGCCTGTCCGACCTGCATAGGGTAGGCGCCGTCTATCGATAATTCAAATCGATAGTTGATATACTGTCGATCGATATTAACTATCGATAATCGATGCAGTGGCTATCGGCGCCGGTACCGGCTGGTTGCGGCGCCGATGCGCCGGGGCCAGTTGCAGCAAGGACTGGGCCGCGGTGGCTTCGTCCGGGGTGAGGTCGGCCAGCGGGCGGAATTCACTGCCGGTCCATGCGGCCAATGCGATGCCGTCGCGCAGCAACAGGCGGTTGCCGGGCGTGCGCGGCACTTTCTCGCCGGGCAGCAGGGTGCCGGCGAGGTTCAGCGGATCGGTGGCGGAGAGCACGAGCATCGCGCCATCCGCCTCCCGTTTGCGAACCTGGCGCAGCAAGGCGACGGCCTCGGGCAGGGCGAACTGCTCGCCGACCAGCCCCGCGACGAAACGCCCCCCGCGCAGCTCGCCGCGCGCCTCCATCCTTCGGTACACACGCAAGAGCTCCCGCCACGGCGGCAGCCAGCCGGCCTCGCGCTCCAGCAGGCGCCAGCAGACCATGCCGTAGCGGCGCAACAGCACGTGGGCGGCGTGTTCGAGCGCCACATCGGGCGTGTCGGCATCCTCAAGCAGCGGGCGACGCAGCACGGACCAGCGGCCGGCGTCGTGGATGCCGGAGACGCGTCGCAACCGTCGCGATGTCCGGGGCCGCCTGCCTTGCGGCAGCAGCAGCGCGCGCAGGCCGGCGAAGCTGTCGCAACTGGCGATGCCGCGTGCGACCAGTTCGCCCAGCGCATCCTCCAGTTCGGTCTGCAACAGGCGAGACTCGTCCATCAATTCGTCGAAGAACAAAGCACCGTGGTCTTTCAGCGCATCGGCGACTTTCGCGGCGCGCGAGGACAGCGCGGAGGCGTCGGGCTCGGCGGCGAGCTGCATCCAGGTCGATTGCGCGCGGCGCGGCAGCAACACGATGGGCGTGGCGCGCACCGGCGACTTGCCGCTCGCGCCTTCGCTGGCAGGCCGCAGCCGCGACCAGCGCACGCGACCGGCGCTGCACAGCTCGTCCAGCCACTGGATGGAGTAATCAGACAGGCGCGCCGGCAGGAGCTCCGACTCCCACGCGCCGGCCGCGGCCTCGAAGCCTTCCAGCTGGTTGAGGATATTCGCCAGCGCCTCCGGCCCGCGCAGCCGCGCATGCGGCGCAACGTGCTGCCAATCGCACAGGAAGCGCATGAAGTCCTGCGGCGAGACGGGTTCGATCTCGCGCCGCAGCCGCCCCAGCGTCAGCCGGTGGACGCGCGCCAGCAGGTTGCGCTCGCACCATTGCTCGCCGGGGATGCTTTCGTCGAAATGGCCGCGCAGCGCGTAGCCATCGCGCTCCAAGGCGGCAAGCGCCAAGTCGATGTCGCTTGCGGGCGTTGCCAGCAATGCCGCCAACTGCAGGACGGTGACCGGGCCACTGGCGGTCAGGCGCATCCGCGTCCATTCGCGCAGCGCGTCCTCGCGCGTCCAAGCCTGCCCCTGATACTCGGCGGGCGCCTCGACCACGCGCAAGGCGACGGCATCAGCATGCACGGCACGCAGCATCGGCAGGCGCTCGGCGGCACACCAAAGTGCGGTGTCGCCAATGTCGAGCCGGGTGGCGCGTTTCGCTTGCGCAAGCGCCTCGAACATCACCGTCCAGCCACTGGCCTCGGCCTCGTCCGCATGGATCGCGCCGAGACTCATCAACGCGTCGTGCGCCTCGTCGGCATTGCGCGCTTGCGGCCAGGCATCCTCGCGCACTTGCTCGATGGCGGCGATGTCGAGGCGGCCGAGATCGCGCGCCTGCTCGGGATCGGTGTAGCGACGCGTCTGCACGGCCTGCGTGCGGCGCTCCTCCAGCGGCGCGTCATCGAGGAAGGCGTACGGCGCGGCGTTCAAGGCCTCGGCGGCGAAGGGCGAGGGCGCGGTCAGGTCGCGCGCGACGATCTCGATGTCGCCGTTCTCCAGTCGACGCAACATCGCCAACCAGCCTTCACAGTCCATCGCCTCTTCCAGGCAGTCATGCAGGGTTTGCGCAACCAGCGGATGGTCGGGCACCTCGCGTTCGCCGACGATGTTCTCCAGGCACGCGACCTGGTCCGGGAATACGGTGGCGAGCAGATCTTCCGACTTCATGCGCTGCAACTGCGGCGGGACTTTCTTGCCGCCGGTGAAACGCGGCAGCGCCAGTGCATTGGTCGCGTTCCAGCGCCAGCGTGCGGGGAACAGCGGCGCATCCAGCAGGGCCTGCACCAGCACGTCCTTAGCAGTGCCGGAATGCAGGAACTTCGCCACGTCATCCAATGGGAAACTGTGGCTGGTGGAGAGAGAGAGGATGATGGCGTTTTCGGTCGCGGCAGCCTGCAGCTCGAAATTGAAACTACGGCAGAACCGCTTGCGCAGCGCGAGACCCCAAGCCTTGTTGACGCGCGAGCCATGCGGCGAATGGATGATGAGCTGGGTGCCGCCGGACTCATCGAAGAAACGCTCCATTGCCATCCGCTCGCGGGTGGGCAAGAGGCCGAACGCGATGATCTGCTCCGCGCAGTAATCGACGATCTGGCGGGCCTCGACTTCGCCGAGGTTCACTTCGTCGATCAACCAGCGCAGCGCGGCCTCGCTGCCTTGGGTTTCGATGCGCTGGGCGATGTCGGCGCGCAGGCGCGAAACGCCGAGCGAGAGTTCATCGGTGCGGCCGGGTGCCTCGCCCAGCCAGAACGGGATCGATGGGGGCAGGCCTTGCGCATCCTCCACCCGCACGCGTCCCGGCTCGACGCGCAGGATGCGGTAGCTCGCGTTGCCGAGCTGGAAGATGTCGCCGGCCGAGCTCTCGATGGCGAAGTCCTCGTTGACCGTGCCGATCTGGATCGAGGCCGGATCGAGCACCACCGTGTAATCGCCGGTGTCGGGGATGGTGCCGCCGGACATCGTCGCGGTCATCCGTGCGCCGGCGCGTCCGCGCAGTACGCCGTGCACGGCATCGCGATGCAGCCACGCGCCGCGGGTGCCGCGCCGGGTGGTGAAGCCATCGGCCAGCATCCGCACGACCTCGCCAAAGGTCTCGCGCGGGAGCCCGGCATACGGCCAGGCGCGATGCAGGCGCTCGAACAGCGCGTCCTCCTTCCACTCGCGGCAGGCGACTTCGGCGACGATCTGCTGCGCCAGCACGTCGAGCGGTGCGGGCGGCATGATGAGCGCGTCCAGCTCGCCCCGGCGCACGCAGTCCAGCAACGCGGCGCACTCGATCAGTTCATCGCGCGTGGTCGCAAACAAGCGCCCCTTCGGTACGCCGCCGACGAAGTGGCCGGCGCGTCCGACACGTTGCAGCAAGGCGGCAATCGAACGGGGTGAGCCGATCTGGCAGACCAGCTCCACATCGCCGATGTCGATGCCGAGCTCCAGCGACGCGGTCGCGACCAGCACCTTCAACTCGCCGGCCTTGAGCCGCTGCTCGGCATCGAGGCGCAATTCCTTCGCCAGCGAACCGTGGTGCGCGGCGACGTGCTCCTTGCCAAGCAGGTCGCCCAGATGGCGCGCCGCGCGCTCGGCCATGCGCCGGGTGTTGACGAAAACCAGCGTGGTGTGGTGTTCACCCGCCAGCGTGGCGATGCGTTGGTAGAGCTGTTCCCACTGGTCGTTGGAGATGGCCGCAGTGAGCGGCGTGGGCGGCACTTCCAGCGCCAGGTCGCGCGGGCGGTCATGGCCGATGTCGATGACGCGGCAATCGGCGCGGCCCTCGGCATCCACATGGCCGGCGCCGACGAGGAAGCGCGCCACGGCATCGATGGGTTTTTGCGTGGCGGACAGGCCCACGCGTTGCAGCGTGCGCCCGGTCAGCGATTCCAGACGCTCGAGCGAGAGCGCGAGATGGCTGCCGCGCTTGCTTTGCACCAACGCGTGGATTTCATCGACGATCACGCTGCGCACCGAGGCCAGCATCGTCCGCCCGGATTCCGAACCCAGCAGCACGTACAGCGACTCCGGCGTGGTGACCAGGATGTGCGGCGGCCGCTTGCGCAGCGCGGCGCGCTCGCCCTGCGTGGTGTCGCCGGTGCGGACGGCAGTCCGGATATCGACATCGGGCAGGCCCAAGTGGGCCAATTCCTCGCGGATACCAGCGAGCGGCGCCTCCAGATTGAGGTGGATGTCGTTGGACAGCGCCTTCAGTGGCGAGACGTACAGCACCGTGGCGGCATCGGGTAGCCCGTGCGCGAGGCCTTCGCGCACCAGCGTGTCGATGGCGGCAAGAAAGGCGGTGAGCGTCTTGCCCGACCCGGTGGGCGCGGCGACCAGCACATGCTTGCCCTTGGCGATAGGCGGCCAGGCTTCGGCCTGCGCGGGCGTGGGCGCGGGGAAGCGCCGCGCGAACCAGCCGGCCACCGCCGGATGGAAGGACGCGAGGGCAGGGTGTGGCGACATCCGGCGATTATCCGCGCGGCCGCCGCCCGCGGCCTGAACGCCGGGCGCGGGGGTGAAATCGAGTCGGAACTGCGCGGCCATCGCGCGAGCGTGCGCGCGAAGCGTCTCGCCCGGTGAGACGCGGCACGTAAGCTATGCCGATGTCGCCCGCTGCCCCGACCCTCGCCGATCACCTCCGCGCCGCCGCCGCGCGCATCGATCCGGTCGATGCCGAAGTCTTGTTGCTGCACGTGTTGGGCCAGTCGCGGACCTGGTTGTTCCTGCACGAAAGCGATGTGATGGGTGATACCGAGGCTGCCGCGTTCGAAGCGCTGGCCGCGCGCCGCGAGGCCGGCGAGCCGGTGGCTTATCTGACCGGCCATCGTGGGTTCTGGACGTTGGATCTCATGGTCACGCCGGCCACGCTCATCCCGCGCCCCGAGACCGAGTTGCTGGTCGAGCTGGCATTGGCGCGGATCCCCGCCGATGCCGACGTGCGCATCGCGGATCTCGGCACCGGCAGCGGTGCGATTGCACTGGCCATCGCCAGCGAGAGGCCGCGTGCGCAGTTGATCGCCACGGATGCGAGTGAAGCCGCGCTCGCGGTGGCGCGCTCGAATGCGGGGAGGCACGGCATCGCCAACATCGCGTTCCGCCAAGGCAGTTGGTTCGCGCCACTGGCCGGCGAGCGATTCGACATCATCGTCAGCAATCCGCCTTATATCGAATCGAGTGATCCCCACTTGGACGAAGGCGACCTGCGCTTCGAGCCGGCGAGCGCATTGGCTTCGGGGGCGGACGGCCTGGACGATCTGCGCACGATCGCCGCCGAAGCACCCTCCCGTCTGGAACCGGGTGGCTGGTTGCTGGTCGAGCATGGCTGGCATCAGGGCGAGGCCGTGCGTAGCTTGTTCGATGCGGCGGGTTTGATCGACGTGCAGACCGCGCGCGATCTGGAACACCGGGATCGCGTCACGCTGGGGCGGCGAATCTGACGCGGGCGATACACTGGCGTCTTCCCCCATTTCGCACGGAGCCCGCCATGCGCACGCTGTATCCACCGATCGAGCCGAACCAGAGCGGCATGCTCCAGGTCGATGACCGCCACACCCTGTATTGGGAAGAGTGCGGCAATCCCGACGGCAAGCCGGTGGTGATGTTGCATGGCGGTCCGGGTGGCGGTTGCAACGAGGCGATGCGCCGCTTCCATGATCCGTCCAAGTACCGCATCGTCCTGTTCGACCAGCGTGGTGCAGGACGCAGCACGCCGCATGCGGACCTGGTGGACAACACCACCTGGGACCTGGTCGCCGACATCGAGCGCATCCGCGAGATGCTGGGCATCGAGCGCTGGCAGGTGTTCGGTGGCAGCTGGGGCTCGACGCTGGCGCTGGCGTATGCGCAGAAGCACCCCGAACGCGTCACCGAGTTGGTGCTGCGCGGCATCTTCATGCTGCGACGCTGGGAGCTGGAATGGTTCTACCAGGAAGGTGCCTCGCGCCTGTTCCCGGACCAGTTCGAGCCGTATCGAGAGTTCATCCCCGAGGCCGAACGCGGCGATCTGATGGCGGCATACCACACGCGCCTGACCAGCGATGACGAGGCCGTCCGGTTGGAAGCCGCGCGTCGCTGGAGTATCTGGGAAGGCGGCACCAGCTACCTGCGCGTGCCCGAGGACTACGCCGACAGCCACGGCGATGCGCAGTTCGCGCTGGCCTTTGCGCGCATCGAGAACCACTACTTCGTCAACAAGGGGTTCTTCGATGCCGACGACCAACTGTTGCGCGACGCGCACCGCATCGCCGACATCCCCGGCGTGATCGTGCACGGGCGCTACGACGTGGTCTGTCCGGTCGCGAATGCGTGGGACCTGCACAAGGCATGGCCGAAGGCGGTGCTGGAAATCTCGCCGACCGCCGGCCACTCCGCGTTCGAGGTCGAGAACATCGACGCGCTGGTGCGCGCGACTGATCGCTTCGCGTCTTGATTCGCCCGGTCTAAGCCGGGTTGGTCATTGCCCGCTGCCGGTCAGTACGCCGCCAGCGGTGCCGACGATCAACGGGTCCGCGGCGCCGACCACCTTGGGATCCTTGCCGGGGTAGGGCAACGTGCTGAGGAAGTAACGCATGCAGTTCAGGCGCGCGCGCTTCTTGTCATCGGACTTGACCACCACCCACGGCGCGTCGGCGGTGTCGGTGTGGAAGAACATCGCCTCCTTGGCTTCGGTGTAGGCGTCCCACTTGTCGAGCGACTGGATGTCGATCGGCGAGAGCTTCCAGTGCTTGAGCGGATCGGAGCGGCGCGAGTTGAAGCGGCGCAGCTGCTCCTCGCGGCTGACCGAGAACCAGAACTTGTAGAGGCGAATGCCGCTGCGCGCCAACATCCGCTCGAACTCCGGCGCCTCGCGCATGAACTCCAGGTATTCGGCGGGTGTTGAGAAGCCCATGACCTTTTCGACGCCGGCGCGGTTGTACCAGCTGCGGTCGAAGAAGACCATTTCACCGTGGGTGGGCAGGTGGCTGATGTAGCGCTGGAAATACCACTGTCCGCGCTCCTGCTCGTTGGGTTTCTCCAGCGCGACCACCCGTGCGCCACGCGGGTTGAGATGCTCCGTGTAGCGCTTGATCGCGCCGCCCTTGCCGGCGGCATCGCGTCCCTCGAACAGCAGCACGATGCGTTGACCGGTTTCCTTGGCCCAACTCTGCACCTTCAGCAATTCGATCTGCAGCTTCTTCTTCTCGGCTTCGTATTCCTTGCGGCGCATCCGCGTGCGGTAGGGATAACCGGCGGGCAGCGGCGCGCTGCCGCTGTCCTCGCCCGTGGCCGGCATGGTTTCCATCTTGCGCGCGGATTCGGCATCCACGCCCAGCGCCGCCGGCGATACGCCAAGCGGCGGCACGGCGGGCGGCGGGTTGGCCTGCACGCGGGCTTCGGCCTCCGCCTGCGCGATGGCCGAGGCGGATTCGGTCGGCACGTCTTGCGCGGGCGCATTGCGTCGACGCCGGAATGCCGCCTGCTTGGCGGATGCCGGCGGCGTGCGCGGGCGAGCGGGGCGGGTGGGCGATTTGCGGCTGGCCATCGGGGTCTCCTGATCGATCCCAGAAGACTGGCATGGATGCGCGGTTGGCGCGTTGATCCGGCTCAATCGATGACGCGACTGCCGTCCGGGTTGTGTTCGATCATCCACAGCCCGGCCCAGAGCTTGAGATCCAGTTCGAAGCCCTCGGCATGCATCTGCATCAGCCAGCGTGGGGCCTCGTTGCGTGGCACCGCATGCACGGTGATGTCTTCATCGCCTACGCCGCCGCCATCGCCCACTTTCACGAGGTCGCGTGCGCGCACGAAGGCGATGCGCTCGTTGCTCATGCCCGAGGAGGTCGGGCCGGTCAGCAGCACGTCGACGTGGCGCGGCTCCCAGCCGGTTTCCTCGATCAGCTCGCGGCGCGCGGCGGCTTCCAGCGAATCGTCGTCGTGGTCGTCGCCGACCAGCCCCGCCGGCATCTCGATGGTGCGGGCCTGCAGCGGCACGCGGTATTGCTCGACGAACAGCACTTCGTCCGCGGGCGTCACCGCGATCACGATCACCGCCGTGCCGTCACCGCCGTGGCAGCGTTCGCAGGCTTCCCACTTGCCGCGCCTGACCAGCCGCAGCCATTCGCCCTGGTGGAGGATCTCGGGGTCATCGTTCATGCCTCGATGCTAACCGGCGCAGGGCGGCGATGCGATGGCAGCGATGTGGCGCGGATCAGGCCTGCGCGACCTCGTGCAGGCGGCGGCGGGTCAGCGGGCCCATGCGTGCACGCTGGGCGAAATCATCCAGCGCAGCGGCATCGGCCTGCCCACGGGCGAAGGGCGGGGTGCGCGGGGCCAGCGGCGCATCCAGCGCAATCCGGGTGAGTTGCTGCCAAAGCTGAAGGTGCTCGCGTTGCTCGTGCAGGCGGCGCGCGGTGCTTGCCGCACCCCGCAGGCGCAGGAAGGCGACCTCGTCGATGCGATCCACCAGCGCGTCCAGGCTGCCGAAGTGGGAGATCAACGCCGCGGCGGTCTTCTGTCCGATGCCGCTGACGCCCGGGATGTTGTCGACGGCGTCGCCGCACAGCGCCAGGTAATCGGCGATCTGGTGCGCGTGCACGCCATGCCGCGCCTTCACCCCGGCCGCACCCCAGCGCTGCCCGCGGGCGAAATCGAACTGTTCGTCGTCGTCCTGCAGCAATTGCGAGAGGTCCTTGTCGGCCGACACGATCACCCCGCGGTAGCCGTCGGCGCGCACGGATTCCAGCGCGCTGCCGATCAGGTCGTCGGCCTCGTACTCGGCATGGGCGAGGGTGACGATGCCCATCGCCTCGCACAAGGACTTGCAGTAGGCGAACTGGCGCCTGAGTTCTTCGGGCGCGGGCGGGCGGTTGGCCTTGTATTCGGGATACAGCCGGTTGCGGAAGCACGAATCCAGCGCCTCGTCGAAGGCCACGACCATGTGGCGCGGGCGCTCGCGCTCGATCAGCTCCAGCAGGAAACGCGCGAATCCGTGTACCGCGTTGAGCGGCCAGCCGTCGTCGTCATGCCATTCGTCCGGCATCGAATGCCAGGCGCGGAACACGTACAGCGAGGCGTCGACCAGATGCAGGGTCGGTCGGCGCGTGATTGCGGTCATGCTTGCCAGTCGCTCAGGAGCGCGGTCGCGTCGGGCCGTTCGCGCTCGGGGGCTTCCGTCAGTGCAGTGCCGACATGGATGAAGCCGACGATGGCCTCGTCCTGGCCTATCCCCAGACGCTCCCTCACCACGGGGTCGTAGGCGGCCCAACCGGTCAGCCATTGCGCGCCGAATCCGGCGGCCTGCGCTGCCTGCAGCAGCGCGAAGCACACGCAGCTGGCGGTCGAGAAACGCTCGCTGGCCGGGATCTTGGCGTCATAGCCCTGTTGCGCGACGACGGCGACGATCACCGGTGCATGGGAGAAACGCAGTCGCTCCTTGTCCAGCACCGCATCGGGGACGTCGGGGTCGATCTCGCGCTTGCGGCTTGCCAGCACCTCGCCGAGCGCGGCACGTGCCTCTCCGGCAATCCGCAGGAAGCGGAACGGCACGCGGGTCCCGTGGTCGGGGACGCGACTGGCGGCCCGGAGCATGGCCTGCAGCCCTTCGAGGCCGGGACCGGGCGGACCGAGACGGCGCGATGGCACGGAGCGCCGGGCGTCCAGGCAAGGAAAACCAGCGAAATCATCAATATGGGACGACATTCGCAGTATCATGACACGGGGCCTGCTAGCTTAGCTGCCCATACGGAGCGGAATTCCGGGGTGAACGAACGTCATGGATGACGCCATCTCACAGGGGACAGCGGGTCGCTTCATCATGGGGCCGGATCACGAACAACTGCATCGGCAAGCCAGCCGCCTCGCGGCGGAGTGGGTGGCATTGCCGTTCGTCGGCCTCTGGCGGGACCTGCTCGTCCAGCAGCAGGCGCTTGACGTTCATGCGGGCGACTATTCCACCCATCGGGCGGACCTGCAGGCCTTGCAGGTCCTGCAGGATTTGCAGGACGACTGGCAGCTGCGGTTCCGCATGGCGCTGGAGAGCCGTGCGCTGTCGTGGCGCAACCAGCAGCGGCCCAAGGAACGCTCGATCAGCGGATTGACCCTGATGTCCGAACTCGAGCTCGCTGTCCAGCTCGAATCCCAGCAGTCCACGCTCGCACTGCAGAAGGCATTGGCCCCGCAGCAGGAAGCGCTGGACGCGCGCGTCCGCGGTTTCGCCTACCGGCTTGGTCTGCGGCAGGATGCAGGCAATCCGTGGGGCGTGGAGGCGGTGGTCCAGGCCTTCTCCGAAACGCTGCCGTTGGCCGAGTTCAGCCCGACGCTGGTCCCGCTGGCGTTCCGCGCGATGCGCGAACGCATGGAGGACGTACTGCGCGAAGCATGGGATCGCCTGCTCGCGGTGCTGGAAAATTTTGCCGATCCGCTCGCAGCGCCTTCGGTGACCCCGGTTCCCGAGCCGGTGGCGGCCAAGCCCCGGCCGGCCGAAACGGGTCGGGCCGCCGGCCCGGAGCAGGCATGGATGCCCGAGGGCGGTCTGGTCGAATCGCTGGCGCAACAATCCGCGTCTCCCGAGCCACCGGTCGCCGCTCCGGCCCAGCTTCCGTCCATGCGCGCGTCGGAAGGCGGCCAGTCCGACCGGCCGTCGTTGCGCGCCGTGCCTTCTACCCAAGGGTCGCCGCTCTCGGGTTCGCCCGAGGCCTGGCCGATGCCGCGCTACCGCGACATCGTCCACGAACGGTTGTCGCAATGGCGGCAGCGTGCCCAGCATGCGGGCGCCTGGTTGTCGCCCACGGGTGCCTCGGTTCCGCATGTCTTCCGGGCCTCGGAAGTGATCACCGTGGCCTCGATGCTGCAGGGCGAGGATCCGGGTCCGTTCTCCGTCGCCCTTGGCCGCCATGCGTCCGTCCCGCTGCAGCAGGTCGTGCGCGAGCAGATGCTGAAGGCGGCCGGACAGTTCGGCTTCGACCCCGAAAACGCCTCGTTCTCCCCGGATGAAGAAGACGCCATCGATCTGGTATCGCTGCTGTTCACCACCCTCGCGCGCCAGAACGACCTGATGCCGCGCGGCGAGCGGATGTTGGGCAAGCTGGTGATGCCTTACGTCAAGGTGGCGATGCTCGACGATTCGCTCTTCAACCGCCGCGTGCATCCCGCCCGCCGCCTGCTGGACGCCTTGGCCGAGACCTGCGACGGCAATGCCGGCGAGACCCTGCCCAACCGGGAGATGCTCGACCGCGCGGACCGTATCGTCGACGAGTTGGTGGCGCGTTTCCAGGAAGACCAGGCGATCTTCGAGCTGGCGGCCCAGGAATTGCGCGACTTCCTCGACCAGCAGCGCAAGCGCGCGGAACTGTCCGAGCGCCGTCTGGCTGAAGCGCTGCACGGGCGCGAGCGGCTGCAGTTCGCGCGCCGCGCGGCGCATCAGGCGATCGTCGCCTGCATTGGCGCGCGTCCGCTTTCGGTCGGCAGCTTCGCGTTCATGGAGAACTATCTCCACAAGGCGTTGGTGCAGGCCTGGCTACGCCACGGCGAGGATTCGCCGCGCTACCGCGCGCTGGTCGCGCTGGGCGGCGAGCTTTCGCGGCTCGATGCCTATGCGGCGCGGCTCGAAAGTCACGCCCTCGCTCAGGGATTCGCCGCCCAACTCGACATCCTCCGCGAATGCCTGTCGCTGTCCGGCCACATGGGCGAAATGGCGGAGGAAGCGGTTGCGCGGCTGCTCTGGCAGATTGCCGATCCGCAGGCCGAGCGCATTCTCCGCGACGCGCCGCCGCTGGTCACCGAAGAAGCCGCCGGTGGCGGACAGGAACACCCGATGCCGCAACTTCGCGTCGTCGGCGGCACCGACAGCGAAGTGGCCGATCCCACGCTGGTGGCCCGCGTGCGCAAGCTCCGGGTTGGCCAAGGGCTGCGGATACTCGAAGACGACGGGCGTGAATCCGCCGCGCGTGTCGCCTGGATCAGCCCGCTCACTTCGCGCTTTCTCATCGTCAACCGCCGCGGGGTGCGCCGTATCGTCGCCACCGCCGAAGGCTTGGCGCAGATGGTCGAACGCGGGCACGTCAGCCTGCGCGCCATCGACGCTCCGGTCGACCACGCCATGCGCCGCATCTGGGAAGAAATCGCCCCCCAGGCCGGCGCCGCCTGAATCGGGTCCTTCGCCGCATCCCGGAATCTGGTTAGGATGCAGGCATGTCCGGCGGCAGGATGGATTGCATGGCAGTACGGGTCGGTGTTGCGAAAGAACCCGCAGGCGAACGGCGCATCGCGCTGACGCCCGAAACCTGCGGCAAGCTGGTCAAGGCCGGCGCCGAGGTGAAAATCGAGCGCGGCCTGGGCCGCGGCGCGCATTTCCCGGACGAGGCCTACATGGCGGCGGGTGCCACGCTGGCGGACGATGCGGCTTCCGCCTTGGGCGACGCGGACCTCGTGTTCTGCGTACAGCCGCCGGATGCCGCGCGGATCGGCATGATGAAACGCGGGGCCGCGCTGGTGGGCGGCATCCAGCCCGAGGCCGACGACGCGCGCGCCGAGGCCTTGCGCGCTGGCGGCCTCGTGAGCTTCCCGCTGGAACGCCTGCCGCGCACCACCCGCGCGCAGGCGATGGACGTGCTGAGCTCGCAGGCGGGCATGGCGGGCTACAAGGCGACGTTGATTGCGGCCGAACTCGCACCGCGCTTCTTTCCGATGCTGACCACAGCGGCCGGCACCATCCGGCCGTCCAAGGTGCTCATCATCGGGGCCGGCGTGGCCGGCCTGCAGGCCATCGCCACCGCCAAGCGGCTGGGCGCGCAGGTCGAGGGCTTCGACGTGCGGCCGGAGACCCGCGAGCAGATCGAATCCCTGGGTGGTCGCTTCCTGGACCTTGGCGTCAGCGCGGCGGGCGAGGGCGGCTACGCGCGGCAGCTCACCGAGGAGGAGCGCGCCGAGCAGCAGCGCCGGTTGGGCGAGCACCTGAAGAGCGTCGATGTCATCGTCTGCACCGCCGCGGTGCCGGGCCGGCCGGCACCGAAGATCATCAGCGCCGAGATGGTGGCGATGATGCGGCCGGGCAGCGTGATCGTGGACCTGGCCGCCGAAAGCGGCGGCAATTGCGCGCTCACGGTGCCGGGCCAGACCTTCGAGACCGAAGGCGGCGTCACCGTCGCCGGGCCGCTTGGCCTCGCCTCGATGGGTGCACTGCACGCCAGCGAGATGTACGCGCGCAACGTCTACAACTTCGCCAGCCTGCTGCTGGCCGAAAGCGCTTTGGCTTTCGACTGGGGCGACGAGCTGCTGGCCAAGACCGTCTGGCCGCCGCGCGAGGCGCCGATCGGGGGCTGAGGCTCAGTCCTTGTCCGGCCGCGACATTCGGTGCTTGTCGCGGCGCGGCGCGTTTTCGCGCATCCACGCCTCGCGCTGTTCGGGCGTCATCCTGGCCCAGCGGTCGCGCAGGGTCTGGCGCTGGCTGGCGGTCATTTCGCGCATCGCGTGGAAAAGAGCGAAGGTTTCGCGACGCTGTTGCCGGTTCATGTCGCGCGTCTTGGCGAACAGCACCCGCATCTGTGCCTGCTGCTCGGGGCTGAGGCGATGGAAGCGCTTCATGCCGATGCGGGCGTTGTCGCGTTCGCCCTCGGGCATGTCGCGCCAGCGCCGGGCGTGGTCCAGCATGCGTTGGCGCTGCTCGGGATCGGCTGCATTCCAACGGTCGCGCACCGGCTGCAGCAGCAGTTCGCGTTGTGCGGCATCCAACCGTTCCCAGTTGCCGGGCGGCGGCGCGGATTGCTGGGCGAGGGCAGGCGTGGCGAGCGACAGCAACAAGGGCAGGGCAAGGCGAAGCATCATCATCGTCATCACTCCATCGCCAGGCGGCGGGCTTCTTCGGTGCCGAGCCAGGCGTAGAAATCGGGGTTGCGGGTGAGGAGTTCGGTGGCGGCGTCATCGTCGTTGACCGCGACGGTGGCGGCATCGATGGCCACCTGCGCGGTCGGCGTGGCCCGGGTCGCATCGCCCGGGCGGAAGGCAGGCGACCACCACAGGCCGACAGCCAGCGCGAGGCTGGCGAATGCGCCGGCGGCCGGGAGCCACCAGCCCGTCCGCTTCGCCGGCGTGGCACGGCGTTGGGCGGCAATGGCCGGGTCCAGCTGCAGGCGCAAGGAGCCGGGCAGGTGGTCGGCGGCCTCGTGCCAGGTATGGCGCAGGGCGGCATCGAATCGGTCGTCGGGTCGGGTGTTCATCGCCAGTCTTCCAGTTGCGTTTGCAGTGCGCTGCGGGCGCGGGAGAGGTGCGTCTTCACCGATCCCTCGCTGCAGCCCATGATCGCGGCGGTCTGCGCCACGTCGAACTCCTCCAGCACGCGGAGGGTGAAGGCCTCGCGCTGGCGCTCGGGCAGTGCCCGCATCGCCCCGCGCATCCGTCCCCAGGCCTCGCGGCTGTCGTGGCTGCGGGACGGGTCGGGGCCGGCATCGGCCCATTCCATCTCGCTGCCGTCGTCCAGCGTGGCCGAGCCCATCCAGCTGATCCGGAAACGGCGCCGGCGCTGCGCATCGATGATGCGGGTGCGCAGGATCCGCCAGAACAGCGGCGACCACTCCTCGGCGGGGCGGTCGCGATAGCCCAGCATCTTCAGCATCGCCTCCTGCACCACGTCCAGCGCGTCCTCGCGGTGGCGCAGGCCGATCTCGGCGAAGCGGAACGCACGCGCCCCAATCCCGGACAGGAAGCTGTCCAGCGTCTGGGCCGATGGCGCATCGGCCACCCGGTTCAAGCGGGGTTCCATTCCGGCATCGGGGCACACGCGGGCGGGTTCATGCAAGGGACACGGGGATGCAAACGCGCATCCGCGCGTGCGGTTGACCGTGGGCGGGGGTGTTCAGCCATGGTTATGATGCGGGAAACACGACGGGGGCGAGGCGATGTCGGACGGGTTCGTGGCGCTGTACATCTTCATGCTGGCGGCGATCGCCGGCCACGTGATCATCTCGCGGGTGCCGGTCATCCTGCACACGCCGCTGATGTCGGGCTCCAACTTCATCCACGGGATCGTGCTGATCGGCGCGATGGTGGTGCTGGGCCATGCGGATACCCCGCTGGAGAAGGCGCTGGGTTTCGTCGCGGTGCTGCTGGGCGCGGGCAACGCGGCCGGCGGCTACGTGGTCACCGAACGGATGCTGGAGATGTTCAAGCCCTCCGGCAAGCCGGGAGACAAGGCATGAGCCGTGCGATGTCCGTGCCGTCGTCGGGCCGGCCCGCCGCGCGGGATGTCTTCCAGTGGCTGAGCTACCTGCAGTACCCGGCGATGCTGGCGGCCTTGGGTTACGTGTTCAAGTCGGGGCTGGCGATGGCCGCCACCAAGGCGGCCGGCTGGAATGCGATATACAACGACTGGAACTACGCGCTGCTCTACGCGGGGGTCGGCATCGGCCTGTCCTCCCTGCAGGACCCGGCCAGGACCCAGAACGAGATCTCGCGCAAGGTCTGGCAGCATCCGCGCAAGGGGCGCTGGATGCTGGTGCTGCTGGCCGTCTACGCGCTGGGCGCGATGGCGGTGGGGCTGGTCGGCGCGTACCGGTCGCAGAACACCATCGTGAACCAGCTTTCGCTGGGCCTGGTGGCGTTTGGCCTGGGCATGGTCGGCCTGCTCAAGACCGCCATCGAAATGCGCGAACACCACCGCCTGGACAAGCAACCGGCGTCATCCGCCGAAGGGGCCAACGCATGACTGTCCTCACCCTGGTCCAGTTGAGTTACTTCATCGCTGCCACGCTGTTCCTGCTCGGCTTGCAGCGGATGGCATCGCCCAGGACGGCACGCAGTGGCATCCAGTGGGCGGGCGCCGGGATGGTGCTGGCGACGCTGGCGACGTTCTTCCTGCCCGGGCTGCAGAACATCGCGCTGATGATCGTGGCGATCATTATTGGCGGCGCGCTCAATTGGGTCTGGGGCAAGAAGGTGGCGATCACCGACATGCCGCAGATGGTCGCCCTGTTCAACGGCATGGGCGGCGGCAGCGCGGCGGCGATCGGCGCGGTGGAGCTGGTCAAGGCATCCGGCGGCGAGGCCGGGCACACGCGCTTCGCGCTGGGGCTGGCGGTGCTGGGCTCGCTGATCGGCGCGGTCTCGCTGACCGGCAGCATCATCGCCTGGGCCAAGCTCGACGGGCGGATGGACAAGCGTTACGCGTTCTCCGGCCAGCAATATTTCAACGCCTGCGTTGCACTGGTCACGGTGCTGGCGGGTGGCATGGCGCTGTACACCTTGTCGATGCCGTGGATCGTCGCGTTCTTCGTGCTGGCCCTGCTGCTGGGCGTGTTGATGACGCTGCCGATCGGTGGCGCCGACATGCCGGTGGTGATTTCGCTCTACAACGCCTTCACCGGCCTCGCGGTGGCGTTCGAAGGCTACGTGCTGGGCAACGAGGCACTGATCATCGCCGGCACCATGGTCGGCGCGGCCGGCATGCTGCTGACGCGATTGATGGCGAAGGCGATGAATCGCAAGATCGGCAATGTGCTGTTCTCCGACTTTGGCGGGGGCGGTGCCGAGATGCAGGCGATCGGCGGCAGCATGAAGCCGATCGAGGCCAGCGATGTTGCGGCGCTCATGGCCTACGCCGAACGCGTGGTGATTGTGCCCGGCTACGGCATGGCCGTCGCGCAGGCTCAGCACAAGATCTGGGAGTTGACCCAACGCCTGCAGGAACGCGGGGTGAAGGTGAAGTTCGCCATCCACCCGGTCGCGGGGCGCATGCCCGGCCACATGAACGTGTTGCTGGCCGAAGCGGGCGTGCCCTATGACCTGATCGCCGACATGGACGACATCAATCCGGAATTCGCCAATACCGATGTGTCGTTGGTGATCGGCGCGAACGACGTGGTGAACCCGGTCGCCAAGACCGATCCGGCATCGCCGATCTACGGCATGCCGATCCTCGACGTCGTGAACAGCAAGAACACGGTCGTGATCAAGCGCGGCAAGGGCACGGGCTTCGCCGGCATCGAGAATGCGCTGTTCTACGCCGACAACACCCGCATGCTGTACGGCGACGGCGCGGAGATGGCGAGCGCGCTGGTCAGCGAGCTGAAGGCGCTGGACGGCGGGCACTGAACGCGCGGCCGCGGCCAAGCCACGCCGCAAGGGCGACCGAGGCGACATAGAACGCCAGATCCGTCCATCCGTTAGCCAGGCGGGCCAGCGTCCATGCGAAGCCCGGCCCCATCTTGGGCAATGCCTCCCAGGGCAGGAGTCCCAGGGCGAGCCCCATCTGCGCGGCCACCCGCCACCAGTTGGCCAGCACGATGGCCAGCAGCGTACCGCCGGCGGCTATCCAGGCGCGGTCGCGTCCGGCTGGCCATCCGCCCCATTTGGCCATCAGCGCCAGATCGAGCGCGGCGACCAGCGCAAACGCGCTCATCCAGCGGTTCAGGCCGAGGCCGAGCAGGACCCAGGCGGCGGCGATGCCGGCCGCACCGCAGAGCGGCAGGAGCCAGCCGAGCAGGCTGGCGCGATGCGACATGCGTGAAGCGGATGGATGCATGGAACGAAGCGTCGCGTTGAGCCGCGGGAGCGAGCGGGAACGCAAGGCTACAATACCGGCTCCCCCCGTTCCCGCATTCCATGTACTCCCGCAGCAGCGAACCCGTGCGCTTCGAGCGCGATTGCCCCGTGGTCCTGGTCCCTTCGGGCGAGGAAGTGACGATGCCGGCCGGCAGCATCGGCTACATCACCCAGGCGCTGGGCGGCAGTTTCACCGTCTTCGTCGAAGGCAACCTGATGCGCGTCGCCGGCAAGGATGCGGATGCCATCGGCAAGGAACCGCCGGATCCGATCGAGTTGCCGGAGGGCGCGGGCGACGATGACGTCGAGCGCCTGGTCTGGCAGCAGTTGCGTACCTGCTTCGATCCCGAGATCCCGATCAACGTGGTGGACCTTGGCCTGGTCTACGAAGCGGCGTTGTCGCCGCATCCCGAGCAGCCGGGCCAGCGCAAGGTCGAGGTCAGGATGACGCTGACGGCGCCCGGCTGCGGCATGGGCGACATCCTGGTGGCGGATGTGCGCGACAAGCTGGAAATGATCCCGACCGTCGCCGAGGCCGATGTCGAGCTGGTCTTCGACCCGCCCTGGAACCGCAACATGATGAGCGAGGCGGCGCGGCTGGAAACCGGGATGTTCTGAAGGGTGCGGGACGGCTTGTGCGGATATTGAAGCCCGCGCATCATGCCCGTCCCCACGAGTCCACGACATGCCCTTGCACTTCGCCCGCATCCCGAGCCTGCTCCTGGCGCTTTCCCTGGCGGCATGCGCCGCCGCGCCGCCGAAGGATGCCCCGGCGGGCAGCCTGCCCACGCCGATACCCGGCATCAGCGGCATGGCGCCGTTGGGCAATGGCTATTACCTCATCGTCGTCGACACCAAGTCGTTCTCCGATGCGCCGCGTTTCGGCCTGCTCGATCCGGTGGTGAAGGGAGGGAGCCGCTTCACCGCGCTGCAGGTGCGCAACTGGGACGAGGTCGGCGGAAAGAGCAACGATCTCGAGGCCGTTTGCGCGCTGAAGGGCCGCACGGGCGAATTCCTCGCCATCGAAAGCAGCTATCGCGATGCGGAATACGGGCGGGCCATGCACGTGCGCGTCCGTGGCGGGCAAGTCGAAATCGCCCGCGCGATGTCGCTGCCGAAGGAGCGCAGCAACGGCAAGGACGGCATCGGTTACGAAGGTCTGGCATGTCGGCGGATCGGCCCCGACCGCTACCTGCTGGCGTTGGGCGAGCGTGGCGGCTCCAGGCTGCGTCCGCGTGGCACCCTGCGGTTCGGCGAATTCGACGCGGCATCCGGCACGCTGCGCTGGCAGTCCGATGAAACGCCGTTGCTGGCGCCGGGCAACTGGCTGACTGTCCCTCCGCATCGCGACCTGGCCGACCTCTACGTGGACGATGCCGGTGTTCTCTGGGCCGTGGCCGCTTCGGATCCCGACGAATACGGCCCGTTCCGCTCGCTGGTGTGGTCGCCCGGGCGGATGGGTGATTCGCTGGACTCACCCTATTTTCCGGCGCCCGACCGCGAGCCGCGCTGGGTCGTCGACGGCTTCAAGGTCGAAGCGGTTTCCGCCCCGGACCCGCGCATTTCCGGCAGCGTGCTGTCGATCGGCAGCGAGGACGAGAAGCTCGGCGGCGTGTGGCGCGCCCTCGGGCCGCCCAACGCCCGCGATTGAACCTCAGGTCGCCTCGAAGCGGTTGGCATCGACGTTCTTGCGGACCTTGTCCGGCTCCCAGATCCGGCCGTTCATGGCGATGTAGGCGCCTGCAGGCAAGGACTGCACCGCGCCGACCGCGCAGCCGATGTTGAATTCCGCGTCCGAGCCCTCGAAGCGGGCCGGATTGAGCGCACCGGTGAGCACGATGGTCTTGCCCGGAATGTCGGCCAGCACCTTCGCGGTCTCGACCATGCTGTCGGTGCCGTGGGTGACCAGCACGCAGCGCTCGGCCTGCGCGGCGATGGTGGCGCGCATCAGCGCGCGGTCGCCGTCGTCGATGAACAGCGAGTCCTTCCGCAGCAGGGGGATGACATGGAAGCGGAACGCGACGCCGAGGTCGTCGAGGATCTTGCCGATCTGCGGGTCGCCGACCTGGTAATCCGATTTCGCATCGAAATAGACCTTGTCGATGGTGCCGCCCGTGGTGACGATCAGGAGGTCTTCCATTGCACGATCCGCGTTGCCGGTGAAGCCGACGATTCTAAGGCGAATCCGCCCGCCGGCCGAAACGGGCGCGCATTCCGTCCCAGCTGACGGCGAGCACGATCACGACCGCCAGCATGGCGATCACCAGCGCATACCCGCGCGCCTGTCCGCCCAGGGTCCAGGCTTCCATGACGCCATAGGAGAACCAGCCCAGCGCGAGCACTCCGGCCCAGAATCCGGCGCCGCGGACGCGCAGCGCCACGGCCGCGGCCAGCATCAGCGGCGGCAGCGCGGCGAAGGCCAGTACGGGCGGATCGTCGCGGAATCCCCAGGCAAAAACCCCCGCGAGCAGCAGCAGCCCGGCGGTCAGGATGCGGTGGCTGGCGGTCATGCGGCAAGCTTCCGCGCCAGCATCGCGAGGCGGCGCCCGAAGGCGCGTGCCAGTTCGGCCTCGTCCTCGGTGAGCGATGGATCGTCCTGCGGGCCGGCGACATGGCTCGGACCATAGGGCGTGCCACCGCCGCGGGTGGTGCCCAGCCCGGGTTCGCTGAAGGGGATGCCGGCGATCACGCAGCCATGGTGCAGCAACGGGACCATCATCGACAGCAGCGTCGATTCCTGGCCGCCGTGCAGGGTGGCGGTCGAGGTGAACACCCCGGCGGGTTTGCCGATCAGCGTGCCGCTGGCCCATTCGCCGCCGAGTCCGTCGAGGAAATGCTTCATCGGCGCGGCCATGTTGCCGAAGCGTGTCGGGCTGCCGATGGCGAGGCCGGCGCACTCGCGCAGGTCGGCATGCGCCACGTAGGGCGCGCCGGATTCCGGGACCGGCGGCAGCGCGACCTCGGTCTCGGGCGCGACCGGCGGTACCGTCCGCAGCCGTGCGGACATGCCGTCGACTTCGCCGATGCCGCGTGCGACCTGCCGGGCCAGGGCGGCCACCGATCCGCCGCGGCTGTAATAGAGCACCAGGATGTCCGCCATCGGCACCGCCTGCTGGAAATGGGCGGACAGTGTATGCGCTGAAGTCGCCTGCTAGTCTGTGCCGATGACCCGATCGCCCCTCCACCGCCGCCTGCAGGGCCACGTGATGGAACGCGTCCGCGATCGCGCGCGGATGCTGACCTTCGCGCGCTTCGTCGGCCGACGCTTCGTCGACGACCGCCTGTTCGAGGCCGCGGGCGCGCTGGCCTTCACCACCGCCTTCGCGGTGGTGCCGCTGTCGTTCGTGGTGTTCGGGGTGCTGTCCGCCTTCCCGGGCTTCGACCGCTGGACCGATGCGCTGGGCGACTACATCTTCAACAACTTCGTGCCCACCGCGGCCGAATCGGTCAAGACCTACCTGATGCCCAACCGCGACACGCAGGTGCAGATGACCACGGCCGGCGTGATCGCGCTGATCGTCTCGCTGCTGGTGACGCTGACCGGCGTGGAATCGGTATTCAACCGGATATGGCGGGTGCCGACCGCGCGCCCCAAGTTTGGCCGTTTCCTGGTCTATTGGACGGTGATGACCCTGGGGGCGCTGCTGGCCGCCAGCAGCTTGGCGTTGTCCACCCGGCTGTTCGCGCTGGCGATCTTCGAGACCGAAGCCGGGCAATGGCTGACCAACCTGATCCTGCGCATGACGCCGATCGTGATCGAGCTGGTCTGCTTCACCCTGATCTACCGGGTGGTGCCGCACCGGACCATCAAGTGGCGGCATGCCTTCGCCGGCGCGGTGTTGGCTGCCGCCGCGTTCGACCTGATGAAGTGGGGGCTCGGGTTCTATTTCGGCCATTCCGAGACCTACAAGAATCTGTACGGCGCGCTGGCGCTGGCGCCGATCTTCCTGCTGTGGATCTACCTGGGCTGGGTTTCGGTGCTGCTGGGGGCGTCCTTCGCGGCCAGCCTGTCGGCCTTCCGCTACCAGCCGGCCGCGATGAGGCTGCCGCAAGGCTACGAGATGTACGGCCTGCTGCGGTTGCTGGGACGGCTGCAGGACGCGCGCCAGCACGGGCGGGGCCTGCACGTGGACGACATCCAGGCGATGGAGCCGATGCTGACCGATGCGCTCGTGCAGCAGTTCCTGGGGCGGCTGAACGAGATCGACGTGGTGGTGCGCGCCGAGGACGGCGAATGGCTGCTGTCGCGCGACCTTGACCAGATCACCATGACCGAACTCTACGAGGCCTGCCGCCTGCGCATCCCGACGCGCGAGGCGCATTTGCCCTGCCGCGACGACGCGCTGGGGATGCGCGTGTCCGAGGCGCTCGACAGCCTGCGCATCCCGCTGCGCGACCTGCTGAAGCGCAAGGTGTCCAGCATCTACGACGCCCCCATGAAAGAGCCAACGTCATGACCAAGCTGCTGCGCCTTGCGCCGGCCCTGCTGCTTTGCGCGCTGGCGGCCTGTCGCCCATCCGGCGAAGATGCCGCGCCGCCGGCCGTCGCTCCGGCTGCTGGACCGGAGGCACCCGCGAATGCGAAGCCGGCGAAGACCGGCGAAGTGCCCAAGCTGACTGTGCGGACGATCGATGGCAAGACCTTCGATCTCGCCGCACAGCGCGGCAAGTGGGTGGTGGTCAATTACTGGGCGACCTGGTGCGGTCCCTGCATCGAGGAAATGCCCGAGCTCTCGGCGCTGGACGCGATGCGCGAACACATCGAGGTGATCGGGCTGGCCTACGAGGACATCCCGGTGGCCGAGCTGCAGGCATTCCTGCAAAAACGGCCCGTGGTGTACCCGATCGCGATCATCGGCATCACCGATCCGCCCGCTGCGTTCGAGGCGCCGCGCGGCCTGCCGCTGACCTATCTGATCGCGCCCGACGGCAAGTTGACGAAGCAGTTCGTCGGCCCGGTCACCGCCAAACTGATCGAGGATGCCATCGCCGAGGCCGGTGGTCCGGCGCCCGGAGGCGCATGAAGATGCCGGCGATGGGCCGGCTCCTGATCGCGCTCTCGCTGTCGATGCTGGCGGCCTGCGCGACGCCGCCGCGAACCGCGCCCGCGGCACCCGCCGCGCACGACATCGTTCCGCTGGACTACCTGCCCTCGCTCAAGGGCGGCTATCTCAAGCTGGCATCGCAGGAAACCGGGCGCGCATACCACGTCTATGTGCGGTTGCCCGAGGGCTACGATGCGTCGAATGATCGGCGCTATCCGGTCGTCTATCTGCTGGACGGCGACAGTCTGTTCCCGATGCTGGCACCGCTGCACCTGTTCCTGACTTACGACGAGAAGCTGCCCGAAGCGGTGGTCGTCGGCATCGCCTATGGCGGGTTCGATGCGGCCATCAACAAGCGCAACATCGACTTCGCCGCGCCCGCCGCCGACGGCAAGCCCGGTGAGGACGGCGCGCCGCGGTTCCATCGCTTTCTCGAAACCGAATTGCTGCCGGCCATCGAGGGTCGTTACCGCATCGATCCCGCGCGTCGCGTGCTGGTCGGGCAATCGCGCAGCGGCTATTTCGTGATGTGGTCGGCGCTGGAGGATCCGGACCTGTTCTGGGGCCGCATCGCCAGCAATCCGGCCACCACGCCCGGGCGCGGGCGATTCTTCGCCGAGGCCAGCCCGCATCGGGTCGATGGCCTGCGCGTGGCGGTCGCCATCGGCGAGCGCGAACCCGTATTCCGCCACGCCTTCGTGCGCCAATGGACGGACATGTGGCAGTCGCGCCGCGACACGCCGTGGGTGGTGAAGCGATTGCCCATCGACAACGGCACCCATGCCGCCAGCATCGGCGAAACCTACCGGCAGGCGATGCTGTGGCTGTTCGATGTCGGCGGCCAGGCTGCGCAGGCGAGCGACCACTGATGGCGGCCGCCCGCTTCCTCGTCAGCGGCAAGGTGCAGGGCGTGTGGTTCCGCGCCAGCACGCGGGATGAGGCGATGCGGCTGGGCATCGCGGCCTGCCGTGCGACCAACCTGGCCGATGGCCGGGTGGAAGTGCTGGCGATGGGCGAGGCGGCCGCCATCGATGCGCTTGCAGGCTGGTTGCGGCAGGGGCCGCCGCTGGCGCGCGTGGATAGCGTGATGCGCGAGGATATCGATGATGCCGATGTGCCTCCCGGCTTCGCCATCGCCTGACTGGCTCAGCCTTTTTTCTTCTTCTCCGGCGGGAAATCGGGAAGCGGCTTCACCACCGTGTAGCGCTCCTTCTTCGGTTTGCCCGGCAGCGGTGGAAGGTCGATCGGCTCGGCATCGACCCGTGTGTCCGGCAGGCGGTCCAGCAGATTGCGGATCAGCGTGAGCCGTCCGCGTTTCTGGTCGTTGAAATCCACCAGCGTCCACGGTGCCCGCCGGGTGTGGGTGGCTTTCAGCATCGCCTCGCGGGCGCTGGTGTAGTCGGTGTAGCGCTCGCGAGCCTTGAGGTCGATCGGCGACAGCTTCCAGCCCTTGAGCGGGTCTTCGCGGCGTTCGGCGAAGCGCTCCTCCTGCTTGTCCTGGTCGCAGCACAGCCAGTACTTGAACAGCAGGATGCCGTCATCGACCAGCTGCTGCTCGAAGACCGGCGCCTGCCGCAGGAAGGATTCGACCTGCGCGGCGGTGGCGAAGCCCATCACTTGCTCGACGCCGGCGCGGTTGTACCAGCTGCGGTCGAACAGCACGACCTCGCCCGCCGCCGGCAGGTGCGGCACGTAGCGCTGGAAATACCATTGCGTCGCCTCGCGCTCGGTCGGCTTGGGCAGCGCGGCCACGCGGCACTGACGCGGATTGAGGTGTTCACGGATCGCATCGATGGCGCCGCCCTTGCCTGCGGTGTCGCGGCCTTCGAACAGCACCACGATGCGCTGGCCGGTGGCCTGCGCCCACTGCGCCATCCGCGCCAGTTCCACCTGCATCGGTTCCAGCAGGGTCTCGTAGTCCTTGCGTTTCAGCTTGCCCATGCGCCGCCTTCGTTCAGCCCAAGGGGACTGAATACCATTGGGTGTCGTCCTCCTTCCAGCCCGCGGCGCGATACAGCGCGCGGGCGGCCTCGTTGCGACGGCCGGTTTCCAGTTGCAGGCGGCTGGCGCCGTCGTTGCGGGCGTACTCGATGGCCGATTTCAGCAAGGCCTTGGCGACACCGTAGCGTCGCTCCTCGGGGGCGACGTACAGGTCGTTGAGAACCCAGATCCGTGCGGTCTGCACGGACGAATACATCGGATACAGCTGGGTGAAGCCGACCGCACGGCCGTCGTGTTCGGCCAGCAACACCACCGATTCGTTGGCGCCGATCCGCGCACGCAGCCAGTTGCGCGCGCGTGTCAGGTCGCTGGGCTGGTCGTAGAACTGGCGATAGGTGTCGAACAGCGGCACCAGCTCATCGACATCTTCCAGTTCGGCCTGCCGGACCGTGGTTTTCATCCTCGCCCCCTCGGCGTGAGAACGGTTAGCACAGCACAGCCGATGTTGCGGATTCGTTACGCGCCGGATCAGGGCGCGTCGGTCAGCCGGGCCAGCGCGTCGGCCTGGGCCTCGCGCGACAGGCGGTCGATCAGCGGCTCCAGCGCGCCTTCCAGCACGTTCGGCAGGTCGTACAGGGTCAGGCCCTCGACCCGGTGGTCGGTGATCCGGCCCTGCGGATAGTTGTAGGTGCGAATGCGCTGGCTGCGGTCGCCGCTGCCGACCTGCAATTTGCGGTCGGCGGCCTGGGCGGCCTCGCGGCGTTCGACCTCGGCTTCCACCAGCATCGCCTTCAGGCGCTTCATCGCCTTGTCGCGATTGGCATGCTGGCTGCGCTCGGTCTGTGATTCCACCACCACGCCACTCGGCACGTGGGTGATGCGGATCGCGGACTCGGTCTTGTTGACGTGCTGGCCGCCCGCGCCGGAGGAGCGGTAGGTGTCCACGCGCAGGTCGGCTGGGTTGATCTCGATATCGATGTCGCCGCTTTCCTCGGCGATGATCGCGACCGTCGCCGCGGAGGTGTGGATGCGGCCCTGCGATTCGGTCTCCGGCACGCGCTGCACGCGATGGGTGCCGGATTCGAACTTCAGCTTCGAGTACGCACCGTCGCCCTCCACCCGCGCCACGATTTCCTTGTAGCCGCCGTGCTCGCCCGGGTTGGCGGATTCGACCTCCACCTTCCAGCCCTGTTTCTCCGCGTAGCGCGAATACATGCGGAACAGGTCGCCGGCGAAGATCGCGGCTTCGTCGCCGCCGGTGCCGGCGCGGACCTCCAGATACAGGCTGCCGTCGTCGCGGGCATCGCGCGGGACCAGGTGGCCCATCAGCGCATCGCCCAGTTCGGCGATGCGCTGCTGCGCGGCGGCGATTTCTTCCTCCGCCATCGCGGCGAACTCCGGGTCCGCGCGCATCTCTTCGGCGGCGGCCAGGTCCTCGCGCGCCTGGCGCTCCTCGGTCATCGCCTGGGCGACGGGTTCGAGTCGGGCGAATTCGCGCGAGAGCTTGCGGAACTGCGCCTGGTCGCCGATCACCGCCGGATCGACCAGCAGGCGTTCGATCTCATCGCGGCGCTCCGCCAGTGCTTCAAGCTTGCGGCGGAGGCTCGGCAGCATCGGGCGTGTCGTCGGACATGGCTTGGGCGGGGAACAGGCGGTCCACCGCGCGGGCGAGTTCGGCATCGCCGCTGGCGGCGGCTTCGCGCAGCGCCACGGTGGGTGCGTGCAGCAGGCGGTTGGTCAGCGTGTGGGCGAGGAGGTCCAACGCGGCCTGCGGGTCGCCGCCGGATTGCAGCAGGCGTTGGGCCTTGCGCATCGCTTCGTGACGCGCGGCCTCGCCGTGCTGGCGCAACTGGCGCAGCGGCGCATCGTTGCGCACCAGCGTCAGGCGCTCCATGAAGCGCTCGGCGTGCAGGGTGGCGATGGCCTCGGCTTCGTCGGCGGCCTCGCGGCGGCTGCGACGGTTGTCTTCGACCACGCGCTCCAGGTCATCGACCGTGTAGAGGAAGACATCGCGCAATCCGGAGATGCCGGCTTCGATGTCGCGCGGCACGGCCAGGTCCAGCAGCAGCATCGGGCGATGCCGGCGCGCCTTCAGTGCATCGGCCACCTGCGTGCGCAGCAGCACCGGTTCGCGTGCGGCGGTGGCGGAGAACACGATGTCGGCCTCGGCCAGGTGGCGGTCCAGTTCCGACAACGGCAGCGCGTAGCCGCCGTGGCGGCCGGCGATGTCCTGCGCATGGGCGAGGGTGCGGTTGGCGATCAGCAGACGCTTCACCCGGCCTTCGGACAGATGCTTCGCGGTCAGCTCGATGGTCTCGCCCGCGCCGATCAGGAGGACGGTCGAGTCCTCCAGTCGGGCGAAGGTGTCCTGCGCCAGCCGCACCGCGGTGGACGCCACCGAAACCGGGTGCTGGCCGATGCGGGTATGGGTGCGGGCGTGCTTGGCGGTGCCGAAGGCCTGCTGGAACAGTCGGTCCAGCGAGCCGCCCAGCGTGCCGGCCGAGCGCGCCATCGCCCAGGCTTCCTTCACCTGGCCGAGGATCTGCGGCTCGCCCAGTACCAGCGAATCCAGCCCCGCCGCGACCCGGAACAGGTGGCGCACGGCCTCCGCATCGCGGTGACGGTAGAGGTAGCCGTCGATCGGCAGCCGTTCGCCTGGACGCGTCGCCAGCCAGTCCTGCAGGGCGGTGCCGTCGTCCTCCGCGAGCGCATAGATTTCGGTGCGGTTGCAGGTGGAAACGATCGCCGCCTCGCTGACGCCCGGCAGCGCCTTGAGGGTCGCCAGCGCCGCCGGCAGGCTTTCGGCATCGAATGCAAGACGCTCGCGCAGGGATACCGGCGCGGTCTGGTGGTTGAGTCCCAAGGCGTGGAGGACGGGGTTGCCCGGCATGTTCATCGCCCAGCCGTTAAGCTGGATGTCGTCGCAGACCCCGCAGTTTAACGCTGCTTGCCCCATGCCTCCTTTTTTTCGCCTGTGTTTCCTGTTGGCCTGCGGGTTTTCGCCCTGCGCGTTGGCGCAGGCCCCGCCGCCGCCGGCCCGACCCGATGTCCTGGAGCCGGTGCTGGCCGGCGAATTCGCCTTGCAAGCCGGCAAGTTGCAGGACGCCGCGCGCGCCTACCTGACGGCCGCCAGGGCCAGCGGCGACGTCGGCCTCGCCGAGCGCGCCACACGCATCGCACTGTTGGCCGACGACGATGTTTCCGCCGAAGCGGCCCTGGCGCTCTGGCGCAAAGGCGCACCGCCATCGCTGGCCATGACCGCGGCGGGCACGACGCTGGCCCTGCGCGGCGATCGCCGCCGCGATGCGCTGGCGGGCGCGATGCGGCTGGCCATGGATCCCGACCCCCGGGGTTGGCGCTACGCGCTGGTCGCGTTGTCCTCCGGCGGCCGCGATACCCGTGTCGCGGCCTGGGTGCTGGCCCGGTTGCGCGCGGCGGGTGGCCTGCCGAAGGACCTGCAGGTGCAATTGGCCTTCGCGGGGCTGGCCCAGCGGCTGCAGGCGCTGGACCTGGTCGATGCGCTGGTGGACGACATGGTCCGGGATTTCCCTGACGAGCCGCGTATCCAGTTGTTGCGGGTGACGCTGCATCGTGAAAACGGCGATCTGGGGATGGCACGCGCGCGCCTGGACGACCTGCGTACGCGGCTGGCGCAATTCCCCGCCCTGCGGCTGCAGGTCGCCGCTGAATACGAATCGCTGGGCGATGTCGCTGCCGCTGCCGAGGTGTTGGCCACGGGGCCGCAGGACCTGCAGACGCGCGCAATGCGCGCCGCGATGTATGCGCGAGACGGCGACGACGCCGGCATGGCGGGTCTCTACCGGGAGCTCCAGCCGGGCAGCCAGCAGCCGGAACCGAACCAGCGCCTGCTGCTCGGGCAGGTGGCCGAGCAGCTCAAGCGCTACGACGAGGCGTTGCGCTGGTACGACAGCGTGCCCGGCGGCGACCTTCTGCCGGTGGCGCGCCTGCGCCGTGCCGGCGCACTGCACGCGATGGGCAAGCGCGACGAGGCGTTCGCGGCCCTGCGCATGCTGCAGAACGACGACGAGGCCGCCGATGAAGTGGTCCGCGATGCCTATCTGGCCGAAGCGGACCTGCGGCGCCAGGATGGCGATGAGCCGGCCGAGTTCGACGCCTATGCGCGCGGGCTGGCCGCCTTGCCCGACGACTTGGCCGTGCTGTACGCGCGGGCGCTGGCCTGGGAGCGTGTCGACCGGGTCGATCGTGCCGAAGCCGACTTGCGCAAGCTGCTGGTGGTCGAGCCTGACAACGTGGCCGCGCTCAACGCGCTGGGCTACATCCTGGCCGACCGCACGACGCGCTACCGCGAAGCGCTGGAACTGATCGACCGTGCCCGGGTTGCCGACCCGGGCAATTCGGCCATCATCGACAGCCATGGCTGGGTGCTCTATCGCCTGGGTCGGCGCGAGGAGGCGCTGGTGCAGTTGAAACGCTCGTTCGCGCTGAACAAGGACCCGGAGGTCGCGGCCCATATCGGCGAAGTGCTCTGGGTGACAGGCCAGCGGGAAGAGGCGCGGCAATGGTTCGGGGAGGCGCGCCGCCTCGATCCGGAAAACCGTTCGTTGAAGCGGGCGCTGGAAACCACGGGGGCGGGGCGGTGATGCCGCCGCGTGTGTGCTTCCGCCTCCGGCTTGCGCGCGTCGCCGCGGCCGTCGTCCTGCTGGCCGGCTGCGCCGGGCATGGGACGCTACCCGCTACGGCCCCGGCGCTGGTTTGCGGCGATTCCCACGATGCCACCGCTACCGCCAACGCGTGCGCCCAGGCGTTGATGGGCCTTGGCGCGCGCATCGCCGTCGAGAAGACGGCTGCTCAGGGCTGGAGCCTGCAAGGGCGGGCTGCCATCCATACCGGGCGGCAGGGTGGCAGTGCGCGTATCGAATGGTCGCAGTCGGATCTCGACAGTTACAGCGTGACCCTGAGTGCGCCGGTCACGCGCCAGAGCTGGCGGCTGGACGTTACCCCGCGGGGAGCAGCCCTTGCAGGCCTGGATGGCGGTCCTCGCCAGGGGCCGGATGCCGCGGCCCTGCTGCGCGAAGCGACGGGCTGGGACATCCCGGTCGATTCGTTGCGTTACTGGATGCGCGGGCTGCCGGCACCCGGTTCTGCCGCCGTCTACCGGTTCGGAGCCGACAACGCACTGATCGGGCTGGATCAATCGGGTTGGCGCATCGGTTTTTCCCGGACCAGTGCGGAGGAGTTGCCGTCCCGCGTCGAGGCCGAACGTGGCGACAGCCGCGTCCGCCTGTTGATCGACCAATGGAGTGATGCAACCGGTGAGTGAGGCCAAGTCGCCGGATCACCCGGCTGCGGACGGCTGGAGTGACTGGCCGGCACCGGCCAAGTTGAACCTGTTCCTGCGGATCACCGGCCGCCGCACGGACGGCTACCACGATCTGCAGACCGTGTTCAGGCTGCTGGAATGGGGAGACACGATCCGCTTAAGGCCGCATGCGGGGGGTGGCATCCGTCGGCTGGGGCACTCTACAGCCGGTGTGGCCGAAGTCGATGATCTGACGGTCCGTGCGGCCAATTTGCTGAAAAACGAAGCCAAAATCGCAAAAGGCGTCGACATCTCCATCGAAAAACGCATCCCCGCCGGCGGCGGCTTCGGCGGCGGCTCGTCGGATGCGGCTACCGTGCTGGTGGCGTTGAACCGGCTCTGGGGGTTGGGCTGGACAGCGGCGCGGCTGGCGGAGCTCGGCCGCACCCTGGGAGCGGACGTGCCCGTCTTCGTGCATGGAAACAATGCCTGGGCCGAGGGGGTGGGCGAGATTCTGACGCCGATTGTCTTGCCGCCGGCTTGGTACGTGCTGGCATTTCCCTCCGTGCATGCACCGACGGCCGAGCTCTTCCAAGCCGATGATTTGACGCGGGATTCCCGGCCCGCGACAATATCCGACTTCCTTTCAGGATCGTGCTCGGGCAATGCGTTCGAGCCGGTGCTGCGCAGG
>Ga0209793_1000585_pt1 | contig 37724 bp, 39 predicted proteins | sample EBPBio122009_DNA_FD_185863 | JGI IMG/M metagenome (GOLD analysis project Ga0209793, IMG submission 185863) | Wastewater treatment Type I Accumulibacter community from EBPR Bioreactor in Madison, WI, USA - Reactor 1_2/2/2009_ DNA (SPAdes) (version 2) | ecosystem: Engineered > Bioreactor > EBPR >... | reverse complement strand
GCCGAGGGCGTCGTTCTGGGCCGCCTCGCCACGATCGTCGCCAACATCCTGCGCGGCAAGAACAAGCCGACCTTCACCCCCCACATGGACATGGGTGACAATGTCATCGTCATCAACGCCGACAAGGTGCAGATGACCGGCAAGAAGCGCGACGACAAGGTCTATTACTGGCACACCGGGCATCCCGGCGGCATCAAGCAGCGGACCGCGCGTCAGGTGCTGGAAGGCGCCCACCCGGAACGTGTGGTGGAAAAGGCCGTGGAACGGATGATCACCCGCAACCGCCTGGGCCGCCAGCAGATGACCAACCTGCGCGTCTATGCAGGCGCCGCGCATCCGCATGAGGCGCAGCAGCCGACCGTTCTGGACGTCAAGGTCCTGAACCCGAAGAACACCCGGAGCGCGTGATCATGGCCGATATCAAATCTCTCGATGACCTGAAGTCGGCCGTCGGTTCCGCGCCGGCCGCCGTCGAGGCCGCGCCGCGCGCGCCGGTCCGCGACAAGCTGGGCCGCAGCTATGCCACCGGCAAGCGCAAGGACGCGGTCGCCCGCGTCTGGGTCAAGCCCGGCTCGGGCAAGGTCGTGGTCAACGGCAAGGAAATGGCGGTCTACTTCGCCCGTCCCGTGCTGCAGATGATCCTGAAGCAGCCCTTCACCGTGGCGAACGTCGAAGGCCAGTTCGATGTCTATGCGACTGTTGCCGGGGGTGGCCTCTCGGGTCAGGCCGGTGCGGTGAAGCACGGGATTTCGAAAGCCCTGCAACTTTATGAACCCGCCCTGCGCGGCGCTCTGAAGGCGGCAGGCTTCCTGACCCGCGACAGCCGCGTCGTCGAACGGAAGAAATACGGCAAGCCGAAGGCACGCCGCTCGTTCCAGTTCTCGAAGCGGTAAACGGTGCGCTGAAGCACACCCTACGACAAACGAAGGCCCGCCCTACAGGCGGGCCTTTTGCTTTGGTTCAGCCCGCCTTGGCGGCCAGAAGCTCGGCCGTGCGTTTGGTGTTGTGGTAGATGCCGAGGAACAGATAGAGCATTCCCCCCATCATCACGACATAGAGCCCGCCGCCGATCAGGACCGCAAGGCCCTGCAGCGCGCCGCCCTGCGGGCTGGCCATCGCCATGACGCTGATGACCAGGACCGCAATGCCTGCGACGACGATGAAGACGGCGATCAGCTTTTCGAGAGCCAGGATGAAGAAGTCCCGCATTCCGGTATCCTTTCTTTTCGCTGCGTCCATCCTGCGCCTTGGGCGCATGTCTGACAAGCTTTTGCCGTGACGCAAAAAAAGAAGGGCCGGGAAAACCCGGCCCAGTCAGGGGTAAGAGCGAAGATCGCTCGGGGAATGGCTCAGGGCTGCCAGAACGGCTTGTCGCTTTCGCGGCGGGCGTCCTGCACGTCGAGGCCGATGTCGCGCAGAAGATGCGTGTCAAGCTGGCCAAGGCGCTGGCGGTCGCGGCGGCGATCGGCAAAGGTGGTGACGGCAGTGACCAGACGCGCGACAACGCCGGGACGGGCGCGCAGCGGAAGGGTCTGGATATGGGTGCGGGGCATGTTTGCCTCCTTCGATTTGTGTTGATACAATCTGCCGTTCCTTGTACAGATATTGTATCAATACTCCGCAATGAGTCGCCAGAGGTTTATTGTGACTGATACAAGTTGGGCGCCCGATCTGACTCAATTCCCCGGTCCGAAGTATCTTGCCCTGTCGCGCGCCCTGCGGGACGCGGTTCGCAGCGGAGAATTGCCAACGAATTCCCGGCTCCCGACGGTGCGCGACCTGGCCTGGCGGTTGCAGCTGACGCCGGGAACGGTGGCGCGGGCCTATCAGCTGGCGACGCAGGAGGGCTTGCTGGCAGCGACTGTCGGGCGCGGAACCTTTGTCGCGGCACAATCCCCGCGGCTGGGGCCGACGCAGCCGCTTTATGCCGAACGGATCACCGGCGGCTCCACCGGCCTCGTCGATCTCCGCGCGCCGCAGGTGCCGGACATGGGGCAGGGCGCGGCCTTCCGGCAGGTGCTCATGGAGATGGCGGACAGCACGGATCACGGCTGGCTCGACTATACCAGCCAGACCGGCGAGGCCCCGCTCCGGGCCGAAGTGGTGACCTGGATGGGCGACCGCATCCTGGGGCCGATCGGGCCCGAGGATGTGGCGCTGACCCATGGCGGGCAGAACGCGATCAGCCTCATCTTCGACTGCTGCCTGCGCGGCGAACGCCCCGTGGTGCTGATCGAGGAACTGGCCTATCCCGGCTTCCGCTACGCCGCCCGCGCCGCAAGGGCCGAGGTGGTGGCGGTCGAGATCGACGAACACGGCATCATCCCCGCCGCGCTGGAAGCCGCCTGCTGCCGCCACGGCGCGCAGGTCCTGTGCCTGACGACCGAGGCGCAGAACCCCACCACCGGCCGGATGCCGATCAAGCGGCGGCAGGAGATCGCCGCCATCGCCCGCGCCTACGACCTGCAGATTCTCGAGGACGACTGCTATTCCGTCGCCACCTCGGACATCCCCTCGCTCCGCGCCCTCGCGCCCGAACGGGTCTGGCTGGTGGGTTCGGTCTCGAAGACCCTCTCCGCCGCCCTGCGCTTCGGTTATGTCATCTGCCCCGCCGGCATGGGCGAGGCGGGCCGCCTGACCGCCCAGCACGGCTTCTTCGCCCTGGCGCGCCCCGTCGCCGACCTGATGCTGCGGCTCTTCCGCTCGGGCGAGGCCGCCCGCATCCGCGAGAGGGTGCAGACCGAATTCGCCGTCCGCCAGCAGATCCTCGTCAACCACATCGGCGCCTTCGACCTGGGCTGGCAGCCCGGCGTGCCGTTCGTCTGGCTTCGCCTCCCGCAGGGCTGGCGCGCCTCGACCTTCCTGCGCACCGCCGAGTCGCGTGGCGTTCTGGTCCGCTCGGCCGACGAATACGCCCTGGTCCATGGCCGCGCCCCGAACGCCGTGCGCATCGCCATCGCCGCCGGCGTCCCGCGCGAGGCCTTCGAGACCGCGATGCGCACGCTGGCCGATCTTCTGGCCCGCCCCACCTCGGACCTTCTGGTCTAGGGAAATCCCGACCTGTTGCAGAAGGGACTCGATCCCGAGGATTTGATTTATCAAACGGTTGACCGGAGGGCGGGCTCTGACCGAAGGTCGGGGCACGAGCAGAAAAAACAAGAGAGCCCGAAAAATGGGACTGCAACATGCCTTTCACGCGCCGCACGGCGGCGCGGATTTTCTGGGTTGGCGCAAGACGCGCCATGGATCCACCGAAATCGTCTACGACGACGGCGTCGCCCGCCGCATGATCTGGCGCGTCGCCACCGACGACCCGTCGGAGGCCCGCATCAGCGAGGCGCTGCGCGTCGCGGTCGGCGCGATCCGCATCGTGCCCACGCTCTATGACGAGCTGAAGAAACGGGCGATTGCCATCGAGCGCATCGCCGGATGAAGCCTCTGCCGAAGCAGGGCAGGGCCGGGACCGTCAAAGTCCCGGCCCATTTGCGTGCGGGGTTGATTTCATCGGGAAATGATGACCCTCTTGCCTGAACGGGATCATTCGGTCTAGTTTTGATCAAATGACAAGGCCGCCGAAGCGTGGCCGGACAGGGGGAAAGATGGCTGCAACGCCAAGTTCCGAGGCCAGGGCCGGCCTCAAGCTGATTTCGCCACCGGTATTCTACGCGATTCTGATGCTCGCCGCCCCCCTGGCGACCGTGCTGGTCTACTCGGTGATGACCGGCGAGAAGGGGACTGTCTCCCTCCCGCTCACGCTCGACAACTACTACGAGCTCTTCACCAAGCCGATCTATCGCGCGCTGATGTGGCGCTCGCTGATGGTGTCGTTCTTCGTGACGCTCGCCACCGTGCTGCTGGCCTATCCGGTCGCCTATTTCGTCTCGTTCCACGTTGCGCCCTCGCGGAAATCGCTGTGGCTCTTCCTGATCACCATCCCGTTCTGGACCAGCTATATCATCCGCGTCTCGCTGTGGCGGACGATCCTCGGCTATGACGGCATCCTCGATTCCGTGGTCATGGGCCTCGGCCTCAGCGACACGCAGCTGAACGTCCTGTCGAACGGGGTGCTGTCGATCATCATCACGCTGGCCCATGCCTATGCGCCCTTCGCCGTGCTGCCGATCTTCGTCAGCCTGGAAAAGGTCGACCGCAGCCTGCTCGAAGCCGGGCAGGACCTTGGCGAAAGCCGCTGGATGACCTTCCTGCGCGTCACCTTGCCCCTGTCGCTGCCCGGCGTCATCGCGGCTGTGCTGATCGTCTTCATCCCGACGGTGGGCGACTATGTGACGCCCGAGCTGATCGGCGGCGGCCGGACACCGATGATCGCCAACCTGATGGAGACGCAGATGCTGAAGCAGCGCGACCAGGCCATGGGCTCGGCCATCGCGGTCGGCGCCATGACCATCGTTGCGCTGATCTCGATCGCCTTCGTGCTGTGGAACCGCCGTTTCCTGGGAGGCCGCAAATGAAGAAGAGCACCGGACTCTCCGTCTACGCGATCCTCTACCTGATCTTCCTCTACGCCCCCATCGCCATCCTGCCGGTCTTCGCCTTCAACGCCTCGCAGGTGGTGGCCTTCCCGCTGAAGGGCTTCACCACCCAGTGGTTCGGCGAAATGTGGGCCGATGCCAACCTGCGCAGCGCGCTGTTCCGCAGCCTGGTGATCGCGCTCTGCACCGCCTCGCTTTCCACCATCCTGGGCCTCTTCGCCGCCCGCGCCTCGGTGCGCTACAACTTCCCCGGCAAGACCCCCGCCATGGGTCTGATCATGCTGCCGATGGTGCTGCCCGACATCGTCGTCGCGATGGCGCTGCTGATCGTGCTTCTGTCGCTGTCGGTGCCGCTGTCGATGCTGACCATCATCCTGGGCCATGTGCTGCTCTGCATGCCCTTCGCGGTGGCGATCCTGACCTCGGCCTTCCAGAGCCTCGACAAATCGCTGGAGGAAGCCGCGCTCGACCTGGGCGAGACCCGCGCCGCGACCTTCCGGCTGATCACCCTGCCGCTGGTCATGCCGGGGATCATCGCCAGCTTCCTGATCTGCTTCACCATCTCGATCGACGAATTCGTGCTGGCCAACTTCCTCGGTTCGGGCAAGCCGGTGCTGTCGGTCTACATCTTCGGCCAGTTCCGCTTCCCCGCCAAGGTGCCCTCGATGCTGGCGCTGGGGACGATCCTCGTTCTCTTCTCGATCATCCTGCTCGGCTTCGCCGAGTACATGCGCCGCCGCGGCATCGCCAAGGCGGGTGGCAAAGATTCCGGAGGCTTCCTGTGACCTTTTCCGATGACCGTCAGACCATGATCGAGTTCAAGGACGTCCATAAGTATTATGGCGACTACCACGCCCTGAGGGGGATCAACGGCACGATCAAGGCGGGGGAATTCTTCTCTCTCCTCGGCCCCTCGGGCTGCGGCAAGACCACGCTCCTGCGCACCATCGCCGGGTTCGAGGACATCTCTTCGGGCGTGATCATGATCGACGGCAAGGACATGGCCTCGGTCGCGGCCAATACCCGGCCGACGAACATGGTGTTCCAGAGCTACGCGATCTTCCCGCATATGTCGGTGGCCGAAAACGTGGGCTTTGGCCTGCGCAAGGACCCGCGCAGCAAGGAAGAAAAGGCCAAGGCCGTGGCCGAGGCTTTGGAGATGGTCGGCCTCAAAGGCTATGGCGGCCGCGCGGCCCATGCGCTCTCCGGCGGGCAGCGGCAGCGGGTGGCGCTGGCGCGCGCACTGATCCTCAAGCCGAAGGTGCTGCTGCTGGACGAGCCCCTGTCCGCGCTCGACAAGAAGATGCGCGAGCATATGCAGGTCGAACTGATCAAGCTGCAGCGCCAGGTCGGTATCACCTTCATCCTGGTGACGCATGACCAGGAAGAGGCGCTGGTCATGTCCGACCGCATCGCCGTGATGTTCGAGGGCGAGATCGCCCAGCTCGCCGATCCGGAAACCCTGTATCGCCGCCCGAACTCGAAGAAGGTGGCGGATTTCATCGGCACGATGAACTTCATCCCGGCGACGGTGCTGTCGGAATCGGGCGACAAGGTCGAGATCGAGGCCAAGGGTCTGGGCCATGTCACCATCGACGCCGCCATGGCGCCCCCGGCCAAGGGCGAAAGCCCGGTGGTGGGCCTGCGCCCCGAGACGCTGACGCTCCTCTACGACGACCAGAAGCCCTCCGAGCGCGAGACCGACGGGGTGATCGACGAGGTGATCTACTTCGGCGACATGACCTATTACGACGTCTATCTCGGCGGCACCGATGTCGAGGTGCGCCTGTCGATGCGCAACGTGCCCGGCCGCCCGGTGCTGGATGTCGGCACCAAGGTCCGCGTCGCCTGGAGCCCTTCGGCGCTGGTGCTGTTCCGCTAGGGCACATCGGACCGCCGCTCCGGACGTGATCCGGGGCCACGGCCTGCCACAGGAACGGTGTGCCAGCGTAAAAGTGGGGTCCCGGGTCAGGCCCGGGACGGGGTTAACCAATCCTGAACGCCCGCAGCCAAGCCATTGATTCCATTGATGCGAAGAATCTGCCCGCGCGTGGGCAGCCCCCCTCACCGATCCGGCGAGATCAGCCCCAGGCCCCGCAGATAGATTCCGATCGCGGTCTCCAGCAGGTCTTCCGGCGGCCAGGGTTGCGGCCCGCCATTCCCCCGCAGATACAGCTCCACCACCCCGTGGCTGACCGCCCAGACATGGGCCGAAATCATCCGTGCCGGCGGCCGCCGCGCCTCGGGCAGGGCGCGGGCCAGATGGTCCGCCGCCCGGTCCATCGTATCCCGCGCCTTGGCCGCCACCTGGGCGAGGTCGGGGTGCTGCCCCGGCTGCAGCCCGCTCTCGAACATCGCCTGGTAGTGGCCGGGATACTTCCGGGCGAAGGCGAGATAAGCCCGCCCCGTTGCCTCGAACGCCGCAAGCGGAGAGGGCCGCCCCTCGTCATAGGCAAATTCCAGAAGCGCCGAGAAGATATCGAACCCCTGCCGCGCCACCTCGGCCAGAAGCTCGTCCCGCCCGGCGAAGTGCCGGTAGACGGCGGCAGGGGTCACATCCGCCGCCTTCGCCGCCTCGGACAGGGTGAAGCCCTGCGGCCCCTTCTCGGCGATCAGCTCCAGCGCCGCCTCGACCAGCGCCTGCCGGAGGTTGCCGTGGTGATAGCCCCGCTTCAAGGTCAGTCCTTCGACCGAAGCTTCGGCCCGCCACAGATTTTCTCATCCACCTTGCCGATGGCATCCTTGTCCTTGCCCGTATAGTCCACCGCGGAAAGGATCGTCTGGATCGCCGCGATCCGGGCGCGTTTCTTGTCGTCGGACAGGATCACCGTCCAGGGCGCGTGCTTGAAATGGGTCCTCTGCATCGTCTCGTCGATGGCGGTGCAGTAGTCGTCCCATTTCGCCAGCCCGTCGACGTCGATCTGGGACAGCTTCCATTGCTTCAAGAGGTCCCCCTCACGGTCGAGAAAGCGCTTCAGCTGCTCGGCCCGTCCGACCTCCAGCCAGATCTTCAAAAGGATGATCCCCTCGTCGACGATCATCTGCTCGAACTCGGGAAGCTGGCGGAAGAACTTCTCCCGCTCCTCGGGTTTGCAGAAGCCGAAGACATGCTCGATCATCGCGCGGTTGTACCAGCTGCGGTCGAAAAGCGCGATCTCGCCCTTCGCAGGCAGCCAGTCGACATAGCGCTGGAAATACCATTGCTGGCTTTCCCGCTCGGTCGGCTTCGGCAGGGCCACCACATAGGCCTGGCGCGGGTTCAGGTTTTCCGTCACCGCCTTGATCGTTCCGCCTTTGCCGGCGGCGTCGCGGCCCTCGAACACCATGAGGAGCCGCTTGCCCGAGGCCTTCAGTCCGGCCTGCATCTTGGCCAGCTCGATCTGCAGGGCCTCCATCCGGGCACTGTAATCCTTACCCTTGATCTCTTCCCGGTAGGGGTAGGATTTCGTGAGGATGTCATCCTTCCCCGCGCCCTCGATGGCCTTGCGCACCTCTTTGGGTGCGCCTTCGCGGAAGTAGCGGCTGATCGCGCCGTCGAATGGTAGGGTCATGCCTGTCCTCCCCGGTTTGCGCCAGTATGGCGATTGGGCCGGTCAGCCGCAATGCAGCGCGATCAGGAGCCGATCTCGTCCAGGTCGTAGGGCGTGGTCTGGTAGATCTCGTTTATCCAGTTGCCGTAAAGCAGATGGGCATGACTGCGCCAGCGGTTGAGCGGCGGGCGCGAGGGGTCGTCGTCGGGGTAGTAGTTCAGGGGCACGTTGATCGGCGTGCCGTTGGCGATGTCGCGGTCATATTCCTGCTTCAGCGTGTCGCTGTCGTATTCGAAATGGTTGAAGATGTAGAGCGCGCGGTGGGCCGCATCCTCGACCAGGCAGGGGCCGACCTCGTCCGATCCCAGAAGGATGCGCAGGCCGGGGGCGGCGTCAATCTCGGCCTGTTTCATCTCGGTCCAGCGGCTGACCGGAATCACGAAATCATCCGAGAAACCGCGCAGATAGGGCGAGGTCGGCGCGAGGTTCTGGTGGCGGAAGCAGCCGAAGGCCTTGCGGTCCAGCATGTGCTTCTTCACGTCGTGGAAATGGTTGATCATCGCCATGCCGCCCCAGCAGACGCCGAAGGTGGAATGGACATGGCTCTGGGTCCAGTCCATCACCTCGCAGAGTTCGTCCCAATAGGTGACATCCTCGAAATCGAGGTGCTCGATGGGGGCCCCGGTGATGATCAGCCCGTCGAACTTCTCGCCCTTCACCTCCTGGAAGGGGCGGTAGAAGGTCGCCATATGCTCGGCGGCGGTGTTCTTCGTCGTGTGCTCGGACATGCGGATCAGCTGCAGGTCGATCTGCAGGGGCGTCGCGCCGATCAGCCGGGCGAACTGGTTTTCCGTCTGGATCTTCTTCGGCATCAGGTTCAGGAGGCCGATCCGCAGCGCCCGGATGTCCTGCCGCGCCGCCCGTTCCGGCGACATGACCATGACGCCCTCGTTCCGCAGAACGTCGAAGGCGGGCAGGGTCGAGGGCAGGGTGATCGGCATGGTCGGGTCCTTGATCGAAAGCCGAGAGCTAGGAGGTTATCGTTCCGGTTGCAAGGTTCAGGCGCGATGAATGGCGCGGGCCATGAGCGCATCGAAATCTGCGGTGCTGCGGACCTCGGCCACCTCTTCCGCCGTCACCGTCACCCCCCAGCGCGCCATGGCGGCGTAGCGTGGCTGGCGGTGGGCCAGGGCGCGGGCATAGGTCCAGCGGACGAAGTGATCGGGATCGCAGGTTTCCTCGGAAACCGAATGGGTTGCGCGGTATTCCTCCCACATCGCATGAAGGAAGGAGGGCTGGTAATACATCGGCTTCGGCGCGCGGTCGAAGCGGCGGACAAGCTCTGCCGTATGGGCATCGGAGCCCCTGATCCAGACCAGCAGCAGGGTGTCGGAAAGCTGGCGCATCACCGGGTCCTGAGGGTCGTCGGCATCGACCACCTCGCAGATCGAGCCGGAGGTGTCGCAGACGAAATTCGGGTAGCCGTAGATTTCCTCGGCGCGCTCCATGAAGCGGGCGGTGTCGAGGGTGGCCGCGATCTCGGCCTGGCGGTGCTGCTCCTGCCGCTTCATGTATTCGGCGAAGGGCACACCGCCCCTGGCCGGGTCGCCGGGCTTGCCGAGGTAGGTGGAGAGCGGCGCGAGGTTGTCGAAGGTGATGTTCGAGGCGATGTAGACCGAGTCCGTCATCAGAAGCTCGCGCAGGAGCGGAACCTTCATCGCCTCGCGCTTGAAGTTGTCGGCGATGAATTCGCCCATGTAGCGGGTGCCGATCCGGTAATCGACCGAGTAGTGAAACCAGTCGCCGTGGTCGCGCAGGAGGTTGGAGAGATAGGTCTTCCCAAGGCCGGACATGCCGAAGAGCATCACCCGCTTGCGCGGGGCTTTCAGGTAGTCGTCGCCGGAAGCATAGATCATCGCGTCACCTCACCGGCGCAACTGTTAGCGTCAGGCCAAAGGCTTCACAACGGAAAACCCCGCCCGGGATGGGCGGGGCTTTCGATGCACGAAGCTTGGGATCAGAAGCTGTAACCGATCTTGAGGCCGACGCCGATGCCGCTGTTGCCGGTGAAGACGCCGCTGACCGGGGGGTTGGTCGTGGCATCGCCAAGATCGACATAGCGGATGCCGCCGGTGATCTTCATGTTGTCCACGGTATAGATCGCGGCCAGGCCTATGCTCTTCATCCCGTCGGTGGGACCGAGGTTCCCGGTGGTCGAGCCGTCCGACTTCTCATAACCGATGGTCACGGCACCCGACCAGTTGTCGTTGAAGCGCCGACCAATGCCGAGATTGTAGGTCACGCGGTCGCTGGCATAGTCGACCAGATTGCCAAGCGGCGCCGGATAGCCCGGCGGGTCGATGATGAAGGCGGTCCAGTCCACCCAGCGGATCGAGCCGAAGAGGAGGGTGTCCTTGGCGATGCCGGTCTGGAACTCCAGGTTTACCGACTGCGGCACTTCGGTTTCGAAGCCAGAGGTCGCGATCCCGCCTTCGACGGATTCCAGATCATGCGTGATCGCCGAGTTGTAGGTCAGCGCGACACGAGCGGCGATCTCGGGCTTTTCCCAAGAGACACCGACGACATAGCCGAGTTCGGAATCGTGGTTGGTGTTCAGCGTATAGCCCAGGAAGGGCAGCGACACTTCGCCATGCACCGTCTCGTAGCGCAGGCCGCCGTAGACCGAGACGTTGTTCTCGAACTTGTAGCGCAGGAGCGCGGTGATCGCGCTGGAGGTCAGTTCGGCCGTGGACCCGGCAAGCGGGTAAGGGAAGGCGCTGGCCGGGTAGTCAACGTTCGCGCCGATCGGCTGATCGAGGATCAGGGCGAGCGCCATGCGATCGCCGATGTCCATCTTGTAGCCGAGGCTCCAGGAATTGTAGCTGCCGGCCATGTCGCCAGAGCTCACGGTTCCGGCGCCGACCGCGCCTTCGACTGTCGGGTCGAAATGGCCGTAGCTCAGTTCGACATAGCGGCCCTGCTCGAAGAGAATGGCCACCGACTGGGTCGACCGTTCCACGCCCCCCGCATATGCGCCGGTTGCGGCGGCTGCCAAGGCCGTGCTGGCCAAAAGAATTCGCTTCATGTTCCTCATCCCCGATCAAGGATTTCCCCTGAGAAAGAGGCTAGGCGCAGTGTGCCAACCGGTCAATCAATGACGCCGCGTCACGGGTTTGTGAGCCGGGAGGTCTGTGGCGCAGATGTGCCACCCCGCAGCGTGATCCAGATGCCAAGGAAGATCAGCGCGGCCCCGGCGAAGAGCGAGGGCTGGATCGGCTCGGCATAGAAGAGCGCGCCCACGACCGCGATGATCGGCAGGCGGGCGAAGTCGACCGGGACGACGGTGCTGGCGGGGGCAAGCGAGAGCGCGGTCGTCAGCGACAGATGCGCGGTGATGCCGGAGATGCCGATCAGCATCAGCCAGGGCAGGGTGGCGAGCGTCGGCAGCGTGACCTGACCGTCGAGCGACATCGCCACTGTGCCCAGGACCGACTGCATCAGGGTAAGCCAGAACAGGATCGAGAGGATCGGCTCGCCCTTGGTCAGAAGCTTGGTCATCAGGTTGGTCGAGGCGAAGAAAAAGGCGGCGGCTGCGGCGGCGAGGACTCCGGGCTCGATATGGCCGAAGTCGGGACGGGCGACGATCAGCACGCCGGCAAAGCCGAGTGCGGCGGCGACAAGCTTGCGGCGGGTCAGGGGCTCGCCAAGGACGAGGGGCGAGAGCAGGATCACCCAGATCGGCGAGGTGAACTCCAGCGCGAAGACCTGGGCGAGGGGGATCATGGTGATCGCCCAGAACCAGAGCGACTGGCCGGTGAAATGGAAGAGGTTGCGGACGACATGGCTCGGCAGCCGGTCGGTGCGGATGTCGGACCGTTTGCCGAGGGCCAGCGCCACGGCGACGACGATGACCCAGCCGATCATCGAGCGGTAGGCGAGGATCTCGAACGTGTCGTGTACACCCTTGATCTGCCGCGTGGCGATGGCCATGGCGGTGAAGGCGGCGATGGCTCCGGTCATCCAGAGCGCGGCGGCGAGCGGACGGTGCGTCATGTGCCGAACCCTTGCCGGGCGGGCGCGGAATGTCCAGAGCTTGACTTCGGGCAAGGCGGGCGGTTCGGGCGTCTGGTAGCGACGGGGCAGGAGGGTCGGACATGGAGACTTACGTTCTGGCGCGGGTCCTGCATGTGTTGGCGGTGGTGCACTGGATCGGCGGGGTGGCGATGGTGACGCTGGTGATCCTGCCGCAGATGCGAGGATTGCCCGCAGCCGACCGGATTGCCACCTTCGAGCGGCTGGAGGGCCGCTTCGGCGGGCAGGCAAAGCTGTCGACGCTGGTCGCGGGCCTGTCGGGCCTGTGGATGCTGTGGCTGACCGATGGCTGGGGGCTGTTCCTGGACCCGGGCTACTGGTGGCTGCACCTGATGGTCGCGGTCTGGGCGATCTTCACGCTGGTCCTCTTCGTGCTGGAGCCCTTGGTCCTGCACCGCTGGTTCCACGCCCGCGCCACGCGCGACCCGGAGGGCACCTTCGCGCTGGTCCTGCGGCTGCACCGGGTGCTGCTAGCGCTGTCGGCGCTGGCCGTCGCGGGCGCGGTGCAGGGCGCGCATGGCGGGCTGATCTAGACCGGGCAAGACCAACTCGACCGGCGAGGCCGGGTTGGCGATCGCCCGCGAATTCATGGCCGAGCGTGACTGGCGGCACGCAGGGAAACTCGCGCTTGAAGAGATGCCGGTCGGTGCCGCAGATGCCGACGGCCTGCACACGGACCAGCACCTCGCCCGGGCCGGGTTCCCTCTACGGCATATCCACAACTGAGATCCTGCCGACCGTAGGCAACCGAACTGCGCGCATCTGCCACTCCACCGTTGCGGGCCGATCACGGCGCGAGCTGGGATCGTCTGTCGCCCGGAAAGCGGCTGCCGAACGGCGTGGCGGCCCGGTTCAGCCTGCGCCGATGGCGATCAGGCGGCACAATTCGTTGCGCACGACACGCTCGCCTGCAATCTGGCCCTGCTGGACGGTGAAAATCGCCTCGATCGTCGTCTTGCCGGACTTTTCGCTGATGATGAAGCGCAGCTCCTGGGGGCGGCCCGAGCCGGAGGTCTCCTGCAAAGCCGTCACCACGCCGCCCTTGCGCTTGACCCGGGCATAGCCTTCGGCTTCCAGCCGCGCGGCGATGCGCTTGGCGGCCGTGCTCTGGCTCAGGCCCTTGTAGGTTTCCTGGGTGCGGTACTCGATCTGGCTGAGGAGCGGCAGACCGAGGACGGTGAAGTTCTGCTTGCAGGCGGCAGAGGCGGAGCTGGCCGCAAGGGCCAGAAAGACGGTGATTAGGGCAGAGCGCATGAGCTTGGGTCCTTTGCTTGGCGATGCATTACGCCTAAGTCAGCGCCATGCCCCCGCCTAGTCAGCTATTCCGCATCCCTGCCGGGGATGGGCGCAGTTGATTGTCTCTGGCGGCTGCGCAGCCTATGTTCAGCACAGATCGCAACAGAAAGCCCCGGGTCATGAGCCTTGATATGTCGAATGGACGCAAGCCGGACCACCCGGTCACACCCATGTTTCCCTCCCGCTGGTCGCCCCGGTCCTTCACCGACCGGGAGATGTCCGTGGCCGAGGTGATGTCTCTGCTGGAGGCCGCCCGCTGGGCGCCTTCGGCGTCGAACCACCAGCCCTGGCGGCTGGTCTGGGCGCGGCGGGGCGAGGCGGGGTTCGCGGCGATTGCCGACACGCTGACCGGAAACAACCCGCTCTGGGCCGGGAAGGCGGCCGTTCTTTTCGCGGTGGCCTCGAAAGATACCGTGACCAATCGTGAAGGCGCAGAGGTTCCGAACCGCACGGCTGGGTTCGACACGGGCGCGGCCTGGATGAGCCTTGCGCTGCAGGCGCAGGAGATGGGGCTTTTCGCCCATGCCATGGCGGGGTTCGACAAGGACCGGCTGGCGGCGGCGGTCGACCTGCCGGAAGGCCATACGCTGCAGTGCGTGGTGGCAGCGGGCGAGCAGGGGCCAGCCGAGGCGCTGCCCGATCATCTGCGCGAGCGGGAGAAGCCGAGCGGGCGGAAGCCGGTCGGCGAAATCTCGGTCCGCGGGCGGTTCTAGCCGCCAGAACGCTCCGGTTCTGCAAGATAGTCATGGTCGGCGACGGGGCCTTCCCAGTCGACCGTCCGGCCGTCCAGCGCCGCATGCACCGCGATATGGGTCATGGCGGCATCCGGCGCGGCCCCATGCCAGTGCCGCTCTCCCGCGGCGAACCAGACCACGTCGCCAGGCAGAAGTTCGACCACCGGGCCGCCCTCGGACTGCGCCCGGCCGCGGCCCTCGGTGATGATGAGAAGCTGGCCCAGCGGATGGGTGTGCCAGTTGGTCCGGGCGCCGGGCTGGAAGGTCACGATGGCTGATCCCGGACGTCCCGGCGGCTCGGCCCCGATCACGGGGTCCATGCGGACACTGCCGGTGAACCATTGCTCCTGCCCCTGGACGGCGGAGTGGCTGCCCTTGCGGTGAACGTCCATGCCTTACTCCAGTTCGATGGTCCCCGGTGGCTTCGAGGTGCAGTCGTAGAAGACGCGGTTCACGCCCTTGACCTCGTTGATGATCCGGGTCGCGGTCTCGCCCAGGAAATCATGGGTGAAAGGGTAGTAGTCCGCGGTCATGCCGTCGACCGAAGTGACGGCCCGCAGGGCCAAGGCGTAGTCATAGGTCCGCCCGTCGCCCATCACGCCCACGGTGCGCATTGGCAGGATCGCGGCGAAGGCTTGCCAGATCTCGTCGTAGAGGCCGTGCTTCCTGATCTGGTCGATGTAGACCGCATCGGCCTGGCGCAGGATGTCGAGCTTTTCGCGGGTGATCTCGCCGGGGCAGCGGATCGCCAGGCCGGGGCCGGGGAAGGGGTGGCGGCCGATGAAGCTTTGCGGCAGGCCAAGCTCGCGGCCCAGGGCGCGGACCTCGTCCTTGAAAAGCTCGCGCAGGGGTTCGACGAGTTTCAGGCCCATCTTCTCCGGCAACCCGCCGACGTTGTGGTGCGACTTGATGGTGACGGAGGGGCCGCCGGAGAAGCTGACGCTTTCGATGACGTCGGGGTAGAGCGTGCCCTGTGCAAGGAAGGTCGCGCCACCGACTTCGGCCGCATGCTTCTGGAAAACGTCGATGAAAAGCTTGCCGATGGTCTTGCGCTTGACCTCGGGGTCGGAGACGCCTTCCAGCGCGCCGAGGAAAAGGGCGCTTTCGTCGGCATGGATCAGCGGCATGTTGTAGTGGTCGCGGAACATCGTAACGACCTGTTCCGCCTCGCCCAGCCGCAGAAGGCCGTGGTCGACGAAGACGCAGGTCAGTTGGTCGCCGATGGCTTCATGGATCAGGACGGCGGCGACCGAGGAATCAACCCCGCCGGACAGGCCGCAGATCACCTTGGCGTCGCCCACCTGCTCGCGGATTTTCCGGATCGCCTCCTCGCGGTAGGCGCCCATGGTCCAGTCGCCCTTGAAGCCCGCGAGCTTGACGAAATTCTCGTAAAGCTGGGCGCCTTTCGGGGTGTGGTGGACCTCGGGGTGGAACTGGACGGCGTAGAAATGGCGTTCGGGGTCGGCGGTGATGGCGAAGGGCGCGTTGGGCGAGGTGCCGTAGACCTGGAAGCCCGGCGCGATCCGGGACACATGGTCGCCGTGCGACATCCAGACCTGTTCCTGCGCCTGTGGCCCGGCTTCGGGCGGGAACCAGCCTGCAAGGAAGGGATGCGTCAGGTCGGTGGGCGTCACGAAGGCCTTGCCGAATTCTGCCGTACCCTGGCCGCCTTCGACATGGCCGCCCAGGCAATGCATCATCACCTGCTGGCCGTAGCAGATGCCGAGGATCGGCACGCCCAGGTCGAAGACCCCCGCCGGCGGCATCGGGGCGTTCTCCCAGTAGACGCTGGCAGGTCCGCCCGACAGGATCACCGCCTTGGGCGCAAAGGCCTTGAGGAAGGCCGCGTCAACCCGGTTGTAGGGGTGGATTTCGCAATAGACGTTCAGCTCGCGCAGGCGTCGCGCGATCAGCTGCGTCACCTGGGACCCGAAGTCGATGATGAGGAGGCGGTCGTGTATCTGGCTCATGTGCCCGATTAAGCCGAGGTTTGAGGCGGTGCAAGGGGTGGCTGCGGAGGGGCAGGGGGTTTTCATACGCCAAAAGACCCCTGTGGAGCATTGCCGCGAGGAGGAGGCAGATGTCGTTTGCGACCGGAGTGGATGTCGGTTTTGGAAAGGATTGGACGGTTTCGAGGAGCGGCCCGGGGCTGTTTGGCTGCATAAGGACGGCAGACAATCCCCGGAGGCAGACATGAACGAAGTTGCAGGACGCAGGTCGCGCAGTGGTGGGGGCGCGAGCCGCCGGGCGGAACGCACCGCGATCAGCTTCGAGACCGCGCGCTACATCCAGCGCAACATCCCGAACTTCGAGATCCTGAACGAGGAAGCGCTGCAGATCATCGAGGCCAATGCCGAGACGGTTCTGGAAGAGATCGGCGTCAACTTCGTGGAAAATCCCGCCGCGCTGGAGCGCTGGCGCGAGGCGGGCGCCGATGTGAAGGGCGAGCGGGTGCATATCCCCCGGGGCCTTGCGCGGAAACTGGTGTCGACCGCGCCGAAGACCTTCACCCAGCATGCCCGCAACCCCGAGCGCAACGTCGAGATCGGCGGGCGGAACCTGGTGCTGGCCCCGGTTTACGGCCCGCCCTTCGTGCGCGACATGGAGGGCGGCCGCCGCTATGCCACGCTGGAGGATTTCCAGAACTTCGTGAAGCTCGGCTACATGTCGCGCTGGTTGCATCATTCCGGCGGCACGGTTTGCGAGCCGACGGATATCCCGGTGAACAAGCGCCACCTCGACATGCTGATGGCGCATATGACGCTGTCGGACAAGCCGTTCATGGGCTCGGTCACCGAGCCCAGCCGCGCGCAGGATTCGGTCGACATGGCGAAGATCCTGTTCGGGTCGGATTTCGTCGACCAGAACACGGTGATGACCTCGCTGATCAACATCAACTCGCCGATGACCTTCGACGGGATCATGATGGGCGCGTTGGAGGTCTATGCGTCGAACAACCAGGCCTCCATCGTCTCGCCCTTCATCGTCGGCGGGGCCATGGCGCCGGTGACGGTGGCCGGCACGCTGACACAGGTGCTGGCGGAAATCCTGGCGGGGGTCAGCTATTCGCAGCTGGTCCGTCCGGGCTCGCCTGTCATCGCCGGGGCCTTCGTGACCTCGATCGACATGAACTCGGGCGCGCCGACCTTCGGCACGCCGGAAGCGGCGCACATCACCTATGGCGCGGGCCAGCTGGTGCGGCGGCTGGGGCTGCCCTACCGCTCGGGCGGGTCGTTCTGCGGGTCCAAGCTGCCCGATGCGCAGGCGGCCTATGAAACCTCGAACAGCCTGAACATGGCGCTTCTGGCGGGCGTCAACTTCATGCTCCACGCTTGCGGCTGGCTTGAGGGCGGGCTGGTCTCGTCCTACGAGAAATTCGTGATGGATGCCGACCAGCTGGGCACGCTGCACCATCTGGCGCAGGGCGTGGCGATGGACGTGAATGGCCAGGCGATGGATGCGATCCGCGAAGTCGGCCCCGGCGGTCACTACCTGGGCTGCGCCCATACGCAAGCCAACTTCAAGTCGGCCTTCTGGCGTTCGGACCTTCTGGACTACAAGCCCTTCGAGACCTGGGCCGAGGAAGGCAGCCGCGACACCCAGACGCTGGCGAACGAGCGGGTGAGGAAGCAGCTCGCCGACTATCAGGCGCCGGACATCGACCCCGGCACGCGCGAAGCGCTGGAAACTTTCGTCGCCACCCGCAAGGCCGGGATGCCGGACGCCTTCATCTGAGGCCTTCGCCACGGGAAACACAAAGGGGCGGTAGCGACCGCCCCTTTTTCAATGCCATGAACCGGCATCAGGCCATGGTGCCCCGCCGCAGGACCTGTGCCTCGGCCAGAAGGGCGATCAGCACCTCGATGTGCCGTGCCACCGAATAGGCGGCATCGCCCGCGATCCGCGTCGCTTCCAGCCGCGCCTCCACCGACATCAGCGACGTCACCGTCTCTTCGGGCGAGGCGGCGGCTCCCACATAGCGGCGCAGGTCGCGTTCGCGGCGATACTCTGCCAGGCCAAAGCGCGCGGCCCGCATCAGAAGGCGCGGACGGCGCAGGGTGGCGAGCAGGGTGCGGCAGTCGGTCATCGGATCCTCCATTCGTGGATGACGTGACCATAGCCAACACAACCTGACGTTGCGCAATCGGCGGTTCGAGCGCGCGCTGGTTACCAAAGAGTTTAAGCTTTTCGTCGAATTGTCGGGATTGAACGAAAGCTTAACGACTACGTAACCAATTCTACCCAAGGTTGAATCGGTCCAAGGCTGGACCTGTTGCAGCCCCGGGTGGACAAGGACGGGACGGGATCGAATTGCCTGAATTGACTGTTGCCAGCCTGCCAGACTGGCTTCCCCAAGCCGTGCGCCACTATCTCGACCATACCGAAGACGGCACATCGCTGCGGGAACTGGCGCGGCGCGAGGGCCTCCATGCCTCGACCATCCTGCGGCAGGTACGTCGGTTCGAGAACCGGCGCGAAGACCCGCTGATGGACGAGGCCCTTTCGGCAATCTCCCGGCATGTCCTGCGCCATTCCACAGATCCAGCCCGAAAGGATGACCAGCCCATGTCTGTCCACCCGCGCCTCGCCAGCCCCGGCCAGTCAGAGATCTGCGATGAACAGGCGCTTCAGCGCGAGGGGATGCGCGTCCTGCGCCGTCTGGCCGAACCCAGCGCCGTGATGGCGATAGCGCCGGACCTGGAAAAGGCGGTGGTGATCCGCGAGCTTCCCGACGGGAAAAGCCTGCGCACGGCGGTGCTGGAACGCGCGGTTGCCCATGCCTTCCTGCTGAAGGACTGGGTGACGTGCCGCAAGCCGGGCCGTGTCTCGACCTACGAGATCACTTCGGCGGGCCGCGCGGCGCTGAAGCGGATGGTGGATGAGGAAGACCGCAGTCGTCACGGGATGGCCGAAGCCGCGACACCCTTCGGCGAGCAGCACCGCGTCTGGGGCGAGCGCGGGGTGGTGGATGACGAAGGCTCCCGCCGGGTTCGCTATAACCTGGCGGAAAGCCCGGTAGCGCTGCTGGGGCGGCGCAAGGACCGCGACGGAAAACCCTTCCTGGAGCCGGAACTGGTCGCCGCCGCCGAACGCCTGCGCGAGGACTTCGAACTGGCGCAGATGGGCCCCCGTGTGGCGCAGAACTGGGACCGCTTTCTTACGGGTGGCGACCGGGGCGCCTTCCAGCCCGACAGCGGGTTGGGAGAAGGCCCGTCCACGGCGCGGTCCCGCGTCGCCGCGGCGCTGCGCGACCTGGGGCCGGGGCTGGGCGATGTGGCGCTGCGCTGCTGTTGCTTTCTGGAAGGGCTGGAGGTGGCGGAAAAGCGCATGGGCTGGGCGGCGCGGTCGGGCAAGATCGTGCTGCGGATCGCCTTGATGAGGCTTCGGCGGCACTATGAGGAAACCTATGGCAAGTCCGGCCCGCTGATCGGCTAGCTCGCGAAGCGGAGGCACCTAACCCCAAAAATTTTCTAGAAAATTTTTGGGGTTAGGTCGTCCTTAAGCGCCGACCCCGCGCGCGACCAGCACCACCGAGATCGCCGCCAGCCAGACCGAGGCCAGCCGCCGCAGAACGAAGATCGCGCGCGGCTGGTGCGACCCGCCCGCCCGCAGCACGGCGCCGATGGCCGCCCAGAGGGCCGCGACCAGCACGACCAGCCCGGCGAAAAGCGTAAGGTTCCCGGCCAGCCGGTCGGGCGAGGGCAGAAGCACCAGCCCGAAGATCAGCGTCTTGGGGTTCAGCGCGGTGGTGACGAAAAGCGCCCGCGCATCGACCGAGCGCCCTGCGCTATCGGGTCCCGGCACGCGCCACAGCTTCACCGCCAGCACCGCGACCCAGACCGCCGCGGCCAGCGTCAGCCCGGTGCGAAGCCCCTGGTGGTCGGCCAGCACCGTCGTCCCCGCCAGCGCCAGCGGCACCACGGTCAGGAAATAGCCCGCAAGCTCGGCCGGGATCAGGCGTAGGGCACCGGCCAGCCCGCGCTCGGCCCCCGCCAGAAGCACCAGCGAATTCGTCGGCCCTGGTGTCAACAGCAGGGCCAGCAAGGCAAGGGTCAGGTCCAGCGTGGTCATCATCATCCCCCTTCTCGGGCTCTGATGCCCGACCGGCGAGGGGCTGGCCTTGATCCGCATCAAGCAAGACAAAAGGGGGATGCCGCAATGGGCATCCCCCTTTCTCCGGGGCTTCCCCACCCCCGGATCGCGCGCCAGCCTCCTTGATCAGGCGGCGCGCGTGATCCCCATCCGGTGCACCAGACCCGCCACCGCGCCACCCGCCAGGGGGGCCAGGATGAAGACCCAGAGGTCGGCCATCGCCTTGCCGCCGACGAAAAGCGCCGGGCCGAAGGACCGCGCCGGATTGACCGAGACGCCGGTCACGTTGATGCCGACCAGATGGATCGCCGCCAGCGTCAGGCCAATGGCGAGACCCGCAAGTTCGGACGGCGCACCTTCCTGCGTCACACCCAGGATCACGGTGACGAAGACGAAGGTCATCACGATCTCGAAGACCAGCGCCGAGGCCAGCGAATATTCCCCAAGGTAGCCCGCGCCATAGCCGTTCTGACCCAGCCCGTTCGCCGCGATATCATAACCCGCCTGTCCCGAGGCGATCAGATAGACCAGCGCGGCGCCGATCACCGCGCCCACCAGCTGTGCGGCCACATAGGTCGCAAGCGCCGCTCCGGACATACGCCCGGCCAGGAAGGCCCCGAGGCTCACCGCCGGGTTCAGATGCGCGCCCGAGATCGGCCCGATCCCGTAGGCCGCCGCCACGATGGCAAGGCCGAAGGCCAGCGCGATGCCCAGCATCCCGATATGCGCCCCCATCAGCACCGCTGCGCCGCAGCCGAACAGCACCAGGATCGCCGTGCCGATCATCTCGGCGATGAATGTTTTGCTCATGGTCCCTCTCGCTTTCTGCTTTGTCATTTGCGCAAGGGGTTGCGGCGGCATGAAAAGGGCTCTCCGCGTTGCCTTGGGCGCAAAAGCGGCTTATCTGGGAGAAAGCCAAGCGGTCAGGGGGAATTTTCCGTGCGCGACCTCAAGCTTCCCGAAGGACGGCACCCCGAAAAGGCTCACCGGCCGGACAATGCCCAGCCGAAGAAACCTGCCTGGATCCGGGTCAAGGCTCCGACTTCGGAAGGCTACAAGAAGACCCGCGACATCCTGCGCGAGAAGAAGCTGGTCACGGTCTGCGAAGAGGCCGGTTGCCCGAACGTCGGCGAATGTTGGGGGCAGGGCCACGCCACCATGATGATCATGGGCGAGATCTGCACCCGCGGCTGCACCTTCTGCAACGTGGCGACCGGCAAGCCGCAGACGCTCGACGTGTTCGAGCCGGGCCGGGTGGCCCATGCGGTCTCGGAACTGGGCCTGACCCATGTTGTCGTCACCAGCGTGGACCGCGACGACCTCGACGATGGCGGGGCCGAGCACTTCGCCCAGACCATCCGCGCGATCCGCCACCGCAGTCCGGCGACGACCATCGAGGTTCTGACGCCCGATTTCCTGAAATGCCCGCCCTCGGCGCTGGAGAAGGTGGTCGAGGCGCGGCCCGACGTGTTCAACCACAACCTGGAAACCGTGCCGGGCCTCTACCACGAGGTCCGCCCCGGCGCGCGCTACTTCCATTCGCTGCGCCTGCTGCAACGGGTCAAGGAACTGGACCCGACCATGTTCACCAAGTCCGGCATCATGGTGGGCCTCGGCGAGGACGGTCCGGCGGTCCGCCAGGTGATGGACGACATGCGGTCGGCGGATGTCGATTTCCTGACCATCGGCCAGTATCTGCAACCGACGCCCAAGCACCATGCCGTCGCCCGCTTTGTCACGCCCGAGGAATTCAAGGCCTATGAGACGGCGGCCTGGGGCAAGGGCTTCCTGATGGTCTCGGCCACGCCGCTGACCCGGTCGTCCTACCACGCCGGCGACGATTTCGCCCGGATGCGCGCCGCGCGGCAGGCGGGCAGGGGCTGATCAAAAGGAAAGGGCCGCCCAACCGGCGGCCCCCAGGGTCAGCTGTAGCGGGCTTCAGAACTTGAAGCCGACGCCGATGTCGTAGATCTCGTCCGAGCCGGTGATCTTGCTGCCGCCGCCCTCGATGAAAAGACCGTTGTCCATGCGGTAGGTCGCCGACAGCGAATAGATGTCGTTCGTGTCCTGGATCAGCAGCGCATCGCCACGCACCGTCAGCGCAGGCATCACGTCGAAGCTGCCGTAGAGCCGCAGGCTGCGTGTGGCATCCAACAGGTCCAGCTGCGACAGCGCCGCGCCGAAATCGAAGCGGTCGGCATCATGGAATGCGCCGATCTGCATGAGCGTGACGTTCGGGCCGTCGACATCGGCGAATTCTCCGGTGATGAAGAAGGTCGTGTCACCGGCCTGGTAGCGCATGACGCCTTCCAGGATGTCGACATTGGCGCCGTCGTTCAGGTGATGGTAGCCCGCGCCGAAGGTCAGGTTGCCAGAGTTCTGCTTCCAGGTGACGCCTGGCGTCACGCCATGGTCCGAGGCGCTGACGATCGAGGTGATCGGCCCGCGCAGAAAGCTCGTCTGCAGGTCCAGCACGCGCGAGGACGAGAATTTCGGCATCACGCCCAGCGTATCGACCAGCGGGCGCGGGGCACCGACCGCGAATTCGCCTGCGCCGGTCGACAGGACCAGCGCGGCCCAGATGTTGGTGAGGTCCTGGCCGCCGCCCGAGCTGTCGAGATAGGTCGTATCCACCGAGGCATCGAAGCCGAGAAGGCCGCCCGACCGCCAGCTTGCCGAGACATCGCCATCGAAGGCCCAGAGATGCGAGCCGGCGGTGTCGAGATATTCCAGTTTCACCTCACCGCCGAAGGTAAGGCCGTTGGCATCCTGCGCGGCGGCGGGAAGCGCAGTCAGCGCGAGAATCGCGGGGACAAGGAGTCTGGTCATTGGAAGTTTCCGTTTCTGCTCGTGTTTTTTTCATTTTTATCGCAAAACCGTGAAGTCTCCAAGCAGAAATATCAATATCTTGTAGTGATCACATAATCTTGCGGCCCCGCCTCCTTGAAGCGGGGGGCCGGGCAGGTCCGCGCGGCAGGCAAAGGGCCGACCCTCACTCCACGTTTGGCACTGCCAGGATGTATTCCGCCACCGCCAGCCGGTCGCTCTCGGGAAGCCGCGCCATGTTGTCCACCACATGCGCCATATGCCCGCCGACACTGTCGTACTCGGGCGTGAAGCCGGTGGTCAGGTACTGCACGATGTCCGCCGCCGTCCAGCCCAGCTTGGCCGGGGTGATGTTCGGGATCCGCCCTTCGCCCGAAGGGTTCGGCGCACCGCCCAGCCAGCGGGTGGTGTCCATCCCCCCCAGCCGGTTGCGCGGCGTGTGGCATTCGCCGCAATGCGCCAGCGCTTCCGCGATATAGCGGCCCCGCGCGGCGGTAGGGGTCAGGTTCCCCGGCAGCGCCCAGTCCTTCGACAGGAACATCAGCTTCCAGACTCCGATGCTGTCGCGGATCGAGAAGGGGAAGCCCAGCTCATGCGGCTGGCTGGGCGTCGGGTCGGCAGGCAGCGTCTTCAGGAAGGCGTAGAGGTCCGCCACATCCTGCATCTCCATCTTGGCGTAAGAGGCATAGGGCAGGGCGGGATAGTAATGCTCTCCCTTGGGGCTGACGCCCCGGGTGATGGCGTTCGCCAGATCCAGCATCGACCAGTTGCCGATCCCGTGCTGGGGGTCCTGGCTGATGTTCGGGGCAATGAAGGTGCCGAAGTCCGAGGGGAAGCGCTGCCCGCCCGATAGGACCAGCTGCGCCTCGCCCTTGGCCTCTGCCGCCATGTGGCAAGAGGCGCAGCCTGCGGCCCAGAACACCTGTTCGCCATGCACCGCGTCGCCGGTCAGGTTCGCCACCGCCGCGGCTGCCAGCGGTTTCGGACGCGCCATGAGGTAAAGCCCCCCCGCCGCGACCAGTCCCAGGACGACCAGCCAGCGCATGATCCGCATCGCAACTCTCCGCTCTTGCAACCTTTGGGCGAACCTAAGCCAGACCGCGCCAGCGTCCAATCACGGTTTCTGGCGCAGGCTGTTGACCGTCATCCAGTCGGGCCAGCCAATGAAATGCTCGATCCCGACGATCGCCAGGCAAAGCGCCACCGCCGCGAACACCAGCTTGACCCGCCCCGGCGAGGGCGGATTCTGCACCCAGCGCTTGGCACGCAGAAGCCAGTGGAGCTGGTTCATCGGCCTTCGGTGAACCGCACCTTGCCGATGAAGGGCAGGTTGCGATTCCTCTGGGCGAAGTCGATGCCATAGCCCACCACGAACTCGTCGGGAATCTCGAACCCGGTCCAGTCGGCCTTGACCGCCACCTCCCGGCGCGAGGGCTTGTCCAGCAAGGCGCAGACCTTCAGCCGCTTCGGCTCGCGCGCTTTCAGCAGGTGGATGACATGGTGCAGCGTGAACCCCGTATCCACGATATCCTCGACCAAAAGCACGTCGCGCCCCGCGATCTCGCCGCGCAGGTCCTTCAGGATGCGGACCTCGCGGCTGGAATGCATGGAATCGCCGTAGCTGGAGGCTTCCAGAAAATCCACCTCCACCGGCAGCTCGATCTCGCGCACGAGGTCGGCGATGAAGACGAAGGACCCGCGCAGCAGGCCCACCACCACCAGCTTGTCGGTGCCGTGGAAATGCGCCGTGATCTCGCGCGCCAATGCCTCGACCCGCGCCGCGATGGATTTGGCGCTGATCATCTGGTCGATCACATAGGGGCGGTCGGGCATGGTCGGCATCCGGGGTTGTTCGCCTCTTCCTAGCGCCCAATGCCACAGTTGCCTAGGCCGTGACATGCCGCCCGCTTGATCTTGGCCGCCGGTCGGGCCACATCTCGGGCCAAAGAGAGACCCATGCCGACCCATACCGAAACCAAGCGCCTGCCCTATACCGCCCGCCAGATGTACGATCTGGTCGCCGATGTCGCCTCCTATCCGCAGTTCCTGCCCTGGAACTCCGCCGCCCGCATCCGCTCGCGCACGCCCATCGAGGGCGGCGGCGAGGTGATGGAGGCGGACCTGGTGATCAGCTTCAAGGTCTTCCGCGAACGCTTCGGCAGCCGGGTGACGCTCTGGCCCGAGGCGATGAAGATCGACACCGAATATCTCGACGGTCCCTTCCGGTACATGCGGTCGAACTGGGCCTTCCGCGACATTCCGGGGGGCTCTGAGGTCGATTTCCACGTCGACTTCGAATTCCGCAACGCCATCCTGCAAGGCATCATCGGCGTGGTGTTCAACGACGCCATGCACCGCATCGTCCGCGCCTTCGAACGCCGCGCGGCGGACCTCTACGGGCCGGCACCGCTCTGACGCGACGGAAATTCTGCCGGGCGGCGTGACAGGTCACGTCCAAGCGGTGCACACCCATGGCCGGGCGGTTGCAAGGCCCTTAAAGGATTTGCTTCTATTCCATCGCCTCGGCCAGCATCTCCAGCGCGTGCCGCATCGAGGCCTCGCGCACCTTGGCCCGACCGCGCGGGCCGAATTCCACCGTCTCGACCCGCGTCGCCCGGCCCTTGCGCGCGACGCCGAAACAGACCCGGCCCTCGGGCTTGTGCTCGGACGGGCCCGGCCCGGCGATCCCGGTGATCGACACCGCGATATCGGCGCGTGAGTTGGCCAGCGCGCCATCCGCCATCTCGCGCGCAACCTCCTCCGACACCGCGCCATGCGCCTCCAGCGTCTCGGGCCTGACGCCGAGAAGCTCCATCTTCGCCGCGTTGGAATAGGTGACGAAGCCGCGCTCGAACATGTCCGACCCGCCGGGCTCGCCGGTCAGTTCGGCGGCGAGCAGCCCCCCGGTGCAGCTTTCCGCCGTCGCGATGGTCAGCCCCCAGTAGCGCGCCTTGTCCAGCAGCCCCGCAACCGTCACCCCAGCCATGGCTCCACCACTCCATGATAGACCCCCGCCAGCGCCACCGAGCCGATCCCGGCGAAGAGGCCTGCCCAGAGGTCGTCCAGCATCACCCCCGCCGGGCCGCTCATCCGGTCGGCACGGCCCACCAGCCAGGGTTTCCAGATGTCGAACAGCCGAAACAGCAGAAAGGGTCCCAGCCAGCCGGGCCAGGCCCCGGTGGCGAGGTTCGCGATCCCGTGCTGCCAGAGCGGAATGACGGTGAAGGACAGCGCCAGAAGCTGCCCCGCCACCTCGTCGATCACCACTTCCGAGGGGTCCTCGCCCCCCGTCGCCCGCAGATAGAGGGGGACGGCCCAGAAGCCCGTCAGCGTCGCCACGACGAACCCCACGGGAACCGCCAGCGCCCAGCCCGCCTGATAGGCCACGACCGCCAGCGCCACGGTGATCGCGCTGGCCCAGGTTCCGCTGGCCGGCCGCAGGAACCCCGCGCCGAAGAAGGTTGCGATCAGGCGGCTCATGCCGTCACCAGCGTCGCGGTGGCGAGGGCGGCGATCCCTTCCTCGCGTCCGGTGAAGCCCAGCCGTTCCGAGGTCGTCGCCTTGACCGAGACGCGCCCTGCATCGACCCCCATGATCCGCGCCAGTTCTGTTTGCATCTCAATGGCATGCGGGCCGATCTTCGGCCGCTCGCAGACCAGCGTCACGTCGCAGTTTGACAGCCTGTATCCCCGCTCTGCTGCCAGCCCGATGGCATGCGACAAGAAGATATGGCTCGCCGCGCCCTTCCACTGGGGGTCCGAGGGCGGGAAATGCCGCCCGATGTCACCCTCGGCCAAGGCACCATAGATCGCATCGGTCAGCGCGTGCATCCCCACATCGGCATCGGAATGCCCCAGAAGTCCCCGCGAATGGGGCACTTTCACGCCGCACAGCCAGACATGGTCGCCCTCGCAGAAGGCGTGCACATCATAGCCGTTGCCCAGGCGCACATCCATCTTTCGCCCCTTCAGGATCGCCTCCGCCCGGGCGAAGTCGCCCGGATACGTCAGCTTCAGGTTGCTCTCCTCGCCCTCGACGATGGCCACGTCAAGCCCTGCCGCCCGCGCCACCTCCACATCGTCCAGCGCCCCGCCGGGATGTGCCCGGTGCGCCGCGAGGATCGGTGCGAAGCGGAAAGCTTGCGGCGTCTGCGCCCGCCACAGCCCCGCGCGATCCACGGTCCCCGCGACCAGACCCGAAGCCCCGCGCCACAGCGCATCCGCCACAGGCAGGGCCGGGGCCGCGCCCTCGTGCTGCTCCAGCGCCGCCATCAGCCGCCCGACCAGCGTGGGCGAGACCAGGGGCCGCGCCCCGTCATGGATCAGCACCGCCTCGACCCCCGATCCCTCCAGCGCCTCCAGCCCCGCCAGCACCGAGGCATCCCGCGTCGCTCCGCCTTCCACCAGCGGAACGCCCAGCCCCTCGGCCCGCGCCCGGTCCTCCGGGTGGATCACCAGCACCACCCGCATTCCCGCGAAGGCCGCCAGCGTGTGCGCGATGACCGGCTTGCCCGCCAGCAACTGCCATTGCTTCGGCACCTCGCCGCCCATGCGGCTGCCGCGACCGGCGGCGACGATGATCACGGCTGTCTGCATGGCACCTTTCCTCGACCCTGCCTAATCCAGCCGGACCTGCATGACAATCTGGCGCTTCGCAGCGTAAAATGCCTAAAATTTGTGCATCGCATGTTTTTCAGTCATAATCGCCCCGCGCTGCCTTGGTGCGACCCCCGCCTCAGGCTAGCCCTTGATCAATTGCACAAGGACAAGGCTTTGCCCGTTCCCCTCGGCCCGCTGACACTGACTCCACCGGTCTTCCTGGCCCCGCTGGCCGGAATCACCGACTTGCCGTTCCGCCGCCTCGTCGCCCGCTTCGGGGCCGGGCTGGTGGTCAGCGAGATGGTCGCCAGCGCCGAGGTCGTCCGCGCCCAGCCCGAGGCGCGCGCCCGGGCGGAGCTTGGCCTCGGGGAACAGGCGACCTCGGTCCAGCTGGCCGGTCGCGACCCGTACTGGATGGCGGAAGGCGCGCGATTCGTCGAAGGGCAGGGCGCCCGGATCATCGACATCAACATGGGCTGCCCGTCGAAGCGGGTGACGACCGGGCTCTGCGGCTCGGCCCTCCTGCGCGACCTCGACCTCGCGCTGACCCTGATCGAGGCCGTCGTGAAGGCGGTGAAGGTCCCCGTGACCCTGAAGACCCGCCTCGGCTGGGACGACACGCTCCACAACGCCCCCGACCTTGCCCGCAGGGCGGAAGGGGCGGGCGTGCAGATGATCACCATCCACGGCCGCACCCGCTGCCAGTTCTACAAGGGCCATGCCGACTGGGCCGCGATCCGCGCGGTGAAAGAGGCGGTCTCCATCCCTGTCATCGCCAACGGCGACATCACCGACACTGCGACCGCGCGCGAGGCCCTGCGCCAGAGCGGCGCCGACGGGGTGATGATCGGTCGCGGCGCGCAAGGGGCGCCCTGGAAGCTGGCCCAGGTCGCGCATGACCTCTACGGCGCCCCAGCCCCGAAGATCCCCGAGGGCGGCGCACGCGGCCGGATGATCCTCGACCATTATGACGACATGCTCACTTTCTACGGCCCCGAGCTTGGTCTGCGCATGGCCCGCAAGCATCTGGGCTGGTATCTGGACGAAGCGGGCCTGCCCCATGCCCGCGACGCCATCCTCACCTCCACCAGCCCCGCCGAGGTGATCCAGCTTCTGGAACAGGCCTTCGCCGAGCTGGAGCTGGCGGCATGACCCCCTACCGCGCGCCCTATCCGGTGCCGGGCGTCATCTGGGCCTCGCTTCCCTTCCCGACACTTCTCATCGACCAGGCCGCCACGATCCTGGAAGCCAACCCCGCCGCCGAGACCTTCCTCAACACCTCGCAGAAGGCGCTGCGCGGCCAGCCCGTCTTTGACCGTCTCGCCATCGAGGCCCCGATGGACGAGGCGCTGACCCGCGTCCGCGCCAACCAGTCGCCGCTGAACATCAACGACGTCGACGTGACCACCGGCGACCGCCCGCCCTTGCAATGCACCGTCCACCTCGCGCCGATGCACGACAACCCCGGCATCGTGATGCTGATCCTTTCGCCCCGTGAACTTGCCGACCGTCTGGGCCGGTCGATGGGCGCGAAGACCGCCGCCCGTTCGGCCATCGGCATGGCCGAGATGCTGGCGCATGAGATCAAGAACCCGCTTGCCGGCATCTCCGGCGCGGCCCAGCTTCTCAGCATGAACCTCACCCCCGAGGACCAGGAGCTGACTGACCTGATCGTCGAGGAAACCCGCCGCATCGTGAAGCTGCTCGAACAGGTGGAGCAGTTCGGCAACCTCCGCCCGCCTGACCGCAAGCCGGTGAACATTCATGACGCGCTCGACCGCGCCCGCCGTTCGGCGCTGGTGGGCTTCGCCGCGCACATGACCATCGTGGAGGACTACGACCCCTCGCTGCCCCCCACCTTCGCCGACAGCGACCAGCTGATGCAGGTCTTCCTCAACCTGATCAAGAACGCCGCCGAGGCTTGCAAACAGGGCGGCACGATCCGGCTTCGCACCTTCTACGACCTCTCGCTGCGCCTGCGCCGCAAGGACGGCATCTCCGCCGCCCTCCCGCTCAACGTCGAGATCATCGACAACGGACCCGGCCTCCCGCCGGAGATCGCCGCCAACATCTTCGAGCCCTTCGTCTCGGGCCGCGAGAACGGCACCGGCCTCGGCCTCGCGCTGGTGTCGAAGATCATCACCGACCACGAGGGCTGGATCACCGTCGATTCCGCCCCCGGCCGCACTGTGTTCCGCGTTTCGCTTCCCATGGCGCCACGCGAGAAGAAGGAGACCCGCTAGATGGATGGCACCATCCTCGTTGCCGATGACGACCGCACGATCCGCACTGTGCTCACCCAGGCGCTGACCAGGGCAGGGTGCAAGGTCCATGCGACCTCCAGCCTCATGACCCTCATGCGCTGGGTCGAGGAGGGGAAGGGCGATCTGGTGATCAGCGATGTAATCATGCCCGACGGCAACGGCCTCGACGCCTTGCCTCGCATCTCCAAGATGCGCCCCGGCCTGCCGGTGATCGTGATTTCCGCGCAGAACACCATCATGACCGCGATCCAGGCGGCGGAGGCCGAGGCTTTCGACTACCTGCCGAAGCCCTTCGACCTGCCCGACCTGATGAAGCGTTCCGCCAAGGCCCTGGACCAGAAGCGTCACGCCGCCAAGGTCGTGGTCCCCGCGCGCGAGGCCGGGGACGACCTGCCGCTGGTTGGCCGCACCCCCGCGATGCAGGCGCTCTACCGCCTGGTCGCCCGGGTGATGAACACCGAGCTTGCGGTGCTGATCACTGGCGAGAGCGGCACCGGCAAGTCGCTCATCGCCCGCGCGATCCATGATTTCTCCGACCGCCGCACGCTGCCCTTCGTCGTCGCGCAAGCCGCCGACCTGCAAGGCATCGACGGCCCCGCCACGCTCCTCTCCAGGGCGCGCGGCGGTTCCATCGTCTTCGACGAGGTCGCCGATTACGACGCCGACACGCAGGCCCGCGTGGTCCGGATGCTCGACATGCTGGGCGACAAGGCCCCCCGCGTGATGGCCACCAGCCAGACCGACCTTGCCGCCCGTATGGAATCCGGCAAGTTCCGACAGGACCTTTACTACCGCCTCGGCGGCGTCACCCTGCATGTCCCGAGCTTGCGCGAACGGGTCGAGGACATTCCGCTTCTCGCCGAGCATTTCCTCGCCAAGGGCGAGCGCGAGCTTGGCACCATCCGCCGCCTGTCCCAGGGCGCCACCGACCTGATCCGCGCCTACCCTTGGCCCGGCAACGTGCGGCAGCTGGAAAACACCATCCGCCGCCTGCTGGTCACGGCCACGGAGACCGACATCGCGCGGGCAGAGGTCGAACAGGTCCTCGGCCAGCAGCCCAGCCCCGAACCCCTGGCGGGCGTGGGCGAGGGCGACAAGCTTTCTGCGTCCATCGCGCGCCACCTCAAGCGCTACTTCGACCTGCATGGCGGGCAGCTTCCGCCCGCTGGAGTCTACCAGCGCATCCTGCGCGAGGTGGAACTGCCGCTGATCGAGATTGCGCTCGACGCCACCGCCGGAAATCAGGCGAAATGCGCCGACCTTCTGGGCATCAACCGCAACACGTTGCGCAAGAAGATCACCGATCTCGACATCCGCGTGACCCGTCGCCGAAAGTTGATGTAGCGGCGCAACGCCTAGCTGTGTCTTTTCGGTTTCACCTCCCTGCGCGTCTAGATATAGTGGCATTGGGTGGGTCAACCACCGGCTGACGGGCAGGGCACGGTGGAGCGCACAGGTCGCAGGGATGTCTGGCTTCGGTTTTCCCGCCTGCGTCGGCAGCGCCGGGTGCAGACCGCGCTCACGCTGGGCCTCGTCTTCCTCGGCCCCGTCCTCGCCGTCGCCACCTTCCTTGCGCTCGGCCCTTTCAATCAGGACGCAGGCTCGCCCGCGCTGCGGCTGATCCTCTTGGCCGACCTGATCTACGTTCTGGTCATCGCGGCGCTGGTGCTGGCCCGCGTCATCCGCCTGGTCGCCGACCGCCGCTCACGCTCTGCCGGATCGCGCCTGCACCTGCGCCTTTCCGGCGTGTTCATGCTGATCGCGCTGATCCCGACCGTGCTGGTCGCGGTCTTTGCCGTCCTCTCCATCAACATCGGTCTCGAAGGCTGGTTCTCCGACCGCGTCCGCTCCGTCGTCGGCTCCTCGCTTTCCGCCGCCCAGGCCTATGAGGCGGTGCAGCGCGACGATCTCGCCGCCGATGTCGTCACCCTTGCGGGCTACCTGAACGATGCCAAGCGCAAGACCACCTTCCTGCGCGACGACCAGTTGCGCCCGCTCCTCTCCCAGGCGCAGGCCGTCGTCCAGCGCGGGCTGAAAGAGGCTTATCTGGTCGACGGCACCGGCGCGCTCAAGACCCGCGGCGAACGCTCCTACCTCTTCGACTTCGAGGACCTGACCGACGAACAGCTGCGTCTCGCCAAGGAAGGCAATACCGTCCTGATCCCCGACTGGTCGAACAACGAATTCCGCGCGCTGATCCTGCTCGACGCCTATACCGACCGCTACCTCTATGTCACCCGCACGGTCGACGGCTCGATCCTCTCTCTCCTCGATGAAACGCAGGAGACCGTGAAGGTCTACAACCAGCTCGAAAGCGAACGCGGCCGGATCCTGTTCAACTTCGGCCTCATCTACCTTGGCTTCGCACTGATCCTGATCCTTGCGGCGATCTGGCTGGGCCTTTGGTTCGCCGAACGTCTGTCGCGGCCCGTGGGGCGGCTGGCCGGTGCCGCGGAAAGGGTAGGGGGCGGCGACCTCGACGTGCAGGTGATGGAGGAAGAGGGCGATGACGAGATCGCCTCGCTGGGTCGGCTCTTCAACCAGATGACCCGCCAGCTGAAGGGCCAGCGCGAGGCGCTGGTCGAAAGCCACGCCCAGACCGAGACCCGGCGACGGCTCTTCGATTCCGTGCTGTCCAACGTCACCGCCGGCGTGATCGGTCTCGATTCCGACGGCGACATCGATTTCGTGAACCGGGCCGCCGAAAAGCTCCTGGATCTTGCCGATGGCCAGGTGGATACGCCGCTGGCCGCCGCCGTCCCCGAATTCGCCGCGCTCTTTGACCGGCTCCGCGATGGCAGCGCCGTGCAGGAAGAGGTCCGGCTCACCCGGCGCGGCAAGCTCGAAAGCCTTCTCGTCCGCATGTCCACCCGCCGCAGCGAGGACGGGTCGCTGGAAGGCTATGTCGTCGCCTTCGACGATGTGACCGATCTCGTCAGTGCGCAGCGGATGGCAGCCTGGGGCGACGTCGCCCGCCGCATCGCGCATGAGATCAAGAACCCGCTGACCCCGATCCAGCTGTCCGCCGAGCGCATCAAGCGCAAGTTCGCGACCCAGGTCCGCGACCACGAGGATCTGGAGCAATATACCGATGTCATCGTCCGCCAGACGGGCGACCTGCGCCGGATCGTCGATGAATTCTCCAAGTTTGCCCGCATGCCGGAACCCGACCGCCGCGATTGCGACCTCGCTGCCCTGCTGAAGGGCGCGGTGCTGCTGCAGGAAAACGGTCAGCCGGGCGTGCGCTTCGTCAAGGACATCCCGGCCGGGGAACTGCACCTCGACCTCGACGCCACGATGATCGGCCAGGCCTTCACCAACCTGATTAAGAACGCCGGGGAAGCGATTGAAACGTATCAGGAAAAGGTAAAGCCTGTGGACTTCTCCCCCGAGATCCGCGTGACGCTGACCGCTGACGACAGCGAGGCGGTGATCCGCATTATGGACAACGGCACCGGCCTGCCCCCCGACCGCGCACGCCTGTTCGAGCCTTACGTCACCACCCGCGAAAAGGGCACCGGCCTCGGCCTGCCCATCGTCAAGAAGATCATCGAGGAACACGGCGGCACGCTCGCTCTCCTCGACGCCCCCGTTTTCGAGGGCAACGACCACCCCGGTGCCATGGCCGAGATCCGGCTGCCGCGGACCGCCCGCAAGCGGCCGCGCACCCATGTCCCGCTGAAAGCCGCCGCCGGGAAACCCAATGAGAAGGAGGCCCACCCATGAGCATTCTCATCGTCGACGATGAACAGGACATCCGCGAACTGATCGGCGACATCCTGCGCGACGAGGGCTACACCACCCGCCTTGCCGCCAATTCCGACGACTGCATGGCCGAGATCAACGTCGAACCTCCCGCGCTGATGATCCTCGACATCTGGCTCAAGGACAGCCGGATGGACGGGATCGACATCCTGAAAACGGTGAAGCGCGACAACCCCGATATCCCGGTGGTGATCATCTCCGGCCACGGCAACATCGAGATCGCGGTGGCGGCGATCAAGCAGGGCGCCTACGACTTCATCGAAAAGCCCTTCAACATCGACCAGCTGATGGTCGTCGTCGCCCGGGCGATGGAGACCAGCCGCCTACGCCGCGAGAACCAGGAGCTGCGCCGCCGCGACGTCACTTCCTCCGACATGGTCGGATCGTCCCTCGCCTTCAAGACGCTGAAGGCGAACCTCGACAAGGTGACGAAATCCAACGCCCGCGTCATGCTGACCGGCGAGCCCGGCACCGGCAAGGAAATGGCCGCGCGCTACATCCACATGCATTCCAGCCGCGCCGCCGCGCCCTTCATCACCGTCTCCTCCGCCTCGATCGAGCCCGAGCGGATGGAAGAGGTGCTCTTCGGCCGCGAAACCGCCGAACGCGGGGTGGAACCGGGGCTTCTGGAACAGGCGCATGGCGGGATCGTCTATTTCGACGAGGTCGCCGACATGCCGCTCGGCACGCAGGGGAAAATCCTGCGCGTCCTGACCGAACAGCAGTTCACCCGGGCCGGTGGCACCGACAAGGTCCGCGTCGATCTTCGCGTCATCTCCTCCACCTGCCGCGATCTCCGCGCCGAGATCGGCCTCGGCCGCTTCCGGCAGGAACTCTACGACCGGCTGAATGTCGTCCCCATCGCCGTCCCCTCGCTCGCCTCCCGCCGCGAGGACGTGCCCGAGTTGACACGCCACTTCATCGACTGGTTCCACAAGACCCAGGGCCTGCCTAATCGCGCGCTCTCCGAGGAAGCCGACGCCGTTCTTCAGACGCTGCCCTGGCCGGGCAACATCCGCCAGCTGCGCAATGTGATCGAGCGCATCCTGATCCTCGGCGACGGCACCGGCCCGATCGAAACCTCCGAAATCCCCGGCAACGAGCCGAAGCCCGAGGCCGAGGCCACGCTCTCCTTCACCGGCACCATCGCGACCCTCCCGCTCCGCGAGGCGCGGGAACTCTTCGAGCGCGAATACCTGCTGACCCAGATCAACCGCTTCGGCGGCAACATCAGCCGCACGGCAAGCTTCGTCGGCATGGAACGCTCCGCGCTCCACCGGAAGCTCAAGTCGCTGGGCGTGGTGGGGTCCACGCGCGGGGGCAGGGGGTTCAGCGAGTTCGAGGAATAGGCGGGCGGGGGATCACCCCGCCACCAGAACCCTCGCCTCATGTGCCTTCAGCGTCAGCCGGGCGGCAGGGAAAGCCGGGGCAGTCTCGTCCAGTTCGGGGAACAGGGCCAGCACCTCGGCGCGCACCTCGGCGTCCAGCGCGTTGACCGTCCGCTCCGCCGGCTGGAAGCTTTCGGTCCAGCAGCCGTTCGACAGGACGATCTCATGCCGGTCGAAAAGGATATGGACATAGGTCACGCCCCCGGCCGGGCATTCGCGACTGACGCCCGGCGCGTGGATCAGATGTTTTGCGGGGACAAGCACTTCTTCCTCGCCGAAATGCAGCTCGGCCCGTGCGCTGCCGATCAACACCCGGTGCTGCGGCGAAACCAGCAGGGGGCTGTCCGGCCCCGATCCGGCAAGCGCCTCGGGTCCGATCCGTATCGGCTGCAGGCTGGGGCAGCTGACAAGTTCGGCCTGGGTCAGCCTGCGCTGACCGATCCAGCGCAGCGGCTGCAGGCCGTGATCGCGCGTCAGGACAAGATCGCCGGGCTCCAGTGTCTCGACCTCGACCTCTCCCCCATCGGTCATGATCCGGGTGCCCGCGGTGAAGCAGACGATCACCAGATGCTCGATCTCACGGAAGACCAGCGTCCCGACGACCGTGGTGCCATCGCCCGCGAAGAAGGTGATCGTGCCGTTCTCGTGGTCCAGCGGATCGTAGACCAGGTCGATCCGCGCCCAGCCGAAGCCGGTGATGTCCACCGTAAGCGTATCGTTGTCGATCCCGCCCGCGCCACCGTCTATCGATTCATTCAGCGCGACATCGTTGGCGCTGGCGGTGAAGCTGACGAAGAACCGGTCCTGGTCGTCGCCCCCGAACATCCAGTCGCGCCCGGCGCCGCCGTAAAGGATGTCCTGCCCGGCGTCACCGTAGATCGTGTCGTTGTCCGCCCCGCCATACAGCACGTCGTTCCCGGTGCCGCCATACAGGACGTCATCGCCGCCATCGCCCGAAATGGTGTCGTTGTCCGCGCCGCCATACAGAAAGTCGCCGCCGCCCAGACCCGACATGCTGTCGTCGCCCGCGCCGCCATAGAAGATGTTGGTATAGATGTCCGCGCCGGTGGTGGCAGCACCGTCAAAGCCGACCAGCGTATCGTTGAACGCCGAGCCGATGATGCCGTCGACGCCAGAGCCGGTATCGCCAGTCGCATGTCCGCCCGAAAAGCTGTTTGTCGCCAGGTTGATCGAGACCCCAGCGTTGGAATCGCTGTAGTCGACATAGTCCATCCCCGATCCGCCGTTCAGCACATCGGCCCCGGCCCCGCCGTGCAAGGTGTCGTCGCCGGCGCCCCCGTCCAGCGTGTCATTGCCGTCTTCGCCAACCAGAAGATCGTTGCCATCGCCGCCGCTCAGCGAATCCGCGCCCGATCCGCCGTAAAGCGTGTCGTCCCCGGCCTCGCCCGCCAGATCGTCGGCCTCGCTTCCGCCGTACAGCAGATCGTTGTTGTCGCCGCCCCGCAGCGTGTCGACCCCGGCCCCGCCATACAGCGTGTCATTGCCCGTGCCGCCATAAAGCGCGTCGGCTTCCGTCCCGCCGTCAAGGACGTCGTCGCCGGCATCGCCGTAAAGCGTGTCGTTCCCGCCATCGCCGAACAGCGTGTCGGCGCCATCGTTGCCGTAGATGAGATCGCTGTTCGCGCCGCCATAGGCCAGGTCGTTATCAGCCCCGCCGAAGATCCGGTCGTTCCCCGCGTCGCCATACAGGGTATCTGCACCCGCATCGCCATAGATCGTGTCAGCATCGGCGCCGCCATATGCAAGGTCGCCATCCACCCCGCCGTACAGCAGGTCGCTCCCCGCATCGCCGTAAAGCGTGTCGACCCCCGCCGCGCCATAAAGCGTGTCGGCCCCCGCATCGCCGCGCAAAAGGTTCGCCGCGGCATTGCCGGTGATGGTATCGGCAGCTGTGCTGCCGATGACTCCTTCGATCCCGGACAGCACATCGGTCCCGCCCCCGCCCGTGGCGCTGCCGGTGTCGAGGTTCACGTTGACCGCAGATCCGGCGCTCAGATAGCTGGCGATATCGAAACCATCGCCACCAAACAGCGTGTCGTTGCCAGCGTCGCCGGACAGCGTGTCGTCGCCATCCCCGCCATACAGGACATCGGCGCTTGCGCCGCCATAGAGAAGATCGTTCCCGGCATCGCCATAAAGCGTATCGTTCGCGTCCCCGCCATACAGCGTATCGTTCCCGTCTCCGCCGTACAGCGTATCGTTCCCGGTCCCACCGTCCAGCAGGTCGTCGCCTGTGCCGCCATAAAGAAGGTCATTGCCCGACAGACCGCGCAACGTGTCGTTGCCGTCCACGCCAAAGATGACGTCATTGTTATTGCTGTTGGTGTTGCCGGACAGGCTGTCGTTGCCCGTCGTCCCGGTAATAGTCGCCATGGCGCTCCGTTCCCGTTCCCCGCTGATCGTCCACCTGCGATCTTGCTCGTCGCAGCACTTCGAAAATCCGATGCGTCGATTTGGCAAAACCTGAGCATAACGCTAGCAGGTTTGCGACAAAACACCACTTATGTGTTTCGGGTCTGCTACATTAGCCCCATCGCGGCTCCCGGCCAGGAGCTGCGATGGGGTGGGATACAGCGCTGAACACCTTGTGGCCTGACCACGATCGCTAGCAGGCTGATCCCGTCTCT
>Ga0209793_1000579_pt1 | contig 37923 bp, 23 predicted proteins | sample EBPBio122009_DNA_FD_185863 | JGI IMG/M metagenome (GOLD analysis project Ga0209793, IMG submission 185863) | Wastewater treatment Type I Accumulibacter community from EBPR Bioreactor in Madison, WI, USA - Reactor 1_2/2/2009_ DNA (SPAdes) (version 2) | ecosystem: Engineered > Bioreactor > EBPR >... | reverse complement strand
GGCCCTCGGCGGCGCGGGCGGCCGCGATGCGCGCGGCTGGCCCGGCGTCGGCCGCGACCAGCACATGGATGAGCGTTTCACCCTCCCGCGTGGACGACAGCAGAAGGCTTGCGGTTTCCGTTTCCACGAAACCTCCGGCGTTCGCCCGGGTACCGGCTGCGGCCTCGATCGCGGCGATGTCCGCGAAGGCGGTGAGCGAGCGCAGCGGAACGCGGCCTGCGAGAGCCGGCGGCTCCCCGGCCGGCTCGCCGACAGCCACCCAGACCACGCCGTCCGCTTCCGTGACGGGATGGGTGACCGTGCGGATCGCCTCGGGCGGCGTCAGTCCCGGATGGGCGGGAATACGCAGACAGTTGCCGGCCGGACCGTAGCTCCAGCCGTGATAGATGCAGGACAAAGCCTCGCCGCGCACGAAGCCATGCGACAGGCTCATGCCACGATGCGGACATCGGTCGGCCGAGGCCGAGACACGGCCGGACTGGCTGCGCCAGAGGGCGAGGGGACCTGCCGGGATATGGGCTGGAATGACGGTTGCCGCCGGCAAATCCGAAGAGAGGGCGACCGGCACCCAGGAGCCTGCCGTATCGGAGTGCATCGTTATATTTTCCAAATTACATCAATCACTTGACCAGTGGTTGCATTGCGCGCTTCCACACGCTCGCGCGCCTGCTTCCTGCACGTTTGCACACCCGTTTCGCCTTGGCAAGAATGATTGAACGGTGGCCGGGCGGCTGGGGCGTTTCTATTCACAGCCGTTGTCGATGGGCCTGCGGCTTATCGTTTCGACCCATACCTCGATGGGGCCGAGCGAGCAGCCGACCTCCATCATGTCGATGAGTTCCGGGGGGCCGGCCACGTCCAGTTCTATCCGGTCGGGACCGGTATGGGATATGGTCTCGAAAAGCCCGAGCCTGGCGGCATGGCGCCGGATCCACGGCACGAAGGTCTCCGCGTCGAGTTCGCCGAGGATCGTCATCCGCTCCCGCAGCCGGCTCTGGTTTTGCTCTGTCATGAAAAGTCCCGGATGGTTGCCATCCCCCATCATAGTGCCTTGGCGGGTTTGCGGAAGAGGCGATCGCTTCCTCCACCGAAGACCGGGACGCCGCCTTGCATAACCTCCGGGAAAATGCACCTCTGGCGTCGCGCCGGAAATAATCTCCGTCCGTTGACCGTCTGTGTAGATACTAGGCCCGTCTCAGCCGCGCCGCCATTCGATCCTTTCAAGAAGCCGCATTCATGCCCTCGTTTCTCCGCATCGCCGCCGTTTTTCTCTTTACCCTTCTGACCTTTCCAGCCTTCGCGCAGGCTCCCACGCAGGAGGCGGTCCGCCGTTCCGATGCCGTTGCGGCCGAGATGCTGGCGCTTTCCGACAAGGGAGACGTGCAGGGCGCGCTACGCATGGCGGAGGCGGCGAGCGCCCGCTTCAGGAAAGAGGGCGAGGTGTGGCTTTCCGCAAGCTATGCCGTCTCGGCCGCCACCTATGCGCTGCGCATGGGCGATGCCGCCCATCTGGACGCCGCCTATTATCCCCGCATGCGGTCGCTTCTGGCGATCCTCGAGCCGGTTGAGGAAACGCGGGCCAACCTGCTGATCGAGACGCTGATGGATGCCAAGGGCCGCCTGAAGCAGAGCCGCAAGCAGGACGAACTGGCGGCGTTCTATGAAAAGCGTATCCGCAGGGCGCACGGCGCGGGCAGCGAGCCGGATATCGACGCACGGATACGCACGGCCTACAGCGTGCTCGAAAGCGGCCGCCTGGACGATGGCCGCAAGCGGCTGCGCGCGGCGCTCGCCGCTTCGGCGAAGACCGGGCTTCATGCCGTGAGGCTGCGGCATTACACGGATGCGGCCCGCAGTTTCCACAAGAGCGGCCTCAACGAGGACGCGGCTGCATTGTTCAAGGAGGCGGAAAAGACGCCGGCGGCCAGCGCGGATATCAGGGAACTGGCCGACTTCTATCTCGCCTATGCCGAGTTCCGCACGGCGGTGCCGGACGCGCAGCAGCATTTCGTGCCGCTCTATACGATGGCGACCAATCTCTACGCCCGCTTCTACGGCCATGAATCCGAGCAGCTCATCCATGCGAACGACAAGCTCGCGACGGCGCTTTCCGGCGTCGGGCAATACGGCACGGCCATCGATCTCGAACGGCGCAACTACGAGATCGCGCAGTCCTCGCTCGGCGCGGACAACACAATCACCTGGCGCATCGCCAACAATCTGGCGGATATGCTGCGCGGCCTCGGCTCGCCCTCGCGCGCCCTGCAATACGATCTGGAGGTCCTGGAGAACCGGACCCGCCACTACGGCCAGAACCATTTCAACACGCTGGTTAGCGCCAACAACACGGCGCAGAACTATCTCGACCTCGGCGACCATGCGAATGCGCGCCGCTACTTCTCGCTTTGCCTCGATATTTCAAAGGCTCTCGGCGATCCGGTGACGATAGCCGGCATGGAAGCCTGGGTCGACTATGCCGATCTTGCCTCCGGCGCCCGGCCGCTCGATGCGACCGCCGTCCGCCGCATGAATGCCCTCATCACGGATTCGACCTACCCGGCCATCCTCAGCATGAAGGCGGCCTACCTGCTGGCGGACCATTTCGCGCGGGGAGGCGATGCGGCGCGGCGGCTCAAGCATCTGCAACAGGCCTACAGCATCGCCGCGGGGGAGATGAGCAGCGGTCACCCGCTTTCCTTCGCGGGCCGCATTGCCATTGCGAACGCCAGGGCCGAAACCGATCCGAAGCTTGCTGCGGAAGAGTTTTCCGGCATCGACCGCGGCATGCTCGCCTGGGTTTACCTGCAGGTCTCGGTCGCCGGCGGCCGGGAGGTGGGCGAGGCTGTGCGCGCCATGGCCGACGACATGCTCTACGATTACGCGCGGCTTGCCGAACGCGACCCCGCGGCCGTTCCGGCCTTTGCCGATGCCGCCCGGCGCTGGCCTTCGCTGGCGACCGACGACGCTGACAACGTGCTGAAGCTTTCCCGCATGATCGACCCGGCGGATACGCAGGCCGCCGTCCTGCTCGACCGCATCGACCGCCTGTCGCGCATCACCCGGGAAACCTTCGCGGCGGATGTGGAGCAGGATCTGGCCTATAGCTATCTCACCGAGACGAAGCGTCTGGAGGGCGAGCTCAACGATCGTCTCGTCTCGCGCTACGATCTCGACCGCGAAAAGGTGCTGGCCAGCACGTTGCCGACGCCGCGCGACCTTCTTGGCGCGGACCAGGCGCTCGTCCAGTATTTCACGACCCGCAAGTGGCGCGCCGACCGGGATGCGGCCGACCCCATCGCCGACACGCGGCTCTATGCGATTGTGTGGCGCAAGAATGCGGCGCCCGTCCTGCGCGCGCTCGGCGATCCGCGCGATCTCCTGGCGAGTGACGCGCAGCTCGTCGCCGCGCTCCAGACGCGCGAGCGCAGCGGCGGAAATCGCGGGCTGCTGGTCGATATCGGCGAGCGTGCCTTCGCCCGGCTGCACTCGCGGCTCATCGCGCCGGTCGAAGATGTGCTCGCGGGCACTGAGACGCTCTTCATCGTGCCGGACGGGCGGCTCTTCGCCTTGCCTTTCTCCCTGCTGGAGGACCCGAAAGGCAAGCTTCTGGAGGAGCGTTTCACCCTGCGGCTGCTGACGGAGCCGGAGGCGCTCTACCGGGCGGTGACGGATGGCGCGCTGCCGGCGCAAGGCCGGGTGGTCCTTGCCGGCGGGATCGATTATGCGAAGGACGGAGAGGCGGGGGCGACGCCCCTGCCGGGCACGCTGCGCGAGGTCGAGGCGATCGGCCAGGCGCTGGCCGGCCCGGGCGTCACGGTGGAGACCCTGACTGGCGGAGAGGCGAGCGAGGCGGCGTTGCGCGCGCGCATGGCCGGGGCGGCGGTGGCCCATCTCGCCACGCACGGCGCCTATGGCAGCCCGCGGAACGGCGGTGCGAGCAATGTCGATACGCTGTGGCAGAGCGAGGTCATCCTCGCCCATTCCGGTGATGCGCGCGCCATGCGCCGGGACGAGACCGACGGCCGGCTTTACGCTTTCGAGCTGATGGGCTGGGACCTCTCCGGTCTCGATCTCCTCGTGCTGTCCGCCTGCGAGACGGGGCGTGGCGACGAAGCCTTCGTCGGCGGCGTGCGGGGCCTGCCGACCGCGGCGAGCCTTGCCGGCGCGAAACGCGCGCTTCTCACCCTCTGGCCCGTTGCCGACGACGGCACGGCCGATTTCATGGTGCGGTTCTACGAGCACCTGAAACGGGGGCGGACCTATGCGGCCGCCCTGCGCGACACGCGGCGGGACGCCATCGAGGGGAAAATCCCGACGGCGCACGACCCGCTTGTCTGGGCCGCCTTCGTGCTTTTCGAGAATTAGGGCATTGCCGCGGATGCCGCCCGAAGGGGCGTCCGCGGCGCCGGCCTTAAGCGGCGTTCAGCTTCTTCTCGCAGCGCAGCAGCATGCCGTAGAGGTCGCGCGGCTCATCGGGGTCGGCGAGAAGGTCGAGTTCGGCGAACATGCCGTGCTCGGAGATCTTGTCACGCACGTAGCGCAGCGCCGAGAAGTCCTCGATGGCAAAGCCGACGCTGTCGAAGAGCGTGATCTGGTCGGCGCTCCGGCGGCCTTCGACCTCGCCGGTCATGACCTGCCAGAGTTCGATGACGGGGTGCTCGGGGGCAAGCTGCTGAATTTCGCCCTCGATGCGCGTCTGCGGCGGATATTCGACGAAGATGTCCGAGCGCAGCAGGATGTCCTTGCTGAGTTCGGTCTTGCCGGGGCAGTCGCCGCCGACCGCGTTGATATGCACGCCCGGGCCGACATGGTTGTCCGAAAGGATCGTCGCGTACTGCTTGTCGGCGGTGACGGTGGTGACGATGTCGGCGCCCTCGACGGCTTCCTCGACCGAGGAGCATTCCACGATGGTGAAGCCGAGGCCGGCAAGGTTACGGGCGCATTTGCGCGTTGCCGAGGCGTCGAGGTCATAGAGGCGCAGCGTGTCGATGCCGAGGAGCGACTTGAAGGCGCGGGCCTGGAATTCGCTCTGCGCGCCGTTGCCGATGATGGCCATGGTGCGGGCGTTCGGGCGGGCGAGGTACTTCGCCGCGACGGCCGAGGTCGCCGCGGTGCGCAGCGCGGTCAGGATCGTCATCTCGGTCAGCAGCATGGGATAGCCGTTGCCGACATCGGAAAGAACGCCGAAGGCCGTCACGGTCTGGCGTCCGTCACGCGTGTTCTTCGGGTGGCCGTTGACATATTTGAAGCCGTAGAGCGTGCCGTCGCTGGTCGGCATCAGCTCGATGACGCCTTCCTGCGAATGGGAGGCGACGCGCGGGGTCTTGTCGAAGACCGGCCAGCGGCGGAAATCCTCCTCGATGACGGCGGCCAGTTCCGTCAGGAACCGGTCGATGCCGACCTTCAGGACCAGCTTCATCATGTCGTCGACGCTGACGAACGGAACGACGTTCAGTTTCGGTTCGGTGGTCATGTTTCCTCCAGTAAGAACGGCAGAATTCAGCCTGCGACGGTCGGGCGATCCATCACCCGCTTGCCCATCAGGCTGGCAACGAGATCGACGAGCAGCTTGGCGGTCTTGCCGCGCTCGTCGAGGAAGGGGTTGAGCTCGACGATGTCGAGGCTCGATACGAGGCCGCTGTCGTGCAGCATTTCCATGATCAGGTGCGCCTCGCGGAACGTTGCCCCGCCCGGCACGGTCGTGCCGACGGCCGGTGCGATTTCGGGCTCCAGGAAGTCGACGTCGAAGCTGACATGCAGGAGGCCATTTACGGCGCGGACCTTCTCGATGAAGGTGCGCACCAGGACGGCGACGCCATGCTCGTCGATCACGCGCATGTCGTGCACCGTGATGCCGGTCTTGCGGATGGCGGCCTGCTCGGCCGGATCGACGCTGCGGATGCCGATCATGCAGACGTTTTCCGTGGGAACGGCATGGGCGAGCGCGGGGAAATAGCCTTCGAAGCCCGGCTGGCCCGTGTAGTAGGCGACCGGCGTGCCGTGCAGGTTGCCGCTGGCGGTCGTCTCGAGGCTGTGGAAGTCGGTATGGGCGTCGAGCCAGAGCACGAAGAGCGGACGGCCGAGTTCGGCGGCGCGGCGCGCAAGGCCCGGAACGGTGCCGGCGGAGATCGCATGGTCGCCGCCGAGGAAGATCGGCATGCCGGTCCCGCCATGCTCGTAGGCTGCGGCCGACAGCGCCTCGACCCATGCAACCGTCTCGCCGAGGTGATGCACGGCCCTGTTCGGATGCGGCATCTGGTCAAAGGCGCGCGGGGTGAGATTGCCGATGTCCTGGACCGTGTGGCCCAGTTCTTCCAGCGCCGCGCGAAGGCCGGCGATGCGAAGGGCGCTCGGCCCCATCTCGCAGCCGAGTTGTCCTGCACCGATTTGCAGGGGGGCGCCGATCAGCGTGCAATCCATAGTGTGCTCCCATGTGGTTTTCCCCACTCTAGAATCCTCAAGTGGCAGATTGAATATTGAATTTTGGCATCTCGGAATGCCATATCAATCAAATTGTAAAGCCTGGAGATCAATCTGGCATGGACGACCTCGACCGCAAGATCGTGACCCTGTTGCGCGGCAACGGCCGCCGGAGCGTTTCGGACCTCGCGCTTGAAACCGGCGCTTCACGGGCGACCGTGCGTGGGCGCATCGAGCGCATGGAGCAGGACGGAACCATTCTCGGCTATACGGTGATGCTGCGGGCAGACGCGTTGGAGGATGTCGTGCGCGGCGTCATGATGATCGAGATCGAAGGTCATGTGACGGACCGGGTGATCCGCACGCTCGGCGGCTTTCCGGAGATCGCGCAGATCCATACCACGAACGGCAGGTGGGACCTTCTGGTCGAGCTCAGCGCGGCGAGCCTTGCCGAGTTCGACGCCGTCCTGCGCAAGATCCGTCTGGTGCCCGGCATCACGGGAAGCGAGACAAGCCTTCTCCTGTCAACGCCCCGGTCCACGAAGGCCAAGCTGTAGTTCGGCCGGCATGGCGAGGCAATTCAGAAAACCTTTATAAGATAATGAATTCAGGTGGTTGAAATTGCTTTTCTTTAATGTCTTTACGCCAATTCAATTGCGCCCTAGCGGATGCAAGAAAAGAGCCGGGCGCAGAAAGTAACTATTCCTTAATTTTTCGTTTTACGAAATTATAGAGACGGACTACCCTTCACATCGCCGATCAAGGACGACTGTGGGGAGTTCATATGAGTAAAGTCTCTATCGGTTTTTTCGACGATCATCCGATCCTGCTAGAAGGGTTGGTGAATATCTTCTCAAGGTTCAATGACTTTGCCATCGTCGAGAGAGGTGCATCTGCTGCCGATGCGGTAAGGGCCGCCATGACCCGGCAACTGGATGTGATCGTTCTCGACCTCGCAATGCCCGGTGACGTCTTCGACGCCATCGCGACCATCTGTCTTGAAAGGCCTGATACGAAGACGATCGCCTTCACCGCCTCCGTCGGGGTGGACAGCGCGGTTCGGGCGCTCGATGCCGGCGCCAGCGGCTATGTCATCAAGGGCAGCACCGCCGAGGAACTCTACAGCGCCATCCACGCCGTACTGCGCGGGGAGACCTTCATCACGCAGAGCTTCGCCACGAAGGTGATCAGCGCCCTGCGCGATGCGACCCTGCGCCGGGCCGCGGCCCAGGCAATCCGTCTCAGTATCCGGGAAGAGCAGATCGTGCGCCTTCTCCTGCGCGGCAAGACCAACAAGGAGATCGCGACGCGCCTGCAGATCAGCGAAAAGACGGTCAAGCACTACATGAGCATTCTGATGCAGAAGCTAAGCGCCCGGAACCGGATCGAGGTTGTCCTGGCGGCCCAGCGGCTGAACCCGGACTTCGGCATTTCGCCCGAGATGCGTCGGAACTGACTCCATCATGCGCGGATCGACCGGCAGCGCGGCGGTCACCACCGTTCCGCTGCCGGGCACCGTGGCGACCGAGAGGCTTCCGCCGAGCGCGCGCAGCCTGCGCCGCAGGCCGGTCACGCCAAGGCCGGGAGCTTGCCGCGGGGGCGCTTGCTCGCGCGGCTCGCTGCGCGCCGGGCCGTTACGGATGACGATGGAGATTCCTTCGTCGCTCCAGGCGGCCGAGACCTGCCTGTCCGCGCCGCCCGCATGCTGGAAGGCGTTGTGAAGGCTTTCCTGGATGACCCGGAAGATGCAGATCTTGTAGGCGGGGGGAAGCTGGGCGGGCAGCGGGCCGATATCGAGCGCGACGCTCGTGCCGGTCAGCGTCTCGTGCCGGTCGACGGCAAGGCGCACCACCTGCTCCACCGCGAGGTCCTCCAGCTCCGGCAGGACGAGGCCGGTGGCCATGTCGCGCAGGTCATGCACCACCCCGCCCGCCAACCTGGCCGATTCCGCGCAATCCTCCACGATGCGCCGTGCGTCGGTGCCGACGGTGCTCAGCTTCAGCACCAGCAGCGCGAGCGACTGGATCGGCCCGTCATGCAAGGTCGAGCCGATATCGGTCAAAAGGTCCTCGTTCGCCTTGATCGCCTGCAGCTTGGCGAGGTCGGACTGGCCCCGGAGCTTCTCGTTCTGGCGCGCGAGCGCGCTTGCCTTGGCCGCGCGCCGCTTCAGCCGGTCCCGCTGCTCGACGATAATGCGGTTGCTGCGCCGCGCGAGCAGAAAGAGCATGCCCATCATCATCACCGAGACGGAAGCGGTCGTTGACCAGATGGTGGTATTGGCCGAGGAGATCTGGTCGATCAGCGGCTGCGCGTTCTTGTAGAACTCTCCCACGGCGATGATGGCGCCGGTCTCCAGGCTGTGCAGGGGGGCATAAACCTCGAACAGGGGCATGCCCCGTGCGCCGAAATGCCTGCCTACATCGTCCGATACCTGCTCCACATGGCCGATGACCTCCCCGCGAAAGGCGATCTCGGCGCCCGACAGGTCCGCCCTGGTGCCGATGGTGGCCTTGTCCGTGCTGTAGAGGATCGTTCCGTCGCGCCGCCAGATACGGGCCATCTCGACGTCGTTGTCCACGGTGGCGATATGCATCAGCCTGTCGAGCTGGGCGATGGTCTCGGCAGGAAGCAGCGTGTCGTCCGATATATCCTGGACGAGCGGGGCCACGAAGGCCGTCATGTAGAAGGCGTCGGTCTGCGCGGTGGAGCTGATGCTCACCGCCTTCACATGGGAACTGACGAAGAGCGCCAGGATGGTCATCATCCCGAGCACGATCGTCCCGGAAATCAACAGGAAACGCGCATAGACGCTGACGCGGAGGGTTTCCCCGAGACGCTTCTGCCAGGACTGCATATCAGACCAAAGTCGCATATCAGATCAGCCTAAAGTATCCGGTCGCAACATCGCCGAAGGTCCAGTCCGAGCTTGGACCTTCTCCCCTGCCGGCCAGCCCTCGATGGGATCAAGCTGCGAACATCGAACTGGAAGGGGATTTGCCGGGGCAAGCCGCGCCGCTACCGCGACGCGTATTTCGAGCGATCCTACACCAGTCTCCACGAATTTACACCGTCCTCTTGCGGACGGCGCATGTGGTTTCAACCGGCCGTTTGCGCCTGGTGCGCCTGCGGCCCGATTTTCGCGGCCCGAGGGGCATGGAGGGTATCATGGCCATACATCTCAACCAGCACGATCTCACGTTCATCCTGAAGCAGATCAAGATCGCCGAAGCCCACTCCAACGGAACGCCGATCACCGAGATCCGGCTGGATGCGCAGGGCAACCCCATCACGGACCGCGCCTGGTACACCAACCCTCTGACCTTCGACGCGGCTGCCGCGCGCGCCGTGCCGGACGCCAAGACGCCCTTCGGCCTGAGGACGGTCGACGGCAGCTACAACAACCTCCTGGAAGGACGCGAACTCTGGGGAGCGGCCGACCAGCCGATGCCGCGCTACCTTGACCCGAACTATATCGACGGCGGCGCGGAAACGCCCTTCTCCCTCGGCCCCGGCCCGCTCGGCCCCGTTACGAATACCGACTATGGCGTCGATGGCACATCCACCTTCCCCGGCACCGGTTTGAATGGCGGTCATACCGGCAATGTCGTGGATACCGATCCGCGCGTCATCTCCAACCTCGTCGCCGACATGAGTGCGAACAATCCGGCCGCCCTCTATGCGGCGCTCGTCTTCGCGGAATCGGCCGATCCCTATGCGGACCTGGCGGAACTGATGGCCGCGCGTGTCACGCAAGCGCAGGCCGCCGCCATGGCCGTCACGGCCCAGACGGCCTTTGACGCCGCGATGACGGTGCTGAACGCCGCCACTACCGCCTATGCGGCCAATGCCGACCCGGCCGCGGTCGCCGGCCTCATCGATGCCATACAGGATGCGGCCACGGGCGTCGCCGAAAGCGGCCTTGCGCTCGACCGCGCCAATGCGCTGGCGGCGGACCCGAACGCCGGTTTCCTCGCGCTCGCCGAGGAGAAGGGGCTGGTCATCCAGAACGGCTCGCTCGTCATCCCGAACGTCGCGCCCGACGAGGGTATTTCCGCGCCATTCAACGCCTGGATGACTTTCTTCGGCCAGTTCTTCGACCATGGCCTCGACCTTATCAGCAAGGGCGGCAACGGTTCGATCTTCATTCCGCTGAAGGCTGATGACCCCTTGATCGCCGGGGCTGACGGAATACTCGGCAATGCCGATGACCTGCCGCCTTCCATGCGCTTCATGGTGCTGACCCGCTCTGAGACCGTTTTCGACGAGAACGGCGTGCCGACCCAGCGCAACACGACGACTCCCTTCGTCGACCAGAACCAGACCTATACCTCGCATGCCTCCCATCAGGTCTTCCTGCGCGAATATGTCATGGGACCGAACGGGCCGGTCGCCACGGGGCGGCTCTTGGGCGGGCAGGACGGTGGGCTTGCCACATGGGACGACGTAAAGGCGCAGGCGAAAAACCTTCTGGGCATCGAGCTGACCGACGGCGACGTGCTCAATATCCCGCTGATCCATACCGACGCCTATGGCGAATTCATCCGCGGCGCCAACGGGCTGCCGCAGATCGTTACCGGCATCAACCCGGATGGGACGCCGTCGAGCCTTGTTTCGGGTAGCCTGCCGGTTGCGGTCAACACGTTCGCCGCCGGGGCCGTGCGCATCGGCCATGCCTTCCTCGACGACATCGCGCATACGGCCAATCCGTTCAACAGCCAGACGGGCGCGTTGAAGACGGCCGACGCGGACAATGTCGTGAACGATCTCAATGCCGATGGCCGGATCGACGGAACGGAAACCCCGCTGCCCGCCGGCCAGTATGACGACGAGCTGCTCGGCCGCCATTTCATCACCGGCGACGGGCGCGGCAACGAGAATTTCGGCCTGACGGCCGTCCACCATATCTTCCACTCCGAGCACAATCGCCAGACGGTGATCCAGAAGCTGACCATTCTGGAAGAGGGTGACCTCGCCTTCGTCAATGAATGGCTGGCGGTCGATATCGATGCGGCCGCTCTGGCGTCGATCAAGGCAAGCCTGCAAGGCACGATCGACAAGAACGCCTATATCGAGAACAGCCCCCTTGTCTGGGACGGCGAGCGCATCTTCCAGGCCGCGCGCTTCGCGACGGAGATGCAATACCAGCATCTCGTCTTCGAGGAGTTCGCTCGCAAGGTCCAGCCGGCTGTCGATCCCTTCGTGTTCAACTCGGTGACCGACATCAATCCGGCGATCTTCGCCGAGTTCGCCAATGTCGTGTACCGCTTCGGCCATTCCATGCTCACGGACAGCCTGCCGCGGGCGTTCTTCTCCGCAGATGCCGCGACCAACCATCTCGACGTCGTCGACGAGGGCCTGATCAAGGCCTTCCTCGACCCGGTGGATTTCGACCGCGACGGCGGTGTCTCGCATGAGGAGGCCGCCGGGGCCATCGTTCGCGGGCTGACCAATGTGCGCGGCAACGCCATCGACGAGTTCGTCGTTGATGCCCTGCGCAACAACCTGCTCGGCCTGCCGCTCGACCTTGCTGCGATGAACATCGCCCGCGGCCGTGACACCGGCATGCCTTCCCTCAACCAGGCCCGCGAGCAGCTTTTCGCCGCGACCGGCCACAGCTTCCTGAAGCCCTATGCGAACTGGACCGAGTTTGCCGTCGGCCTCAAGAACCCGCTCTCCGTGGTCAATTTCATCGCGGCCTACGGCACGCATACCGCCATTACCACCGCGCTGACGCTTGCCGACAAGCGCGCCGCCGCGTGGGAATTGGTGTTCGGGGTGGAGGCGGACGGCGTCACAGTGTCCGATATCGCCGACCGGGTCGCCTTCATCAACGGCGCGGGCCAATATGCTACCGACAAGGGCGGCCTCGACAATGTGGATCTGTGGATCGGTGGCCTTGCCGAGAAGATCCTTCTCTTCGGCGGCATGCTCGGCTCCACCTTCACGGCGATTTTCGAGGCGCAGCTCGAGGCGCTGCAGGATGCCGACCGCTTCTACTATCTGACCCGTACCCAGGGCCTGAACTTCATCGATGCGCTGGAAAACAACGCCTTCTCGAAGATGATCATGGCCAATACGGATATCACCATGCCCGGCGCGGACGGCATCCGCGGCACGGCGGACGACGAGGTGCGTCACCATATCGGCATCGATTCCTTCGCCAAGTACGATCATGTCCTCGAGGTTAACGTCCAGTACCAGCAGGACTACAACGGCGCGGCAGCCGGCAAGGACCCGCTCGGCAACGACGCGGTGCTCGAGGCGCTCGGCCTCACCAAGGTGGAACGCGACATGCCGACCGCCTTCCAGGGATACTACCAGAACTATCTGCGCTTCTTCGGCGGCGAGCATGTCGTGCTCGGCGGCTCGGCCGGCCGTGACGTGCTGATCGGCGATCTTGGCGACGACGCGATCTGGGGCGATGCCGGCAACGATTATATCGAGGGCGGCCAGGGCGTCGATCTCATCATGGGCGGCGCCGGCGACGACGTGATCCTGGACGAGGGCGACGACGGAGACTTCATCAAGGGCGACGCCGGCGATGATGTCATCTCCAGTTCCAACGGCCTCGATATCCTGATGGGCGGCGAAGGAAAGGACGTCGTCTTTGCCGGCGTGGACAGCACGGAAATCTTCGCCGGCGAGGGCGATGACTTCCTGCTCGGCGGCGACGGCGCGGATTTCCTGCTCGGCAACGAGGGCGACGACTGGCTCGAGGCCGGCGGCGGCTTCGACACCACGGCCGGCGACAATTCCGAGCTGTTCTTCAATTCGACCATCCTCGGCCATGACGTGATGTTCGCCGGTTCCGACGAGCACGATTTCGACGCGGAATCGGGCGACGACATCATGGTTCAGGGCGAAAGCGTCATGCGCAATGAGGGCATGTTCGGCTTTGACTGGGCGAGCTATCAGGGCGCCCAGTTCGATGCGGACGCCGACATGCGCATCCGCATCTTCACGACCGAGGAGCAGGATATCCTGCGCAACCGCTTCGACAAGGTCGAGGCGCTTTCGGGCGGCGACGGCAACGACAACCTGCGCGGCGACGACCGGGCGGCCGGCGACCTGCCGGCGGTGCCGACCGTCAACAACACCGAGACCCTGTTCTTCAAGGACGAACTCAGCCAGGCCGGTCTCGCCCGCATCGAGGGCCTGCGCGCGCTGCTTGGCGACCTCGTGTCGGACGTGCCGGAAGGTAATAGCGAGGCCGTCGTGGCCTTTACCGGCGGCAACATCCTGCTTGGCGGCGGGGGAAGCGACCGCCTGCAGGGCAATGGCGGCGACGACTTCATCGACGGCAATGCGCGCCTCAATGTCCGCATCCGCATCGTCGGTCTCGGCGAGGAGAACGACGCCGATAACGAGATCGCCACGATCTACTCGCTCAAGCATACGTTTACCGGCAACGAGGGGACCTTCGTTCCGATAGCCTGGATCGGCAAGACGATGTTCGAGTTGCTCGTCGCGCGTGAGATCGTACCCAGTCAGATGCATATCGTACGTGAAATCATCGCTAATGACGGTGATGATTCTGATATCGATACCGCCGTGTTCAACGATAACCTGCAGAACGACGACGGCAGCTTCAACTACACGATCACGGCCAATGGCGACGGCACCGTGACGGTCACGCATGTGAATGTCAGCAATATCGACGACGCCGTCACCGGCCGCCCGCTGATTTCGGACGGCGTCGATACGCTGCGCAATATCGAGCGGCTGGAGTTCCGCGATCAGGTGGTCGTGTTCACGCCGCCGCAGCTCTATCTTCAGCGCACGTCGGCGACGCGCTCGGAGACCTTCAACTCGACGAGCTACACGGACAATGACGGCATATGGACCGACGACTGGGCGGAGACCGGCGACGACGGAAGCTCGACTTCGGACAATGGCCAGATCCGCATCAGCAACAACCGGCTCGAATTCGACGGCGCGAGCCAGGGCGTCGGCAATGGTGCGGTCATCCAGCGCGGCGTCGCCGGATTGGCCGGCGCGGTCTCGGCCACCGTCTCCTTCGACTACGGTGAGAACATCGAGGCTGGCGAGACCGTTCTGGTCGAGTTCTCCCGTGATGGGAACCCGGCCAACCTGCAAACCCTCGTGACCATTAGCAGCACATCCGGCAACAACACCTCCACCGGCACGCTGGCCCTGACCGGGCCGTTTACGGCAGGCGCGTTCATCCGGTTCACGGTCTCGGCCATGGACAACGACAACGACGTCGCCTGGGTCGACAATCTCAACATTACCGGCGTCACCGCGCAGAACGTACATTATCAGGCGACCTTCACGGAGGGTAACGGAACGGCGACCGGGGCTGATGTTCCCATCGCCAGCAATCCGCTGATCGTGGAGAACGACCGGATCGTCTCGGCCCGCGTCGTCCTCACCAATGCGCAGACCGGCGACAGCTTCGATATTCCGGGCAACCTGCCGGGCAATATCAACAGCAGCGTGCAGGCCATCGGCGGACAGATCGTCGTGACCCTCACCGGCAACGAGCCGAACATCGCCAACTGGCAGGCTGCCCTCCAGGCGGTCGAGTTCCGCAACAACTTGCAGACCCCGAGCCACATCCCGCGCGTCATCCAGGTCACCGTCAACGACGGTTTCCTCGACAGCAACATTGCGACGACGACGATCAACGTCGTTCCCGTCAACGACGTGCCCAATGCGGGCAACGATGCCATCCTGACCAATTTCACCGGCAATTTCAGCGTTCCTGTCTGGATGCTCCTGGCCAACGACACCGACGCCGACGGGCAGGCGTTGAGCATCACGAATGCGACCGAAGGGCAGGGGCAGTTTGCCGTCGCCCTGGCGGCCGGCGTAATCAACGTGACCCGCACGACGACAGACGCCCGCCAGTTCACCTACACGGTCTCTGATGGCACCGCCACGGATACCGCCAATGTGAGCGTGCAGGTGGACACGACGCCCACCAATGGCGGCAACGGCGCGGAAATCCTGCTCGGCGACGCCGCCGGTACGGTGTTCAACGGCAATGGCGGCAACGATATCATCATGGCCGGCGGCGGCAACGATACGGTCTCCGGCGGCACCGGCGACGACCTCATCGTCTGGAATGCCGGCGATGGCCGCGATTTGGTGGACGGCGGCGGCAATACCGACACCATGCGCGTCGTCGGCAATGCGACGGCGGAGACCTACAATATCTACACACGCGCCGCCTGGCTCGCGCTTGCCGGGAACACGGCCGCGCAACTGAACGCCAATACCGAAATCGTCATCGCCCGGGGCGCCACCAACAATGCCGCGATCATTGCCGAACTCGACAATATCGAGGAGATCGTCATCGACGGCATGGGCGGCGGCGACACGTTCAATGCGGTCGGCAATTTCGGCGGCACCAGCCTCCTGACCAGCACCATCACGCTGAACGGCGGCAGCGGTGACGATGTCGTGAACTTCTCGGCCCTGTCCTCGGCCCACCGCATCGTCTTCCGTTCCAACGGCGGCAACGATACGGTCATCGGCAATGTCCGGCCGCAGGACGTGATCCAGCTTGCGCCCGGCGAGGATATCTCCAGCTATTCGCTGGCAAGCAACGGCAACGGCACGCAGACGTTCTCGAACGGCACGCATTCGATCACCTTCACCGGAACGGTGCCGCCGCAGTTCCAGAACGGTTCGTCGACTGGCGGAACGGCTCTCGACGACGAGGACCTGGAAGATCTGCTCGACATGGTGCGCGATCCCGCCTTCGACCGGGATTCCTCCGGTTACGGCAACAATGCCGGACATCCCCACTGGGGCGCGGGCGGCAATCCCTTCATCCGGTTGACGGAGGCGCACTATACGGACGGTGCTTCGGGAATCCGCGAAACGGCGCTCACGCCGCGGGAAATCTCCGACATCCTGTCGAACCAGGACAATGACGGCAACGGCGTCGAGGAAAGCATTTCGAACAGCTTCGGCGGGACGAGCCTGCTGACCTTCTTCGGCCAGTATTTCGACCACGGGCTCGACTTCGTGGCCAAGGGGCAGCCGGGCTATGTCGCCATCGGCTCCTCCTCGTTCCCGATCGACGCACCGCGCTCCAACATCGTGCCCGGCACGGGCGTCAACGGCGTTCCGGCCGAGTACATCAACAACACCTCGCCCTATGTCGACCAGAACCAGGCCTACGGCTCGCACAACGCGATCACGGACGTCCTGCGCAAATGGGAGGTCGGCAGCAACGGCCAGGCCGTGCAGACCGCCTACCTGCTGGCGGGCGACGTGGACGCCACGGGTCGGGCGCTGCTGCCCACGCTCAGCCACCTGCGCGACAACTACCGCGTGATGACCGGCGGCGGCGAGCTGACATCGGAGGATATCTCCAACTTCGACGGCTCCGGCCAGCCGCTGCTGATCGACTTCATCCCGGTCTATTCCAGCCCGGGCCAGCTCGATCTCGACGCCATCGGCCATTACTTCATCGCCGGTGACGGCCGGGCCAACGAGAACGTGATGCTGACCTCCATGCACACGATCTGGGCCAGGAACCACAATTACTGGGTCGACCAGATCAAGGCCCAGACCGATGGCGCATGGACCGAGGCCGAATATTTCGAAGCGGCCCGGATGATGAACATCGCCGAATACCAGCGCGTGGTCTTCACCGAATTCGCGACCGCCATGGCCGGCGGCTTCGACGGCGACGACGAGCATGGTTTCGAGGGCTACGACCCGGATGTCGATGCCTCCATCTCCGTCGAGTTCTCCCAGGCGGCCTACCGCTTCGGCCATTCGATGCTCAATGAGACGATCAGCTACGTCGATGGAAACGGCCAGCTCCAGCAGATCTCGCTGGTCCAGGCCTTCCTCAATCCGGGCCAGTTGTCGAGCCTCGGCATCGATGCGCTGATTGCCGGCTCGGTCGAGGTGCCGCATCAGGCGATCGACGTGGATGTGGTCAACGCGCTGCGCAACCAGCTCGTCGGCCGGCCCCTGGACCTTGCCGCCCTCAACATCTTCCGTGGGCGGGACATGGGGATCGCGCCGTTCAACACGGTGCGCGCCGAACTCTACGAGAAGACCCATCTGACGGCGCTGCGTCCCTATACGGGCTGGGCCGACTTCGCCCAGCGCAACGCCATCTCCACTGCCATGCTGGCCAAGCTGCAGCAGGCCTATCCCGACGGGTTCGAGACGATGGACCTGTGGGTGGGCGGTCTCATGGAAAAACCGATGGCCGGCCAGCTCGGCTCGACCTTCGGCTATATCTTCCTGGAGCAACTCAACCGCCTGCAGCACGGCGACAAGCTCTACTATCTGGAGATCTTCGACGACTCCATGTTCACCGGCGAGAACAGCATCACCTTTGCCGAGATCATCGAGCGCAACACGGGTCTCACCGGACTTCCGGAAAACGTCTTCGACACCGACGGCTCCAATGCCGCGGACAGCGACGACGACGACATCTTCGGCAATGTCGACGATGAGGACGACACACCCGACAACGGTGACGACGATGATGACGGCGACAATCCCGATGACGGCGAGGACGACGACCAGCCGGACGAGGATAACGACGGTGACGGTGAAGACGACGATGAGGAGGAGGATGACGACGACGATGAAGATGATGAAGATGAAGATGAAGATGAAGATGAAGATGAAGACGACGACACTCCCGGCGGCGGCGATACCGATGACGATGATGATGGCGACACGCCAGACGATGACGATGATGGAGACGGTGTCGTCGTGCCGCCGGCATCTCCCTCGGTTCGTGTCGGAACGCCGGGCGCGGATGTCCTGACGGGCGCTGCCGGCGCGGATACCATCATCGGCCACGAGGGTGACGACGTCCTGACCGGTGCCGGTGGCGCGGATATCATCCGCGGCGGGACGGGCGATGACTTCATCGACGGCGGCGATGGCCGCGACGTCATCTTCGCCAGTGCCGGCAATGACGATGTGTTCGGAGGGGCAGATGCCGACATGGTCTATGGCGAGGCCGGGGATGACCGCATCCTTGCCCAGGGCGGCGACGACCTGGTGAATGCGGGCGCCGGCAACGACACGGTGTTCGGCGGCGAAGGCAACGACCTCTTCGTCGCGGAAGCGGGTGACGGCAACGACACCTACTACGGCGACGACATGAACGGCGGCGTCGGCATCGACACGCTGGACATGGCGTCGATCACCGCGGCGATCACGGCCGATCTCGGCACGGGCTACATGATGCGCGGCAGCGTCTCCAGTACCCAGACGGGCACGGACACGCTCTGGAACGTCGAGAATATCGTCACCGGCTCCGGCAACGATACGATCACGGCGAGCGCGGCGGTCAACATCATGGACGGTGGGGCCGGCAACGACACCTTCCGCTTCCTCTCGGCAGCCGATGCCAACGGCGACACGATCCTCGGCTTCCAGCCGGGCGACCGGCTCGACCTGTCGGCCGTGGACGCCAACGGTGCGACGAACGGCAACCAGACCTTCACGCTGGTGACAGGAGCCTTCACCGACCGGGGCCAGTTGCTGGTGACCTACGAGACCCGCGCCGACGGCGACTACACGGTGGTTTCCGGCAATACCACGGGCAATGTCGATGCCGATTTCAAGTTCAGCATCAAGGGAACCCATAACCTCGCGCAGAGCGACTTCAACCTCTGATCCGCAGAGACCAGAGCCGCGGGGCCGCCGACAAGTATCTCGTTCGGCGGTTCCGTCCAGCAACAAAGGACGGTTCAGGGGATATCGACATGCACGCCAAGGACGCCAGGAACGCATCGCTGAGCAAGGGGGGCGAGCAGCTCACCCGGGGATTCCGCGGTGTCTTCCTCTTTCTCTTCACCACCTCCGGCATCATCAACATGCTGGCGCTGACCGGCTCCATCTACATGCTGCAGGTCTACGACCGGGCGCTGTCGAGCGGCTCGGTGGCGACGCTGCTCGCCATTTCCCTGCTTGCCGTCGGCCTTTACTTTTTCCAGGGCCTGTTCGACATCATCCGCTCCCAGGTCCTCGTGCGCGTCGGCGCGAAACTCGACCGCAAGATCGCCCCGCTTGCCCATGAAGTCGCGGTCGACATGCCGCGCTTCGGCTTTTCCACCGCTGAGGCGCTGGAACGCGGCCGCGACGTCGATACGGTTCGCGGCTTCCTCGGCAGCCAGGGTCCCATTGCGCTCTTCGACCTGCCGTGGATGCCGCTGTTCCTCGCCTTCGTCTATATCCTGCATCCCTTCCTCGGTGCGCTGACCATCGGCGGCGCCTTCGTACTCGCCATCCTGACCGTCGTCACCGAGCTGATGACGCGCCGCTCAACCAAGGCGCTGCACGAGGCGGTGATCAACCGCAACACGATCGCCGATTCCAACGCGCGCAACGCCGATATCCTCAAGGCCATGGGCATCGCGCGCCGCGCGGTGCGGCGTTTCGACAAGGCCAACGACGCGCATCTGCGGCTGCAGACCCGCACGAACGACATCAGCGGCACCTTCGGGGCGATCTCGCGGGTCCTGCGCATGATCCTGCAATCGGCCGTGCTGGGCCTCGGCGCCTACCTGACCATTCGCGGTGAACTGTCGGCCGGCGCGATCATCGCCGCCTCCGTCGCCTCCGCCCGGGCGCTTGCCCCCATCGATCTTGCAATCGCCAACTGGAAGAATTTCGTCTCCGCGCGGGCCGCCTACAACCGGCTCAAGGAGACGGTGGTGGCGCTTTCGCAGGCGCGCCGGCCCATGCCCCTGCCGGTGCCCGTCCGCTCGCTCAAGGTGGAGAACATCACCGTGGCCGCGCCTTCGTCCGGGCGCGTACTTCTCGCCGATGTCAGCTTCGAGCTGAAGGCCGGGCAGGCGGTCGGCATCATCGGGCCGAGCGGCGGCGGCAAGACGACGCTGGTCAAGGCGCTGACCGGCGTCTGGCCGGTGCTGCGCGGCAGCGTGCGGCTGGATGACGCTGAACTCGAGCAATGGTGCGACGAGGCGCGGGGCAACTATATCGGCTACCTGCCGCAGGACGTGTCCCTCATGGATGCGACCGTCGAGGAGAACATCTCGCGGCTGAATGCGGAGGCCGACTCGCGCCATGTCGTCGAGGCCGCCAAGGCCGCCGGCGTGCATGAGATGATCGTGCGCATGCCGGAAGGCTATCTCAGCCGGATCGGCCCGCTGGGCGCGGCCTTGTCCGGCGGCCAGCGCCAGCGCATCGGGCTTGCCCGGGCGCTCTACGGCAGCCCCTTCCTGCTGATCCTGGACGAGCCGAACTCCAATCTCGACGGCGAGGGCGAGGCGGCGTTGGCTGCCGCCATTCAGGGCGTGCGGGCACGCGGCGGCATCGTCGTGGTGATCGCCCACCGTCCGAGCGCGCTTGCGGCCGTCGATCTCGTCGCCGTGGTGCAGAATGGAAAATTGACCGCCTTCGGCCCGAAGGAGAGCATTCTCGGCGGCGAGCAGCGCCGCATGGACCCCTCCGTCGATCCCGACGGCAAGAAGGAAAGGCGCGCACAGGTTTCCGCGCGGTTGCTAGCATGATCATCGAAGCGAAAGGCACCCAGACGGAGCCGAAGCCGGTGCCATCGGCAAGTCGCTACCTCCTGAAGAGCATGGACCGGCAGTCCCATGGTCCGAAGGTGGTTCTTCTCTTCCTCGTGGGCCTCGTCCTCTACCTGAAGTCCATGCTGCCGGTCTGGCTGACCGAGCCGCGGGCCGAGAAGTTCGAGCCTGTCGACGATAGGACGCCGGCGGGCGAGGCGGAGGAGCCGATGGAGGAAATCGAGCCGCTTGCCGCCGCGAAGCGGGCGGAGGAACCGGACGACGCGGTGACGACTGGTTCCGTCCTGCCGAAGGGCACCGTCGGGTCTGCCAGCGCGCAGATCATCGAGCTGTTCGGCGGCTCGGCTCCCATGCCGCCTGCCGTATCGCTTTCGGATTTCCTGACGCCGGAAAAACCGCTGGCGTGGCGCGACCCTTCCCTGCCTTTCGTCCCGGTGGATTCGGCGAACGATAACAGGCGGAGCGGCGGAGCTCCGACGGGTGGCGGTCTTCCGGAGATCGACGACAACGGCCCGCCGCCGCGCGTCGTGGACGAGGAGTATGATGATGACGACGACGATAGCACCAACCGCGCGCCGCGCGTGACGGGGCCGGTCTATCTCATGGACATCACCGGCTGCATCGCCCTGGCGATCTCGTTGTCCGACCTCCTGCGCAACGCCTCCGACCCTGATGGCGATACGCTGGCGATCCGCAACCTTCAGGTCTCCTCGGGCAGCCTCGCCGTTTCACCCGGGGGAGGGTGGGTCTTCCAGGCGGCGGCCCAGATGGAAGGCCTTGTCACCATCACCTATCAGGTGACCGACGGGGCGCTTTCGGTCACCCAGCAGGCGATTTTCAAGGTCGTGCCGGAAAACGTGGTCATCGGCAGGGATGCCGACGACCGGATTCTTGGCTCGGTCTGCCGTGACACGATCGACGGCCGCGACGGCAACGACAATATCGATGCGCGCAGCGGCGACGACACCGTTTTCGGCGGCGCGGGCGACGACCATATCGTGGCGGGCGAAGGGCACGACACGGTCTATGCCGGCGCCGGCCATGACATCGTATTCGGCGGGGCAGGCAACGATCGGCTCTCCGGCGGCGACGGCAACGACCGGATGTTCGGCGAAGAGGGCGACGACATCCTCTTCGGCGATGCCGGCGACGACGTTCTTTCCGGCGGCGCAGGCGAGGATATCGTCATGGGCGGCGAAGGAAACGATATTGCCCGGGGTGATGCCGGAAACGACCGGATCGACGGTGGGGCCGGCGACGACGAGCTTCATGGTGACGCGGGCGACGATGTCCTCCTCGGCGGCGAGGGCCACGACGTGATCCACGACGGGGCCGGAATGGATGTCGTGCAGGCCGGCGCCGGCGACGACCGGGTGGTGGCCGCCCTCGACGCGGTGGCGGATGTCTACGACGGCGGCGAGGGAAGCGATACGCTCGATTATTCCGCCGCGATCGAGGATGTCTTCATCGATCTCGTCAATGGCACGGCCTGCGGCATCGAGATCGGTGAGGATACGATTTCGGGGTTCGAGGCTGCCATCGGCGGGGCGGGCGACGATCACTTCCTGGCCGGCGGGCAGACGCCCGCACTTCTCGAAGGCGGGCTTGGCCGGAACATCTTCGAGTTCACCCAGGAGCCGGTCGCCGCGGTTGCGGTCTTCGAGATCGCCGACTTCAAGGCGGGCGACAGGGTGAAGATGAAGAAATACGACATCTTCGAAAAGGTCTTCGACGAGTTCGAGAACGAGTTCGCCAAGATCTACGGCGACCATGTCGACGAGGATGATGTGCGCATCCGTTACCGCAACGAATACAACGAGACGGCGGCGACCGACCACACCGTCATCGAGGCCGATTTCGACCGCGACGATACCTATGAAACCACCATCCTGCTCAACGGACGCTATGCGCTGGTCATCGTGGAGGCCATCGCCTGAAGCAGGGCATAGCAAGGGGATATGGCCATGATGATGAAGCCCAACAGCATCCATCCCGCTCCGCTCGAAGAGGAGGAGGACGAGCAGCCGTTCCGTTTCGGCCGGCATATGGTGGCCGGCCTGTCGCTCGCCGTCCTGCTTCTGGCGGGCATCGGCGGCTGGGCGGCGACCGCGGAACTGACCGGGGCGGTCATCGCCTCCGGCTCGGTCGCCGTCGACCAGAAGCTGAAATCCGTGCAGCATCGCGACGGCGGGATCGTTCGCGCGATCGCCGTGCGCGAGGGTGACTTCGTGGAGGAGGGGCAGGTGCTGCTGTCGCTGGAGGACGCCCAGACCAAGGCGGAGCTGTCCATCGTCCGTTCGCAGATGATCGATCTCGGCGCACGCAGGGCGCGGCTTCTTGCCGAGCGCGACGGCCTTTCCCGCATCGATTTCCCGCAAGGTCTGATGGCCGAGGGACCTGAAGCGGACATTGCCATGGCGGGCGAAACGCGGCTCTTCGAGGGTAATCTTGAGCATCGCCGCAGCCAGAAGCAGCAGCTCGATCTCGGCATAGCCCAGATCGACGACGAGATGGCGGGCCTGGAAGCCCAACGTGTTTCCAAGAGCGACGAAATCACGCTGATCTCCGCCGAGCATGAGAAGGTGCAGCGCCTTGTGCGCAAGCAGCTCGTGGAGCACGGCCGCCTCTACACCGTGGGGCGCGACCAGGCGCGCCTTGCCGGTGAGCGCGGCGAGATAACGGCCGCCATCGCGCGCGCGGGGACCCGCAAGAACGAGATCCGCATCCAGATCATCGCGGTCGACGAGCAGGCGCGGACCGAGGCGCAGCGCGAACTCGGCCTCGTGGTGACAAAGCTTTCCGAGCTTCAGGACAGGCGTGCGGCCATCGTGGATCGCCTTTCACGCACGGAGCTGCGCGCCTCCATCTCGGGCGTCGTGAACGAGCTGAAGGTCTACACGGTCGGCGGCGTCGTCAGCCCCGCCGAGGTGCTGGTGACCATCGTGCCGGACAATGCGCGGCTCACCATCGAGGCGCGCATCTCGCCCGCCTCCATCGATCAGGTCGCCGCCGGCCATGCGGCGCGCCTGCGCTTCTCGGCCTTCAATCAGCGCACCACGCCGGAGCTGGCGGGAACCGTCGCCCAGATATCGCCGGCGACCAGCCGCGACCCGGCAACGGGCGAGACCTACTATCTCGCCCGGATCGACGTGACGCCGCAGGAACTGGACAAGCTTGGCGCCGCCCGGCTGCTGCCCGGCATGCCCGTGGAAGTGTTCATCTCGACGGAGCGCAGGACCGCGCTTTCCTACTTCGTCAAGCCACTGGCCGACCAGTTCGCCCGGGCCTTCCGCGAGCGATAGGATGATATATCCGCCGGCCCCTTCGGGCGACGGCGGACGGCGTCTCCAAGGTTACTTGCGCGCCCAGATGGCGTGCTCGATCTTGCCCTTCAGTTCCGGATAGGCATCGGGATCGAAGCGCGGCTCGCCGATCTTCTTCTGGTCGAAGTAATCCTTCGTCAGCTTCGCCACGGTGCCGGAGAGTAGCACGATGGCGACGAGATTGACCGAGGCCATCAGGCCCATTGCCGCATCCGCCATATTGAAGACGACGGCCACCGTCGTATAGGCGCCCCAGATGACCATCAGCAGCACGGCGACGCGCAGCGCGGCGATGGTTCCCTTGTTGTCGAGCTTCAGGAAGACCATCGCATTCTCCGAATAGGCGTAGTTGCCGATGATCGAGGTGAAGGCGAAGAAGAAGATGGCGATGGCGATGAAGTAGCGGCCGGCCTCGCCGATATGGGCGACCATGGCCTCCTGCGTCAGCGGCGTGCCGGTAAGTTCGGAGCCGGGCGTCATCACGCCGGAGAGCAGGATCATGATGCCCGTCGCCGTGCAGATCAGGATCGTGTCGATGAATACGCCGAGCGCCTGCACGAAGCCCTGGCTGGCCGGATGGTGCGGCGAGGGTGTGGCGACGGCCGCGATATTGGGCGCCGAACCCATGCCGGCCTCGTTGGAGAAGAGGCCGCGCTTGACGCCGTTCAGCATGGCGCCCGCCACCCCGCCGGCCGCCTGCTCGATGCCGAAGGCGCTCTTGACGATGAGGGCGATGATGCCCGGCACCTCGGTGATGTTCGCCAACACGACATAGACCGCCATGCCGAGATAGGCGACGGCCATGAAGGGTACGACATATTCGGCGACCTGGGCGATCTGCCGGATGCCGCCGAAGATCACCACCGCCGTCAGCACGGCGAGTGCGACGCCGACCCAGAGCTTGTCGATGCCGAAGGCGCCCTGCATGGCGTCGGCGATGGAATTGGCCTGCACCGCGTTGAAGACCAGGCCGAAGGCGATGATGAGGCAGACAGAGAAGATGACGCCGGCCCAGGGCGCATTCAGCCCGCGGGAAATGTAGAAAGCCGGCCCGCCGCGATACTGGCCGTCATGGTCGGTGATCTTGTAGAGCTGCGCGAGCGCGCTTTCCGAATAGGCGGTCGCCATGCCGACGGCCGCGACCACCCACATCCAGAACAGCGCGCCCGGCCCGCCGAGGAAGAGGGCGACGGCGACGCCGGCAAGGTTGCCCGTGCCCACGCGCGAGGCGAGGCTGGTGCACAGCGCCTGGAACGGGGTGATGCCGCTGGCGTCGCTGGCCGGAGCCTTCATCACGGAGCGGAAGAGTTCCGGAAAATGGCGGAACTGGATGAAGCCGAGGCGCAGGGTGAAGTAGATGCCGACCGCGATCAGTCCATAGATGAGGACATAGCCCCAGAAGATGGTGTTCAGGAAATCGATGATGGCGTTGAGAACGGTCACTGTGGCCTCCCTGCAGCACGGACGGCACGCGGGGGCCATCGACGACCATACGTGTTCGCCGCTGCATCCGGTGCGCGTGATTTGAGATGAACTGACGCACGGATACTTGCATGGTGGGGTTGATGCCGCAACCTGCAAAAAAGAGCCTCGCCGCAAGGCGGGCGAGCCGTTGCGCCATGACCGTCCGGCCGTGTAAGGAAGCGCGTCTTCCACCAGTACGGAACCCATGATGGCTGCGCTCTATGCCGATTACGTCGCGGATTTGAGAACCCTGTTCTGCGAACTGGATCGCCACCCCGATCTCTTCCAGACCTTCGATGTGCGTCTGGAGCTGGCGGCGGGGGGCGGGCTTGTCGTCTACGAGACGAAGCGGCACAAGGGGCAGGCGGACAGCCTCTACTACGGCCGTGCGACGGCGGACGGCGACAACCGGCAGCTCTCGCAGGCCGCCGCCTTCGCGGCGCTAGACCGCTTCTTCGCGCTCGGGCAGTTCGCCGCGCTTTCCGGCGGCGGGGCGGAGCGGGTGCTGGATGCGCGCTATCCCCATTGCGCCGTCAATTTCTCTTACCGCAAGAAGGGCCAGCCGAGTGCCCGGTCCATGCTCATGGTCTTCGTCGGCTTCAACGACGAGGCGGATGCGCAGCAATATGTGGCGACTGCGGAAGGCGGATCCGCCTTCGTGACGGAGCGGCCCTGCCGCGGAGCGAAAGCCTACGAGTGGAAGTAAGGCGGTTCCACCGCGCCGGTGTCATTTCCGGCGCACGTCGAACCCGAGCGCTTCGGCGATGACGATCGTCTGATCGATCGTGATGATCGCCTCCTTGAGCTTGACGTTTTCCGGCTCGATCGCCGTCAGGTCGCTGCCTCGCAGGTCGCAGCGCGAGAAGTCGGCGCTGTGCAGCCAAGCGCCGGAGAGGTCCGCATCCCGGATCGAGCCGCCCTCGCAGACCGCGCCCGTCAGGTCCGTCTCCCGCAGGCGGGTGCCGCTGAATGTCGCGCGGCGCAGGTCCGCGCCGGGCAGGCCGGTGAAGGACCAGTCCCCGTTGACAACCTTCATATTGTCGAACTGGCACCGGTCGAACATGCTGCCGACGAGCTTGCATTCCGTGAAGATCGTGTCGAAGAAGTTGCACGAGAGGAAGGTGCAGTTCACGAAGGCCGCGCCTTCATGGATGGAGGCGCTGAAGCGCACGCGCCGGAAGGTGCAGGCATTGAAGACGCTGCCGACATTGCGCCCGTCCGTCAGGTCAAGCTCCGAGAAGAGCGTGCTCTCATAGTGTTCCCGTTCGAGCTCCTTGCCGTACCAGTCCGCTCCGGCGATCGATTTCGTGGTTGGCGGCGGTGGGGCGCCATATCGTTTCTCTGCCATGGTCTCTCCCTCAGCCCGGCGTGTAGCCGTGACGGGCGAAGAAGCGGTCGAGTTCCCGGGGCTGCGGCGCCTCGCCGGTATAGATCGCGATATATTCGGGAATGCGCTTCATGCGGGTGGCGATATCCTCGCGGGACTGCATGGAGATATAGCCGATCTGCACCAGATAGGTCGTGCGGGCGCGCACGTCGGCGGCTGCTTCCGTAAAGCCGAAACGTATGAACATGCGGCTGATCGCCTCCAGCCGCGCCTGATCCGCCTGCCGAACCTCCTCAAGAATCTCTTCCGATTGCAGCGCCCAGCTTCGCACCGCGAACTCGAACTGCGCGTCGAACAGGTCCTGGTCCAGCCAGCAGTCGAAGACGTTCAGCATCGCCTCGGCGATGGTCTCCGCATAGGCCTCGGACCGCTTCACCATGTTGCCTGTATTCTTCTCCCGCCAGCGCGCCACCAGCGCGGCCAGCAATTCCTCGCGATCCTTGAAGAACCAGTAGAAACTCGTGCGGGAGAGATTAAGGCGCTTGGCGAGCGGCAGGATTTTCACAGCCTCGACGCCGGATTCCAGCAGGGCATCGTAGGCAGCCTCCAGCCATCCCTCGTGGGAGCCTCGCCAGCCGCTGTCGTTCGTCGCCTGTTCCATGCCTGCTCGTAGCAAATCGGCCACCCTGCCACAAGGGGACTGTACATCTATGTTCTTAATATTGACATAGGTGTACATTTTGCCTTAGCGTCGCGACATCACCCCAGCCGGAGCCAGTCGCATGTCGAACGATCCCCTCCTTCAGCCGTACCGCCTGAAGCACTTGACCCTGCGCAACCGCATCATCGTCACCTCGCACGAGCCGGCCTATCCCGAGGACGGCATGCCGAAGGGGCGCTACCGGGCCTATACGGTGGAGCGCGCCAAGGGCGGCGTCGCGCTGACCATGACGGCCGGCTCGGCCGCCGTCTCGAAGGACAGCCCGCCGGTCTTCAACAACCTGCTCGCCTACAAGGACGAGATCGTGCCGTGGATCCGCGAGATGACCGACGCCGTGCACGAGGCGGGTTCGGCCATCATGATCCAGCTCACCCATCTCGGCCGCCGCACGCGCTGGGACAAGGGCGACTGGCTGCCGGTGCTTGCCCCCTCGCACCAGCGCGAGGCCGCGCACCGCGCCTTCCCGAAGAAGCTGGAAGACTGGGACATCGAGCGCATCATCAAGGACTTTGCCGACGCCGCCGAGCGCATGAAGGCCGGCGGCATGGACGGCGTGGAGCTGGAGGCCTACGGCCATCTCATCGACCAGTTCATTTCCCCGCTCACCAATGAACTCGACGGCCCCTATGGCGGCTCGCTCGACAATCGCATGCGCTTCTGTTTCGACGTGTTCCTGGCAATGCGCGAGCGGGTCGGCGACGACTTCATCCTCGGCGTGCGCTACACGGCCGACGAATGTCTTCCCGGCGGCACGGGCAAGGCCGAGGGCCTTGAAATCTCGCGCCGTCTCAAGGAAAGCGGCCTCATCGACTATCTCAACGTCATCCGCGGCCATATCGACACCGATCCCGGCCTCACCGACGTCATCCCCATTCAGGGCATGGCGAGCGCGCCGCATCTGGATTTTGCCGGCGAGGTGCGCGCCGCCACCGCTTTCCCGACCTTCCATGCCGCCAAGATTCAGGACGTCGCGACCGCCCGTCACGCCATCGCCGCCGGCAAGGTCGACATGATCGGCATGACGCGCGCGCACATGACCGACCCGCATATCCTGCGCAAGATCATCGAGAAGCGCGAGGACGATATCCGCCCCTGCGTCGGCGCGAACTACTGTCTCGACCGCATCTATCAGGGCGGTCTCGCCTTCTGCATCCACAATGCGGCGACCGGCCGCGAGGAGACGATGCCCCACGTCGTGGCGAAGGCCGCAGCCCGCAGGAAGGTCGTGATCGTCGGCGCGGGGCCGGCCGGGCTGGAGGCCGCGCGCGTCTCGGCCGAGCGCGGCCATGAGGTTGTCGTCTTCGAGGCGGCGAGCAATCCCGGCGGCCAGATCCGCCTGACAGCGCTCAGCGAGCGGCGGCGGGAGATGATCGGCATCATCGACTGGCGCATGAGCCAGTGCGAAAAGCTGGGCGTCACCTTCCATTTCAACACCTGGGCGGAGGTCGATACGGTGCTTGCGGAAAAGCCCGACGTGGTGATCGTCGCGACGGGCGGCCTGCCGCATACCGAGGTGCTGACGAAGGGCAACGAACTGGTCGTCTCCTCCTGGGATATCATCTCCGGCGACGTGAAGCCGGGAACGAACGTGCTGGTCTATGACGATGCTGGCGACCACGCGGCGCTGCAGGCGGCGGAGGTCGTCGCGAAGACCGGTGCGAAGGTCGAGATCATGACGCCGGACCGCGCCTTCGCGCCGGAGGTCATGGCAATGAACCTCGTACCCTATATGCGCGCGCTGCAGAAGCTCGACGCGACCTTCACCGTCACCTACCGGCTGGAGGCGGCGGAACGGCGCGGCAACCAGCTCATCGCCCATATCGGCAGCGATTACGGCGGTGTTTCGAAGGAGCGCGCCGTCGACCAGATCGTGGTCAACCACGGCACGGTGCCGTTGGATGACCTCTATTTCGAGCTGAAGCCCGGCTCCAGGAACCTCGGCGAGGTCTCCTACGACGAGCTGCTGTCCGGCGCACCGCAGACTGTCGAGCGCAATCTCGATGGAGCCTACCAGCTCTTCCGCATCGGCGATGCCGTCGCGGCCCGCAACACCCATGCGGCGATCTACGACGCGCTGCGCCTCGCCAAGGATTTGTGAGCTAACCGGCGGCCCGGCGGGCCGCCAGTTTCTCGATCCAGTCGGCGCCGATCCGCCAGCGCTTCAGCACGGAGACCGGGTCTTCCGCGTCGAGCCGTGAACAGATGCGGTAGACCTCCAGCACCTCGGGCGTCATCTCGCCGCACTGGCAGAAATACATGGCCGCCGCATAACGCGCCCGCCCGGACCATTCGGAGCCGGGTGGCAGGGAGATGATCTCCCAGTTGCGGCGGGTCTCCTCGTCCATCAGCGAAGGCCCGGCGGGGTCGCCGTGCGGCGCGCCAGCTTGACGAAGGGGCGCGGCACGATCTTCGCGCGCTTCATCATCTTCTGGTATTTCAGCTCGCGCAGCGCGTAGATCTCCACCCACAGGTCGTCCGTGAACTTCGAGCCGTAGGGCCGTTCGAGGCTGGCGATGGCGATGTTGCGTTTGGCCGTCGGCGACCAGATCGCGGCGGTGACGAGGCCGGCCTCGTGTTTCCGCCGGTGGTAGACGATGGCATGTTCGGCGGGAACGTTGCCCTCGATTTCCAGGCCGACGAGGATATGCCGGAGCGTGCCATCGCGCCGCGCGTCGAGGATCGCCCGGCGTCCGTTGAAATTGGGCTTGTCGGGATCGACCAGCCAGTCGAGGCCGATTTCGTCGGGCATGCGCACCCTGTCCGAGCGCAGGGCGGCTTCGGCGGTCACGAAATCCGCATTGGCGACGATGAAGCCGGTCTCGATGCGTGTCTGGTTGAGCGCGCCATAGCCGATGGCGCGGATGGCATGCGGTTCGCCGGCCGCCCAGAGCCGATCCCACAGGGAAAGCGCGGCGGCGCGGGGCACGAAGAGCTCGTAGCCAAGATCGCCGGTAAAGCCGGTTCGCGAGATCGTCACCGTCCCGCTGTCATGCGGGAAGGTGGCGATGTCGAAGGGCTTCAGCCGCTCCACGCCGGCAAAGCCCGCGTCGCGCAGCACGGCATAGCTGGTCGGGCCTTGCAGGGCGAGGCCGGCGATCTCCTCCGTCTCCTCGCGGATATCGACGGTGAAGCCGAAGGCGCTGTCGAGGAGCCAGGGCAGATGGCGCTCCTGGCAGCAGAGGCGGAATTCCTGTTCGCCGAGGCGGAAGAGCGTGCCGTCGTCCAGCACATGGCCATGGTCGTCGCACCAGGCGGTGTAGTGCACGCGGCCAGAGGCGAGTTTTCTGACGTTGCGCAGGGTCAGGCGGTTGAGGTATCGTTCGGCATCCGGGCCGGTGATGCGGTATTTCACCATGGGCGAAATGTCGAAGAGCGCGGCGGTCGAGCGGATGGCGAAATATTCCAGCTCCGCGTCGAAGAGCGAATGCGGGGCCTTGCAGCCGGCCCAGTCATACCAGTCGTTGACCTCGCTCAGCGCCGCCAGCCGTTCGTGGAACGGCGTTTCGAGGCGCGGCGTGCGGATATGGTCGCGGGCGGCGCGGCGCAGGTCCGCGGCGGATTTCGTCATGGCGTTCATGCCTTCGCTCCCGAAAGGATGTGGCGGGCCGCGTTCCAGCCCGGCAGGCCGGAAATGCCGCCGCCCGGATGCGCTCCGGCGCTCGCGAGGTAAAGCCCCTCGATGGGCGTCCCGTAGCCGGAGGCCGCGCCCGTCGGGCGGTTGACGAGAAGCTGGTCGGCCTGCAATTCGCCGTGGTGCCAGTGGCCGCCGGGCAGATTGTATTCCGCCTCGATGTCGACGGGCGTCATCAGTTCGGCCGCGACGATGGACTTGCCGATGCCCGGCGCATGCCGCTCCAGCGTTTCCAGCACGACCTTGAGGAAGGCCGGCTTGCCCGCCTCCCAGCCCGCCTTGAGGCGATAGGGCGCATATTGCACGAGCGCCGACAGCGTACAGCCGCCGGAAGGCGCGAGCGACGGGTCGGCAAGGCTCGGCAGGGTGATTTCCATGACAGGATCGGGCGAGAACTCACCGTATTTCGCCGGATTGAAAGCCGTCTCGACCTGCTCCATCGAGCGCACCAGCACGATACGCCCGCCTCTGGCCTCTGCCGAGAGACCCTCGAAGTTTGGAATGGCGTCGAGGGCAAGGTCCAGCTTGGCGACATTGCCATGACTGCGCACGTTCTTCACCGATCGCACGAAACCGGTGCCGCTTTCGGCCGGATCGACGAGGTGGAGGAAGGTCGTCTGCGGATGGATGGCCGAGACGACGATTGGCGCAGTGATCTCCGCGCCGTCACGGGTGACGACGCCGCTCGCCCGGCCGCGATCGGCAAGGATGCGGCCGACGGGCGCGCCGCATTTGACGGTGACACCGGCCTTCTCCGCCGCCTTGAGGAAGGCGGGGGCGATACTCGCCATGCCGCCTTTCGGCACGAACTGGCCGCCGGTGCGGCCGGCGACGTCGCCAGTCAGGCGGTAATAGAGGCCGAGCAGGGACGTGGGCGAGCGCGGGCCGAGATGGATGCCGAGCGTCGCGTCGAAGGCGAGGAGGCCCTTCAGGCGGTCGTCGGAAAGATATTCGTCGGCGACGTCGGCGACGTTCATCAGCAGCATGCGCAGGAAGTCGCGGCCCTCGCTGCGGCCCTTGCGGATCAGGCTGAAGCCGGTCGCCGCGAAGGTGGAGAGGTCGCCCAGCGAGATCGCGCCAATCTGCGGCGGCGGGCGGCGCAGGAACCGCTTCAGGAGTCCGGCCTGGAAGACGAGTTTTTTCCGCAGCGCCGTGAAGGCGGCCGCCTCTTCGGCGGAGACGCCCTCGATGCTCTCGCCATAGGCGCCGTGAAGCGTGACGGCCCGGCCGGAGCCGTCGAGAACGCCGGTCGGCAGCAGCCTGTCGTCGCCCGCAAGGTCGAGGCCGAGGTCGCGGACGACCTCGCCGTCCAGCCGGTTGATGAGATGGGCGAGGCCGGCGGAGCGGAAGCCGGGCGAGAATTCCCGGCCGCGCATGGCGCCGCCTGGCTCGTCCGCCGCTTCGAGTACGAGGACGCGGCGACCGCCCTTGGTAAGGCGCGTGGCGGCGGCAAGGCCGTTGTGGCCCGCGCCGATGACGATGGCATCATATGACGTCATGGGCTTTGCTCATCTGTTCGGGCGCGCGCTTCAGGTCGCGCAGGATCTCGGCGGCGGCGTTGCGGCCGGGCGCGCCCATCACCCCGCCGCCCGGATGGGTGGAGGAGCCGCACATGTAAAGCCCGGAAATCGGGCTGCGGTATTGCGCATAGCCGGGCACCGGCCGGTTGAAGAGAAGCTGGTCGAAAGTCAGCTCGCCCTGGAAGATGTTGCCTTCCGTCAGGCCCACCTCGTTCTCGATCTCGCGCGGCGTGCGCACTTCCATATGCACGATGCGGTCGCGGAAGCCGGGCGAATAATCGGCGATCTGGCTGATAACGGTTTCGGCGAAGGCGTCGCGGTCCGCATCCGTCCAGTCGCGGCCCTCCACCCTGGGTGGGCAATATTGCACGAAGCAGCTCATGAAATGCTTGCCCGGCGAGGTCATGGTCGGGTCGAGCAGGGTCGGGATCATCATGTCGAGGAACGGGTCGGCCGACCAGCGCCCGGCCTTCCAGTCGTCATAGCCGCGCTCCATGCGCTCGATGGAATCGGTGAAATGCATGTCGCCGCGAATGCAGGTCGAGCCTTTGGGCAGGGCGGGGAATTCCGGCAGGCTGTCGAGCGCGATGTTTACCTTGCCGGAGGAGCCGCGCATCTTGAAGTGCTTGACGCGGTGGACGAATTCGCCGGGCAGCGTGTCCTCGTCGACGAGCTTGAGGAAGGTGCGCTTCACGTCCGCATTGGAGACGACGAGGCCGGCGCGGATCTCGTCGCCGTTCGCAAGTACCACGCCGCTGGTACGCCCGCCGCGCGTCAAAATCTTCGACACTTCGGCATCGGTGCGGATCGTGCCGCCCGAGGCGAGGAAGGAGCGGGACAAAGCCTGCGTGACCGCGCCCATGCCGCCGCGTGCATAGCCCCAGGCCCCGACGGAGCCGTCCACCTCGCCCATATAGTGATGCAGCAGCACATAGGCCGTGCCCGGAGACATCGGGCCGAGCGCTGTGCCGATGATGCCCGACAGCGCGAGATAGGCCTTGATGACATCCGTCTCGAAATATTCGTCGAGGAAATCGGAGATCGACATGGTCCAGAAACGCAGCGTCTCGGCCATTTCGTGCGGGCTGAACTCGCCGAATTTCTTCGCGAGGTAGAGCAGTTCCGAAAGGTCGCGCGGGCGGAAACCGAATGGGTCGGGCGCGGTGCGCATCAGGAGCGGCTGGATGAAGCGGCACTGGCGCGTCACATCGCGGGCATAGCGCTCGTAGGCCTCGGCATCGCGCTTCGAATAGCGGGCGAATTCGCGGCGGTGGCTGTCATGATCGCGGTAGGAGGCGAGATAGTCGCCATCGCGGGTGAAGACCGCGCCGCCCTCGTAGGAGATGACCTGCAGGCCGTGCTTCGGCAATTCGAGATCGCGCATGATCTCCGGCCGGAAGAGGGAGCAGACATAGGAACAGTTGGAATAGAGGAAACCGGGCGTCAGTTCGCGGCTCGTTGCCGCCCCGCCGACCCAGCCGTTCTTCTCCACGACGAGAACGTCGAGGCCGGCACGCTGGAGATAGCAGGCCGTGACCAGCCCGTTGTGACCGCCTCCGACGATCAGGGCGTCGTATTTCCGCATCTCGGTGCCTCCCTTGTTTCTAAAAGCTGCATCAAAAGCAAAATGTTGTCCAGATATTCTGAATGAATATTCAGCAAGGATGTTGCAATCGCCTGATAATGCGCTAGAATTTCGAGCCATGAAGGAAAGGCCGGGCAGTCGGCCACGGCACCGGAGCGCCATGCAGAAGGTTCTTGACAGCCGGGAGCGTTGTCCCGCTCATCGATGCGGCGGCAGGACGGTCGCGGGTGCTTGCCCGTGACCGAATGGCGGACAATCCGAGAGACAGGGCAGCGGTGAAGATGCGGGCAGGCTTGGCTGAACAGGGCGCGGGCGACGGCGAGAAGCGGGGGCGCAAGGCCTCCAAGGAGACGCGGCGGCAGCAGCTTATCGAGGCGACGATCGATTCGCTTGCCAAGCGCGGCTATTCCGACACCACGCTCGCGGATGTTGCCGATGGCGCCGGCCTTTCCCGCGGCATCGTCAACTTCCATTTCGAGAGCAAGGAAAACCTGCTGGTCGCCACCCTGCAATATATGGCGGAGGAGTATGGCGACCACTGGGCTTCGGCGCTGGAGCGGGCGGGGCCGGGCCTTGCCGGCCGTCTCTGGGCCATCGTGCATGCCGATTTCGACCGCAAGATCTGCACCAAGCGCAAGCTCGCGGCCTGGTGCGCCTTCTGGGGTGAGGCGAAGTCGCGGCCGACCTATCAGGCGCTCTGCGGCGCGCGTGACGTGAAGTACCAGGACACGGTGATCCAGCTTTGTGCCGGGTTGAAGGCGGAGGGCGGCTATGCCTATGAGCCGGAGCCGATGGCCCTTTCGCTCTGCGCCATGCTGGAAGGGCTTTGGCTGCGCCTGATGATGGGCGACGGCACCACGCGGGAAAAGGCACTGGAGGCGGCCATCGCCTTCGTCGTCACCGCCTTCCCGGCGCACCTGACCTTGCAAGGACCGAAATCACGATAGGGAACCCGAAACGGGAGGAGTACGGCATGAAGACTGCAGATACGGCCAAGGCCCATGCGATCGCGGCGCTCGCCGCCCTCCTTGCCCTCGGAACCGCGCTTCCCGCCATCGCCGCCGACAACCTGACCGTCTTCGACTGGTCGGGTTACGAGGACCCGGCCTTCCATCCCGCCTATACGGAAAAGCACGGCGGCTCCCCGGACTTCTCCTTCTTCGGCGACGAGGAGGAGGCCTTCCAGAAACTGCGCTCCGGCTTCAAGGCGGATGTGGCCCATCCCTGCTCGCAGAGTGTCGTGAAGTGGCGCGAGGCCGGCCTGCTGGAACCGCTCGACACGAGCAAGCTGGCCGCCTGGAACGATATCCTGCCGAACTTCAAGACGATGAAGAACCTGATGACCTCCGAGGACGGGACGGCCTGGTTCATCCCCTTCGAGTGGGGCAATACCGTCCTGACCTATCGCACGGACACGGTGAAGCCGGAGGACGTGGCCTCGCTGAAGGCCTTCGCCGACCCGAAATTCAAGGATCGCGTGTCCATCGGCGACAATGTCGACGACGCCTATGCACTGGCGAGCCTTGCCATCGGCGTCAAGGACTGGACGACGATGACGGACGCGCAGTTCCAGGAGGCGTCGGCCTTCCTGCGTGAGGTGCACAAGAACGTGCGGCTCTACTGGACGGACAATACCGATCTCAGCCAGGCCATGGCGAGCGGCGAGGTCGATCTCGCCTGGGCATGGAACGAGACGGCGACGACCCTTCTGGCCGAGGGCCAGCCCGTCGCCATGCGCAAGGACACCAAGGAGGGGCTATCCACCTGGGTCTGCGGCTATGTGCGATTGAAGGGAGCCGAGGCCAGCCCGGACCTTGCCTATGACTATCTCAACGCCGTCACCGATCCGGCCGTTGCCGCCTATATGGTCGAGAGTTGGGGTTACGGCCATTCCAACGCCAAGGGCATGGCGGCGGTCGATCCGAAGATTCTTGCGGACAAGGGCTATGCCGACGTCGACGCCTTCGTCGCCAATACGCTCTTCCAGTCGCCCATGCCGACGGAGCTGCGGCAGAAGATGATCGCGGAATTCGAGAAGATCAAATCGGGTTATTGAGGGCGCGGGTGCCCCTTATCCGGCCTGCCGGCCAACTTCTCCCCGCTTGCGGGGAGAGGGTCGCGGCAACGGGATGAGGGGCCGGCTTACACGCGCGATACCGGCGCATCCTCCGCCAGAAGGACGAACGCATCCGGATCGTAGGCCAGGCGGATTTCCGCGCCGATCGGCAGGTCGTCCGCGCCGTAATTGTTGGTCTCGACCATCGAGAGCGGTTCTTCCAGCCCGTCGACGCCCACGGTGAGATGCGTCACCTCGCCGAAATAGGCGCGGTTTTCGACGCGGCCGGTAAGCTCGTGCGGCGCGCGGTCGTCATCCCAAAGCAGGCGCAGGCGCTCAGGGCGGATGCCGACGGTGACGTGGCCGTCCGTGGCGGCAAAGCCGTGCGGCTTGTCGAGGCTGACGGCGCCGAAGCGGGCAGCGTCGAGCGAGACCGTGTTGCCCTGCTCGCCCAGCACCTTCGCCTTGAGGAAATTCATGCCGCCGAGGAAGTCGGCGACCTTGCGGGTGCGCGGGCGCTGGTAGATTTCCTTCGGGCTGGCGACCTGCGCGATGCGCCCGCCGAACATGACGGCGATGCGGTCGGAGAGGGCCAGCGCCTCGTACTGATCGTGCGTGACGAGGACGAAGGTGATGCCGACCGCCTTCTGCAGGCTGCGCAGCTCCACCTGCATTTCCTCGCGCAGCTTCTTGTCGAGAGCCGAGAGCGGCTCGTCGAGCAGCAGCACCTTCGGGCGCATGACGAGCGCGCGGGCGAGCGCCACGCGCTGGCGCTGGCCGCCGGAAAGCTCATGCGCCTTGCGCTGCCCGAGACCGGAGAGCCGCACCTGGTCGAGTGCGTCGCCGACGCGCTTCCTCTCCTCTTCCGGCGGGAGCCTCAGCCGCTTCAGCCCGTAGGCGACGTTTTCCGAGACGTCGAGATGGGGGAAGATGGCGTAGCTCTGGAAGACCATGTTGGTCGGGCGTCTGTTCGGCGGCAGCGCCAGCGAGGGCGCGCCGTCGATATAGATCTCACCTGCCGTCGGCGTCTCGAAGCCGGCGATGGAGCGCAGCAGCGTGGTCTTGCCGCAGCCGGACGGGCCGAGCAGGGAGAAGAATTCGCCCTCGCCGATGGTGAGCGAGATGTCGTCCAGCGCCTTGTAGATGCCGTAGAACTTCGACACGTTTTCGATCTGGATCATCGCGCGGTCGGGCATGTTCGGCTCCTAGGGCAGGGCGTGCGCCATCTGCGTGCGGCGTTCGGCACGGCGGCGCAGGGTTTCGGCGAGGGTGAGCAGGAGGATGGAGACGGCGATCATGATCGTGCCGAGCGCCAGCACGCCGGGCAGCTTGGCGGCGAAGCGAAGCTGCCCCCAGATATAGACTG
>Ga0209793_1000575_pt1 | contig 38102 bp, 34 predicted proteins | sample EBPBio122009_DNA_FD_185863 | JGI IMG/M metagenome (GOLD analysis project Ga0209793, IMG submission 185863) | Wastewater treatment Type I Accumulibacter community from EBPR Bioreactor in Madison, WI, USA - Reactor 1_2/2/2009_ DNA (SPAdes) (version 2) | ecosystem: Engineered > Bioreactor > EBPR >... | reverse complement strand
GTGAACTTGTTCGACAGCGTGTTGGAAATGGTGACGGCCGGCGAGACCGTGAAGGTGCGGCTGCGCTTGCGGCTCTTCGTGCGCGTCGCGATCACCTCCGGCAGGCGCTTGCGGCCGGACAGCACGTCCTCGATCATGCGGCCGATCGTGCCGGCGCGGCGCATCTCGTCCGCATCGTTGGGGAATTCACGGTTGACGAGGATCGTGTCGAGCGCGCGGCCGTCCGAGGTCGTGAATATCTGCGCGTCGACGATGTTCGCGCCCGCCGCCGCGCAGGCCCCGGCGATGACCGTCAGGAGGCGCGGATGGTCGGGCGACAGCACCGTGATTTCCGTGATGGCATGGAAGGAATGGGTGCGCACCGTAGTGGCGAGCGTCTGCCTCGCCCGATCCGTCTCGCGGATGAAGGCGGCGTGACGGACCTGATCCTCCAGCGACACCGTGAGAAGGTAAGGCTCGTAGTGGAGGCGCGTATAGGTCTTGCGGTCCTTCTGGCTCCAGTCGTCCGGCAGCGCCTGCGACAGCATTTCGCGGGCGGCCTGCGCGCGCTCCTTGCGCGACAGCTCGGAAAAGCCGCCGGAGATGAGCAGTTCCGTCTCGTAATAGAGCGTGCGCAGGAGCTGGCCCTTCCAGCCGTTCCACACGCCCGGGCCGACGGCGCGGATATCGCAGACCGTCAGCACCAGCAGCATCTTCAGCCGCTCCATGGACTGCACCTTGTCGGCGAAATCCACGATGGTCTTGCGGTCGTTGAGGTCGCGCGTCTGGGCGACCATCGACATGGTCAGGTGCTCCTCGATCAGCCAGACGACCAGTTCCGTCTGCTTGGGCGACAGGCCGAAGCGCGGGCAGAGTTTTCGCGCGACCTTGGCGCCGGCCACCGAATGGTCCTCCGGCCGACCCTTGGCGATATCGTGCAGCAGGACGGCGACATAGAGCGGGATGCGGTCCTCGATGCTCGGCATCACCTGGTAGCTGAGGGGATGGGCTTCCTTCTCACGGCCCTGGTCGATATTCGCCAGCACCCCGACGGAACGGATCAGGTGCTCGTCGACCGTGTAGTGATGATACATGTTGAACTGCATCATCGCGACGATCTTGCCGAAATCCGGGATGAAGCGGCCAAGCACGCCGGCCTCGTTCATGCGGCGCAGGATCAGCGCCGGGTCGCGCGGCGAGGTGAGGATGGACAGGAACAGGCGGTTCGCCTCCTCGTCCTCGCGCAGCGCGCCGTTGATGAGCGCCAGCGAGCGGGTGACCTGTTTCAGCGCGTCCGGATGGAATTCCAGCCCGTTGATGTCGGCGATGTGGAAGAGACGGATGAGGTTGACCGGATCGCGCTTGAATACCTCGGGGTCGACGATGGTGATGCGGCCGCGATCCTCCAGGAAATCCAGCGTTCCGGCGATTTTTCGCGTGCGCCGCGTGAAGCGGCTGATGGCGGCGGTGATGCCCGGTGCTTCCTTGGCCTGCTGGTCCTCCAGCGTCGCGCAGAAGATGCGCGTGAGGTCGCCGACGTCCTTGGCCACGAGGAAATAGTGCTTCATGAAGCGCTCGACGGCGGACAGGCCCGGATGCGGCTGGTAGCCGAGGCATTCGGCGATCTCGCGCTGGATGTCGAAGGAAAGGCGCTCCTCGGCCTTGCCCGTCAGGAAATGCATGTGGCAGCGCACCGCCCAGAGGAAATCGTCCGCCTTGCGGAAAAGCTTGTATTCCTGGCGCGAGAGGACGCCGAGCTTCACCAGTTCGGCAGGGTCCTTGATGTGGTAGAAATATTTGGCGATCCAGAACAGCGTGTGCAGGTCACGCAGCCCGCCCTTGCCTTCCTTGACGTTCGGCTCGACGAGATAGCGCGTGTCGCCGGCCTTGCGGTGGCGCTCGTCGCGCTCGGCGAGCTTCGCCGCGATGAATTCCGGGCCGGTGCCGCGCACGATCTCGCGGTCGAAGCGCACCGCCATCTCCTCGAACAGCGCCACCGAGCCGCAGATGTAGCGCGCCTCGAGGATCGCCGTGCGGATGGTCATGTCGCCCTTGGAAAGCTGGATGCATTCCTCCAGATTGCGCGTGGCGTGACCGACCTTGAAGCCGAGATCCCACAGGATATAGAGCATGAACTCGATGGCCGGCTCGCTCCAGGGGGCCGGCCTTGCCGGCAGCAGAAAGAGCAGGTCGATATCCGAGCCGGGCGCCAGCGTGCCGCGCCCGTAGCCGCCGACGGCCGTGACCGTGATGCGCGTATCGGGCGGGGCCTGTCCCGCGCTGAAGACATGGTTGAGGGCGAAGTCGTGTAGGACGGCGATGAGTTGGTCCTGAAGCCAGGAGATGCGCGCGGCGCATTGCAGGCCGCTGCCGTCCTCGAAAAGCAGCTCGCGGGCGCGGGCGCGGCCGGCCGCGTTGACCTTCTTGAACTCGGTGAGAAGTTCGCGGCGCATGCGGTCGCGGAAATCGGCATTGGTGCTGGCGATGAATTCGCAGCGGGCGCGCAACGCCGGAACGTCGAGCAGGCCGGACTCGGCCGGCGCCAGAAGCTTCTTTTCCATCGGATTCCGGCCTGCGTCCCGCTTGTCGTCCATCGCCCGTTCGGTTCGCATGCCTATAGACCCTTTCAGCATGCAAGGACAATGATCCGAGCCGCTAGGCTTTGCCAAGTTCTTTCTTCAGCGCGTAGAGCGCATCCAGCGCCTCGCGCGGCGTCATGTCGTCCGGGTTGAGGCCCTTGACCAGCTCCTCCACCTTCGACGGCCCGCTACGCTGCGCCTCCTCGCGGCGCACGGCCACCTGGAAGAGCGGCAAGTCGTCGATGAGCTGGCTTGCCGGGTTCTTGCGGTCGGCATCCTCCAGCTTGGCGAGCACGTCCTTCGCGCGTGCCACGACCGAGGGGGGAAGCCCCGCAAGGCGCGCCACCTGGATGCCGTAGGACCGGTCCGCCGCGCCGGGACCGACCTCGTGCAGGAAGATGACGTCGCCGTCCCATTCCTTGACGCGCATCGTGGCATTGGAAAGGCGGGCGAGCTTTTCCGACAGCACCGTCAGCTCGTGGAAATGGGTGGCGAAGAGGCCACGGCAGCGGTTCGCCTCGTGCAGGTGCTCGACGGCGGCCCAGGCGATGGAAAGGCCGTCGAAGGTGGCGGTGCCGCGACCGATCTCGTCGAGGATGACCAGCGAGCGCTCGGTCGCCTGGTTGAGGATCGCCGCCGTCTCGACCATCTCCACCATGAAGGTGGAGCGGCCGCGCGCAAGGTCGTCCGACGCGCCGACACGCGAGAAGAGCCTGTCGACCACGCCGATATGGGCGCTTTCGGCGGGAACGTAGGCGCCCATCTGCGCGAGGATGGCGATGAGCGCGTTCTGGCGCAGGAAGGTCGACTTACCGCCCATGTTGGGACCGGTCAGCAGCCAGATCGCGCCATGGCCCTTTCCATCCGCCGGCGAGAGGTCGCAGGAATTGGCGACGAAGGCGGCGGCCTGCTGGCGGCGCAGCGCCTGCTCGACGACCGGATGCCGACCGCCGACGATGGCGAACATGGTGGAATTGTCGACCACGGGCCGGCAATAGGCCTGCTCCTCGGCAAGCGCCGCAAGGCCGACGGAGACGTCGACCACGGCAAGCGCGCGCGCCGCCGCCTTGATGGCCTCGGCCTCAGCGACAACCGCCTCGACCAGCCCTTCGAAGGCGGCAAGCTCGATGGCGAGCGCCCGGTCGGCAGCGTTGGCGATCTTGGTCTCCAGCTCGGAGAGCGCCGTCGTCGTGAAACGCATCGCGCCGGCCATGGTCTGGCGGTGGATGAAGCGGGCCTTCGCCTCGTCGCCGTCCGTCAGCGCCGAGGCATTGCCGGCGGAGACCTCGATGAAATAGCCAAGCACGTTGTTGTGCTTGATCTTCAGCGACTTGACGCCCGTTTCCTCGGCATATTGCAGTTGCAGGCCGGCAATGACGCGGCGGGACTGGTCGCGCAGCGCGCGCATCTCGTCCAGCTCGCCGTCCGCTCCCTCGCGGATGAAGCCGCCGTCGCGTTTCAGGAGCGGCAATTCGTCGGCCAGCATCACGGCGAGGCGGTGCGACAGGTCGACGGGCAGCGCGGCGATGGCGGCGCGAGCACCCGCAAGCTCGCCGCCGAGATCTTCCACCACCATCAACTGCGCGATGGCGGCGGACACCGAAAGACCCTGCAGGATCGCGCCGAGGTCGCGCGGGCCGCCACGGCCGAGCGCGATACGGGAAAGGGCTCGGGGCATGTCGGGCAGCGCCTTCAACGCGCGGCGCAGGTCCTCGCTGAAGGACGGGCGCTCGCCCAGCATCGCGATGGAATCGAGCCGCACGTTGATCGCCTCGGGATCGGTCAGCGGCGACATCAGCCGCTCGGCGAGAAGGCGCGCGCCACCGCTGGTGACGGTGCGGTCGATGGCCTTCAGCAGCGTGCCGGCGCGGTCGCCGGACTGGGTGCGCACCAGTTCGAGATTGCCGCGCGTCGCCGGGTCGATGAAGAGCGTGGAGGCCGAGCTTTCGCGCTCCGGCCTTCCGAGCGGCGGGCGCTCGGCGATCTGGGTCTTCTCCACGTAGGAGATCGCCGCCGAGGCCGCGGCAAGCTCGGCGCGGGAGAAGGTGCCGAAGCCGTCGAGCGTCGAGACGCCGAAATAGCGGGCGATGCGGCCCTCGGCCGTCGCGCTGTCGAACAGCACGGCCGGTTGGGGCACGGCGACGCGGCCGACGACATCCAGCACCGGGCGGAATTCCGGGTCGTGGAACAGCGTGTCCGGCACGATCAGCTCGCGCGGGTCGATGCGCAGGATATCGGCGAGAAGCTGGCCCTGCGCCGTCTCGGACAGGCGGAAGATGCCGGTGGAGATGTCGATCCAGGCGAGCGCCATGGCCGGCTCCGCCCCGCCGCGAATGCGCGCGACGGCCATCAGATAGTTGGCGTCGGAGGGCGAAAGGAGCTTTTCCTCGGTCAGCGTGCCGGGCGTGACGAGGCGCACCACATCGCGGCGCACCACCGACTTGGAGCCGCGCTTCTTGGCCTCCGCCGGGTCTTCCACCTGCTCGCAGACCGCAACGCGGAAGCCGACGGCGATCAGCTTCTGGAGATAGTCGTCCGCGGCGTGGACGGGCACGCCGCACATGGGGATATCGAGACCCAGATGCTGGCCGCGCTTGGTCAGCGTGATGCCGAGGGCGCGCGAGGCGTCCACCGCGTCCTGGAAAAACAGCTCGTAGAAGTCGCCCATCCGGTAAAACAGCATGCTGTCCGGGTTGGCGGCCTTGATCTCGATATACTGTTCCATCATCGGCGTTGCCGATGCGCGGCTTTCGTCGCTGGCAAGCTCTGCCGTCGACAGGATGTCGTTCGCTCGCACGATCTGATCGTTCACGGAGATACTGTTTCTTCCAAAACGGAGGGTCTGTTCTTCCCAAAAAAGAGGTGTCACCCTAGCCGTGCGGGGGTATAGAAAACAACTGCCGTATGCAGTCATGGGCCTATCGCCCACAGAAGTGTGAAGGGGGGAATATGCCGGGAACCGACAAATCAGATCGCCAGAGGGCAACCGTCACGGACCAGGAGGCGCTGGACTTCCACGCGACCGGCCGTCCCGGCAAGCTGGAAATCACGCCCACCAAGCCGATGGCGACGCAGCGCGACCTCGCGCTCGCCTATTCGCCGGGCGTCGCCGTGCCGGTGAAGGCCATCGCCGAGAACCCCGCGACCGCCTATGACTACACGACGCGCGGCAACATGGTCGCGGTCATCTCCAACGGCACCGCCATCCTCGGCCTCGGCAATCTCGGCGCCCTCGCCTCCAAGCCCGTGATGGAAGGCAAGTCCGTCCTCTTCAAGCGCTTCGCCGACGTCGATTCCATCGACCTCGAGGTCGACACGGAAAATGTCGACGAGTTCATCAACTGCGTGCGCTATCTCGGCCCCTCCTTCGGCGGCATCAATCTCGAGGACATCAAGGCCCCCGACTGCTTCATCATCGAGCAGCGCCTGCGCGAACTGATGGACATCCCCGTCTTCCACGACGACCAGCACGGCACCGCCATCATCGCCGCCGCGGGCCTCATCAATGCGCTGGCGCTGACCGGCCGCGACTTCAAGACCACCAAGCTCGTCTGCAACGGCGCGGGCGCAGCCGCCATCGCCTGCATCGAACTGATCAAGGCAATGGGCTTCGCCCCGGAAAACGTCATCCTCTGCGACACCAAGGGCGTCATCTACCAGGGCCGCGAAGACGGCATGAACCAGTGGAAGTCGGCGCACGCCGTCAAGACGGACCGCCGTTCGCTGGCCGAGGCCATGATGGGCGCGGACGTCGTCTTCGGCCTTTCCGCCAAGGGCGCCTTCTCCGAGGAGATGATCCGCTCCATGGCGCCGAAGCCGATCATCTTCGCCATGGCCAATCCCGACCCGGAAATCACGCCGGAAGAAGTCGCCCGCATCCGCGACGACGCCATCGTCGCGACCGGCCGTTCGGACTATCCGAACCAGGTCAACAACGTGCTCGGTTTCCCCTACATCTTCCGCGGGGCGCTGGACGTGCGCGCCTCCACCATCAACGACGCGATGAAGATCGCCGCCGCCGAGGCGCTGGCGCATCTTGCCAAGGAAGACGTGCCGGATGACGTCGCCGCCGCCTATCAGGGCGTACGTCCGCGCTTCGGCGCGCAGTATATCATCCCCGTGCCCTTCGACCCGCGCCTCCTCTCGGCGATCCCGGTCGCCGTCGCCAAGGCGGCGATGGAGACGGGTGTCGCGCGCAAGGACATTCCCGATCTCGACGCCTATGCCCGCGACCTGCGCGCCCGCCGCGATCCGATCGCCTCGACGCTCCAGCAGATCTATGCTCGCGTGCGCCGCCAGCCGAAGCGCGTGGTCTTTGCGGAAGGCGAAGAAGAGCAGATGATGCGCGCCGCCGTCTCCTACGCCAACCAGCAGCTCGGCACCGCCATCCTGCTCGGCCGCGAGGAGCAGATGCGCGAGACGGCGGAAAAGGCCGGCATCGACCTCGACCGGCCCGGCATCGAGCTGGTCAATGCCCGCATCTCCAAGCGCAACAACGTCTATATCGACTATCTCTATGCGCGCCTCCAGCGGAAGGGCTTCCTCTTCCGCGACGCGCAGCGCCTGATCCATAACGACCGCAACCACTTCGCGGCCTGCATGGTGGCGCTGGGCGATGCGGACGGCATGGTGACGGGCCTCACCCGCAACTACTCGACCGCGCTGGAAGACGTGCGCCGCTGCATCGACGCCAAGCCCGGCCACCGGGTCATCGGCGCCTCGCTGGCGCTCTGCCGCGGCCGCGCTGTGCTGGTCGCCGACACGGCCGTGCACGACATGCCCTCCTCGGAGGAACTGGCGGATATCGCCGAGGAAGCGGCCGGCCTTGCCCGCCGCCTCGGCTACGAGCCGCGCGTCGCCATGCTCGCCTATTCGACCTTCGGCCATCCTTCCGGCGAACGCTCGGAACGGGTGCGCGAGGCCGTGAAGATCCTCGACCGCCGCCGCGTCGATTTCGAATATGACGGCGAGATGGCCGCCGATGTGGCGCTGAACCCGCGCATCATGGAACAGTATCCGTTCTGCCGCCTTTCGGCGCCCGGCAACGTGCTCGTCATGCCCGCGTTCCACTCGGCCTCGATCTCGACCAAGATGCTGCAGGAACTCGGCGGCTCGACGGTCATCGGTCCCCTGCTCGTCGGTCTCGACAAGTCGGTGCAGATCGTCTCGATGGGCGCGAAGGACAGCGACATCGTCAACATGGCCGCGCTCGCCGCCTACAATTCCGGCGTATAACGAAAACCGCCCGCTCCAGGCCTCTGGAGCGGGCGGAAACCAACAGATGACGCCCAAAGGGCTAGCTGGCGAAACGCCCCGCATCCGCACCGTAGTAATTCAGGTAGCGGCCCGAGATCTTGCCGATCGGCAGGACGATCAGCACATCCGTCGTATTGAAACCGTGGTCGACGACCGCGCCGTCGCCGATGGCCGCGCCAAGGCGCAGGTAACCCTTGACGAGCGGCGGCATGGCGGCGAGCGCCTTGCGCGCATCGACGCCTTCGGACGGCATCAGGTCCATGGTGCGGAAGCGTTCCGGCCGGGCCGAAACGCTCCACTCGTCTTTCGCAAGAACGTTATGATGCAGGAAGGAGAGCGCCAGCGCATGCTCCTCCGGCACCGTGCCATGGAAGGAGGCGCAGCCGAACATCACGTCGATGCCGTGTCTCAGCGAATAGGCCCAGGCACCCTGCCAGAGCAACTCCACAGTGCGCTTTGTGCGATAGGCGGGCAGCACGCAGGAACGGCCGAGTTCCATGAAGCGCTTGTCGGGATGGCGGGCGATCAGCGCCTCGACGTCGAATTCGGACTGGGAATAGAAACCGCCGGAGCCTGCCGCCACGTCCTGCCGCAACAGGCGATAGGTGCCGACGATCTGCTCTTCCGCATCGCCCTCGATCGTGGTGTCGAGCACCAGCAGGTGGTCGCAGACCATGTCCCAGGCGTCGATATCGCGCTTGCGGCGCACGGCATCGGACGAGAGCGTGGCGTTCATCTCCTCGGCAAAGACGCGATAGCGGACGGCCTGCGCGGCGTCGATCTCCGAGACGGAACGGGCGATGCGCGTTTCGAGATTGCCGATGCGGCCGAGCACGTCCGTGCCCGAGCGGCCGGCGACGGGGGCCGGCTTCTGGGCCGTCTCCTGCGGTGCGATGGTCGGGGCGAGGTCGAGCGTCATGATACTGTATCCGTTAGGCGAAACTGCGTGGTTTAAACCACGATTCTGCAACAAGATAATGACGCGAAGCGGGCTTGGGTAGCCTCATGCGGTGGCGCGGCGCATGAGGCGGGCGATTTCCGCGACCAGCCGGGCCGGATCCGCGGGCTTGGCCAGAACCGCGCTCGCGCCGGCATCCCGCAGCGCCTCGCCGAGGCCGGCGCGGCTGTCCGCCGTCAGCACGATCACCGGCAGCGGCGCATTGCCGTAGTCGCCCCTGGCGATGCGGGCGATCATCTCCCTGCCCTCGCCGCCGGGCATGCCGAGATCGGTGACGATGAGGTCGGCGGCGAAGGGACCGGCAGCCGTTGCCCCGCCGAGCGCGGCGACGAGAGCCGGATAATCCGGCACATGGCGCACCGTATGGCCCGCCCGCTCCAGCACGGAGCGCACCAGCATGGCGTTCACCGGGTCGTCCTCGGCAAGGAGGATGCGCGCGCCCGCCGGGGCGGCCGGCACCGGATCGGGCACGGCGGGCGGCAGGTCCTTCAGGATCGGTCGATTGTCGTTGATGGCGTCGCGCACCTCTATGCCCTTCATGCGGCCGCGCAGCACCTCGACCAGCGAACGCTCGCGCAGCGGGCGGATGAGCCAGGAATCGTAGCCCTCGCCATTGCCGATCGCCCGCGCGCCGCGTTCTTCCGGATTGACGAGATAGATGCGGCGCGCGCCGCTGTCGCGCAGATAGGCGAGGTCGGCCAGTTCCCGGCGGAAGGCCCCGGCAAGGCGGTTGTCGACAATGATGTCGGTCAGTTCCGCCCTGCGCCCGGCAAGGGACTGGAGGTGTTCCAGCGCTTCAGTGACGGTGGTGGCGAGATGACAAGCACCCCCGAGCGCCTCGACGGTGCACGCCAACGCCCTGGCGGCCGGCCCTTCGGGCGCGAGCAGGAAGACGAGGCTGCCCGAAAGCACGCCCTTGCGCGTCCTGCCCGCCACCGTCGTGCGCAGATCGACCGGCATGCGGATGGTGAAGGTGCTGCCCTTGCCGGGCACGCTTTCGAGCGTCAGCGCACCGCCCGCCTCGCGCAGGATGCGGGCAGAGATGGCAAGACCGAGGCCGGTGCCGCCGCTGCGCTGGGCGGCGCTTCCGGCCTGTTCGAATTCCTCGAAGATACGCGCCTGTTCCCCGGCGCTCATGCCCGGGCCGCTGTCGGTGACGCGGATGACGACGGCGTCGCGGTCGAGTGTCGTTTCGAGGAAGACGCCGCCGGTATGGGTGAATTTCACGGCATTGCCGACGACGTTATAGAGCACCTGGCGCAGGCGCGGCGCATCGTAGAGCAGAAGTCCCGGCACCTCGGGCGAAACGAAGGAGCCGATCTCGATGCCCTTCTCGTGAGCGCGCGGCGAGAGCATTTCCACGACGCTTTCCAGCATCGGGCGCACCGGCTCCTCCGACGGGCGGAGTTGGAAACGGCCGGCCTCGATGGAGGAGAAGTCGAGAAGGTCGTCGACGAGCTGGACGAGCGCATGGCCGGACTGGCGCATGCCGGAAAGGTAGTTCTTCTGTTCGGCCGAAAGGCGCGTCTGGCCGATGAGGTGCGACATGCCGAGGATGCCCGAGAGCGGCGTGCGGATCTCGTGGCTGACGGTGGCGAGCAGGCGCGATTTCGCCGCGCTCGCCTCTTCCGCCCGCTGGCGGGCGCGCTCGCGCTCGCGCTCCGCCCGGCGCTCCTCCGTCACGTCGCGGGCGATGGAATGGATAACGAGTTCGCCGGAGACCGGATCACGCACGGTGACGTCGTGCCAGGAATAGATGCGTCCGGCGACGTCGACATCGTAGCGATGGGGGATCGCCTGCGAGCGGAAGGCAAGGCCCAGCGCCTCGCAGGTCCTGCCCTCGATCTCGGCGGCGCCCGTCAGCGTGCCCAGGACGGCATTGGCGCTGAGGATACGGCCGTCGAGCGCGCGCATGACGACGATATCCCCAAGCACGTCATGGATGGCCGAAAGGATCTGCGACGTCTCGCTACGCTCCCAGGAGCGGTCATGCGCGGCTTCCATGCCGGCTGTCGGCAGGCGGACCCGCAGGAGGAAAGCGACGCCGGCAATCCCTGCAAGGCTAAGGCCGATGGCGGCGACATAGAACCCGGCCGCCACGCCCGCCGCAAGGACAAGCCCGGCCATCAGCAATCCGAGGCCGGCAATCGCGTTGCGGATCGCCGCATGGCCGGTCGGCGCGGCGGCCGGCAAATCGCCTTCCTCACCCGCCCCGGAAGAGGTGCGGGCCGAACGGCGCGGCGGTTCGGCGAATTCGGCCTGGAGCCGGTTCTGAAGCTTGACGGGTTCGCTCATGCGGACCCCATTAGCACGGGGTCCGTTCAGATCGGCTTCAGCAAGTCGTTCGAATTTTAGCTTTTCGGGCGACGCAGCAGCAGAAGCTCATCGAGGACGACGAGGCCCGCGCCGATGGTGATAAAGCTGTCGGCGAGGTTGAAGACCGCAAAGGACCATGTCTCGGTGTAGAAGAGGATATAGTCGATCACGTAGCCGAAGAGCGCCCGGTCGATGAGATTGCCGAAGGCGCCCGCGATGATGAAGGCGTAACCGGCATGGGCAAGGCCGCGCGCCTTGGGCGTCTGCCGCCAGAGCCAGATGACGAAGGCGACGACGAAGAGCCGGAGCGTGACGATGAACCAGCCTTCCATGCCCGAGAGCATAGAGAAGGCGACGCCGTAATTGTAGGTGCGGTAGAGCGCCAGCATGGGCATGACATGCACCGGCTCCTGGAAGGGAAGCCAGGTCTCGACGGCGAACTTCACCGCCTGGTCCAGCAGCAGCGCAAGCAGGATGAGGACGACGACCGGCAGCGGCCGGGAAAACAGCGGAATGCGTTCGTTCATGCCCGCTCTTCCAGCGTCAGCAGATGGCGGCGCGCCTCGAAGAGCATGATGCCGGTGGCGATGGCCAGATTCAGCGAATCGGCAAGGCCGGCCTGCGGGATGCGGGCAAGCGCATCGGCCTCACGGGCAAGCTCGTCGGGCAGGCCCTGCTGCTCGTTGCCCATGAGGAGCACAACGGGGTTCTTCCTGTAATCGATGGTGCGGTAGTCGACCGCGCCCGCAAGGTGCGTGGCGACGACGGAAACGCCCGCGCCCTTCTTCCAGCCGAGGAAGTCGGCGGGGCTGGCCTTGACCAGCGGCAGGGCGAAGACCGAACCCATGGTGGCGCGTACGGTTTCCATCGAATAGGGGTCGGTCGTCTCGCCGAGGAGGATGACGCCGCTCGCGCCGGCCGCATCCGCCGTGCGGATGATCGTGCCGAGATTGCCGGGATCGCGCACGCGGTCGAGCGCCACATAGGTCTCGTTCGCCTTCGGACGGATATCGCGCAGGCTCGTCCAGCGCTGGGTGAAGATGCCGACGACCATCTGCGGATTGTCGCGCCGGGTGATCGAGGAGAGCACCTTCTCGCTGACTTCAAGCACCAGCCCGCCGCGCGCCACGGTCTTCGTCGCGGCCTGTACGACCTGCGGCTTGTCCTTGACGTTCTTGGCGTAGACCAGCGTCCTGATCTCGAAACCGAGTTCCAGCGCATCGATGACGAGTTTCAGACCCTCGGCCATGAAGCTCTTCGTCTCGTCGCGGTCCTTCTTGTTGGCGAGTGCCTTGATGTCCTTGACGATGGGGTTCGAAAGGCTCGTGACTTCCTTCACCTGCCCGACGCGGCGGGTTCCGTGGTGGTCGTGGCTCATGCGCTGATCCATCGGCTGAAGAGGGAGGTGGAGAGGGCGCGGCCGGCTTGCCCGCCGTCCGGGCCGCTCTCGCGGATGACGAGCTCGCCCGATTCCACCGTTCCGCCGGCGCCGCGCATGGTCTCGCGCATCAACTCATGGATGGAATAGAAGCTCGCGCGGATCGAATAGGCCGTCAGCACGAGGCCGATGGCCTTGGGCGACAGGATCTCGCGGCAGATGTCGAGCATCAGCGGCAGATGGTCGAAGAGGTGCCAGACCTCGCCGTTCGGCCCGCGGCCGAATTTCGGCGGGTCGGTGAGGATGATGTCGTATTTGCTGCCGCGGCGCTCCTCGCGCTGGATGAACTTCATCGCGTCTTCGCAGATCCAGCGGATCGGCAGCTTCTCCATGCGGCCGAGCGCCTGGTTCTCGCGCGCCCAGCCGATGGCCTTCTTCGAGGCATCGACATGGGTGACTTCGGCACCGGCGCTGGCGGCGATGAGCGAGGCGACCCCGGTATAGCCGAAGAGGTTCAGCACCTTGACCGGGCGGCCGGCAGTCTCGACCTTTTCCTTCATCCAGCTCCAGTGGGCGAGCTGTTCCGGGAAGACGCCGACGTGGCGGAAGGCGGTGAAGCGGCCGTGGAAGTCGACGCCGAGGAGCTGCATCGGCCAGGTCTCGCCGAGCGCCACCTTGGGGAATTTCCAGCGCCCCATGCCGTCCTCGTCCGTATCGCCGGTGAAGAGGGCGTCCGCCTTGTCCCAGAGCGCGGCCGGAAGGCGCCGCTGCCAGAGCGCCTGGGCCTCCGGGCGCACGATGCGGTAGGGGCCGTATTGCTCCAGCTTCTCGCCGGCGCCGCTGTCGATGAGGCGGTACTGGTCGGAGCCGGCGGTTTCGAGGATGACCGGCACGCGCTCAGCGGGCTTTTCGCCCTCGCGGCGCATCAGCGGGCGGGCGGGAGCCTCGGGCGCGGGGCGCGGCTCCTTCCTGGGAGCCTGTGCCGGCTTGGGGGTCGCGGCGGGCTGCGCCTTGGCGGCCGGCCGGCTGTATGCCTGTGCCTTGACGGGCGCGGCGGGGCCGCTCTTCGGCCGGCGGTGTTTGTCCTTCACGATCGATCGTCCGTCGTCGGTTGAAAATGAGCCGGCAGCGCCGGAAAACAAGCGGCTCCCATACCATCCCTCCCCCACTTGGCAAAGCGCTTTCCGATTGCGATAAATTTGGAACCGTTCCAGGGAGGAGATCGATCATGGACATGTCCGGCGAAGAACGCATTGCCGCCCCGCGCGAGGCCGTCTGGGCGGCGCTCAACGACCCGGAGGTGCTGAAGGCCTGTATTCCGGGCTGTCAGTCGCTCACCATGAAATCGCCGACCGAGCTGGAAGCGACCGTGAAGATCAAGATCGGCCCCGTCTCGGCAACCTTCACCGGCGAGGTGACGCTCTCCAACCTCAACCCGCCGGAAAGCTACACGATATCGGGCGAGGGCAAGGGCGGCATTGCGGGCTTTGCGAAGGGTGGCGCGGATGTGCGCCTGACCGAGGACGGCGGCGAGACGATCCTGGCCTATGACGTGAGGGCGCAGATCGGCGGTAAGCTCGCCCAACTGGGCTCGCGCCTCATCGATTCGACGTCGAAAAAATTGGCGACGCAGTTCTTCGCCGACCTTGGCGCGAGGCTGGGCGGCGGGGCCGCCTGATCACTTTCCGGAAACGGGCACCACGGCCTGCGCGGCCAGGGCCTCGGCACGACCGCGGTGCCTGTCCGCTTCCGTATGCCACTTCACCGCTTCGCCTGCCTCGAGGCGCGCGCGCTTGCGGTGCTTGCCCTGCGCGAACCAGGTAATGAGCGCGCCGAGCACGAGACCGAAGATCGTCGCAAGGAAGATGTAGACGAAGAAGGGCGCGGTGACGGAGAGCAGGCTGTCCTCCGGCCGGAACGGATTGAACGCCAGCGTCACCGGTTGACGGTTCGCCACCGACAGCACGATCAGCACGATGGCGACCGGGATGAGGATAACGACGTTGACTATTCTCTTGACCATTGCGTCACCTTGTCGGCAGCGGCGACGCCTCAATCGTCCTGGTCGGCCTGACCGGGATTGAGGCGCTCGCGCAGCTCCTTGCCTGTCTTGAAGAACGGAACCCACTTCTCCTCGACGAAGACCGCATCGCCCGTGCGCGGGTTGCGGCCGGAACGCGAGGGGCGATTCTTGACGGAAAAGGCGCCGAAGCCGCGCAGCTCGACACGATTGCCGGCGGCCAGCGCATCGGTGATCTCGTCCAGCACCGCGTTGACGATGTTCTCGACGTCGCGGTGATAGAGGTGGGGATTGCGGGCTGCGACGATCTGCACCAGTTCCGACTTGATCACTGTATCCCCCTCAAAAATTCTTGTTTTTCAATCGCGATCAACCTGCCAAACCGAAACAAGACCGTCAAGAAACAACTTCTCCCCGGTCAGCTTTTCGATCGTCGGCTGCAGGTCGACCGGTAGTCCGAGCACGGAGCGGGCCAGCTCACGGATGCTGCCGCCGAGGAAGGGGATGGCCGAGCGGCGCGGCGCTTCGTAATCGATGAAGGGCAGGTCCTTCGCCACCTTGCGGGTGTCGAGATAGGCGCGGATCGCCTCCGGCCCGCCGAGCGTGTCGACCAGCTTCGCGGCCAGCGCCTGCCGGCCGGTGAAGATGCTGCCGTCGGCAAGGCGCAGCACCTCGGCGCGCGGCAGCTTGCGGCGCTCGGCGACGAGATCGACGAACCAGTCGTAGCTGTCCATAACCATTGCGCGTATCATCGCCTTGGCGTCCTCGCTTGCCGGATGGAAGGGCGAGGGCTCCGCCTTCAGCGGCGCGGACTTGATCTCCTCCAGCGAGACGCCGATCTTGTCCATCAGCTCCTTGAGCTGCGGGTACTGGAAGAGGACGCCGATGGAACCGGTGATCGAGCTTTCTCCGGCGATGATCGTGTCACCCGCCGTCGCGACCATATAGCCGGCCGAGGCCGCCAGCGTGCGCACGTCCGAGACGACCGGCTTCTTCTCCGCCACCTTGCGCAGCGCCTTGAAGATGACCTCGCCGCCATAGGTCGTGCCGCCGGGCGAGGCGATCGTGACGACAAGCGCCTTGGCCCGTTCGTTTTGCGCGATGGCGTCGAGGCGCGCCAGAAGCTCGCTGTCGTCCTGGATGATGCCCGAAATGCTGATGCGGGCGATGTGATCGCCCGTCTCGCCGGGCCAGCGCCAGGCGACCGCCGCAAAGACCGCGGCAAGCGCGATCAGCACGGCCGCGACGCGCCAGAAGGTGAGCTTGCGGCGCAGTTGCCGGCGGTCGGCGATGGCGGATTGGTCCATGTCCTGTCCTCGATACTGGATCGCCGCCTCTCAAGGTGGCTTGCGGAAGGCCCTATCGATATGGCATTCCCGGCGCAAATGGCAATTCGTCGCCGAACTTTCTTGGACATCCATTGTTTGTTCAGGAATAATCGCCATATGAGGCCCGTTATGGTTGCGGCCCTTTGACGGCGAGGACCGGAGCGGACATTCAAGCAGGCAGGATGCTGGACAACGTGGCAGAAGCACCGACGGGTGCGCAGGGCATGGGCGGAACCGCCGAGGCTTACCGCCTCGCCACGCGGCATTCCCGGCGCGTGCGCCTGCTGAAGATCGCCCTGCCGGTCGCCGCCCTCCTCATCGGCGCGGTCTTCGCGGTTGTTTCGATCGTGCGCACCTACATTCCCTCCAATCTCCAGGTCGAGAGCGCGACCATCGAGGACGGCAAGCTCGTCATGCGCTACCCGGCCATCGCCGGGCGCAACGACGACGGCATCAGCTATTCGATGAAGGCGGAGCGGGCGCTGCAGGACATGAAGCAGCCTGACGTCATCACACTCGAGAACATCACGGCGAAGATGCCGGTCAACGAGAACACGACCGCCGAGGTTCTGGCCGAAACGGGCGTCTACGACCGCGGCAAGAACCTGCTCGACATGACCGCGCCCTTCACCATCAATCTCAACAACGGCCTGACCGCCGCCTTCCGTTCCGCCAATCTCGACGTCAACGGCGGAACTATGTCGACGACGGAGCCGGTTTCAATCCGCGCGCCCTCCGCATCCATTGTTGCGCAGTCGCTGCGAATGACGGATAAAGGCCGGGTTGTAACCTTCGAAGGCAAGGTCGTCGTCGATGTCGATCCTGCCGCCATCCGCAACCGGGAAAAGTAAGAGCCCCATGTTCGCCAGTTTCTCCGCCCCCCGTCGGGCCGCCAGCCTTTTCGCTCTTGCCGCCGGCCTCGTGCTTGCCGCCGGCTCCGCCGGCGCCCAGCAGACGTCGAGCAACATGAAGGGCATGAAGCTGTCGAACGACCAGCCGATCCAGATCCAGAGCGACAAGCTCGAGATCCGCGACCAGGAGAGCAAGGCCGAGTTCACGGGCAATGTGAAGGTCGTACAGGGCACCACGACCCTGCAGGCCGGCCGCATGGTCGTGCATTACAAGTCGGGCGGCGGCGGCTCGATCTCCGGCGGCGACGCGGACATCGAGACGATCGACGTCTTCGACAAGGTCTACCTCAAGTCGCAGAGCCAGGAAGCGACGGCCGACACCGGCACCTTCAACATGGTCAACGAGACACTGCTGCTCAAGGGCGATAAGGTCGTGCTGTCGGAGGGTGAGAACGTCTTCGTCGGCTGCCAGCTCACCGTGGCCATGAAGACCGGCGAAGCCAAGCTCGACGCCTGCGGCGGGCGCGTCATGATCCAGCTCGACCCGAAATCCCGCAAGCAAACGAACTGATATAGCGCCACGTGTCTTCCTCCCTGCTCACCCGATTAACGCGCCGCCCGAAGAAGGCCGTGCAGGAGCCTCAGCGCAACAGTGACCTGTCGCGCTACGAAGGCACGCTGATTGCGCGCGGGCTGACGAAGACCTATCGCGACCGGCGCGTCGTCAACGGTGTGTCGCTGGTCGTGCGGCGCGGCGAGGCCGTGGGCCTGCTCGGTCCGAACGGCGCCGGCAAGACGACCTGTTTCTACATGATCACCGGTCTCGTGCCCGTCGACGAAGGCTCGATCGAGATCAACGGCCACGACGTCACCACCATGCCGATGTATCGCCGCGCGCGCCTTGGCGTCGGCTACCTGCCGCAGGAAGCCTCGATCTTCCGCGGACTGACGGTGGAGGAGAACATCCGCGCCGTGCTGGAAGTGCACGACAAGGACAAGGCGCGGCGCGAAGCCAAGCTTGACAGCCTGCTGGCCGAATTCTCCATCGCCCATCTGCGCAAGTCGCCGGCCGTCGCCCTTTCGGGCGGCGAGCGCCGCCGTCTCGAAATCGCCCGCGCGCTCGCCACCGACCCGACCTTCATGCTGCTCGACGAGCCCTTCGCGGGCGTCGACCCCATCTCGGTCGCCGACATCCAGGCGCTGGTGCGCCACCTCACCTCGCGCGGCATCGGCGTCCTGATCACCGACCATAACGTGCGCGAGACGCTCGGCCTCATCGACCGCGCCTATATCATCCATGCCGGCGAAGTGCTGACCCATGGCCGGGCGAACGACATCGTCAACAATGCCGACGTGCGCCGGCTCTATCTCGGCGACAACTTCAGCCTCTAGGCCGATCTTCACCACGTTCCCGGCCGCGGCTTGACCAAACCCCGTAAAAACGCAATTTTCGGGCCAGTTGGATTCCGCCGCCCCGGCCACGATGGCCAGAGGCCGCTTTCCGGGAGAACAGAGCGTCCGCATGGCCCTCGCCGCCAGCCTTTTCCTGCGCCAGAACCAGTCGCTGGTCATGACCCCGCAGCTCATGCAGTCGATCCAGCTGCTGCAGATGACGCATGTCGAGCTGACGCAGTTCATCGAGCAGGAAGTCGAGAAGAACCCGCTGCTCGAGATCGCCGCCGGCGAGGACGGCCGCGGCGTGGATGACCCCTTTACCGGCGACGACGCTCCCCACGCCGAAAACGCCGGCAGCGAGGACGGCTTCCAGCCGGACCTCTACGACAACGCAACGACGGGCAGCGCCGGCAGCGCGCCGGAAACGCTCGACGGCGGGCTGGACAATGTCTTTCCCGACGACACCGGCCCGCGCGCGGCGGATGCGCCGGAGCTTCTCGGCCAGTGGAAATCCATGCCCGGCGGCGAGGACGGTGGGGGCTACGACCTCGACGACTTCGTGGCGAGCCGCAAGACGCTGCGCGACGTGCTGAACGAGCAGATCCCCTTCGTGCTCACGGACGTCATCGACCGGCTGATCGCCCAGCATCTCGTCGACCAGCTCGACGAGGCCGGCTACTTCCAGGGCAGCGTCGCCGAGACGGCGGAAAAGCTTGGCAAGCCCGCCGCCGATATCGGGCGCGTGCTTTCCCGCCTGCAGGAGCTAGACCCGCCCGGCGTCTTCGCCCGCACGCTCAGTGAGTGCCTCTCCATCCAGCTTCGGGCGCTCGACCGGCTGGACCCGGCCATGGCCGTGCTGGTCGACAATCTCGAACTGCTCGCCCGGCGCGATTTCGCGACGCTGAAGAAGCTATGCGGCGTGGGCGAGGAAGACCTGCTCGACATGCTGGCCGAAATCCGCAAGCTCGACCCCAAACCCGGCACGCGCTACGAGACCAGCGCCTCGGAGGCCGTTGTGCCCGACATCATCGTGCGCACCGCGCCCGACGGCTCCTGGCAGGTCGAGCTGAACCCCGACACGCTGCCGCGCGTCCTCGTCAACCGCGACTACTACGCCGCCGTCTCCAGCCGTACGAGCCGCGACAGCACCGACTACGGCTTCCTCAACGAATGCCTCCAGACGGCCAACTGGCTGACGCGCAGCCTCGACCAGCGCGCCCGCACCATCATGAAGGTGGCGAGCGAGATCGTGCGCCAGCAGGACGGCTTCCTGATGCACGGCGTCGATCACCTGCGCCCGCTGAATCTCAAGACCATCGCCGAGGCGATCGGCATGCACGAATCGACGGTGAGCCGCGTCACCTCGAACAAGTACATGTTGACGCCGCGCGGCCTGTTCGAGCTGAAGTATTTCTTCACAGTCTCCATCGGCTCGGCGGAAGGCGGCGATTCTCATTCGGCCGAGAGCGTGCGCCACCGGATTCGCACCATGATCGCGCGGGAGACGCCCGACGCGGTGCTTTCCGACGACGATATCGTTGATGCACTGCACAAGGGCGGCGTGGAACTTGCCCGCCGGACGGTGGCCAAGTACCGCGAGGCGATGAACATCCCCTCCTCCGTGCAGCGCAGGCGCGAAAAGCGGGCGCTCGCCAAGGCGTCCGGCGGCTGAAACAAAGCCGGGATAAGCGCCGTTTCAGGCTGCCGGAAGTTAACGATAGCTGAATCCGCCGATTGACTTGCCCGGCTGGAAGGGCTAATGCGCGCCCCACTTTCGAAGGAAAGGCATACCGGACTTCCAAAACATATCCCCGCTTTTCTTGAGCGTGCGATGCAGCAAACAGCGCGTGCGTGAAAAGCTTGGAACGCAGATGAGGTTGGAATAGACTGGTGCGCGCAAATCATGAAAGAGAGGTAACCTCCATGAGTGTGCGTGTGTCCGGTAAACATATGGAAATCGGCGACAGCTTCCGCCAGCGGATTGAAGAGCAGGTCGGAGAAGCCGTAACCAAATATTTCGACGGAGGATATTCGAGCCAGGTCACCGTGGAAAAAGCGGGATCGCGGTACAGTGCGGACTGCAAGCTTCACCTGGATACGGGGACGGCCTTGCAGGCCAATGGCGAGGCAAACGATCCGCTGGCGGCCTTCCAGGCAGCCTCGGAGCGGATCGAAAAGCGCCTTCGCCGGTACAAGCGCAAACTCAAGGCACACCACAATGGCAACGGTCACGACGCCTTTGCGGAAGTGGCCTACACGGTGATGGATTCTGTCCCCGACGAAGACGAAGAGCTTCCCGAGGACTACGCGCCGACCATCGTCGCGGAAAGCACGAAGAAACTCAGGACCATGTCCGTCGCAGGCGCCGTGATGGCGCTCGACATGACGGACGAGCCGGTTCTTCTCTTCCGCAGCGCCGGGTCGGAGCAGCTCAATATCGTCTACCGACGCAACGACGGAAATATTGGCTGGATCGATGCAGCCAATATCAAAGGCTGAGTGACGGGAGCGTGGCGCCGGGACGGGCGCCACGCTTCTTCAAACCCTTCACCCAGCGCACGAGGACAAGAGCATGGCATTGGCAGGTCTACTGCAGCAGAGTGCGATTATTCCGGCGATGAAGGCCAATTCCAAGAAGCAGCTGCTTCAGGAGCTGGCGGCAAAAGCGGCCAAGATCACCGGGCTTCCCGAACGCGAGATCTTCGACGTCATCCTTCAGCGAGAACGACTTGGTTCGACTGGTGTCGGCAATGGCATTGCCATTCCGCACGGCAAGCTGAAGGAGCTTTCGCAGATCACCGGCCTCTTCGCGAGGCTCGAAACGCCCGTGGACTTCGAGGCGCTGGACGACCAGCCGGTCGACCTCGTCTTCCTGCTCCTGGCGCCGGAAGGCGCCGGTGCGGATCATCTGAAGGCCCTTTCGCGGATCGCCCGCGTGCTGCGCGATCCCGCAATGGTCGCAAAGCTGCGCGCTTCCGACAGCGAGAGCGCCATCTACGCCTGCCTCAGCGAGGAACAGGCGTCCAACGCGGCGTAAGGCCGCAAGATACCGATTGCTTGCGAAACCGCCGCGGACCAGCGTCCTGTGGCGGTTTCGTTTTTCAGGCTCAGCAAAAACCGCGCAAGAAAAACGCCCGCACCATTGCTGATGCGGGCGTTCGGATTGTCAAAAAGGGCCTATCAGGCCTGTGCGGCGTTCGCCTCACCGACGGGGGCCTTCGGGCCGCCCTTGGAGACGCCGACCATGGCCGGGCGCAGCACGCGCTCGCCGATGACGTAGCCGGCCTGCACGACCTGCACGACCGTGTTGCTGGCGATCTCGGGGTTCGGGACCTCGAACATGGCCTGATGGAAGTTCGGGTCGAACTTCTCGCCGATCGGGTCGAGCTTGCGCACGCCGTGGCGTTCGAGCGCGGCGAGCATGGAGCGCTCGGTCATCTCGACGCCTTCCGCCAGGGCGGTGAGGCCGGCATCGCCGCCTTCACGGGCATCGGCCGGAATGGCGTCCAGCGCGCGGCGCAGGTTGTCGGACACGGCCAGCATGTCGCGGGCGAAACCGGCGACGGAATAGGACTTGGCATCCTTCACGTCGCGCTCGGTGCGGCGGCGCAGGTTGTCCATCTCGGCGGCAAGGCGCAGGTACTTGTCGCGAAGGTCGGCGTTTTCCGCACGCAGCACGTCGATCGGATCGGCTTCGGCCGGGGTTTCTGCCTCGACGGCGGCATCGGCCGCTGCTTGCGCGGCGAAGTTGATGTCCACCACGTCGTCAGGTCCGTGTTTCTTGGTTTCGTCGGTCATGACGTACTCCGAATTGCATTTTCTGGGTTTGGGCCCGATATCGAGCTTTGAGCCTGAAAAATCAAGGGCCGAAGGCCGGATTGGCTATTCTCAGCGCGAAAGCCGCGACATGAGCTGGGCCGTATAGTCCACCATGGGCACGATACGGGAATAGTTGAGCCGCGTCGGGCCGATGACACCGACCGCGCCGACGATCTTGTCGTCACCATCCCGGTAGGGCGCGACGATGAGCGAGGAGCCGGAGAGCGAGAAGAGCTTGTTCTCCGAGCCGATGAAGATGCGCACGCCCGGTCCCGTTTCCGCGAGGCTCAGGAGTTCGATCAGGCTGTCCTTGCGCTCGAGGTCATCGAAGAGCATGCGCAGGCGGTCGATATCGTCGGCGCCGGCAAGGCCTTCCAGAAGGTTCGCCCGGCCGCGCACGATAAGGCGCGTCGGCTTTGCCTCTTCGAAGCCGCCGGACCAGACGGCAAGGCCGCGTTCGACGAGGTCCTGCGACAGCTTGTCGAGCTCGCTGCTGATCTCGCCGCGCAGGCGCTCCAACTGCGAGCGGGCCTCCAGCAGCGTGTTGCCCGACAGATGCGCGTTGAGGAAATTGGCCGCCTCGGTAAGCTGCGAGCTGGTGACGCCCGCCGGCAGCTCGATGATGCGGTTCTCCACCTGGTCGTGATCGCCGACCAGCACGACCAGCGCCTTGGTCGGCTCCAGCCGGATGAACTCGACATGCTTGAGCACGGCGTCGTTCTTGGTGGTGATGACGAGACCCGCGCCGCGCGACATGCCTGACAGCGCCTGGCTCGCCTCGTTCATCATGGTCTCTACGGCGGTGTGCTTCTGGCCGTGCGGGCGCACATGGCGCTCGATGGAGGCGCGGTCCTCGGCGGAGATGTTGCCGACCTGCATGAAGGCGTCGACGAAGAAGCGCAGGCCCAGCTGCGTCGGCAGGCGGCCCGCGCTGATATGCGGCGAATAGATGAGGCCGAGTTCTTCCAGGTCGCTCATCACGTTGCGCACGGAGGCCGGCGAGAGCGACATGGGCAGGATACGCGAGAGGTTGCGCGAGCCGAGCGGCTCGCCGCTCTCGAGATACGTTTCGACGATGCGGCGGAAGATTTCGCCCGAACGCTCGTCGAGCGCCGCCTGAATGTCAGGTCCCGGAGATCTCAAAACCATCTTTGAACTGCAACCCTGTTGTCCGCCCGGAATATAGTGATTTCGCCCGCCGGCGCAAAACGGATTTTCCTAGACCTTCGGCCTCCGGCATTCCCTCGCCCGGCGAAGTGGTCTAAAGCAGCCTCACACATATCTCAGACAGGAGTTCGCAATGCGGCCGTCCGGCAGAAAAACCGATCAGATGCGCAAGGTTTCCTTCGAGCGCAACGTTTCCAAGCATGCCGAAGGCTCCTGTCTCGTCAAGTTCGGCGATACGCACGTGCTCGTCACCGCAAGCCTTGAGGACAAGACGCCGCCGTGGCTGCGCAACAGCGGCAAGGGCTGGGTGACGGCCGAATACGGCATGCTGCCGCGCGCCACCGGCGACCGCATGAAGCGTGAAGCCGCCGCCGGCAAGCAGGGCGGTCGCACGCAGGAAATCCAGCGCCTCATCGGCCGGTCGCTGCGCGCCATCGTCGATCTCGAAGCGCTCGGCGAGCGCCAGATCACCGTCGACTGCGACGTCATCCAGGCGGACGGCGGCACGCGTACCGCCTCCATCACCGGCGCATGGATCGCCCTCCACGACTGCCTGAAGTGGATGGAAGCGCGCAGCATGATCAAGGTCGAGAAGGTCCTGAAGGACCACGTCGCCGCGATCTCCTGCGGCATCTTCGCCGCGCAGTCGGTGATCGACCTCGACTATCTCGAAGATTCCGCCGCCGAGACCGACGCCAACTTCGTCATGACCGGCTCGGGCGGCATCGTCGAAATCCAGGGCACCGCGGAAGGCAAGCCGTTCACGGAGGAGGAATTCTCCAGCCTGATGGCGCTTGCCCGCAACGGGATTGCCGACCTCGTCGCCCTGCAGAAGCAGGCTATCGCCTGAGAAAAGGCGCAAGACCATGACCGCCGCGATCGAAGGCATTCTCGAAACCGCGCTTTACGCGGATGACCTCGACGCGGCGGAGGCCTTCTATGGCGGCATTCTCGGTCTCGAGAAGATCACGCGGCACGGCAACCGCCACGTCTTCTTCCGCTGTGGGCCGGGCGTTCTCCTGATCTTCAATGCGAAGGAGACCGCCGTGCCCCCGCCGCCGCAGGCCTTTCCCGTGCCGGTGCACGGCGCCAGCGGCCCCGGCCACGCCTGTTTCCGCATTCCCGGCCCCGCGCTTGATTTCTGGGTGAAAAAGCTGGAAGAAGCCGGCATCGCCATCGAAGCGGATTTTCGCTGGCCGAACGGCGCCCGCTCGATCTATTTCCGCGACCCCGCCGGCAACAGTCTCGAATGTGCAGAGCCCGGTCTCTGGAACATCGCTTAGGAACCCTTATGCGCAAGCTCGATACCAAGACGATCGTCGTCGCCAGCCACAATGCCGGAAAGATCCGCGAGATCGAGGACCTGATCGGCCCCTTCGGCTTTTCCGCCAAGTCCGCCGCCGAACTGAAATTCGAGGAACCGGACGAGACCGGCACGACCTTCGAGGAAAACGCGACGATCAAGGCGCTCGCCTCGGCGAAGGCCTCGGGCCTGCCGGCGCTTTCGGATGATTCCGGCCTCGTGATCGATGCGCTGGGCGGCGCGCCGGGCGTCTACACCGCCAACTGGGCGGAGAAGGAAGACGGCACGCGCGATTTCGCCATGGCCATGGAGAAGGTCGAAAAGGCACTTTCCGAAAAAGGCGCGACGGACGCCAAGGACCGCACCGCGCACTTCGTCTCCGTGCTGTGCCTTGCCTGGCCGGACGGCCATACGGAACTCTTCCGCGGCGAGGTGGAAGGCCATGTGGTCTGGCCGCCGCGCGGCGACAAGGGTTTTGGCTATGACCCCGTCTTCCAGCCGGAAGGGTATGAGACGACCTTCGGCGAGATGAGCGCGGAAGAAAAACACGGTTGGAAGCCGGGTGACGCGACCGCGCTCTCGCACCGCGCCCGCGCCTTCAAGATCTTCGTCGAAACCTGCCTGAAAGCCTGACGCGTCATGACGGCGGTGCCCTTCGATATCCGGCCGAGCATGGGAACGGGCCTTTCCGATCCCGGCTTCGGCATCTATGTGCACTGGCCGTTCTGTGCCGCCAAATGCCCCTATTGCGACTTCAACAGCCATGTGCGCCACCAGCCGGTCGACCAGCCGCGCTTCGTGCAGGCCTTCCTGAAGGAAATGGCGACGATGCGCCGGCTGACGGGCTCGCGCACCGTCACCAGCATCTTCATGGGCGGCGGCACGCCCTCGCTGATGGCGCCGGAGACGGTGGACGCGATCCTCAACGGCATCGCCCGCCACTGGCATGTGCCTGACGGTATCGAGATCACCATGGAGGCAAACCCCTCCAGCGTGGAGGCCGAGCGTTTCCGCGGCTACCGCGCCGCCGGCGTCAACCGCGTCTCGCTCGGCGTGCAGGCGCTGAACGACCGGGACCTGAAATTCCTCGGCCGGCTGCATGATGTCGCCGATGCGCTGAAGGCCATACGGCTTGCGCGCGACATCTTCCCGCGCATGTCCTTCGACCTCATCTATGCCCGCCCAAACCAGACGGTGGAGGAATGGGACCGGGAGCTGAAGGAAGCGGTCTCCTACGCGGTCGACCACCTCTCGCTCTACCAGCTCACCATCGAGGAGGGCACGCCCTTCTACGGCCTGCACAAGGCCGGCAAGCTGGTAGTGCCGGATGGAGAGCAGTCCGCCGTGCTCTACGAGGCGACGCAGGAGATCACCGAGCGCGAGGGCATGCCGGCCTACGAGGTTTCCAACCACGCCCGCCCCGGCTCGGAAAGCCGCCACAACCTCACCTACTGGCGCTATGGCGACTATGTCGGCATCGGTCCCGGCGCCCATGGCCGGCTGACGACGGGTGGCGCGAAGATCGCGACCGCGACGGAGCGCAAGCCCGAGGGCTGGCTGTCGCTCGTCGAGGCCGAGGGCCACGGCATGGTCGACCAGGAAGTGCTGGAATACGAGGCGCAGGCGGACGAGCTTCTGCTGATGGGCCTGCGGCTGAAGGAAGGCGTGGACCTTGCCCGCTGGCAGGCCTTTTCCGGCCGCGACCTCGACCCGGACCGGGAACAGTTTCTCATCGACCACGGCTTCATCGAGCGGCTCGGCAATTCGCGGCTGCGCTGCACGCCGGCCGGGATGCTGATCCTCGACGCCGTCGTCGCCGATCTCGCCTGCTAGAGCGCTTCGCGCACCGGCTCAGTCCGGGAAGTCCTCGACCTGCTCCTTGAAGATCGAGAAGCCCGCCCGGGCATAGGTCGCCTGCGCCTTGGGGTGGTCGTTCGTATCCGTGTGCAGCCAGAGCCGCCGCGTCGTCTCGCTCCAGACGGCCCGCAGGGCGGTGTCCAGCAGAAAAGGCCCGAGCCGCCGGCCATAGGCGGCCGGGACGAGACCGAAATGGGTAAGTTCGATATCGGGCGTATCGACGGCATCGAATTCACAGAAGCCGACCGCCTTCCCCGCCTCGCGCAGCACGTAGATCCTTGTTGACGAGGCGGACAGGAAGGCCGCAAGCGCCTCCTGCGACAGGCGCAGGCGGGAATCCCAGTCGAGCGGCGTGCCGACCTCGCGGTAGAGCGCGACATAGTCCGCCACGGACAGCCTCTCAGGCTGGATGGACAGGCCGGCGGAGGGTGCGGGCAGCGCCAGGCGGTTCACCGGCAGATCGCGCAGTTCCATATAGGTGACGAGCAGTCTCATGCCGGTGGCTCCGCGTCCCTCGAACGGCAAAACGCCGCGCCATCTCGCAGACGGCGCGGCGTTTGTTGGAAAGGCCGGCGGCCTATTCGTTGATCAGGCGCTTCAGAAGCTCGATCTCGTGGCTGAGCTTGGTATCGCCCGAGATCAGTTCCTCGATCTTGCGCACGGCGTGCAGCACCGTCGTATGGTCGCGTCCGCCGAAGCGGCGGCCGATCTCCGGGAAGGAGCGCGGCGTCAGCGTCTTTGACAGATACATGGCGATCTGGCGCGGCTTGACGATGACGCGCGTGCGGCGGTTCGAGACCAGTTCCTGGCGCGAGACGTTGTAATGTTTGGCGACGACGCGCTGGATGTCCTCGATGCGCACGCGACGCGGCTCGCCGGCGGCGACCAGATGGCCGAGCAGTTCATCGACGCGCTCGATCGTCAGGTTCGGCTCGAAGGAACGGCGGAAGAGCAGCTGGTTGAAGGCGCCTTCCAGCTCGCGGCCGCTGGCTGTGATGTTGCGGGCGACATGGCTCAGAATTTCCGGCGAGATGTCGAGCGAACCGTCTTCCTGCTGGGCGGCCGCAAGGCGGCGCTTGAGGATTTCAAGGCGCATCTCGTAGTCGGGCGCTTCCATCTCGATGGCGACGCCACCCTGAAGACGGGAGCGGACGCGCGGATCGAGCGATTCCAGTTCCCACGGTGCGCGGTCGGCGGCGACGACGACCTGCTTGGCGGAATCGAGCAGCATGTTGAGCAGGTGGCAGAATTCGTTCTGGATCGAGTTGCCCTGCAGGAACTGCATGTCGTCGATGATCAGAAGATCGATGTTGCGCAGCGTCTCCTTGAGGGAGAGCGCATCGTTGTCGCGGATCGCGGTTGCAAAGCGCCACATGAAGTATTCGGCTGTCAGATAGACGACGCGCGGATTGCGGGCGCTGGAGAGCGCGCCGAGCGCGATGGCCTGCAGAAGATGCGTTTTGCCGAGGCCGACGCTGGAATGAATGAAGAGCGGATTGAAGCGCACGGCGCCGGCACCGGCTTCCGCGATGGTGCGGGCGGCGGCAAGGGCCACGCGGTTCGAGGTACCTTCGACGAAGGCGTCGAACGTGTAGCGCTGGTCGAGCGGCGAGCCGAAGAGCGGGCCGGACTGCGGCGCGCGCGGCTGGGCCGTGGCGGTGACCGACGCGGCGACATTGGCGACCGGCTGCGGGCCGCCGGCCGGGCGGCGCTGCTGCGCCTGCGGGGCGGGCTGCTCGGCGACCGCCGTTTCTTCGGCCATGCCGGCGCGGACGCCGCGGGTCGCGGTGCGCACCAGGATTTCCACCTTGAGGATCTCGGGATCCTCCTGCTGGAAGAGATTGGTGATGAGGTCGAGGTAACGGTTGTTGATCCAGGACTTCAGGAAGGTCGTGGGCACCGAAAGGCGCACGAGGCTCTTGGAAACCGAATGGATCTTGAGGCGACCGAACCAGCTCGCGAAGACGTCCGGACCGACCTGCGCCTTCAGCCGCGCACTGACCCGTTCGAAAAGCGCGTCATGTTTCATATCGGATGGAACTCCCGCCGCCTCTTGCACCCCTTCTTGCGGGAGTGTCTGTCGTGCATTTTCCCCGTTCGCGAATGCACCAGCCGCTCTGGCCGTATTCATCTGCATCTTGCCGCCTTTCATGCTCAATTCGCCACGTCGGCATTCCTGCCGGCGCCTTCCATGTTTGCCGTCACCCGTCCGCGCAGAGCCAATAGCCCGGAACGGGATCTGGAGCCCCAAACCACGCCGGCCCCCTACTTCCGACGCAGTTCCTGTTTGTCAAACACAAGTCGGTTCCGAACGATCCGGCATCATGCCCGATCGGATGGTCCCGTTTGTGGCCGCACCGTGCGCTCCCTCGTCGAGCGCCCGGCGGGCATGCCCTCAACCATCGGGCCGTCCTCGCGGCTTTGCAATCGACGCAACCGAAGGTCGCAAAAAGCCTTTGCCAGAGTGCCGGGGCACCTGGGGCAAGCTTTGCCGATTGGATGATTTTACGAAGCGGAGCCGCTCCGTTACAGAGGACAGATGACCACCTCTGCCTTGTCAGGCAGTCTTGCCGGCGATCATTTTCAGGCTGTGTCCGCGCCCCCTGTGGAAAGCATTTAGGCAGGATCAGCCCCCAAGATCAATCACGAATTTTACGCAAAATTAAGGGGCGGGCGTTGACTCGCAGGGCCGTTTTTGACTCGGAATCGCCCTCTCCAAGGAGAATCCGTTAGGAATCAATGGCTTTGTTTTCGGGCTGTTTTCGGAAGGCTTCGAAAACGAAAAAAATAAAAATTCGCTTGACTCAAATTGCTGTCAAACTCCCGCAACGAAAGGGTCACAGGTGCGGGATAACCTCCCGCAACTAACTGAATTTAAACGATTTTCCTCGTCACTCTTTTGACACGATCAGAGCTTGCGAATTCATCATGCAGGGGCCGGGAACGACAAAAAAGCCCGGCGCGATGCACCGGGCTTTTCTAATATTACAACGCTTGAAACGGCTTAATCAGGCCGTCATCGTCTTAACGCGGTTCGCCAGACGCGAAACCTTGCGGGAAGCCGTGTTGGAATGAAGCACGCCCTTCGTGGCGGCGCGCATCAGTTCCGGCTGGGCTGCCTTCAGAGCGGCGGCTGCGACAGCCTGGTCGCCGGAGGCGATGGCCTCTTCGACCTTGCGGATGAAGTTGCGGACGCGCGAGCGGCGCGACTTGTTGACTGCGGTGCGCGCGGCGATCTTGCGGGTCGCCTTCTTAGCCGAGGTTGTATTGGCCATGTATGCCTCTCTTCAGAAATCTGACACAAACTCCACCCTCGCCGTGCCGGGTCACTGCGACCTGTCATCAAAGCAATTCGGGAGCAATATCGGAAAACCTTGGAATTCGGCTTTCCAAACTGTGGGCGGCGTATAGCGGGAAACCACGATGGCGTCAACGCGGATTCTGCAACAAACGCCGGGAACCTGCTCACCGGTGCCGGAAGGCCGGCTTGCGCTTCTCGACGAAGGCCGCCATGCCCTCCTTCTGGTCTTCCGTGGCGAAGAGTGCATGGAACAGCCGGCGCTCGGCGCGCATGCCTTCCGACAGCACCGTCTCATGGGCGCGGTTCACCGCTTCCTTTGCCATCATGGTGGACGGCAGGGAGAAGCCGGCGATCTTTTCCGCCGCCGCCAGCGCCTCGTCCAGCAGCTTTTCCGGCGCGACGACACGGGCAACGAGGCCGGAGCGCTCCGCCTCCGCCGCGTCCATCATGCGGCCGGTCAGCACGAGGTCCATCGTCTTGGCCTTGCCGAGCGCGCGCGTCAGGCGCTGCGTGCCGCCCATGCCGGGAATGATGCCGAGCGTGATCTCGGGCTGGCCGAACTTCGCGGTCTCGGAGGCGATGATGAAATCGCACATCATGGCGAGCTCGCAGCCGCCGCCGAGCGCAAAGCCGCTGACGGCCGCGATCATCGGCTTGCGGAAGGCGGCGACGTCGTCCCAGCCGGCGGCAAGGTCCTCCACCATGGCGTCGGCAAAGCCGTAGGGCTGCATTTCCTTGATATCGGCGCCGGCGGCGAAGGCCTTTTCCGAGCCGGTGATCACGACGGCGCCGATCCCGGCATCCGCTGCAAAGCCGGCGAGCACGGCCTTCAGCTCTTCGAGGAGCTGGCGGTTCAGCGCGTTCAGCGCCTGCGGCCGGTTGAGCGTGACGAGGCCGACGCGTCCGCGCGTCTCCACCAGCAGGGTTTCATGGGCCATGTGTTCTCTCCTTAGGAATTACTTCTGGCAGGCGGCGCAATGGAAGGTCGACCGGCCGCTCTGCACGATGCGGCCGATAGTGCCCGTGCAGCCCGGCGTGCGGCAAGGCTCCTTCTCGCGGTCATAGACGGAAAAGGAGTGCTGGAAATAGCCGAGCGAGCCGTCGGCGCGGATATGGTCGCGCAGGGTCGAGCCGCCGGCCTCGATGGCGTCGGCGATCACCTGGCGGATCGCCTCGGTCAGCGCCACCAGCTCCTTCTTCGGCTTGCCCGCCGCCGTCACCAGCGTTCCGGCCAGCCGCTCGGGCGAAAGGTGGGCGCGCCACAGCGCCTCGCAGACATAGATGTTACCGAGGCCGGCGATGTTCTTCTGGTCGAGCAGCGCGGCCTTCAGCGGCGCCTGGCGCCCGCGGAATTTCGCCGCAATGTAGTCGGCGTCGAGCGTGTTGCCGGTCGGCTCCTCGCCAAGGTCGCGGAAGAAGGCGTGGGCGGCGATATCCTCGCGGCGGGCGAGGTCCATGAAGCCGAAGCGGCGCGGGTCGTTGTAGACGACGCGGCGCTCGCCCTCCGCCGTCTCCAGATGGAAGACGACATGGTCATGGCGCATGTCCTTGCTGCGCGGCATGTGGAAGCCGCCGGGCGTCTCGGCCTCCGGCGCACCCTCCACCCGAAACGAGCCGGACATGCCGAGATGGGCGATCACGACGTCGCCGCCCTCGATATCGATCAGCAGATATTTGGCACGGCGGCCGAGCGAGACGATGCGGCGGCCCTCCAGCGCCTCGGAAAAGGCAAGCGGGAACGGAAAGCGCAGGTCCGGGCGGCGCAGCTCCGCGCGGCGGATGCGCGATCCTTCCATGACGGGCGCGAGGCCGCGTTTGACCGTTTCCACTTCCGGCAGTTCCGGCATCCCGTTCTCCTTGAAGACGATTTAACCTTGAGCGCATTTGCCGCGGTCCGGCATTTCCCTCCCGGCCATCAATGTCCTATATACCCGGCGAAGCGTTCAGATAGCGCGGCCAAAGCCAATTCGCTATGGTCTTGCCAGCATTAAGGCTGCGACAGACCGGCCCATGGAGACGACGATGACCGAACAGCGCACATCCGCAGACGGCGGCATGGAAACCTCCTACGGCTTCCGCGAGGTGCGGGAAGGCGAGAAGCAGGCGCTCGTCAACGACGTGTTCCACAAGGTCGCCAAGCGCTACGACATCATGAACGACGTCATGTCCGCCGGCCTGCACCGGGCCTGGAAGGATGCGATGATCGCAAGCCTCAACCCGCGCAAGGACGCCTCCTACAGGTCACTCGACGTCGCCGGCGGCACTGGCGACATCGCCTTCCGCATCGTGGAAGCGTCCGACCGTCTCGCCCATTCGACGGTGCTCGACATCAACGGCTCGATGCTCGGCGTCGGCGCCGACCGGGCGGCGAAGAAGGGCCTTTCGGCCAATCTCGAATTCGTCGAGGCCAATGCCGAGGAGCTGCCCTTCGAGGCCGGCACCTTCGACGCCTATACGATCGCCTTCGGCATCCGCAACGTGCCGCGCATCGATGTCGCGCTTTCGGAAGCCTACCGCGTGCTGAAGCGTGGCGGGCGGCTGCTCGTGCTGGAATTCTCCGAGGTGGAGATGCCACTGCTCGACAAGGTCTACGACGCCTGGTCGTTCAACGCGATCCCGCAATTCGGCAAGATGATCACGGGCGACGCCGAGCCCTACCAGTATCTCGTGGAATCGATCCGCAAATTCCCCAACCAGGAAGACTTCGCGGCGATGATCCGCACGGCCGGCTTCTCGCGCGTTACCTATACCAACTATACCGGCGGCATCGCGGCGCTGCATTCGGGCTGGAAGCTCTGAGCATGGCCCTCTTCCCCACCAAGGACGGCCTTTCCGCATGAGCGTAGTCGGCGCCTATTTCCGCCTTGCCCGCGTGGGCTGGGTCCTCGTGCGCGAAGGCGTGGTCTCGGCGCTGCCGACCGAGGGCATGCCGACGCTTGCCCGCACCGCCCATGCCTTTGCCGGCCTCTTCGAGCGGCGCAAGGCCGCCAAGGGCGTGCGCGGCGACAACCTCGCCCGCGCCATCGAGCGCCTCGGCCCCTCCTATGTGAAGATGGGCCAGTTCCTGGCGACCCGCCCCGATGTCGTCGGCGCGGAGATCGCCGTCGAGCTTTCGGCCCTGCAGGACCGCATGGCGACCTTCCCGAAGGAAGCGGCCGTCGCGACGGTGGAAGGCTCGCTCGGCCGCTCGCTCACCGATCTCTATCTGAGCTTCGGCGATCCCATCGCCGCCGCCTCCATCGCGCAGGTCCATCCCGCGACGGTGCGCGATGGCAGCGGCGAGCGGCAGGTCGCGGTGAAGGTGATCCGCCCCGGCGTGCGCCAGCGCTTCGGCCATGATCTCGAAGCCATGTATGCGGCCGCGCATCTGCAGGAAAAGATCCTGCCCAACACGCGCCGGCTGAAGCCCGTCGAAGTGACGCGCACGCTGGAGCAGACGACCAAGGTCGAGATGGATCTCCGACTAGAAGCGGCCGCCCTTTCCGAACTCGGCGAGAACACCAAGCACGACCCCGGCTTCCGCGTGCCGACGGTCGACTGGGAGCGCACCGGCCGCGACGTCGTCACCATGGAATGGATCGACGGCATCAAGATGTCCGACGTGGAGGGGCTGCGCGCCGCCGGCCACGACCTCGACAGGCTCGCCGATACGCTGATCCAGTCGTTCCTGCGCCACACGCTGCGCGACGGCTTCTTCCATGCCGACATGCACCAGGGCAATCTCTTCGTCGATCCTGAGGGCGTCATCGTCGCGGTCGACATGGGCATCGTCGGGCGGCTCGGCAAGAAGGAGCGCCGCTTCCTCGCCGAAATCCTCTACGGCTTCATCACGCGCGACTACCAGCGTGTCGCCAACGTGCATTTCGAGGCCGGCTACGTGCCCTCGCACCACGACACGGCGAGCTTCGCGCAGGCGATCCGCGCCATCGGCGAGCCGATCCACGGCCAGCCGGCCGAAACCATCTCGATGGCCAAGCTCCTGACGCTGCTCTTCGAGGTGACGGAACTCTTCGACATGGAGACCCGCACCGAGCTGGTCATGCTGCAGAAGACCATGGTGGTGGTGGAGGGCGTGTCGCGCACGCTGAACCCGCGTTTCAATATGTGGAAGGCCTCCGAGGGCGTCGTCGGCGACTGGATCCGCGACAATCTCGGCCCCAAGCGCCTTTTGACGGACCTGCGCGACGGCGCGCATGCCGCGCTGAGGCTGGCGGAGGCCGCGCCGGAAATCGCCGCCAAGGCGGAGAAGTTTTCGCACGACCTCACCGCCATGGCGGAAAAGGGCCTGCGCTTCGACGCGGAGACGGCGGAAGCCATCGGCCGCTCCGAGGCCAGGCACAGCCGGTCGGGCCGCCTTGCGCTCTGGGTGATCGCCGCGACGCTCGTCTACATCGCCTGGAAGCTCAGCTAGCTGGCCCTGCTTGACCGGCGCCGACCCGGCGCTAGTCTCTCCTCCATGACAGAAGAGCCGTTGAGCGCCGCCGAACCGCAACCCTTTCTCGAAAGGCTGCGCCGGCAGTTGCGTGGGCTCTATTTCGGGCGCGACCGGGAGGCGATCCGCTTCCAGGTGGCGATGCTGCTCATCGACGTCGCCATCCTCGTCTTCTTCGTCACCGGACCCTACCTGCGCACCGGCTCGGCCTATGTGATCGTCGATTATTTAATCGCAGCCGTCATCGCCTTCGAACTCTGCGCGCGGGCGCTGATTGCGCCGAACCTGCGCTACTGGCTGCTGCGGCCGATGACATGGGTGGATATCGTCATCCTCGGCACGCTGCTCTTTCCCAACCAGCTGCACAATTTCGCGTTTCTGCGGGTGCTGCGCATCTGGGCGATCAGCCAGAGCAAGCTCCTGACGCTGATGCTGCGCCGGACGGGCAATGGCGACAAGGAAGACGTCATCCAGGCCTGCGCCAATTTCCTCGTCTTCCTCTTCCTCGTCACCGGCTTCGTCTACAGCAACTTCTTCTACGGCGCGGAGGGCTTTGCCGGTTTCGTCGATGCGCTCTATTTTTCCGTCGCGACCGTCACCACGACGGGCTTCGGCGACATCGTGCTGCCCGGCACGCTCGGCAAGCTCACCGCCATCGTCACCATGATCATCGGCATCTCGCTCTTCGTGCGGCTCGCGCAGGCGATCGTGCGGCCCTACAAGGTGACCTTCCCCTGCCCGCAATGCGGCCTTTCCCGCCACGAGACGGACGCGGTGCACTGCAAGGCCTGTGGCCATGTGCTGAACATTCCTGATGAGGGCGCCTGAGCCGAAGCCGCTTGGAAAAGCGCTTTCAAAGGGATAGGAGAATCCGACGGCCTTCGGCCACCATGAGAGCCCGGGACTTGCCATGTCGCTTGCAGGAAAACGCATCCTTCTCGTCATCTCGGGCGGCATCGCCGCCTACAAGAGCCTCGACCTCATCCGCCGCCTGCGCGAGCGCGGCGTGGAGGTGCGGCCGGTCATGACGGCGGGCGCACAGCAGTTCGTGACGCCGCTCGCGGTCGGCGCGCTCTCCTCCGGCCATGTCTATACGGATCTCTTTTCCCGCGAGGACGAGCAGGATGTCGGCCATATCCGCCTTGCACGCGACTGCGACCTCATCGTCGTCGCCCCCGCGACGGCCGACCTGATGGCGAAGATAGCGAACGGCCTTGCCGACGACCTCGCCTCGACCGTGCTGCTCGCCACCGACCGGCCCGTGCTCGTCGCGCCCGCGATGAACCCCAAGATGTGGTCGCACGCCGCCACGCACCGCAATGTCGAAACGCTGCGCCGCGACGGCCTCGCCTTCATCGGCCCCAATGCCGGCGAGATGGCGGAGGGCGGCGAAGCCGGCCTCGGCCGCATGGCCGAGCCGCTGGAAATCGTCGCGGCTGCGGAAGACCTGCTCGACGGCGGCAGGAAGCCGCTCGCCGGCCGCAAGGCCGTCGTCACGTCAGGCCCCACCCACGAGCCCATCGACCCGGTGCGCTACATCGCCAACCGCTCCTCGGGCCGGCAGGGCCACGCCATCGCCGCCGCCCTTGCGAAGCTCGGCGCTGATGTAACGCTGGTCTCCGGCCCGGTCACGCTGCCCGATCCACGCGGCGTGAAGGTCATCCGGGTCGAGCGGGCGGAGGAGATGCTTGAGGCCGTTCTCGGCGCGCTGCCGACCGATATCGCCGTCATGGTCGCCGCCGTCGCGGACTGGCGCGTAGCGACGGAGAACACGGAGAAGATCAAGAAGAAGCCGGGCGAAGGCCCGCCGCCGCTGATGCTGGCAGAGAACCCGGATATCCTGAAGACCATCGGCCACCATGCGCAGCGGCCCAAGGTCGTCGTCGGCTTCGCCGCCGAGACGCAGGATGTCGAGAGCAATGGCCGGGTGAAGCTTCAGAAGAAGGGGGCTGACGTCATCGTCGCCAACGATGTCTCGCCCGAGACAGGCATCATGGGCGGCACGCGCAACAGCGTGAAGCTGATCACCGCCGCCGGCGTGGAGCAATGGCCCGATCTCTCGAAGGACGAGGTTGCCGGGCGTCTCGCGGACTGGGTCGCCGCGCGGCTTACTTGACGAGGGCGATCTTCGCTTCCATGGCGCTCGCCGGACGGCCGGCGGGCGAGAAGATGCGCATGTCGACGCCATTCTCTCCCAGCACGACGGCGCTGCCGTCGGGGATTTCCACCCAGGCTTCCGTATCGTCGTTCAGCGGCTCGGACACGAGGCAGTAGCCGCCGGTTTCGCCCATCGGCGCGGCATAGAGCGTCGGCGCCTTGAAGTCGGTCGCGTAGCGCAAGGCATAGAGCTGGTCGCCATCGGAGAAGGCGGCCGTCATGCGCACCAGAACCTTGCGCTCCAGATGCGCGGCAAGCCGTTCGACGAAGGCGATGGCCTCGGCCATGGCGCCGAGCGGATCACGCTCCAGGCCGAATTGCAGGGCCAGCAGGAACAGCAGCTCCGAATCCGTCGAACCGGTGCGGGCGGTGTAGAGATCGTTGTCCAGCATGGTTTCGAGCGGACGGCGCAGGTGATCGAAATCGGCGATCTGGCCGTTGTGCATGAAGGACCAGATGCCGTGCACGAAGGGATGGCAATTGTCGCGCCGCGTGCCGCCGCCGGTCGAGGCGCGCACATGCGCGAGGAACAGCGGCGAGCGGACCTGCCGGGCGATGCTCCTGAGGTTGCAGTCCGACCAGGCGGGCAGGATATCGCGGTAGCGGCCCGGCTCCGGCCGGTCACCGTACCAGGCGATGCCGAAGCCGTCGCCATTGGTGGCCGTCTTGGCGCGGGTGGCGCAATGGGATTGCTCGATCAGCGAATGGGCGGGCGAGGACACGAGTTCCTCGAGAAAAAGCGGCTCCCCGCGATAGGCTGCCCAACGGCACATGATGCTTTTCCCGCTTTGAAGAGAGCAGCGCGAACCGGCGCTGAACCCGACGCATTAACCATGGCATGCACCGGATTTTCAACGAAAATGGGTAACAAGGCGTTAACGAATATAAACGGGACGAAACCATGTGTGTCATTGCGATGAATGGCGCAAAATCGCAGCTCCCCGTGGAATGTGATTTTGTGAACACTGCGTTTCAGTCCGGGCAGATTTCGTGAACAATGGCCGAGGCGTATAAGGGTCCCAAGCAACCCAGTCGAAAGGACCTTTGCAATGTCCATACGCCCCGTAAAACACGAAAGCATCGCCCGCCCCGCCATGGAAGGCGCCGGCGTCAAGCTGCATCGGGTCTTCGGTTTCGGCGATCCGTCGATGACCGATCCCTTCCTGATGATGGACGATTTCCGCAACGATGAACCCGAGGATTACATCCGCGGCTTCCCGTGGCATCCCCATCGCGGGATCGAGACCATCACCTATGTGCTGGCCGGCTCCGTCGAGCATGGCGACAGCCTCGGCAATCATGGCATGATGGGCGCGGGAGACGTGCAGTGGATGACCGCCGGCAGCGGCATCCTGCATCAGGAAATGCCGCGTGGCGATTTCGCCGGCAAGATGCACGGCTTCCAGCTCTGGGCGAACCTGCCCTCGTCGCTGAAGATGACCGCGCCGCGCTACCAGGACATCAAGTCCGGCGACATTCCCGTCGTCGTCGACGATGACGGCACGGCGGCGCGCATCATCGCCGGCAGTTTCTGGGGCAAGACCGGCCCGGTCGACGGCATCGCCGCCGAGCCCGTCTATCTCGACATCTCCGTGCCGCCGGGCAAGACGAAGCGCCTGCCGGTCGATACCTACCGCTCGGCCTTCGCCTATATCTTCGCCGGCTCCGGCACGTTCCGCGACGCCTCGAAGCCCTTCGGCGTGAAGGTGGAGAAGGAATACCAGGGCGAGGAGCTGAACATCCGCGACCTCTCCGGCAACCGCACGCTGGTCGTCTTCGACACGGGCGACGACGTGACGGTGCAGGCCGGCGAGAAGGGCATCCGCTTCCTGCTCGTCTCCGGCAAGCCGATCCAGGAGCCGGTCGCCTGGCACGGCCCCATCGTGATGAACACGCAGGAAGAGTTGCAGCAGGCGATGCGCGAGCTTCGCAACGGCACCTTCATCAAGCCGGCGCATTGACGCCTGCCCGTGAAACCCTATCCTTCCGTCCAATCCCGGGCGGAA
>Ga0209793_1000574_pt1 | contig 38179 bp, 43 predicted proteins | sample EBPBio122009_DNA_FD_185863 | JGI IMG/M metagenome (GOLD analysis project Ga0209793, IMG submission 185863) | Wastewater treatment Type I Accumulibacter community from EBPR Bioreactor in Madison, WI, USA - Reactor 1_2/2/2009_ DNA (SPAdes) (version 2) | ecosystem: Engineered > Bioreactor > EBPR >... | reverse complement strand
GGCAGGAGGCGCCTGAGATGAATGGCCCATCCACGTCGCCCGCCCAGATGCGCATGAACGCGATCCGGCGCCGAGTGGAAGGCGCCTCACCAGAATGGTGCCTCATCGACAACGGCCGGCTCGGCATGACGGCCGGCCAGGGCATCGGGCAATTCGCGGTCCTGACCTTCGATCCGAAGGCAGACATCGGAGATCAGGAACTCGTCGCGCATGCTCGCGACGATCTAACCTGGCTGCTCGCAGCCTACGACCGCCTGGCACGCCACTATCGCGAGGCCATTGCGGAAAACGAACGCGCCGAGCGGGCGCGCAAGGGCAAGGACTTTGCAGCCGAGTGCGCCATGCTCTGCGGCCAGCATGCGTTTCGCACATTCCTGCAGGATCGCCACGGCCTCGACGCCGCCGACCGGGAGCGGATCGACACCCGCGTTCGCTCCATCCTTGCCATCCAGTCGCGCGCCGAACTCAACAAGGACGAGAGCGCCCGCCTGCGATGGTTTTCACTGCGGACAGAATTCAAGCAATGGAAGGAGGGGCAGAGATGAAGACCACTCCATCCCGATCTCGCACGGGCAAGTGCGCTATCAGCCTTGAGAGGATCGAGGAAATGCTTCTCTTCGCCGCGCAAATGGTCGACGAACTCGGGCCGGTCGCTCAGCCGTGGGTCGACCGCCTTGAGGCCGAATACGTTGCAGCAAAAAAGAGAGGCAAAGAGGAGGACAGAATCCGCGCACTGATAGCAGCAGAACGAGCTACATTTCAGGATACAATTTGATTACATGAAGTTGAGTATATTTGCATAATACATTGTTTTTTATATCTTTCATTCCGGCTCCCATTTGTCATTTACTCCGGCCCGGGGAGCCAGATTTTGAAGGGCTGCGCTGACTAGCGCGGCCCTTCTGCTTTTCGGCCGAAGGCGCGAAAAGCCGATCTCCCGATCATTCATTGACGGTAAGCGCGCTTCAGGCGGACAAGCACGCCGAGACGTTTCGGTCCCGGCGCGCGCCGATTTCAGGGAATCATGCCCGCGCCGGTCTGGGCGGCGGCGCGCCTCGTGCCGTAGTCCCGCTCATGGGCGGTGCGGCGAAAGGCCTGGCTGCGATCGCGCAGGCGGCCGGAGGCATCGCTCAGCGGCGTTCCGACAACGCCGTCCGCATAGGTGCCGGTGGCGATGTCATCGTCGTCGGTAGGGGTGGCGTGAAAAAGTCCGAAAAGCATCGTGGCGTCTCCAGTTTCCGTCCAAACGGGCGCGCAGGCATTCCGTTCCGCGACGCACCGGATAGACGCAAAATTAACCATGCTTGCTAACAGTTCGTTAAAGGCCCGCCCCTTTGTCGACCGGTCCGGCCGTTTTTTTTGATCCGGCCTGTCACGATTCACGACTTGGCGTTCCGATCTATTGCGGCTAGCCTTCCCTCGCGTCGGGTTGGCAGAGGGGCAATCGATGACGACTGAAATGATTTCAGGAACGGTATTTTCGGGCCATGAGCCGCTGACGGCCGATAATTTCTCGGCGCGCACGAAGGGATTGCCCTTTCGCGCCCAGATGGTTCTTCGCGGGTTGCTCGGCCTCGAAGCCGGCACGCTGGCAATGACGATACCGGGCGGACAGACCTTCGTGATCGCCGGCAGCGCCCCCGGCCCGCATGCCGCGGTAACGCTCCATAACTGGAACCTCATGCACCGCGCCGTCAGCGGCGGCACGATCGGCGTCGCGGAAACCTATATGGACGGCGACTGGGAAAGCCCGGATGCCGGCGCCTTCCTCGAACTGGTCCTCATCAACACGAAGGTGGTGCGCGACTATACGAACGGCCCGCGCGGCCTTTTCCTGCTGGTCGAGAAATTCCGCCACTGGCTGAACGCCAACACCCGCCGCGGCTCGCAGCGCAACATCGCCGCGCATTACGACCTCGGCAACGCCTTCTATTCCCAATGGCTCGACCCGACGATGACCTATTCCTCCGCGCTCTATTCGCGCGGCGCGAACGACCTCACCTCCGCGCAGCTCGCAAAATATCGCGCGCTGGCCGAGGCGACCGGCATCGGACCGGGTGACCACGTTCTGGAAATCGGCTGCGGCTGGGGCGGCTTTGCGGAATTTGCGGCCGGCGAGATCGGTTGCAAGGTCACCGGCCTGACGATCAGCCGGGAACAGCTCGCCTTTGCCCGCGAGCGCATGGCGAAGGCCGGCCTTGCCGACCGCGTCGAACTGAAATTCCAGGATTACCGCGACGAGACCGGCACCTACGACCGCATCGTTTCCATCGAAATGTTCGAGGCGGTGGGCGAAAAATACTGGCCGGCCTATTTCTCTAAGCTGCACGAATGCCTGAAGCCGGGCGGACGGGCGGGCCTGCAGATCATCACCATCCTGCAGGAGGCCTATGCCGAATACCGGGCCAATCCGGACTTCATCCAGAAATACGTCTTTCCCGGCGGCATGCTGCCGACCCGCGAGCACCTCTCCTCGCTGGGGCGGCAGTTCGGCCTCTCGACGGCCTCCGATATCGGCTTCGGTCACGACTATGCCCGCACGCTCGCCGAATGGCGGCACCGCTTCCGCGCCGCCTGGGAGCGCATCGTGCCGCTCGGCTTCGACGAGCGCTTCCGCAAGCTCTGGGAATTCTATTTCTATTATTGCGAGGCGGGCTTTCGCGCGGAAAACATCGATGTGCGGCAGGTGGTCTATACGCGGCCCCTCGCCTGATCCTTCCGATGGAAAAAATCCCTCCGCAAGCCCCGTCACAAGGAACATGATTCCTTGCAAAGCGATGCGTGCGGGCGGAAAAGACGTTTCCAGTCTAGGTACATAACGCGAGGCCCGTCTGCCATGTCCATTCTTCCGTCCGTCCTCGATGCAATCGGCAACACGCCGCTGATCCGCCTCAAGGGCGCGTCGGAGGCGACGGGCTGCGAAATCCTCGGCAAGGCGGAATTTCTTAACCCAGGTCAGTCGGTGAAGGACCGCGCGGCGCTATCGATCATCCGCGCGGCGGAACGCTCCGGCGCGCTGCGCCCGGGCGGGGTCATCGTCGAGGGCACGGCGGGCAATACCGGCATCGGCCTTGCGCTGGTAGCCCAAGCCCTAGGCTACCGCACCGTCATCGTCATTCCCGAGACGCAGAGCCAGGAGAAGAAGGACGCCCTGCGCCTCCTCGGTGCGGAGCTGGTCGAGGTGCCGGCCGTTCCCTACAAGAACCCGAACAACTACGTGAAGCTCTCCGGCCGCCTTGCCGAGCAGCTTGCAAAGAGCGAGCCGAACGGCGCGATCTGGGCCAACCAGTTCGACAACGTCGCCAACCGCGATGCCCATATCGAGACGACCGCGCCGGAGATCTGGCGCGACACGAACGGCAAGGTCGACGGCTTCGTCTCGGCGGTCGGCTCGGGCGGCACGCTTGCCGGCGTGGCCGCGGGCCTTCGCGCGAAGAACCCGAACATCAAGATCGCCCTTGCCGATCCGGACGGGGCGGCACTCTACAGCTACTATAAGGACGGCGAGCTGAAATCCTCCGGCAGCTCGATCACCGAGGGCATCGGCCAGGGCCGCATCACCGCCAATCTCGAAGGTTTTACGCCGGACTATTCCTACAACATCCCGGATTCCGAGGCTGTTCCACTGGTTTTCGACCTCATCGAGAATGAAGGCATCGCCGTCGGCGGCTCCTCGGGCATCAATATTGCAGGCGCGATCCGCCTTGCGAAGGATCTTGGTCCCGGCCACACGATCGTGACGATCCTCTGCGACTATGCTAACCGCTATCAGTCCAAACTCTTCAACCCGGACTTCCTCGATTCGAAGGGCCTGCCGGTTCCAGGCTGGCTGAAGGCGAAATCGGGGATCAAGGTCCCTTATCAGCCGGTCGAATAGGTCTCATGTCCCTTCCCACCACCGCTCTCTTTCGCGACGATTTCTATCTTTCGACAAACGAGGCGGTGGTGACGGCGGTGCACGAGGACGGCGGCATCGAGCTGGACCAAACCTGCTTCTATGCGACCTCCGGCGGCCAGCCGGGCGATACGGGCTTTCTGGAGCGCGCCGACGGCAGCCGCATCGCGCTCGGACCGGCCGTGACGGGCGCGACCAAGGAAATCATCATTCACCGGCCCCTTGAGGGCGAGACCTTTCCCATCGTCGGCGAGACGGTCGTCGCCCATATCGACTGGGCGCGCCGCTACCGGCTGATGCGCATGCACACGGCTTGCCATCTCCTTTCCGTCGTCTGCCCCTTCCCGATCACCGGCGCAGCGGTCGGCGAGGAGGACAGCCGCGTCGATTTCGACATGACGGAAACCATCGACAGGGACGAGGTGACGGCGAAGCTGATGAAGCTCGTGGAGGAGAATCACCCGATTTTCGTTCAGTGGATCACCGACGAGGAGCTGGCGGCCAATCCCGGCATCGTGAAATCCAAGAACGTGCGCCCGCCGATGGGCCTCGGCCGCGTCAGCCTCGTGTGCATCGGCGAGAACTCCTCCGTCGACAGCCAGCCCTGCGGCGGCACCCATGTGTCCGAGACACAGGAAGTCGGCGCGATCCACATCGCCAAGATCGAAAAGAAGGGCAAGGAGAACCGCCGGTTCCGCATCCGCTTTAGTGCGCCGGGTTCCGAGGCCTGAAGGGAGCAAGACATGTCCAACGAAAAGAGCAGGTTCGTCGTCTCGGCGGATTGGGTGGAAAAGCAGCTCGGCGCGCCGGAATTCCGCATCGTCGACGCGTCGTGGTATCTTCCCGCGCAGAACAGAAACGGCGCGGTCGAATATGCCGAAGGCCATATTCCCGGCGCGGTCTTCTTCGACCAGGATGCGATCCACGACCATTCCAGCACGCTGCCGCACACCATCCCCTCGCCGGACTTCTTCGCCGTCGAGGTCGGGAAGCTCGGCATTTCGGATACGGACACCATCGTCGTCTATGACGGTCCCGGCATCTTCACCGCGCCGCGCGTCTGGTGGCTGTTCCGCACCATGGGCGCGAAGAACGTCTTCGTCATGGATGGCGGCATCGACGGCTGGAAGAAGGAAGGACGGCCGCTGGAAACCGACCTGCCGGAGCCGGCCCCCGCCACCTTCCAAACCAGCTTCAACCCCTATGCCGTGACCTCCTTCGAGGAGATGCGCGGCATCGTGACGACAGGATCCAGGCAGATCGCCGACGCACGCGGCGCCGGCCGCTTCACCGGCGAGGAGGCGGAGCCGCGCGCCGGCATGCGTTCCGGCCATATGCCGGGCGCGAAAAGCATGCCCTCCGGCACCTTCTCCGAAGGCGGCAGGTTCAAGGACCTCGAAAGCCTGCGCCGGCATTTCGAGGCATCGGGCATCGACCTTTCCAGGCCGGTTGTCACGAGCTGCGGCTCCGGTATCACGGCGGCGATCATCACGCTGGCCCTGCAGTCACTCGGCCACGAGAACAACACGCTTTACGACGGCTCCTGGACGGAATGGGGCGGACGCGAGGATACGCCCGTCGTGACAGGTCCCGTGGCGGGCAAGGACTGATCCATGGCGAAGAAGGTCCAGTCCGCGCCGATCGCCGTCACCATCACGTCGCTGGAGATGACCGCGCCGCCGAAGCAGAGCCTGCCGGTGCCGGTCAATGTGCAGACGGCGATCCTCGGCGCGCCGGAAATCCCGCTGGCCTTCTATCGCTTCCTCTACCGGCAGGTCGGCAGCCGCTGGCATTGGGTCGACCGGCTGCGCATGGACGACGAGGCGCTGGCCGCGACGCTCCATGACAAGCGCAACAGCGTCACCGTGCTCTATGTCGACGGCGCGCCAGCCGGCTTCTTCGAACTGCTGCAAGTCGACGACGACACGATCGAGCTTTCGCATTTCGGCCTCTTCGAGCGAGCGCTCGGGCTTGGCATCGGCAAATGGTTCCTGCTCCAGGCGCTCTACGCCGCCTGGGCGAGCGGGCCGAAACGCGTGACCGTCACCACCAACAGCCTCGATCATCCGCGCGCGCTGCAGCTCTACCAGATGTTCGGCTTTTCACCGGTCGGCATGCTGGAGGCCGAGGTTATGCCGCTTTCGGACGCGGAACTGCTGGCGTTCGCCAAGCGCGACTGCCTGCCCCCGGCCGAGCGGCGTTAAGCATTATGAACGAAGCCTAACAGGCGGTTCAGCCTCCCTTCAGGTCGCCCATGGCAATTTCCAGCTAACAGACGATCCAGACCGAAGGAGACCTCCATGCAACGCCGTACCTTCCTGACCGCGTTCGCCACCGCCCTCGCCGTTCCGGCCTTTTCGCGTGCGACGCTTGCACAGGAAACCCCTTCGGAGGACATGATCCTGCGCCGTCTCGACGCCGCCCCTGCCCGCCGCATGCGCGAGGAGGAACGGGTGACGGTGCGCGAATTCAAGCGTCGTCCGGACCTGCGCGGCGCGGCGCCGTCGATCAACATCCAGTCGATCAACTTTGCCTTCGCCTCGGCCGAAATCCCGCGGTCGGAATACCGCAAGGTGCGCCAGATTGCGCGTGCGATGGAAAGGCTCCTCAATCGCCGCCGCCGCGCCGTTTTCCTGATCGAAGGCCATACTGACGCCGTCGGCTCGGCCGCATCGAATCAGGTTCTCTCGGAACGCCGCGCCGAATCGCTGAAACGGGTCCTCGTCGAGGAATTCGGCCTTCCCTACCGTGCGCTGGAGACCGTCGGCTACGGCGAGGAATACCTGCTGGTGCCGACGCAGAACGAGGAGTGGCGCAACCGCCGCGTCACGCTTCGCCGCATCGACGAGTTCGTGCGCTGAACCTTCCGCTTCGCTTCGAACCGCCGGCCCTGCGCCGGCGGTTTCGATTCGCGGCAAGAAAAGGCCCGGATCACTCCGGGCCTCTATTGTCTCAAGCGACGTTCAGCACCGCCTCGGGCGCGACGGACTCGTAGCCGAGCGCTTCGGCGACCGCCCGGTTCGTCACGCGGCCCTTGTGCACGTTGAGGCCCGCGCGCAGGTGCCGGTCCTCGGCAATGGCCTTCAGGCCCTTGTCGGCGAGTTGGAGACCATAGTGCAGGGTCGCGTTGTTGAGCGCATGGGCGGAGGTGACCGGCACCGCGCCCGGCATGTTGGCGACGCAATAGTGCACCACGCCATCAACCTCGTAGGTCGGGTCGGAATGGGTCGTCGCGTGCGAGGTCTCGAAGCAACCGCCCTGGTCGATGGCGACGTCGACGATAACCGCGCCTTTCTTCATGCCCGACAGCATTTCGCGGGTGACGAGCTTCGGCGCGGCAGCACCGGGAATGAGTACGGCGCCGATGACGAGATCGGCGGAGAAGACTTCATCCTCCAGCGCGTCGATGGTGGAGTAGCGCGTGTGAACGCGGCCCCCGAAGAGGTCGTCGAGCTGGCGCAGGCGGGGGATCGAACGGTCGAGGATGGAGACATCCGCACCGAGGCCGGCAGCCATCTTCGCCGCATGGAGGCCGACCACGCCGCCGCCAATGATCGCGACCTTGGCCGGCAGCACGCCCGGCACGCCGCCGAGCAGGATGCCGCGGCCGCCATTGGCCTTCTGCAGCGCCGTCGCGCCAGCCTGGATGGAGAGACGACCGGCGACCTCGGACATGGGCGCGAGCAGCGGCAGGCCGCCGCGGTCGTCCGTCACCGTCTCATAGGCGATGGCGGTGACGCCGGAGGCGAGAAGCCCCTTCGTCTGTTCCGGGTCGGGGGCCAGATGGAGATAGGTATAGAGAATCTGTCCGTCGCGGAGCTGCGCCCATTCGGCGGGCTGCGGTTCCTTGACCTTCACCACCATGTCGGACTTCTGGAAAATGTCCGCGGCGGTGGGCACGATCCTCGCGCCGGCGGCGCGATAGGCGTCATCGTCCGCGCCGATGCCGGCGCCGGCCTTGGTCTCGACGATCACCTCATGGCCGTGGGCCACATATTCGCGCACGGCTCCGGGCGTGAGACCCACCCGATATTCATGATTCTTGATTTCCTTCGGACAACCGACACGCATGCGCGTTCCTTTCCCAGTGATGTGGTGCGTTCCCGTTCTTGCCGCCGGTTCGGCGGAGACACCATGGAAGCAGAGGACGCGCGCAATGTCCTTGCAAAGCCCCTTGGCGAAAGGGGCGCCTATCGAATATTCTTCGATTATCAGCGGAATTTTCGGAGAAAATTCGAATGGCGCAACTGGATGCTATCGATGCTGCGATCCTGAAGGCGGTTCAGCAAAATGGGCGAATCTCCAATGCCGAGCTTGCCGAGCGCGTCGGCCTGTCGCCATCGGCCTGTTCGCGCCGCCTCGACATTCTCGAAAAGTCCGGTGTCATCAACGGCTATCACGCCCGCGTCTCGCCCAAGGCGCTCGACTACAAGATGATCGCCATCGTGCACATCTCGCTCTCCGGCCAGTTCACCAAGACGCTGGCGGAGTTCGAGGCGGCGGTGAAGCTCTGTCCCAATGTCCTTGTCTGCTACCTGATGTCCGGCGAATACGACTATATCCTGCGTGTCGCGGCCAAGGACCTCGAGGATTACGAGCGCATCCACCGCGACTGGCTCTCGGCGCTGCCCCATGTGGTGAAGATCAATTCGAGCTTCGCGCTGCGCGAGATCATCGACCGGCCGAATGTCGGGGTCTAGGACAGCCGGGCGTTTTCGCCGGCCATAACCCGGTTGCGGCCGGCGTCCTTGGCCGCATAGAGCCGCGCGTCGGCGGCCGACAGGAGGGCATTGAGCGTGGTGCCGTCGCCATAGCTGTTGGCGACACCGATGCTGACCGTGACCGGCAGGCCATCGGGCCGGCGGATTTCCGTCTCCACGGCGCGGCGCAACGCCTCGGCTCGCCCTGTCCCGGCCTCCGGTACGATATCCTCGCAGAGCACGACGAACTCCTCGCCGCCGAAGCGGAAAATCCGGTCGCCGCCGCGTAGCGTACGCTGCAGGCAGGCGGCGATGTCCTTGAGCACCCCGTCGCCGGCAAGGTGGCCGAAGCGGTCGTTGACGTCCTTGAAATGGTCGGCGTCGATGATCATCAGCGCCAGCGGCTTACCCGCCGCCAGCATGGCCGAAAGCACGCGCGGGGCCTCGAATTCCAGCCGGCTTCGATCGTAGATGCCCGTCAGCGCGTCGCGGCCGGAACGGTCGAGCAGGTCCTCGTAACGCTCGCGGAAAGTGAGGTCGGCGAAGATGTCCGCGATCGGCCGCGGCGAGACGGGAATGGCCGACAGGCGCGAATAATGCAGGTATACCGTGATCAGCACCGCATAGACGCAGGCCGCCATCATCTTGGCGACCCAGCCACCCCAGAAGACCGCGACCGGCGCACCGTTGAGGAAATGCAGCGCCGCGAAGAAGCCGATCTGGTCGAAGGTGAGCACGACGACGCCGGAGACGAAGAAGCGCAGGGCCACGCTCTTCCTGAAGACCCGGCCGAGCCGCTCGTAGAGCAGGATGATGCCGAGAGCATCGAGATAGAGCAACGTCGTGCCCCACAGCATCAGCCAGCCCATCTCGTCGATGAAGGCGAGGTCGGCGATGCGGCCCGGCACCGCGCCCACCGTCTGGTGATGCCGCAGGAGGAAGCTCAGCCCCACCGTCAGGAAGTTGCCGGCGAGCAAGCCGTAGATCGGCGCGCGCACGACGGCGGCGTCCTCCTTCACATAGAGAAGAAGAATCATCATCAGCTTGCCGGAGAACAGCACCGAGGAGCCGGGCGAGATCACGCCGAAAGGCAATTCGACGTAGAAGACGGCGGCGAGATAGGTCTCGAGGAAATGCATCACGCCAAGCGCGGCGATGAACACGCCGATGCCCAATTGATGGCGCAGATGCAGGATGCCCACCATGAAGACGAAATAGAACCCGGCTTCGATGAGAAGCAGGATCAGGTTTTCTGTACCCATGATCGGTCCGCGAATCTTCGACTATCCCCGCCTTGGGACACGGGGAGAATCGCCAAAAGTCATCTTCTGCGGATACAGGCAATCGCGCCGGTTCTCCAGCGTCTTCCTGCCAAGCATCCGGATTATTTAGACCTGCCGGCTCTCCGCGCCGTCGCCGAACAGCGACGCGCCGTGCTGGTCGGCGATCTGCCGGGCCTTGCGGAAGGTCGAGGCCACCGTGTCGTCCCGCGAGGAGAAGAGGTCGGCACGAATGAACGTGCGGATCAGCACGCGCTCGCCATCCTGCTTTTCGATGCGGCCCGCGAGCCGATACTGACCGCCTTCAGCAATGGGGGCAGCGACAAGGAGAAGGTCGTTATAGGTCTCGGTTTCCTCGGCAACCTTTGCCGGAGCATCCGAGCCGCCGCCGCGACCGAAGAGTTTTGAAAAGAACGATGCCATGGTCGATTGCTAGCACAGGCGGCCGCGCGCTCCAAGAGAAACGCACGGCCGGCGCCGTGTCCCTAGATGATGAGGTTTGCGAGAATCTCGTTCTCGGTGATGTCCTGGTAGCGCATGCCGGCGGCGTCGAACGCCTTCGTGAGCGCCGTGAAATTCTCCGGCGCCTTCGTTTCGATGCCGATGAGGATCGAGCCGAAGTTGCGGGCGGATTTCTTCAGGTACTCGAAGCGGGCGATATCGTCGTCCGGGCCGAGCATGTTGAGGAAGTCGCGCAGCGCGCCGGGGCGCTGGGCAAGGCGCAGGATGAAGTATTTCTTCAGCCCCGCATGGCGCATCGCCCGTTCCTTGACGTCCGGCAGGCGCTCGAAGTCGAAATTGCCGCCGGAGACGACGGCGACGACCGTCTTGCCCTCCAACGCCTCACGGCCGAGCGCATCCAGCGCCGTCAGCGACAGCGCGCCGGCGGGCTCCAGCACCACGCCCTCCACGTTCAGCATGTCGATCATCGTCACGCAGATCGCGTTTTCCGAAAGCAGCATGACCTGATCGGCGGAGAAGCGGTTGAGCGCCGCGAAATTCAGCGCGCCGATCTCACCGACCGCGGCGCCGTCGACGAAATTGTCGACCTGGTCGAGCGTCACCACCGCGCCGTTTTCAAGGCTGCGCTTGAGGCTCGGCGCGCCGGCCGGCTCGCAGAACAGGAAGCTCGATGGGCCGATCATGCCGTCGAGGTAGCCGGTGACGCCGGAGGCAAGGCCGCCGCCGCCGACAGGCAGGACCACGAGGTCCGGCAGCTTGCCTTCACCGAGCTGGGCGACGATCTCCGCCGCCACGGTCGCCTGCCCCTCGATGATATCCGCATGGTCGAAAGGCGGCACCATCAGCGCGCCGGTCGCCTCCGCATGGTCGCGGGCAGCCTTGTAGCACTGGTCGAAGAAGTCGCCGACGAGCCTGATCGTCACGAACTCGCCGCCGAACATGCGCGTCTTGTCGATCTTCTGCTGCGGCGTCGTCACAGGCATGAAGACCACGCCCGGCACGCCGAAATGCCGGCAGACAAAGGCGAAGCCCTGTGCGTGGTTGCCGGCCGAGGCGCAGACGAAACTGCGCGCGCCATCCGGCTCTGCCAAAACCTTGCGGAAGAAGTTGAAGGCGCCCCGTATCTTGTAGGAGCGCACCGGCGAGAGGTCCTCGCGCTTCAGGTAGATCTCCGCGCCGTAGCGGGCGGAAAGGTGTTCGTTGAGCTGGAGCGGTGTTTCGGGGAAAAGCCCGCGCAACGCTTCGCAGGCCGCGTCGACGTCCGGTTTCATGCCGTTCGATGCCATCCTTGAGTTTGGACAATGCAGAGGCTATAGCATCGTGCCGAACGGTGGACAGCGGTTTTCGGTAAAAAACGATGCGAAAAACAAAAAGTTGTCGATCGCAGCACTGGACACCGCCCCTCCTGGCCGCGCGGCCCTTCGAGACCAGACCTTGAACCCAGCCGGCTTGCAGGACCATCTTCCTTGAACGCCACGATCTTCCGGTCCGCCATCAACATCGCCGCCATCAGCGGAGCCTATCTTTCATTGGCGATGCTCATCCCGGCGTTCATCGACGTTTATTACGGGCATCCCGACTGGGAGGTTTTCCTACTGTCCGCCTTTTTCACCGGCGGCCTCTCGCTTGCCACAGCCGTCGCGACGCGCGCCGGCCCGCCGCCCTTCAACAAGCGGATGGGCTTCTTGGTGGTGAACCTGCTCTGGCTGAGCGCGACCTTTATCGGCGCGATCCCGCTCTGGCTCTCCTCGCTGAAGCTCACCTTCGCGCAGGCCTACTTCGAATCGGTATCCGCGATCAGCACGACAGGCTCCACCGTCATCGTCGGCCTCGACCATGCGCCGCCCGGCATCCTGATGTGGCGCTCGCTGCTGCATTGGCTCGGCGGCATCGGGATCCTGGCGCTCGGCCTCTTCATCATGCCGTATCTGCGCGTCGGGGGCATGTCCTTCTTCAAGCTCGAATCGTCCGATACGGCCGACAAGCCCTTCGCCCGCATCGCCAGCTACACCCGCGCCTTCCTCGCCATCTATGTGTCGATAACCCTCATCTGCGCCATTACCTATGCCGCGCTCGGCATGAACCGCTTCGACGCGCTGAACAACGCCATGTCCACCGTCGCCACCGGCGGGCTTTCGACGCACGACGCTTCCTTCGGCTATTTCAAGAGCCTGCCGCTGCTATGGGCCGCCACCTTCTTCATGACGCTGAGCAGCCTGCCCTTCTCCGTCCTGATCCTCATCGTGGTGCGCGGGCGGGTGGATGCGTGGCGCGATCCACAGATCCGTGTGTTCCTCGGCTACCTCGCGCTGTTCTCGATCGCGGCAAGCGTCTTCCAGCGCCTCCAGAACGGCGTCGATTTCCACGAGGCCCTCGCCCATTCCTTCTTCACCGTCTCGTCCATTCTCTCGACGACCGGCTTTGCCAGCGACGACTACACCCAATGGGGTCATTTCATCGTCGCGCTCGCCTTCGTCGCCACCTTCATGGGCGGCTGCTCCGGCTCGACGGCGGGCGGCATCAAGGCCTATCGCCTGATCATCCTCTTCAACTTCATCCGTACCGGCCTCTACCGCCTCATCTATCCCGACGGCATCCATGCCGTGCGCTACGGGCCGATGACGGTCGACGCGGACCTGCAGCGCAACGTCTTTCTGTTCTTCATCACCTTCGTGGCCATCTCCGCCATCGGCGCGATCCTGCTCGCCCTGATGGGCTACGACGTGCTGACGGCGATCTCGGCCGCGGCCACATCGCTTTCGAATGTCGGCCCGGGCGTCACGCAGGCGATCGGGCCGGCCGGCACCTTCGCCGGCTTCCACGATGCGGCGCTCTATCTGCTGTCCTTCCTGATGCTGCTCGGACGTCTGGAAATCCTCACCGTCCTCGTGATCCTGACGCCGCTCTTCTGGAAGCACTGACAAGAGCCGCCCCGTCCTTGACTGTTGTCACGCTTCTTCGCATCTTGGCCGGCATGCGGCTGGAGGAAGACTGAATGTCCGTGTGGAAGTCCCTGATGCGTCTGACCTTTGTCGCCGCCCTTGCGCCGACGTTCGCGCTGGCCGGCCCCCTCGCGGATGCGGCGAAGAAGGCGGAGGAGCAGGCGGCGGCCGGCGATACGGTCGGCGCGCACAACACGATCCGCGACGCCTACGGCGCCTTCGCCGCCACCCTGCCCTTCTCCATCGGCAAGGCGATCTTCGTTTCCGCGCCGCCGGAGGGCTACGGCATGTACGCCACCCGCGCCGATACCAGCTTCAAGGCGGGCGAAGCGCTGATCTCCTATGTCGAGCCGGTCGGCCTCACTTGGCGCCCCGTCGATGGCGGCCTCCTGGAATCGCATTTCACCGTCGATCTGGAACTGCTCGATCCGAAGGGCGCGAAACTCGCCGAACAGAAGGCCTTCGGCTCCTTCGACTTCAAGGGAAGCGTGCGCAACCAGGAAGTCTTCGCCAAGCTGACGCTCAATCTCAGCAGCCCGCCGGCGGGCGACTACGTGCTGCGCTACCGCTTCCGCGACAGCGCGAGCGGCGCCGTCGCCATCAGCGAGCAGCCGTTCAAGATCGTGCCCTGATACCCTCCGGGCCCGTTTACCGCACCGCAAGAGAATTGTGACAAGCGGCGAATCAGTGCTTTTCAGCGCCTTTCCGCTCAATTATGACAGCCGCATGACAACCCCAGCCACATAAGGGGCATCCATGCTTTCGCTGTTTCGCAAATTCATGCCGCGCGAGGACCGTTTCTTCGATCTCTTCGAGCAGCATTCCCGCACCGTCGTCGGCGCCGCCGAAGCCCTCCGCTCGGCGCTTGCCGGCGGCCCGGACCTTCAAAAACACTGCGACCGCATCGTCGAACTGGAAGACCAGGCCGACGAGATCACGCGCGAGGTCCTGCTCGCCGTCCGCCGCAGCTTCATCACGCCCTTCGACCGCGGCGACATCAAGGACCTGATCCAGTCGATGGACGACGCCATCGACATGATGCACAAGACGGTCAAGACCATCCGCCTCTTCGAGCAGACGAGCTTCCAGCCCGGCATGCAGGAAATGGGCGAAGCGGTCGTCAAGGCCGCCCACCTCATCGCCGAGGCCATTCCGCTGCTCGACAAGGTCGGCGTGCATGCCGGCCGTCTCAGCGCCATCGCGGAAGAAGTCACCCGCGTCGAAGGCCGCTCGGACGAGTTGCATGAGCAGGGCCTGAAGGATCTCTTCAAGCGGTTTGGCCAATCCGATCCGATGGCCTATATCATCGGCAGCGAGATCTATGGCGAACTCGAGAAGGTCGTCGACCGCTTCGAGGATGTTGCCGATGAAATCAGCGGTATCGTGATCGAGAACGTCTGATGGACGCCACCCTCGCCCTTCCGCTGCTGATCGCTCTCATCGGCATCGCGCTGCTCTTCGACTTCCTGAACGGCCTGCACGATGCCGCCAACTCCATCGCCACGATCGTCTCTACGCGCGTGTTGCGGCCGCAATATGCCGTGATGTGGGCGGCATTCTTCAATTTCATCGCCTTCCTGTTCTTCGGCCTGCATGTCGCCGAGACGCTGGGCAGAGGGATCATCGATCCCTCCATCGTCAGCCCGCTCGTCATCTTCGCGGCGCTGATGGGCGCGATCATCTGGAACGTCGTCACCTGGATCTTCGGCATCCCGTCCAGTTCCTCGCATGCCCTCATCGGCGGTCTCGTCGGCGCGGGCCTTGCCCGCACGGGCTTCGACGCGGTCGTCTGGAGCGGCCTTCTCAAGACGGCGAGCGCCATCTTCCTGTCGCCCGCCCTCGGCTTCTTCCTGGCGCTGGTCCTCGTGCTGATCGTCTCCTGGATCTTCGTGCGCCAGACGCCGTTCGCCGTCGACCGCACCTTCCGCGTCATGCAGTTCATCTCGGCCTCGCTCTATTCGCTCGGCCATGGCGGCAACGACGCGCAGAAGACGATGGGCATCATCGCCGTGCTGCTCTATTCGCAGGGGTATCTCGGCGGAGAGTTCTACGTGCCCTTCTGGGTCGTCATCACCTGCCAGGCCGCCATGGCGCTTGGCACGCTGATGGGCGGCTGGCGCATCGTGCACACGATGGGTTCGAAGATCACCCGCCTCAACCCGATGCAGGGCTTCTGCGCGGAGACCGGCGGCGCCCTCACCCTCTTCGGCGCCACCTGGCTCGGCATCCCGGTCTCCACCACCCATACGATCACCGGCGCCATCATCGGCGTCGGCGCCGCGCGCCGCGTCTCCGCGGTCCGCTGGGGTGTCGCCAGCAACATCGTCTGGGCCTGGATCATCACCCTGCCCTCGGCAGCGGCGATCTCGGCGCTGTTCTATCTGGTGTTCAACGCGATCAGCGGTTGAGCGCAACACGATACGGGCTGTAGCATCATCTACAGCCCGTAATCCTCGCATTACATGTCCACAGTTGGTCCATTATGGCTTTATGCAATCGCCGTCCTTGAGCCATCCAGCTCTCACGGTGGGGCCGTTGTTCGTCACGTTACGATAGATGACGGACGCATTGCCTGAATCGTTGAAGCATACCTCAATGCCGTGGGTGTAACCTCCCCCGACTATGTTGAAGTTTCCTCTATCCACCTTACACACCTCGTCATAGATGCTTATGACCCGTGTATCCCCGGTGAATATGAAGCTTCCATCGATGCAGATGGAAGCGGCGTTCGCGGCTCCCGACGCCGACATTGCCAAGCAGAATACGACTTTCCGACGCATTTCTCCTCCTTACCGTCCAAATTGCCCGCCACCATAAGGGAGCGTCGGCAGGTTTATTTACCTGGGAAAGGCTTTTTGAGATTTGCGGTCTTGACTGACCCGCCCCGGCAATCGAGAACGCAAACCAAGCGGGCGTGGCGAAACTGGTAGACGCAAGAGACTTAAAATCTCTCGGCCTTGGCCGTGCGGGTTCGATCCCCGCCGCCCGCACCATACAAGAATTTGAAATTGCAGGGTATTTCACGTAACCCTTTGGCGGCGGTGCGAAAAGTGGCGCGATGCCGAAATTTTGTCAGCGCTGATGTCAGCATCGAAAGAGAGAATCGCTTTGCCCGTCAGGGCGACCGAACACGGCCCGGGTGGCGCGTCAGCGCGCTGCGCCCCCCAGTGCGTAGAGCACGAAAGACCACGCTTCGCCGAATAATCCCGAATTTGACTGATCACAGTCCCGAAGTTCGGTTTGGCGGCAGTGTTCGGCAGCCTCTTTAGCCCTGTCGATCTTTTGCGCGGAAAGCATTTCGGAAACCGCCGCAATTCGCTTGGCAGCCTGCTTGGACACAACGACATTGAAATTTGCGTCTGCATAGTCTTTCGCTAAGACAAGCCACATATAGCCTCGTTCGAGATCAAGGCGCGTGATAGTACCTTGGGCATAGGCTTCGCCTAAGGCATGCATTGCGTATTCGTTTTCCTGAAGAGCCGATTGACGGTACAGTTCGACCGCCTTTTGGTGGTCTTTGCCGACACCTAAGCCGCTGGCGTATAAGTCCGCCAAACTAGATTGGGCGTAGGCATTACCGTTCTTGGCAGCCCTTTGATACCATCCTGCGGCTTCAGTGCTACCTCGGGGCAACATGTCGGCGAGAGCCACCTGCGCCAGAGTATATCCCTGCTCGGCCGCTTTTCTAAAAAGCTCTTCGGCTTTATTCGGTTCTGGTCTCAGATCAAGAAGCCCCGGCACTATGGATTTAATCTTCGTGCTAAGAGCGTGGACAAGTCCAATCTGGTAATATTGACCCAGTTCATACTGCGCGCAGGCATTCCCTCCGGCGGCCAACTCCGTCAGTTCGGTCAGACTTTCGGACTTGTCTGACTGCCGCGCTATTAAGTTTGCGCGGCGACATATCCATACATAAGCGTTGTCCTCAGCAATCGCTACTTTCACACGACCTAGCTCGTCTGCCAGCATAGAGTAGGCAAGGCCGTCCTTGGCGTGAGCGACGATCAACCATTTGAGACCTTCGACGCCATCCTGTTGAACGCCGATGCCAGCCGCATATGCAGTTCCAAGAAGAAACTGCGCTTCCTTATTGCCTTGGTCCGCAGCCTGCCGCCACCATTCGGCGGCGCTGACAGGGTCCTTCTCCATGCCTTGCCCGGCAGCGTTCATTTTTCCCAGGTACAGTTGGGCGATTGGATTGCCGGATTTAGCTAAAGGAACAATAAGGTCATAAGCGCCCGCTGGATCGCCGTGCGTCGCAATAAAAAGTGCTCGCGTAAGTGTGTCTGCTTCTGACTCAGCCTTGGCGAAAGGAGCGGTAAAGACGAAGGCATTGAATACCAGCAGCGCAGCCCAGCATCTTAGAATACTTTTTTGCATGCAAAGGCTCCTGCGAGGCTATTGAGGCTGATTTTGCGTCAGTGCGCGCTGATCACCAGCGCCTCGTCCAGCGATTCGAGCGCGAGCGTCCAAGCTTCCTCGCAGCCGGCAAGGTTAGCGTAGATGGCGGCACCGGCCGCCGCCACTGCGGCATGGTCCTCCAATTCGCCAAAAACGCCAAGGCTACCAATCGACAGGTAAGCTGCTCCGCGCGCCGCCTCCAGCGCGCGGTGGACCGCGAAGGCAGCCGGCGACCATTCGCCACCTTCCTGACGCGCCAGCCTGTTTCGCACGCTCTCGCATTTCTTCCACGCTTGGAACAGGTCCGTTTGGCGCTCCAGTGCACGGGCGGTGGCCGCCCGGCGTTTCGAGCGCGACGACGCGCGCAAGGCGGCCGGTGCAATGACGCGGACGGCGTGCCATGCGAGGGACACGGCGCGCTCGACCTCCTCCGCCTCGCTGCCTGCGGTGCCGATCAGTCTCGGGGCGATGAGCCCGAGGCGCTGCCGTTCCTCTTCGGGCATGTTATCGTTCAGGCGGCGGACATAGGCGGCGAGCATGGGGCTCGCGCAGCGCGGGTTGTCACTATGGGGTTCCCCGGCCAGAAGCGCCGTAAGCTCCATGGCACAAAGGCCCTCGGCGGGCAGCGCGTGCCGGCCGGCGGTCAGATGGATGGTCATAAATCCGAGCCCTTCAGGGTTGCTGTTGGGCTTCAAGGTACTGGCTAGCCGCTTGGGCGGCAAGTCTTGGGCTTAAAGCTGCCGCGATGGTTGGGGTAGTCCTGCCTTGCCAAAGGCTATCGCGGCCATCTAGCTTGGCGCAGCAACCCCAAGGTGTTGAAGGATGACGAGCAGACAGGATCGTGGCTATTGGATGGGATGGATTGTCGCTGCGGGAATTGCTGTCGCGTTCCTCGGCACCATTGCAATCTATATGTTCCTTACCAATGCTTTTTGTACGGGTGTTAGCGGCGAGCATTGCGTGCGGGAATGGGTCTCCGCGCTCGGCGCGTGGGTAGCTCTTCTGGCCGCGATCCCCACGGTTGCGATACTGTTTCGTCAGGTCCGTGATGCGAAGCAACACCATCTGGACAATGCGATGCTCAGCTTGCGTCGGAGGCGCAGTATCTGCGAGCGCGTCCTTAACATCGCGGATGAATACAGTGAATACATCAAGGGGAGCGAGAGGAATTGGACCGAAAGCCGCACCTCTTACGTAGACATGAAGACGGCGGCGGGTATTGAACTCCACCTTTTAGAAAGTGTCGTTGACAGGACGACCTTTGAAAATTTTGAGGCAGAAATCGAGATACCGATTGTCTCCGCTGGAAGACTTTTGGAGCGAGTTCAGAGTATCAGAAGTGCGATAGAACGTCCTTCAAACGACGGAGATTATCAAGAACTCCTTGAGATACATCATCGAATGGCGTCGTTGTATGAGATGGCCGATTCGCTGTTCAACGATGCATCGGCGAAGGCTCGCACATTCATCTCCGACACTAACCACTTGACGGAGGCGCGACTGGAATTTGAGTGAGGTCATGTCGTTATGCCTCTTCGATCTCATGACATCGCTGGTGAACAGTCAACCGCCACGGCTGAGCGGCGCGGCGGCGGAGAGGTCGCCGGCAGCGGCACGAGGCCGCTACCGGGATCGAGGCAGAGTGGCTAGCCACTCTGTTTCAGGGCCTCGCTGGCGGGCGGTCAGCGGCCAAGGCCAAGCGGCGTGGTGGCTGAACGCTGTGCGCGTTGGTGCTCGGCGTTGGCGGCGTGGCCCATCATGCGGTCGTCAAGCTGCTCCTGCAACCTGTCATGCCGCTGCTTCCGGGCCGTTTCGCGCATGGCTTCGGTAGCGAAATGTACGTTGATGGCGGCGATAGCCCGCGCGCCGGCCTCAAGCGCGGGGTCGGTCGGGGCAAGCGTGCCCTCGCGACGGGACGCCCATGAGGCGTAGCGAAGGCTCCAAGCCTTGTCGGTCTCGCCCTTGCGAACGAGATTCAGCTTGTCGGCGATCACATGCATGACGCGAGCGCGGAAATCCGCATCGTCTTCGTGTTCGCCCGGAAAAATGTTCAGCGCCACCGCAGTGAAGATCAGCCGCCGGCCGGCATAGGCCGCGTCGTCCTCGCCGTCGTTCCGGGGCGCGTGCATCTGTTTGGCCCAGAAGCAGGGACCTTTGATCGGTCGCTTGCCGGAGTTTGCGGGCGCTTTGTATTTCGCCGCTTGGGCCTCTACAGCCGCCCAGACGCGCGCCTCCCACTGGGCGTCGCTCTCGCCGAGCCGGACGGGTTCCGGCGGTAGGCGCTTAGCGTCGGCTCGCAGGCCCGCGACCGCTGCGGAGCGCAGGGCGTCAAGGTGTAGATAGAGGTCGCCGCGCCCTCGCGCTTTAGCCTCCTCGGCAAGGCCCGTGATGCTCAAGGTCAGATCGTTCATTTCGGAGCCGAGCCCGCCGATGATGTTCGCATAGTGCACCATGGCTTGCAGGGTCTGGGCGTAAAGCGGCGCGATTTTCGAGACGAGTGCGCGGGCGCGCGCTTCAAAGGCGCGGTCGTTCTCGTCAATGCGGGCTTGCTCGGCTGCGGCCTCCGCGCGGGTAAGCGCCGGGCGTAGCATGTCGATGGCGGCCTTAGTTTTGACGGCATCGGCGAGATAGGCGTCCATCGCGGCGGGGTCGAGCACGTCAATGTCGGCCTTGTTCGCTTCGAGGCTCCGCAACTTGGCTTCGGCCGCTTCCAACTCGGCGGCGATTTTCGCGGCGCGCTCGTCGAGGCCGTCGGCGGCGGCGGAGGCTTGCGCGAGGTCGGCGACGCCCTCGCCCTTTCGGGGCCGGCCCGGTGGGCGCGGGTGGATCGAGCGGAAACGTTCTAGGATCGTGTCGAGCGCCGCGCTGCCTGCGGTCGTCGGCAAGCCGGGGTCGGTGGGCTCGGGCATGTCGGCTATCAGGTCCGGCAGCGGCTGCGCGGTCATCATCATGGCGAGCCTGATACGCTCCTGATCGGTCTCACCCTTGGGTTCGGGAACGGACGGCGCGCCCGGATAGCGCGGGTCTTTAATGATTTGTGCCATTGTCTCGGTCTCCGGTGAGGTAGGTGAAAGCAGGCTGAAGCGCTCGCGACCTCAGTCGAGGTAGCTCAGGGCTTCGCGCACGGCTTCGTCGTCGCCGTATGCGAGGGCGTCTTTCAAGGCGTAGCTTGCGGTTTCGGCGTCAGCGCGGAAGTCAGCGAGTTCCTTGGCGAGTGCATCGCGTTCTGCTTCCGCCTTGGCAAGAGCCAACGCGAGGGCGTCACGTTCGGCGCGGACGTCGGTGAGTTCCTTTGCTGGGGCGTAAGCGGTCATGGGCAAAATCTCCATCTGTTCAAGGGTGGCGAGCGCGGCTAATCGGTTTTGACTTGGCTTGGCCTTCCCCAGATTCAGTTCCCAAAATCGTACATGGCGCAAGCGGACCAGCCTTCTTGCGTAGTCGCGGGGCGAGGCTCTTGTTTTTCACGGTTTTGGCTCGCTTCGGCTGACATGCCTGCTGACATTTCTCGAAATTTTTGGAGTCAGCGTAGAGATGAAGCATTTAAGCGCAAGTAATAATTGGTAAATGTCCTATCTCGTCCTATTTTGGCCTAGTAATCATCGATTAATTGCGCTCGCAGAAAGATGGTGAAACGCCCTCGCGGGCGGGGTGTTTTAGGGGGCGGGCAGTCAAGGGTAGTCGGCGGGCGCAGAGCGGCCAAAGGTCAGCCCGTCAGAAACGCCTGCCTTGACTCACCGAGCGCCGCTGGTGCGGTTCCAGCCTCGGTGAGTCCAAAGGTGGGCGAAAACTAAACGCGCGCCAGCGGCCCGCTGTGATTCAAACAAGCGCCGTGGGCTTTAGCCCCTCGGGTCGTAGTCGTCCGCGTCGCGGTCGGCGGCATGGTCTATGTCGCGCGGATCGTATCCGTCCGCGTCAAAAACGACGGGCATGGTGTCGTCAAGGTGCTGATCCTCGGGACCGTAGCCGTAAACGCCGTCGTGCCGGTCTGCCTTGCGCTGCTCGCGGCGGGTGTCGGCCCCGCCGCTGTAGGCGGCCTCGGCGGGAGGCCAAGCGCCGCCGGCAGGGCTGGGCTTAGGCTCGGCGGGCGTGGCGTGGTGCAGCGGCGGGGCTTCCGCGTCGATTTCGAGCGGGCCGTTCCGCTCGGCGGCCATCGCGCCCTCGCGGATGACGCCGAGCAACGCCATGGCGAGATGGCGCGGGTCCTTACGATGGTCTTCGGTCATGGGGTTCACCTGCGCGTTGAGAATGTTGACCTTCGCCTGAACGTCCGGGCAGTAGATATCGGGCCGAGCTGCTTGCAGGAACATGCGTTGGGCGGCCGTGTCACCCGCGACGCGCTCGCGTGTCGTGGTGACGTGCACCTCATCAGGCGCGCCATTACGCTTCACGAGTTTGGTTTTCTTCTGCACGGTTTCACGGGGTAGTGCGTTCTCAAAGAGCGCGTCCGTCACAAGGGAGATGCGCGCCTCGTCGCCGCAGTGCAGGGCGTCATGGAACGCCTGATCCTCGACGGCCCAGCGTTGCAGATGGTTTACGGTCGTGCCAAGCGCGTCGGCAACGGCGCGCTGCGTCGAGCCGCCCTTGGCTAGTTGCTGGATGGAGGCGAGCGTGGCGAGGCGCTGACGGCCCGTCATGTCGAGGACTGACGGCGGAAGGCTGGGAACGAGCGGTGCGGGCGCGGCGCGCGCGGCAGCGGCTGGCGGCGGCGGTGCCGGTTGGGTCGCTTGGGACTGGGCTTGGGCTTGGCGCTCGCGCCGGGCCTCGGCACGCTCGGCCTGACGGGCGGCAATGCGGTCCATGACGGGCGGCTCGGCCGCTGGCGTGGCGGGTCGCTGGCTAGCGCTACGGCCTCGGGTTCGTTGCAGTCGGTTCATGGGTCAATCCTCGTGTCGGGCCGTCAGGCGGCGATTGCATCGGGCTTCAGGCGCAGGCCGACAAACACATGGGTCTGCACGGTGCCGTAGCGGCGGTTTGCTGTGCGGAGGTCTCGCCCCACGACACGGATAAGCTCGCGGCTGAACAGCGGCAACGCCATGCGCGGGGCACGCTCCTGAAACTGCGCGGCCCACCGCTCGAATGCGGCGCGAACCTCCCGTTTCGGCAGGACGGCGTGGTAGTCGCGGATGCAGCACTCGCGCACGAACGCGGCAACCGGATCGCCGGGCGCAAGGTGCGCCATCATGGCGGGATCGCCGGGGCGGTAGGCGTAGGGCTTGAAGCCGAGGTTGAAGAATGCCGGATCGTGCTCGTAAAGGGCGCTCTCTTCAAGGAAGAGAAGTCCATTTGTGAAGCTGATCGCCTCCGTCCGGTCGTCCGGGTCATCTAGCCATGTGTTGGGCTCGGTTTCGTTCGGCAGGGCGATCACGGCTTTCAGCGCATGCAGAACGGCCTTGACAGTCGCTTCGCGCGCGGGCCAAGGGCGCAGCCTGCCGGCGGACCATTCATAGACCGCGCCAGAGGTGAGGCGGTAAATGCGGGAGATGACCGCTTCGTTCGGCACTTCGGCCCAGTGCGGCCCCAGCCACTGCATCCAGCGTTCGCGCCAGCGGACCAGCAATCGGTTGCCTTCCTCGTCACGCAAAGGGGCCTCGGCGAGGCAGGTGGCGACCTCGAACGGACGGGCGGGGCTTGGGAGCATCGGGCCGTTGATGAGGGCCATGGTTTTTCCTCTCGGATTTTCGGCCGGCATAGGAGCGAAGAGCGCGCTGGCCCCGCTCATATATCTTTTTGTGTATCGTTATAACATCACCTTGCAGCAAAGGGCAATCCAGCCTTGCTTTGCAGCGGATGCAGCGCTTGCAGCAGTTTCAGAAACCTTGAACTCTCCGGGCGAAGGCGTCCAGCGGGAAATTTTCGGCGGTGCGCTCTACAATCAAGCAGCCGGCTCGGACTCTCGAACCGGCAGTCACGGCGGAACGATGGCGACGTTCACAGTAGCCGGGAAGGCGCTCGACGTTTTCGCTTGGCGGGCGGGCGGGCGGCGGGGGTGGCGGTTGCAGTGGCAGGGGTAAAAGCTGAACTCCTGCTCCTACATATAAAGGCCCCCCATAATCTGTCTTCTTTATAAACCTACTTTTTCTTTTTTACCCCTGCCACTACTGCCATAGAGAACAAAGATAAATAAATACAAACATTTATATCCGATCCGTAGCCTCGCCCTACCGCTGCCAGACCCCTGCCATACTGCTGCCGGCAGGGGTAACAAAATTAGCATCCCTCACGCCTCGCCCCCTTCAGCCCCGCCATTAGTGCTGCCACTAAGCGTTTGCAGGGGTAAACTAGGGCGATGGCAGCACTACCATCGCCTTTGGGATCAGCCTTTTCCGTCCTGTTCCGGTTGCTCTTGGGTCGGCCCGCGCCGCCGTGCTTCGAGCGAACGCCCACCGGGTAAGAGCGCCAGTCCTTGCGAAGCGGCCTTTTCCGCAGGGGTCGCGGTTGATCCGTGCCGAACGCCTGTGAAGACAGGCTTGCGCTTATCGCCTTCGCGAGGCTGTGCAGTGCCAATCCGACTATCGGCCGAAATCAGGTTGCGAGCGAGGTGCACCATGTTGAGCCGGCGGTCGTTGTTACGATCCGCCCATCGGTTATAATGGTGCAGAAGCTCTTCCTTGACGGCACGGTAGCCCGGCGCGAATTCACACTCCTCGCGCAGGAACACGCTTACGGGCGAGGACAGATCGGCCACATCCTGCTTCATCTCCAGCGCTGCGGCTGATTGGGTGAAGCGCCCACCCTGACTGTCCAGTTCGGCGAGCCCTTCGAGCGCCCAGTTCAGGATGCCGGGCAACTCAGCCGCAAGCTTGGCCTCAAGCTCGCGGTCTTCCGCCCCGGCGAACGACCGCGAGAACGGCAGCATGACGAACCTGCCGGCCACCGCGCCCGATGCGTCGCCGAGGTGCGGCAACTCGTTCGACAGGTACATGAGGCGTACCGTCAGCTGGCCGACCCACGTCGGCTGGTACTTACGATGCACCGGCACGGCGTCCTCGCCGCTGATCGACAGCAGCCGCTCGACGCCGGCCTGCGCGTTCTGCCCGGCGGTCCTCACGTCCGACAGGATCGCCAGCGATTTGCCGATGGTATGCGCGAGCCCGAAATCCTTGCTGAAATCGGACAGCGTCAGGGCCGCCGTGTTCTCCCGCCCTACCAAGGCAGTCGCCAACCGTGAAATCACGCCCTTGCCGGCGCGCGGCGGGCCGATCAGGCCAAACATGCATTGCAGGTCCGTGCGCCCGGAGACCAGATAGCCGAGCATCTGCGCGAGCGTGCGGCGTGCCTCCGGGTCGTCAGGCCAGACCGAGGCGACGAACTTGTCGAACTCGGGGCAGCGGGCGTCCGGGTCGTAGTCGAACGGCAGACTGTTGAGGTTGAAATACAGCGGTGTGTGCGACGTCAGCCCGCGTGCGGCGAGATCGAGCAGGCCGTTCCGGCATACGATAACACACCCGGCCTGCCGCCCGTCGAGCCAGCATGGCACGTCGGCACCTTCAGCGGGTGCGTTGGCGATGCCGACAGCTTTCAGCGCTGCGAACACGTCAGCGATCCTCCGCTTGTTTGGTCGCCACGGCACCCATTCCAGCTCCGGCCCTTTTCCGGGGCCGATATAGCTGGCGTTCCCTGTAAAGGCCCAGAGCCGCGCCGTAAGCTCTTCCTCCGCCATCTCCGCCCAGTGCGTTCCAGTCCAGCACCACCAGCCGCTGCGCCAGCGTGCGAGCAGCGGCGCGCCCCCCTCCTCTGTAAACTCCCGCGTCGCGAATTCTGCTGCGACGGGGAGCGGGTCGTTTGGAGACGGCAGTTTATGGGACGGCAGGCTGGCCGTGACCGCGTGCGTGGCCTGTGCGGCCGAGGATTTCTTAGCCATGTCGTCGTCTCCTATCGTTCGCCCGGCTTGCGAAGCAGGCGGGCCATATTCTGGCTCAGGGTGTTCATGGCAGCATCGGGGTCGGCACCGGCCCGCCCGAAGCCGAGCGTTCGCCCTAGACCTGCCGCCATCAGGCCGGCGCTCCGTCTTTGCAGATAGCTGAAGATGTAATCGAGCAGGTGTGTGCTAACGTCCTGCATGCCGCCCTCGCCACGATATCCCGTGGCATGTGCGAAACACGCGCGCGACGCCAGTTCACCCGGCGGCTCGCTGAGGTCGTCCCGCACGTCGCCGATGACGAAAAGGGGTACATAAAGGAGTTCGCGAAGCTCGCGCAGCCATAGGACGTTGACGACGACGGCGATTCTACCTGCGACGCCCTTGAAGCAGGGCATGTCCCGCTCCGCTGGCAAAGCCTGCCGCGTGCGGTGCCGCCGGTCGGGGTTGGCCTCGAACCATTCCAGATCGGTCAGGACGATACGTTGTTGCGAACCGTTCGCATCTTCTGTATTCTGAACCATGACAGGCACCTTTCCGTGTCTTGTCCGGCATTTCCTCCCTTCGTTGCGGTTCGGGGGGATGCATCACTTCTCAGGGGCGAGATTTTCGTCGCCGGCAGCGAGGGCATTGCTGCCGGCGAAAATCTTTTCAGACGGCCGTCAGGCAGCCGCTTTGCGCACGCCGGGCACGCTTCGCGCGCCTGACCACGATGCGCTCATGACGCGGCGCGCTTCGATCCACGCCCGGACCTCCGCCGCGCGAAAACGGTATTGCTTCGCGTAGAAAACGGCGGGTAGCGGGTGCACCTCGTCGGCGACAAGCAGAGAAACCGTGCGCTTGTGCAAGCCGAGCCATTCGGCAACCCGCGCGGGTCACGCCGCGCGCCGGCTCTGGCCCGGCCGACGCTTGCGGCGCTCCACCCATGCCTTGAGGTCTTCGACGTGGAAGTAATGCTTGCCGGCGATGACGGCATAGACCAGCCCGTCTTTCTCCCGCGTTGCGCGGTAGATCGTGCGGACGTCGCAGTTCAACGCCTCGGCGGCCTGCTGACGAGTGAGATATTCATCGCGGATGTTGAAGGCTGCGGACATGTTCGGCTCCATCACTCATGTTGATGCGCCTTAAATACGAGGAGTGGAAATTTAAGTCATTGAAAATAAATAATAAAAATAAAACTTCACTTTTTCTGTGACCGCGCGAGCAGCGTTTTCACGAAATCTCGCACCTCGGGATCGCGTCTCACTGTAGACAGCTCGTTCTCCACAGTCGCCGCATTCTTGCCCGCCTTCTCAGCAATAGCACTCGCTACCGCGTTCATATAGGGGAGCGCTTCCATCTGCCGCCCCGCTTCGGCGAGAAGTTCCACCTTCTCGGCGAGCCCCTTCCGCTTGCGCCCGCGCGTTTCTTTGCGAGGTGGCTGGAAACCGGGAACGTGTTCGCGCGCCAGCGCCAGCGCCAACAAGAGATCATTTCGCGAACCGTCATCGTTGCGCTCGGGGATACCGTAGTGCGCGAAAAGCTCGGGGAACTTGCCTAGCGCCTGCGTCAGGTAGTTGTCGGCGTCTGAGGCGGCTATCGGCTCTGCTAACGCGCCCACGAAATCTTTCCGATCATTGGCTTTGGTCATGCTACGCCCCCATTCAACGGCACCACCTGCCCACGCTTGCCGGCGGCCTCGACGGCCTCGCGCCTGCGCGTCATCGCCTCGTGCGCGTGCGCCGTCAGTTCCTCGTCGCTCACATGGGCGTATCGCATGGCGGTGGCAACGGACTTGTGCCCCATGATCGCCATGGCTATCGGCAGCGGGATGGATTTGTCGGTGTAGGTTTTGGTGGCGAACCAATGGCGGATCAGGTGCAGGGATGCGTTCTCGCCAGCGACGACGCCGGCCACGTCCATGGTGCGCTTGAAGCCGTCCTCCAGCGCCTCGATACGGAGGTGTTCGACTTTCCGCTTTCTGCCGCGAGGCGGTGCGCCGGCCGGCGGGCAAACCCATACCTCGCCGAGGACGCGCAATTTGTGCGCTGCTTCCAAGAGGTCGCGGGCCTCCTCCGTCATGGGCTTGCGGAGCGTGCCTGTCTTGGTGTCGCCCCAGCGCAACAAGCCGCGCTCGAAATCCACGTCTCCCCATTGAAGCCCGCAAATTTCTTCGGCGCGGCAACCCGTGGCGAAGATGAGCCGGATACCCAAGGCGACTTGGGGTTTAAGCCGGCCCTCCAGTTCCAGAGCATGGCAGGCATCCTTCATGCGTGACACCTCGTTGTCGCTGAAAAGGCGCTCCCGGCGGCGTGTACTCTTCAGCTTGACCTTGGCAGGATTAGAACCGGCGTCGCGATATCCCTGCTCCTCCGCCCAGTCCATCGCCGACGCGAGCACCCGGATAGCGCCGTCCGCTTGTGTGGTGGCTGGCGTGTCTTTCCGCCCTCGGGACGGCATGGCGCGCAACTCGTCGCGCAAGGCGGCGACGTCGCTGGACTTCAGTTCCCTGATAGCGATGTCACCGATACGTGGTTTGAGCAGCTTTTCGATGAGGCGCACATAAGAGGTTCGGGTCTGCGGCTTCAATCCGACGACGTGGATGGCCATGAAACTATCGAGAACGCCGCCGACTGTCGTAGCGGTCCTCTTTTCTTTCGCCTCCTTGGCCGGGTCGCCACCCAATTGAACCTCTGCCGCCTTCTTCTTCGCCGCCGCGCGCGCCAACTCCACGGTCAAGCCTTTGTCCCATCTGCCGATCAGGCAGCGGCCTTCGCGCCCTTCCTTGGTCCGATAATTGAAAATGAACGCCTTCGCGCCGCCCGCCGTGACCCTCAAGCCGAAGCCCTTGAACTCGCTGTCCCAGTGAATTTTCTGACCTTTCTCCGGGGCGGTCAGGTTCTTCACGACTGGTTCTGTTAGCTTGACGGGCATGTTCGGGTCTCCTTGGAGCGCGTGTCAGCACTAGTGTCAGTCCGACAGTGGCAGGATGTCGATACACAGTGTCTTGAAAAGTCCGTAGGCCGTCAAGTATTTTCCTATTGTATTTCAATAGCATGATGAGCGATTTCGGTGTTTCGCGAGTCTGTTCAATAGGTTAGAAAAACAGTGTCAGGAAGAACTTAAAATCTCTCGGCCTTGGCTGTGCGGGTTCGATCCCCGCCGCCCGCACCATCCCTTGAGCCTGTCCTGATCGTCAGCCGAGAACCCTGGCATTCGGCTCGACGTAGTAATACTGCGGCTCCTGTTTATGGGAGCTCACCGTCTTCACCCGCTCAAGCACCCGATCCTCGCAATCGGCGATCCTGATACCGGGTTCCTCCCGCAGCACGGACTGCAAGGCATAGCTGAATGCCCCGCGGGAAACGCCTTCGATTTTCAGGTCGGCCGCCGTCTGCTCATCCTTGCAGGCGGAGAGCACATTGTAGGGTCCGACTTCGGCCGCGCGCATTGCCTCCGGCAGGCCCGATACGTCGATACACCGGTTCTGCAGGGTCTGCAGCCCTCCGTTCTCGTCGAATTCGACGAAACGGATCATCGTGCCGGAGTGGCAACAGTCGTAGAAGGCCGTGAACTTGACATCCGGCGCCAGGCGGGGCGCGATGATGCCGAACAGTTCGTTGTCGGTGACAAGACTGTTGATGGTTATCTCGTAGGGGACGATCGCCTGATCACGCCCAGCCGGTTCGCCATCGACCTCGAAGCCCTTCTGTGTCCCGTGACCAGCAAAGTAGAAGAGAAGCTGATCTCCTGCGCTCGTCCCGGAAAGCAGGTTCGTCAAGCTTTCCATGATGTTGGAGCGTGTTGCCTGCGCATCGGTCACGACCCGCATGTCCCCGTCGCTGAATCCGTAGTTTTCCTTGAGGATTTTTCCCATTTCGAGGACGTCGTTGACGCATCCCGCCAGATTGAACTGGGCCTGTTCGTACTGATTTATTCCGACCAAAAGCGCACGCTTCATATCCGCTCCTCCCGAAGCGGCACCGCCGCCGGACGGCGGCGGTGCCGTCTTGAAACTCAGAAACTTCCGCTGATCGAAATCCCGACAGAGATATCCCGCGCCTCTACCGCGAGCGCCGCATCGCGCTGCGTGATCTGTGCAGCCCCCGACGCGACGAGTTCCTTTGCGGCAATGATCTTCGCGTAGACCGCCTCCCCGAGATCGCCAAGCACGAAGGCCCGCGCCGCTTCGGCGTCCGCGGGAATCTGCTCCAGATCCCGAATGGTTATCGTGACGGTTCCACCCACCGAAATAGCCATGATTTTCTCCTCCACTGGCTGCTGACAGCGTTAACTTACACAATATATCTATGGTTGCAATATAAAATACAAACTCATTGGTTGCATTAATTCTCGAGAGCGCGCCCCACGAAAACGAGGATTCCCAAGAAAAAAGGGCGCGGCCCCTGACGCTGGCCGCACCCTCTTTTTCAGTGACGTTTCAGGAGAACGTCAGGCCGAAAGCTTGCCAGCGATCTTCGCCACATGTGCGCCCTGGTAGCGGGCGGCTTCGAGTTCCACCTCGGAGGGCTGGCGCGAGCCGTCGCCGTCGGTGATGGTGGAGGCGCCGTAGGGCGAGCCGCCCTTGACTTCGTTCACGCCCATCTGCCCCTGGAACGCATAGGGCAGGCCGGCGACGACGAGACCGTGGTGCAGCAGCGTCGGAATGAAGCCGAGAATGGTGGATTCCTGGCCGCCGTGCTGGGTGGCGGAGGAGGTGAAGACCGAGCCGACCTTGCCGACCAGCTTGCCCTGCGCCCAAAGGCCGCCCGTCTGATCCCAGAAATTGCGCATCTGCGAGGCGACGGTGCCGAAGCGGGTGCCGGCGCCGACGATGATGGCGTCGTAGTTCTCGAGGTCGGCGACGGTGGCGATCTCGGCCTTCTGGTCCATTTTGTAATAGGATGCCTTGGCGACATCGTCCGGCACCAGTTCCGGCACGCGCTTGACGGTGACGTCCGCACCGGCCGACCTGGCGCCTTCCGCCACGGCATAAGCCATCGTTTCGATATGGCCGTAGGCCGAGTAATAAAGAACCAGAACTTTCGCCATCGTCGTCTCCTGTTGCAAAGGGGCTTTCCGCTTGATTGCGGCCTCGCCTTGGATGTAGCACTTCGAGATGACCGCGGCACGAAGCGGCACGGTCGACAGACTGTTCACCCGTCATTGACAATGCCCCCGCCTTCGGTCGGCATTTATGTCCGAACTTCGGAGAGCGCCCATGAGTTCCACCACGATCGCCACCGCCGCCATGCTCGCCATCGGCGATGAACTGCTCTCCGGGCGTACCAAGGACAAGAATATCGGCCAGCTCGCCGACATGCTCTTCTTCGCCGGCATCGACCTGAAGGAGGTGCGGATCGTCGGGGACGAGGAGGACGCCATCGTCGAGGCGCTGAACGCGCTGCGCGTGCGCTACACCTATGTCTTCACCTCCGGCGGCATCGGCCCGACGCATGACGACATCACGGCGGACGCGATCTCGAAGGCTTTCGGCGTGCCGTGCCTGCACGATCCGCTGGCCATGCGGCTTCTCGGCGCGATGTACGAGCGCAGGGGCGTGGAATTCAACGAAGCCCGCCAGCGCATGGCCCGCATGCCCGAGGGCGCCGTGCATATCGAGAACGCCGTCTCCACCGCGCCGGGCTTCCATATCGGCAATGTCTATGTGATGGCCGGCGTGCCGCAGGTCTTCACCGCCATGCTCGGCACCGTCGTGCCGAAGCTTGAGGGCGGCCAGCCCATGCTGTCGCGCTCCGTCGCCTCGCCCTTTGGCGAGGGTGACATCGGCAGCGCGCTCGCCGGGATCCAGAAGAACCACCCCGAAACCAGCATCGGCTCCTATCCGCGCTTCTCGGAGAACCGCTTCTCGACGGAAATCGTCATCCGCAGCCGTGAAGAAGCCCCGGCGGAAGCGGCCGAACGTGATATACTTGCAATGATCGCCGAAATCGCCGCGGCCAAGGCCGCATCTTGATCCGGATCAAGGTCCCGGCGGCGCGGCGGGCGCAGGTTTCGTGTGAACCCGACAGGAGGCCCAAATGACCTACAAGACCATCGTGGCAGTGCTGAGCGCCGCGGAAGACGCCGGCAAGGTAACCGATCACGCGCTCGCCCTCGCGCGCCGGACCGGCGGCCATATCATCGGCATCCACGCGGAATCCCCGGTCGTGGTCACGCTCATCGCGCCCATGGAATATCCCGATCCGAACGCCGTGCTCGAGTTGCAGGAGCGCGCCCAGCAACAGTCCCGGGAGGTCGAACAGGCATTCCGCTCGCGCTGCGCGCGCGACGACATTTCCTATGAATGGCGGCTCTTCACCGGCACCGCCGGTTATGCCTCGGCGAGCGTCATCGACAGCGCGCGCGGCGCGGATATCGTCATTGCCGGCCAGTTCGACCCGGATCTCGACGGCCCTGCGCGGGAGGACATCGAGGATCTTCTCTACGAGAGCGGCCGGCCCGTCTATCTCGTCTCCAATGCGCCGGCCGGTCCCGAGCCGGTCGACCGCGCGCTCGTCGCCTGGAACGGTTCGCGAGAGGCAGCGCGCGCGGTCTTCGACGCCCTGCCGTTCCTGACCGCCGCTAAGGACGTCGAGATCTTCGCCGTCGACCCACCGGAAACCGCGATGCAGTCGCGCGATTTCAGCGGAGCGGAGCTTGCCGCGACGCTCGCCCGCCATGGCGTGAACGCCACCGTCACCTCGGGGACCTCCAGCGGCCATTCGGTCGCAGAAACGCTGAACCGTCGAGCAACGGAAATCGACGCCGGCCTCATCGTCATGGGCGCCTATAGCCATTCGCGGCTGCGCCAGCGCCTCTTCGGCGGCGTCACAAGCGCCATGATGCGCGACGCACGCGTGCCGGTGCTGATGTCGCGCTGAGACGGACTTGCCTGTGGATCGCCCGGCTTCTGTGGCCGGGCGACGATTTCCTTGACCGGCGACTTGCAGTAGAGAGAAGGAATCTTCTTTTTCCGCCTATCAGGAGCCTGTCATGTCGCTGCCCGACAAAGCCTTCCCCGTATCCTGGGACCAGTTTCACCGCGACGCGCGCGCGCTCGCCTGGCGGCTGGCGGATGGCGACCGCGAGTGGAAGGCGATCGTCTGCATCACCCGCGGCGGTCTCGTGCCGGCCGCCGTCATCTCCCGCGAACTCAACATCCGCCTGATCGAGACGGTCTGCGTCGCCTCGTATCATGACTATGTCTCGCAGGGCGACATGCATGTCCTGAAGGGCATCTCGCCGGAACTCACCCAGCATGGTGGCGAAGGCATCCTCATCGTCGACGACCTCACGGACACCGGCAAGACGGCCGCGCAGGTGCGCGCCATGCTGCCGAAGGCGCATTTCGCCGCCGTCTACGCCAAGCCGAAGGGCCGTCCTCTGGTCGACACCTTCGTCACCGAGGTCAGCCAGGACACCTGGATCTACTTCCCGTGGGACATGGGCTTCACCTATCAGGAGCCGATCGCCAAGGGCGCCCGAACCTGATCGGCCAAGGCTCGAAAGTGAGTCAAGGCTGCGCGGCAATACATTGATTTGACAGTCATTCAGGCCGGTGGACACGGAACAGCATCCACCGGCTTAATCTTTCCGCAATCCGTATAAAAGATACTCCTTATCCACGCATCGTCGTTGCCGGGGAGGACAGGCATTCATGCAGCATGGAAGGCGGATATTCCCGGCGGCCCTCATCGCCGCCGCCCTTCTCTTCAGCCCCGCCGGAGCCGAGACGGATATCCGCACCGCAGCCGTTGCGGACTATATCGAGGCCAATGTCCGGCCCTGGCTGGACGAGCCGGCGATCATCAATGCGATCCTCGCGCAGAACGGCGCCCATGCAAGGCTCGGCAAGGCCGGCATCGGGATGCTCGACGCCCGCTGGCAGGCAGAGCTCTCCAGTCCGACGCGCCCGATGATCGATGCCCAGCTTTCCAATCCCCTCTCGCTCTACCTCAAGGACCGCCAGCGCGCGGCCGAAGGCGTGATCACCGAAATCTTCGTCATGGACAATCGCGGTCTCAATGTCGGCCAGAGCGACGTCACCTCCGACTACTGGCAGGGTGACGAGGCGAAATGGCAGAAGAGCTTCGAGGGCAGCGTCCTCTACATCGAGGAAGCGGGGCGGGACGAATCGACCCAGCTCATGCAGTCGCAGGCAAGCCTTCCCATCAGGGACCCGAAGACCGGCGCGGTGATCGGGGCGATCACCATCGGCATCAATCTGGATGCGCTCTGAACAGAGCAAGCTCCTTCCCGGCGCTTCCTCTCCCCGACCGTCATTGCAGCATCGGCATGTGCACGGTACATGCAGGTCTCCCGCTACGGGAATCGATCCGGCCCGCATTCCCGCACAGCAGAAGGAACAGCCGATGCCGACAGACCGCCGCCGGGGACCGCTCGACCTCGCCTATCGCGTCCTCGTCCTGCCGGGCGTCATCGCCTATCTCTTCGCCGTCAGCATCGTCGTGCTGGCCGCCGACCGGTTCTGGCTGGTCGATCTCCTCACCTTCGCCTGGCCCTATGTGGGAGCGGCCGGCGTGTTCCTTGTGCTCGCGGCGCTGCTGACGCGACGTATGAAGGCTATCGTGATCGCTCTTGCCGGCCTCGCCGTCGCGGCCATCCCGGCCTTCGATGTGCCGACGGCCCGCTCCGCCACGGCGGGAGCCGGCCTGAAGGTGCTCACCGCCAATCTCTTCGTGGAGAACGCGGAGGACCCTGCCGTCTTCATCGACCTGCTACGCCTGGAAAAACCGGACATCGTCGTCTTGCAGGAGACCAGGGCTGACTGGGCGCAAGCCATTTCTGCTTCCGGGCTCTACCCCTATGAAAGCAGCGCAGAGAGCCGTGAGCGCGAAAACCTTCAAGTGTTCTCGACGCTCCCCATCCGTGCGGAAACCACGCTGCAGCGCGCCTTCACCGAGGAATATGCCCACAAGCAGCCGCTCCGGCTCGAACTCGACCTCAACGGACGCCCGCTCTTCCTCTATGCCCTTCATCCGGAAACGCCGCGCCGGCTCTGGCAATGGCGCGACCGCAACGCCTATCTGGCCGCCGCCGCCGACGCGGTAAAGGGCGACCTTGAAAAGGCGCCGGTCATCGTCGCGGGCGACTGGAACACGCCGACATGGTCGCCCTTCTTCCGCGGCTTCCTCAAGCAGGCGGGGCTGACCTCCACGGCCGGCGGCTGGCTGCAGCCGGTCACCCGCTTCTCGATGCGGCTCGACACCTTCGCCTATATCGGCGCGTCGATAGACCATATCGCGGTCTCCCCCGATATCCTGCTGCACGAACGCCGTGTCGGTCCCTATTTCGGATCGAACCACCTGCCGGTTATCGCCAAACTCACGCTGCCACAGACGTAAAGCTCTCGCTTCGGCCGAGAAGCGCCCTATATTGAACGGGATCGATACAGGGAGAAGACGATGGCGACGGACAAGAACAGCCCGAAGGCCTCGCTGGAAAAGGAACGGGCCAGCAGGAAAGAGAAAAGCCCCAAGGCCGAGCAGGATGCCTATCTCGACGAGGCCCTGAAGGAAACCTTTCCCGCCAGCGACCCCATCGCACCGGGCGACGTCAACGATGACTGAAACGGGGCAGGCATGAATCCACCCTTCCTCTTCACAGGCCCGCAGGACGCACCCGTCACCCTGCTGCTTGCCCATGGCAGCGGCGCGCCGATGGATTCGCCCGCCATGGACGCCGCCGCCGCTGCGCTTGCCCGCGAAGGCCTGCGCGTCGCCCGCTTCGAGTTCTCCTACATGGCCGCGCGGCGGACGGACGGCAGCCGCAGGCCGCCGCCGAAAGCAGAGACGCTGAACCCGGAGTTCCGCGCGGCCGTCGCCTCCCTCAAGGCAAGCGGCAAGCTCGTCATCGGCGGCAAGTCCATGGGCGGACGCGCCGCCAGCATGGTTGCCGACGCGCTTCATGCGGAAGGCAGCGTCGCCGGCCTCCTTTGCCTCGGCTACCCGTTCCATCCGCCGGAAAAGCCGACGCAGCTACGGACCGCGCACCTGATGACGCTGTCGGTTCCCACCCTGATCTGCCAGGGCACACGCGACCCCTTCGGCACCCACGACGAGGTGCCGGGCTACGGCCTGCCGGAACGCATTCGCTTCCTCTGGCTGGAGGACGGCGACCACGACCTGAAGCCGCGCAAGAGCGTTTCCGGCTTTTCCGCCGCCGACCACCTCGCCACCATGGCGGGAGCCGTGCGGGCCTGGACGGAATCGCTCTGACCGGCTTGGCTCGGCGAACCTGCGACAGTGAATCAAGACGCTGCCGGATCGATTCCGCTTTTTCAAGCAACACATTGAAAGAATGCAGCTATTGCTAATGCCGAAAGAAGGGAACGTTAACCGGCCCATGCCATCGTATTAGCGAAACACCAGATAATCCGGACAGTTCATGGCGCACAGCTTTCCCTATACGCACTACGATCTCGACATGCAGCGCAGCGGCACGGTGATCGAGATCACGCTTTCGGCTATCGCCAATGTCCGGCTGATGACCCATGCCAATTTCGACCTCTTCAAGAATGCGCGCCAGCACAAGTTCCTCGGCGGCGTTGCGAAGCAGTCGCCGATCCGGCTGCAGATCCCGAAAAGCGGCCATTGGCATGTGGTGGTGGACATGGAGGGCCATGCCGGCAAGGCGGAATCCTCGATCAAGATGGTGCCGCAGGCCCCGCAGAAGCCCGCCCCGCGCTTCGGCGCCGCCTGACCTCAGCCGCGCTCCCGCCGTAGCTTCGCCCACCATTCCAGACGCTTGCGCAGTTCCCGTTCGAAACCGCGTTCCGGCGGATCGTAGAAGGTGCGCCGCCCCATCTTTTCGGGGAAATAATCCTGGCCGGAAAAGGCATCCGGCTCGTCGTGGTCGTAGCGATAGCCCTCGCCGTATCCTTCCCCCTTCATCAGCTTTGTCGGCGCATTGAGGATATGCCTGGGGGGTAGCAGCGAACCGTTCTCCTTGGCCGCGCGCATGGCGGATTTATAGGCCGTGTAGACCGCGTTGGATTTCGGAGCCGTGGCGATATAGACGCAGGCCTGCGCCAGCGCCAGTTCCCCTTCCGGCGAGCCGAGGAAATCATAGGCGTCCTTGGCCGCGTTGCAGACGACCAGCGCCTGCGGATCGGCAAGGCCAATGTCTTCGACCGCCATGCGCACCATACGGCGGCACAGGAACAGCGGGTCCTCGCCGGCATCCAGCATACGCGTGAGATAGTAGAGCGCCGCGTCGGGATCGGAACCGCGCACTGCCTTGTGCAGGGCGGAGATGAGGTTGTAGTGCCCGTCCTGCGACTTATCGTAGACCGGTGCGCGGCGCTGCACGATGCGGAAGAGATCGTCCTGTCCGAAGGTCTCGCCGGCGCGCGCCGCCCGCCACACCTCCTCGGCCAGCGTCAGCACCGCCCGCCCATCGCCATCGGCCATGCGCAACAGCGAGGCGCGCGCCTCCTCGTCGAGCGGAAGCGGCTTTTCCTCGACAGCCTCCGCACGCTTCAGAAGCTCCTCAAGGCTCTCCTCGTCATGCGGCTTGAAGGTCAGCACCCGGGCGCGGGAGAGAAGAGCGGCATTCAACTCAAAGGACGGGTTTTCCGTCGTGGCGCCGACCAGCACGATGGTGCCGTCCTCCATGACGGGCAGGAAACTGTCCTGCTGGGCGCGGTTGAAGCGATGGATCTCATCGACGAAGAGCAAGGTCTGGCGGCCGCCCATGCGGCGCTGGCGGGCCGCTTCGAAAACCCTCTTCAGATCGGCGACGCCGGAGAAGATCGCGGAAATCTGCTCGAAAGCCAGCCCCGTCTCACCGGAGAGCAGCCGCGCGACGGTCGTCTTTCCGGTGCCGGGCGGTCCCCAGAAGATCATCGAGCCGAGCGAGCCGGCCTCGATCATGCGCGAAAGAACGCCGTCCGGCCCGGTCAGGTGCGCCTGACCGGTGACCTCGCCCAGCGTGCGGGGGCGCAGGCGGTCGGCCAGGGGCCGTTTCGCCGCCATCTCCTCAGGTTCACGCGGGGCGAAAAGGTCGCTCATCGGAAGAACTGGCGGATACGCTGGCCGTCGCGTTCGATCTCGACGCGCCAGATCGACGGGTCCTCGCCGACGAGCGAGGCGAGCGTTTCGGTGGAGGTGACCGCCGTGCCGTTCAGTTCGACGACGATGTCGCGTGGCTGCAGGCCGATGCGGGCGGCGGGCGAACCGCGATTGACCTCGGTCACCACCACGCCGCTTGTCGTGCCGTTGGTCGGCATGCGCAGCTCTTCGGCGACGCGCGGCGAGAGATTGGCGACCACCGCGCCGGAAAAGGGATTGCGACCCTCGATCAGCCGCTCATCGCGCGGCGTTGTTTCGGGCGCGCGGTCGAGGGAAAGCGTCAGTTCCTTCTCCTTGCCGTCGGCAATGACCGTGATGCGCGCCGTGCCGCCGATGCCGACCGTGGTGAGGCGATAGCCGAGCGCATCGGGATGCTCTACGGGAATACCGTTGACGGCAGTCACGACCTGGCCGGGCTTCATGCCCGCCTTCTCCGCCGGGCTGCCCGGCTGCACCCGGGAGACGAGCGCGCCGCGCGCGCGGTCGAGGCCGAGCGCTTCGGCGACTTCCGACGTCACGGCATCGAAGGTCGCGCCGACGAAGGGACGGTCGAAGGTGGCGCTGCCG